>Ga0180219_1000131_pt1 | contig 86803 bp, 81 predicted proteins | sample eDN3rd30CBELigMG_FD_151338 | JGI IMG/M metagenome (GOLD analysis project Ga0180219, IMG submission 151338) | Enriched Miracle-Growth compost microbial communities from Emeryville, California, USA - eDNA 3rd pass 30_C BE-Lig MG (version 2)... ...
TGTCCCTTGCCCACCGCTCAGACCTGCGCAACGTCGCCATCGTCGCCCACGTCGACCACGGAAAGACGACCCTCGTCGACGCCATGCTGCGCCAGACCGGATCGTTCGGCGACCACGCGCACGTCGAGGAGCGCGCGATGGACTCGAACGACCTCGAGCGCGAGAAGGGCATCACGATCCTCGCGAAGAACACGGCGATCACCTACAACGGTGTCCACGCCGAGTCGCCGGTGACGATCAACGTCATCGACACGCCGGGTCACGCCGACTTCGGCGGTGAGGTCGAGCGCGGTCTGTCGATGGTCGACGGCGTCGTTCTGCTGGTGGATGCCTCGGAGGGTCCCCTTCCGCAGACGCGGTTCGTGCTGCGCAAGGCGCTGGAGGCCAAGCTTCCCGTCATCCTCCTGGTCAACAAGACCGACAGACCCGACGCGCGCATCGCCGAGGTCGAGGAGGAGAGCCACGACCTGCTGCTGGGTCTGGCCTCCGACCTCGCCGACGACGTGCCCGACCTCGACGTCGACGCCCTGCTCGACGTTCCCGTCGTCTACGCGTCGGGACGTGCCGGTGCGGCATCCCGCACCCGTCCCGCCAACGGCGACCTCCCCGACAACGACGACCTCGAACCGCTGTTCGAGGCGATCCTCGAGCACGTGCCGGCCCCGTCGTACGACGACGAGGCGCCGCTGCAGGCGTGGGTGACGAACCTCGACTCGTCGCCGTTCCTCGGCCGTCTCGCACTGCTGCGCGTCTTCAACGGCACGCTGCGCAAGGGACAGACCGTCGCCTGGGTGCGCCACGACGGCTCGCACTCGAACGCGCGGGTGACCGAGCTGCTGAAGACGAAGGCGCTCGACCGCTTCCCGGCCGAGGAGGCCGGTCCCGGCGACATCGTCGCGATCGCGGGCTTCGAGGACATCACGATCGGCGAGACGATCGCCGACCCCGATGACGTGCGGCCGCTGCCGGCCATCCACGTCGACGAGCCGGCCATCTCGATGACGATCGGCACCAACACCTCGCCCCTCGCGGGCAAGGTGAAGGGCCACAAGCTCACGGCGCGCATGGTCAAGGACCGCCTGGACCGCGAGCTCATCGGCAACGTGTCGCTGAAGGTCGTCGACATCGGGCGTCCCGACGCCTGGGAGGTGCAGGGCCGCGGCGAGCTGGCGCTGGCCATCCTGGTCGAGAACATGCGCCGCGAGGGCTTCGAGCTGACCGTGGGCAAGCCGCAGGTGGTCACCCGCCGCAACGAGCGCGGCACCCTGCAGGAGCCCTTCGAGCAGCTGACGATCGACGCGCCCGAGGAGTACCTGGGCGCGATCACCCAGCTGCTGGCGGCGCGCAAGGGCCGCATGGAGACGATGACCAACCACGGCACCGGCTGGGTGCGCATGGAGTTCGTCGTGCCCTCGCGCGGTCTCATCGGCTTCCGCACCGAGTTCCTGACCACGACGCGCGGCACGGGCATCGCCAACGCGATCGCCGCCGGCTATGAGGACTGGGCGGGCCACATCGTGACGCGCCAGAACGGCTCGATCGTGGCGGACCGGTCCGGGGTCGTCACGCCGTTCGCGGTGATCGCCCTGCAGGAGCGCATGTCGTTCTTCGTCAACCCCGGCGACGAGGTCTACGAGGGCATGGTCATCGGCGAGAACTCCCGCAACGATGACATGGACGTGAACATCACCAAGGAGAAGAAGCTCACGAACATGCGGTCGTCGACGGCCGACACGTTCGAGTCGATGACTCCGCCCCGCATCCTCTCCCTCGAGGAGAGCCTCGAGTTCGCCCGCGACGACGAATGCGTCGAGGTGACGCCCGAGACGGTGCGCATCCGCAAGGTCGTGCTCGACCAGCACGACCGCGCCCGTGCCACCGCCCGTCAGAAGCGCCAGGACGCCTCCGTCTGAGCACACTCCGCGGGTCCCGCCCCGTCTCGTCCGGCAAATTCACATGAGTTTGTCGCGTGCACATCACACCGCCGACGGAATGATGTGCACGCGACAGTTTGATGTGCGCGGGGCGTGCTACGCGGGGCGTGCTGCGCGGGGCGTGCTGCGCGGGGCGTGGTCCCCGTGCGCCGCGGCGTGTGAGCATCGCGAGATCATCCTCGTGCACGCTCCAGGGGCGTATTACCGTGCACGACAGTGATCTCGCGTAGGGGCCGGCGAGGAACGTGGGGCACGCCGCCGCCGGTAGGCTCGTCTGATGACCGAGGGGACGGATGCCGTGGCGCGCCGCCGCGCCGTGCGCGACGGGCTGGGCGTCGCCCTGGCCACGAGTGCGTACGGCATCTCGTTCGGTGCGCTCGCGACGGTCTCGGGGCTGGACGTCTGGCAGGCCTGCGTCCTGAGTCTCGTCATGTTCACCGGCGGGTCGCAGTTCGCCTTCATCGGTGTGATCGGCAGCGGGGGACTGGCGGCGATCCCGGCCGCCGTCGCGTCCTCCGCGCTGCTCGGTGTGCGCAACATCGCCTACGGCATGCGCATGGCGCCGCTGCTGGGCGGCGGGTTCTGGCGCCGCGCCGCGGCGGCGCACCTCACGATCGACGAGTCGACGGCGGTCGCCCTCGGCCAGAGCGAGCCACGCGCGCAGCGCCTCGGGTTCTGGGTGACGGGGCTGGGGATTTACGTCGGCTGGAACCTCACCACCCTCGCCGGCGCGTTGCTGGGCGATGTGCTGGGCGACCCGAAGGCGTACGGGTTGGATGCCGCGGCCGCGGCGGCCTTCTTGGCGTTGCTGTGGCCGCGGCTGAAGCGCCGGCAGGCCGTCGCGGTCGGCATCGCTGCGGCGGTGATCGCCGCGGCGTTCACGCCGGTGCTGATGCCCGGGCTGCCCGTGATCGTCGCGGCGGTCGTCGCGGTGGCGGTGGGCTGGTTCAACTGGCTGGGCCGTGACGACGCACCGCCGGTCGAGCCGGACGACGTGCCCGAACGGGAGGGGCTCCCGTGACGCTGTGGAACGCCGTGCTTCTGGCCGCCGTGATCTGCGTGGCGTTGAAGACGCTCGGATACCTCGTGCCCGCGAAGGTGATGGAGGCCCCACGCGCCGCACGCACCGCTCACCTGCTCACGGTGGCGCTGCTGGCGGCGCTGGTCGCGGTGCAGACGCTCGGCGCCGGGCAGGCCGTCGTGGTCGACGCGCGCATCCCCGCGGTCGCGGTCGCGGCGGGTCTGCTGCTGCTGCGGGCGCCGTTCCTGGTCGTGGTGGTCGCCGCCGCGGTCGTCGCCGCGCTGCTGCGGCTGTGGGGCTGGGCTGCGTGACAGGCGGCGGACGTAGACTGACGCGGTGACGAACACGCTGGCCCGGATCCTCACCTGGGTGATGTCGCTGCTCATCGGCGCCGTGTACGGCACCGCGGGCACGATCGCCCAGGCGTACACGCTCGGCGTCATACCCGTGGGACTGATCCTCGCGCTGATCGGCATCGCCGCGATGTTCATCGCGATGCGCGGGATGACGGCCGATCGCTGGACCGCGCTGGCCGGCGGCCTCGGGGCGCTGGCGGCGACCGTGCTGTTCTCGGGAACGGGACCCGGAGGGTCGGTCGTGGTGCCCGCCACGCCCGAGGGAGAGATCAACCTGGGCCTGGTCTGGGGCATCGGCCTCGTCGTCGTCGCGACGGTCGTCGTGGCCTGGCCCGACCTGTCGAGGGCGCGCGGTCGCACAGGCAACTAGACTGACGGCGTGACGTATGTGATCGCCCTGCCGTGTGTGGATGTCAAAGACCGCGCCTGCGTCGACGAATGCCCGGTCGACTGCATCTACGAAGGCGACCGCTCGCTCTACATCCACCCCGACGAGTGCGTCGACTGCGGTGCGTGCGAGCCGGTGTGCCCGGTCGAGGCGATCTACTACGAGGACGACCTCCCCGAGGAGTGGGCCGATTACTACAAGGCCAATGTCGAGTTCTTCGACGACCTCGGCTCACCGGGCGGCGCCGCGAAGGTCGGCGTGATCCACAAGGACCACCCGCTCGTGGCCGCGCTGCCGCCGCAGAACGGCTGACCGTGGGCGTCGCCGACCTCGCCGAATATCCCTGGGACGCCGTCGCACCGTATGCCGCCCGCGCGCGGTCTCACCCGGACGGGATCGTCGATCTGTCGATCGGTTCGCCGGTGGATGCCACGCCCGCGGTGGTCCGCGAGGCCCTCGCCGCCGCGACCGACGCACATTCCTATCCGCAGACCGTCGGGACGCCCGCGCTGCGCGAGGCGATCGTCGACTGGTTCGCGCGCCGGCGCGGGGTGGCCGGGCTGACCCCGGCCCAGATCCTGCCGACGGTGGGCTCGAAGGAGCTCGTCGCGCTTCTTCCGCTGCTGCTCGGTCTCGGCCCCGGTGACGTGGTCGTGCACCCGCGCGCGGCGTACCCGACCTACGAGGTCGGCGCACGCCTGGTGGGGGCCACGCCCCTGGCGTCGGACGACCCAGACGAGTGGCCGGCCGCGACCCGTCTGGTGTGGCTGAACAGCCCGGGCAACCCGGATGGACGGGTCCGCGGCATCCCGTCGCTCTCCTCCGCCGTGGTGCGCGCGCGGGAGCTCGGCGCCGTCATCGCCGGCGACGAGTGCTATGCCGAGCTCGGCTGGGATGCGCCGTGGGACGGCGAGTCCATCCCGTCGATCCTCGATCCGCGGGTCACCGGGGGAGATACGACCGGAGTGCTCGCGGTGTACTCGCTGAGCAAGCAGTCGAACCTGGCCGGCTATCGTGCGGCGTTCCTCGCTGGTGACGACGCGGTCGTCGCGCGACTGCTGACCGCCCGCAAGCACCTGGGCCTCATGCTGCCCGGCCCGGTGCAGCATGCGATGGTCGCCGCCCTCGGCGACGATGCGCACGTGGCCGCGCAGAAGGAGCGCTACCGGCGGCGTCGCGACATCCTCAAGCCCGCCGTCGAGGCGGCGGGCTTCCGCATCGACGGCAGCGAAGCGGGGCTGTACCTCTGGGCGACGGAGGGGAAGGACGCCTGGGAGAGCCTCGATCGTCTGGCCGACCTGGGCATCCTCGCCGGACCGGGGCACTTCTACGGCCCGCACTTCCCGCAGCACATCCGGTTCTCGCTGACGGCGCCGGATGAGCGGGTCGCCGTCGCCGCGCAGCGACTGAATTCGTAGCATCCCACCACCACACCTCGCGATCGTTTGGCGGATGTCTCAGTGTGCCTGAGGGCGGACTAGGCTGTAAGAGACCCCGGATGCCACGAATCACAAGGAGGCCTCGTGTCCGACGCGGGAGCACAGGCGGACGTCGCCACCCTCACCATCGCTGGTCGTACCGCCGAGTTCCCCCTGCTGCGGGGCACCGACGGCAATCCGAGCATCGACGTCTCGACCCTGACCCGACAGACCGGCCACACCGCCCTCGACTACGGGTTCGTGAACACGTCGGCGACCAAGTCGGAGATCACCTACATCGACGGAGACCAGGGGATCCTGCGTTATCGCGGCTATCCGATCGAGCAGCTCGCGAAGAACAGCTCGTACCTCGAGGTGGCCTGGCTGCTGCTGTACGGCGAGCTCCCCACGGCGTCCGAGCTCAGCGACTTCGACGACCGCATCCGGCGGCACACCCTCCTGCACGAAGACCTGAAGCACTTCTTCTCCGCGCTGCCGCACACCGCGCATCCCATGTCGGTGCTGTCGTCGGCCGTGTCGGCGCTGTCGACCTACTACGAGGGGCAGACCGACCCGCACAATCCCGAGCACGTGGAGCTGAACACGGTGCGCATGCTCGCGAAGCTGCCGGTGATCGCCGCCTACGCGCACAAGAAGAGCGTGGGCCAGGCCTTCCTCTACCCCGACAACTCGCTGAGCTTCGTCGACAACTTCCTCAAGCTGAACTTCGGCGTGCTCAGCGAGCCGTACGAGGTCAACCCGGTCATGTCGAAGGCGCTCGAGCTGCTGCTGATCCTGCACGAGGACCACGAGCAGAACGCCTCCACCTCGACGGTCCGTCTGGTCGGCTCCACCGGAGCGAACCAGTTCGCGTCGATCTCGGCGGGCATCCAGGCGCTCTCCGGTCCGCTGCACGGTGGTGCCAACGAGGCCGTCCTCACGATGCTCGCGCGCATCCGCGACTCCGGCGAGAGCGTGCAGCGCTTCGTCGAGCGCGTGAAGAACAAGGAAGAGGGCGTGAAGCTGATGGGCTTCGGGCACCGGGTCTACAAGAACTACGACCCGCGTGCGAAGCTCGTCAAGGAGTCGGCCGACGAGGTGCTGCGCGAGCTGGGCGTCAAGGACCCGCTCCTCGACCTCGCCAAGGAGCTCGAGGAGATCGCCCTGGCGGACGACTACTTCGTCTCGCGCCGGCTGTACCCGAACGTCGACTTCTACACCGGCGTGATCTACAAGGCCATGGGCTTCCCGACGCGGATGTTCACCGTGCTGTTCGCGATCGGGCGGCTGCCCGGCTGGCTCGCGCAGTGGCGGGAGGCCGTCGGCGACCCGCAGACCAAGATCGGCCGCCCGCAGCAGCTCTACGTCGGCTCGCCGGAGCGCACGTACCCCGGTCTCGCCTGATGGCGCGGCTGCTGGTCCGGCCTCCGTCTCCGCGTCTCGCCGACGGAGAGCTCACGCATCAGCAGCGTGTGCCGGTGGACCCCGCGCTGGCGCGCAGCCAGTGGGACGACTACGTCGAGGTCTACCGGGCGCGCGGGTGGGACATCCTGCCGCTCGACACCGCGGATGAGCACCCCGATGGCGTGTTCGTCGAGGACGTCGTGGTCTTCTTCGGTGACCTGGCCGTCGTCACCCGACCCGGCGCCGACTCGCGGCGCGAGGAGATCGAGAGCGCGAAACGACTGCTTGAGGCCTCTGACGTGGCGTATGCGCAGATCGACGCACCCGGCTCCCTTGAGGGCGGCGACGTCCTGAAGATCGGGCACACGGCCTATGTGGGGCGCTCGTCCCGCACGAACGACGCGGGCATCGCGCAGCTGCGCGCGCTTCTCGCGCCGCGCGGGTGGGAGGTCGTCGCGGTCCCCGTCACGAAGGTGCTGCACCTGAAGACCGCCGTCACGGCACTGCCCGACGGCACGGTCATCGGCTACGAGCCCCTGGTGGACGACTCCGCCGTGTTCGCGGCGTTCCTGCCGATCCCCGAGCCGGAGGGCAGCGCCGTCGTCGTGCTCGACGACCGGACCGTCCTCATCTCGGCGTCGGCTCCGCGCACCGCGGCGCTCCTGCGTGAACACGGGTGGGAGGTCGTCGAGACCCCGGTCACCGAGTTCGAGAAGCTCGAGGGCTGCGTCACGTGCCTCTCCGTGCGCATCCGCGGCTGAGTCAGCCGGCCCGCGTGCCGGACAGCTCGAACGCCCGCCACATCGCCGCGTAGGCGCCGTCGGCGCGCAGCAGTTCGTCATGGGTGCCGGCCTCGGCGATCCGCCCGTGCGCGAGCATCACGATGCGATCCGCATGCATGGCGGTCTGCAGGCGATGCGCGATGAGCACCGTCGTCCGGTCGCGGGTGAGGCGGTGCATGGCCTCGGTTACGCGCGCCTCGCTCGCGAGGTCGAGGTTCGAGGTCGCCTCGTCCAGCAGGAGGATCGCCGGGTCCACGAGTTCGGCGCGGGCCAGCGCGACCAGCTGTCGCTGCCCGGCCGACAGGGACGCCCCGCGCTCGGAGATCTCGGTCTCGTAGCCCGCGGGCAGTGCATCGATCATGCGGTGCGCGCCGACCGCATGGGCCGCGCGGACGATGTCGTCGGGGGTGGCATCGGGCCGACCATAGGCGATGTTGTCGCCGATGGTCCCGGTGAACAGGAACGACTCCTGCGGCACGTAGCCGAGGCGTGACCGGTACCCGCTCAGGTCGAGGGTGCGCAGATCGGAGCCGTCGGCGCGCACCGCGCCCGCATCGGGGTCGTAGAAGCGGGCGATGAGCTTCATCACCGTGGACTTGCCCGCGCCGGTCTCGCCGACCAGGGCCACGGTGCGCCCGGCGGGAATCGCGAGCGCGACACCGCTGAGCGCCTCCGCGGGGCGAGCCGCCGGGGCCTCGACGAGTCCCTTTGCGTCGCGCGGCCCGCGCAGATGTGACGAGACCGGCCCCGTCGGGTACGCGAAGTGCACGTCGTCGAGCGCCACCTCACCGGAGAGCCGATCGACGGGGATCGGATCTGCCGCGTCGGGGGTGAGCGTCTCCAGGCGCATGAGCTCGGCGATCCGCTTCACCGACACCCGGGTCTGCTGCCAGGCGTCGAACACCTGCGAGAGCTGCTGGATCGGCGAGAAGAACATGTCGATGTACAGGAGGAACGCGATCAGGGCACCGGCGGTCAGCTGCCCGTGGGCGATGAGCGTCGCGCCGAGCCCGAGCACGATGACATCGGCGATTGCCGAGAGGAACTGCACGAACGGGAAGTACACCGCCACCAGCCGCTGGGCGGCGACCCGCGAGCGCAGGTAGGCCGCTCCGTGGCCGTGGAACGTGCGCATCGTCTCCTGCTCGTGCGTGAACGCCTGCGACTCGCGCACGCCGGCCAGGCTCTCCTGGAACGCGGCGTTCACGATGGCGATCCGTTCCCGCGCGACGTCGTACAGCCGCGCGGCGCGACGGCGGAACCACACCGTGGCCAACGCCAGGGGGATGATGATCGTCAGCACCGCGAGGCCGAGCGGGGCATCCACTACCACCAGCGCGATCGCGACGCCCACGAACGTGACGCCCGCCACGAGCGCACCCAGCAGTCCGTTCTGCAGCAGCGACTCGAACTGGTCGATGTCGGTGGTCATGCGGGTCATGATGCGGCCGGCCATCTCGCGCTCGTAGTAGTCGAGCGAGAGCCGCTGCAGTTGCGCGAACACGCGCACGCGCAGCGAGAGCATGATGCGCTGCGCGGCGCGGCCGCTGACGAACGACTCGGCCATACCGGTGAACATGTCGACGATCGCGATGGCGAAGTAGACGATGGATGCCGCGAAAAGCACGTTCGCCGCCCCCGCGGCGACGCCCTGGTCGATGCCGGCCTTGACGACGGCCGGTCCGAGGAGTCCGGCGAGTGCGTCGATGACGACGAACACGAGGGCGAACAGCAGAGGACGGCGGAACTCGCGCAGGAGTGCGCCGAGGCTGAAGCCGGGCTGCCTGCGCCCCTCGCGGTCGATGTCGACGTCGGGGTGGTCGACGACGGGCGGCAGCTTCGCGACCTGTGCGAGGAGTTCGGGGGTGGGCGCCAGGCTGCCGCGCAGGCCGCCGCCTGTGCCGCCCAGTCCCATGCCGAGACTCGGTGCGCCGACCGACTGCGCGCGCGCACGGCTCTTCGACCCGCTGCGCGCGGGTCGGTGAGCGCCGGCGCGCAGCGACGAAGGCGACGTGCTGAGGTCCGCGGCATCCCGATCATCCTCGGCGCCGCCCTCGTCGGGGACCTCGCCGTCACCGAACAGCGCCCGATAGGTCGTGCTGGCATCGATGAGCTCGTCGTGCGTTCCCTCCGCGGCGATACGACCGTCCTCGAGCACGACGATGCGGTCGGCGAGATGGAGGGTGGAGTGCCGATGGGCCACCAGCAGCACCGTGCGCCGCTCGGACACCGAGCGCAGCGCGTCGTGGATCGTCTGCTCGGTGCGCGCATCGACGGCGCTGGTGGCGTCGTCGAGCACGAGGATCGCCGGGTCGCGGAGGATCGCACGGGCAAGGGCCACGCGCTGTCGCTGCCCGCCCGACAGACTCAGCCCGCGTTCGCCCACGACGGTGTCGTAGCCCTGGGGGAGCGCCGCGATGAAGTCGTGCGCCTGCGCGGCGCGCGCGGCCTGCTCGATCTGCTCGTCGGTGGCTTCCGGGGCTCCGTATGCGATGTTGTCGCGGACCGATTCGGAGAAGAGGAAGGCGTCTTCGAACGCCATGCCCACGCTCGCGCGCAGGGAGGCGAGGCGCACGGTGCGCAGATCGTGGCCGCCGATCGTGATCTCGCCCGCGTCGGGGTCGTAGGAGCGGACGAGCAGACGCCCGACCGTCGACTTGCCGCTGCCGCTCGCGCCGACCAGTGCGACGCGTTCGCCGGGCCGAATCGTGAGCGAAAAGCCGTCGAGCACCGGCTGACCGCCCGGGTAGGCGAACGTGACGTCGTCGAAGACGACCGCGCCGGGCTCGGGCGCGAGCTCGACGGCGTTCGGGGCGTCGGCCACGGTGGGCCGCAGATCGAGCAGCTGGAAGATGCGCTCGACGCCCGCCCGTGCCTGCTGGGCGATCGTGAGCATGCCGGCGAGCTGCCGCGAGGGCGCCATGAGCGTGGCGATGTACGTGGAGAACGCGAGAAAGGTGCCGAGCGTGATCGATCCGTTCAGGGCGAGCCATCCGCCGAGGGCGAGGATTCCCACCTGCCCGAGCACCGGCACGGCTTCGAGCAGCGGCTGGAAGCGGGACTGGATGCGCACAGCGCGCATCTGCGAGCCGTAGAGGCGGGCTGCGGCATCCGTCAGCCGACGCAGCTCGCGTCGCTCCTGACCGAATGCCTTCACGACCCGGACCCCCGCGATGTCTTCGTCGACGATGCCCGCGAGCTCGCCCTCGCGCTGCTGGCCGTCCCAGCTCGCAGGGAAGACGCGGCTGCGCATCCGATAGCTGATTCCGATGAGCGCCGGGACGATGGCGAGGCTGATGAGCGCCAGCAGCGGCGAGAGCACGAACATCACGATCAGCGACAGCGCCATCATGAGCACGTTGCCGCTGAGCATGGGCACGAAGTTCAGCAGCCCCTGCACGAGCGCCGTGTCGGAGTTGGCCCGGGCCACCAGCTGGCCCGTCGGCATGGTGCTCAGGGTCGAGGCGTCGAGTGTCTGCAGCTTGTCGTGCATGTCGTTGCGCAGGTCGTTCTGCACGTCGAGTCCGATACGGCCGCCGCGATAGCGGCGAAGATAGGAGAATCCGAACGCGAGCACCGCCAGCACGATGAGCAGCACCAGCCAGGGGAGAAGCGGTGCGGTACCGTCGACGATCACGTCGTCGACGATGGCGCGGGCGACCAGGGGAGTGGCCACCTGGCACGCCGCGCCGAGCACGGCCGCCGACAGGGCGATCGTGAGGTTCCGGCGGTGGCGCAGCAGGTACCGGCCCAGGCGGCGCATCCATCCGGGTTCGCGAGCGGTGCCGACGTCGGCGGTCGCCGTCATGCGCGTCGTTCCGCGTGGTGCGCCGCGATCTCGGTCTGCCGCTGCTCGAGGGCAGTGCCGAATGCGGCGAGGGCGGCGAGGGTGCCACTCGGGTCGGGCGTGCGTGAGGCGATGTCGGTCACCAGCGCGGTCACGGCGCGGTCGGCATCGACGAGCAGCGCGTGGCCGCCGGCGGTGACCGTCAGATCGATGGCACGCTGATCGCCGGCACCGGCGCTGCGTGCCAGCAGCCCGCGCCGCACCAGCGAGTCGACAGAGGCACTGACGCTCGGCTTGCCCACGGCGAGGCGTCGGGCGAGACGGGATGCCCGGCCCTCACCGCCGGCGACGGCGGTGAGCACACGGTAGTCGGAGAGGCTCAGCGCGGGCGCGGTGCCGTGCGCGAGCGCCCGCTCGAGCATGCGTGCGGTGCGGGAGAGCGCGAGGGCCGCCGCGCGGGCGTTCTCAGATGGTTCGGTCACCGAACCATTGTGCACCTTTCCGGCGGATGCGGCACCACCCTAGGATGCAAGCTGTGGATCCTCTCTTCGACGCCGTTCCCCGCATCATGGTGATCGCGTTCATCGTTTTCGGCGTGCTCTTCATCGCGGCGGTGGTGTTCATCATCATGGCGGCGACGCGTAACTGGCGGGCAGCGAAGAACGCGGGCTACGACCCGCTGGCGATGGAGACGCAGATGGCCGCGCAGGTGATGAACAGCAAGCTTCTGCAACCCGCCGAGCCGTCCGGCGCGGGCGCTCTCGAGAAGCGCCTCGCCGAGATCGATGATCTGCGCCGGCGCGGCGTGATCTCGGAGGCCGAGCACGCCCAGGCGCGGGCGCAGGCCCTGCGCGATCTCTGAGATCGCTGCGCTCAGGCGTGCAGCGCGTCGTTCAGGGTGACGCCGGCGCCGGCGCGGCGCAGCACCTCGACGGCGCCCGACAGCGAGTTGCGGCGGAACAGCAGACCCGGTCGACCGGACAGATCGACGGCCTTCACCGTGGGCCGTGAACCGTCGGCGCGGGCGGGCTCGTCGGCCAGCACGGCCTTGGTGCCGCCCGTGATGTAGAGCCCCGCCTCGACGACGCAGTCGTCGCCGAGAGAGATGCCGATGCCGGCATTGGCTCCGAGCAGGCATCGTGCGCCGATGGAGACACGGTGGGTGCCGCCTCCCGAGAGCGTGCCCATGATCGAGGCGCCGCCGCCGATGTCGCTCCCGTCGCCCACGACGACGCCCTGCGAGATGCGTCCCTCAACCATCGAGCTGCCGAGCGTACCGGCGTTGAAGTTGACGAACCCTTCGTGCATGACGGTGGTTCCGGGTGCGAGGTGTGCACCCAGGCGCACGCGGGAGGCGTCGCCGATCCGCACCCCGGGCGGCGTGACGTAGTCGGTCAGTCGTGGGAACTTGTCGAGCCCCTGCACCTGGATGCCGGCCGCGCGCAGGCCGGGGCGCAGGCGCTCCAGGTCGTCGGGCCAGACGGGCCCGGCGTTCGTGAAGGCGACCGTGGGCAGGAATGCGAAGATGCCGTCGAGGTTGAGCTCGTTCGGGGCCACGAGGCGGTGCGACAGGGCATGCAGACGCAGGTAGGCGTCCGCGGTCGACGCGGGCACGGCATCCAGATCGATCTCCAGCTCGACGATCTCGACCTCGACGTCGCGTCGGGCATCGTGCCCGACGGCGGACTGCAGCTCGGCCGCGCGCGTCGCCTGCGTCGTGCCCTCGGCACGGCCGGTGCGCGGATAGGGATACCAGGCGTCCAGCACCGTGCCGTCGGACGCGATCGTCGTCAGGCCGGCACCGTAGATCCACCGCTCATCGCTCATCCCTCCACGCTAGCCGTCGGAGGGGACAGGGGCGTGTTCGATGACGTCGATAGACTCGGGGGATGCCGCAGCTCGACCTCACCGCCACCTCTGCCGATCTCACCCGGGCCGTGTGCGACATCCCGAGCGTGTCCGACGACGAGACGGCCCTCGCCGACGCGATCGAGGAGGCGGTGCGCGCGTATGCGCATCTGGAGGTCATCCGCGACGGCGATGTGATCGTCGCCCGCACCAACGGCGGCAAGTCCCAGCGCGTCGTGATCGCGGGGCACATCGACACCGTGCCGATCAACGGGAACGTCCCCACGCGTGACATCGAGATCGACGGCGAACCGTACATCTGGGGCCGCGGCACCGTCGACATGAAGTCGGGGCTGGCGGTGCAGCTGAAGCTCGCCGCGGAGCTGACCGACCCTCGCGTGGACCTCACCTGGATGTGGTACGACCATGAGGAGGTGGATGCCGCGCGCAACGGCCTGAACCGGCTGTCGCAGTCGCGCCCGGATCTGTTCGCCGGCGACTTCGCGATCCTCGGTGAGCCCTCGAACGCGCAGGTCGAAGGCGGATGCAACGGGACGATGCGCGCCGTCGTGCGCACGCACGGTGTGCGCGCCCACAGCGCACGGGCCTGGGTGGGCGAGAATGCGATCCACGGAGCGGCTCCCGTGCTGGCACGGCTCGCCGAGTACCGGCCGCGGGAGGTCGAGGTCGAAGGGCTCGTCTACCGCGAGGGGCTGAACGCGGTCCGCATCGCCGGAGGGGTCGCGGGCAACGTCATCCCCGACCTGTGCGAGGTCGAGGTGAACTATCGCTTCGCGCCGAGCCGGACGGTCGATGAGGCCGCCGATCACCTGCGCACGGTCTTCGAAGGGTTCGAGATCGAGATCACGGATGCCGCAGCCGGAGCTCGGCCGGGGCTGGATGCCCCGCTCGCGCAGGAGTTCCTGGCCGCGGTGCACGCACAGGCGCAGCCGAAGTACGGCTGGACGGATGTCGCGCGGTTCTCGGCACTGGGCATCCCCGCGGTCAACTACGCCCCCGGTGATCCGCTGCTGGCGCATCACGACGACGAGCGGGTGGCGATCGCGCAGATCGAGGCCGTGGAGCAGGGCCTGCGGGCGTGGCTGTCGCCGAGCTGAGCGAGAGCACGGCGCACGGGTGGCGCCGGCTGCCCGTCGCCCTGCGTGTCGCGATCGTCTATCTGCTCGCGCGCGTGGTCACGACGGCCTTCTTCGCGCTCGCGGCCCAGCTGTCGACGGCGGCGTCGCGCTACGGCGAACGGCCGAGCGTCGGCAGCCTGCTGATGGGCTGGGATGCGCAGTGGTACTGGTACATCGCGGTCCACGGCTATCCCACGACGCTGCCGCTGGACGAGACCGGGCAGGTGACGCAGAACCAGTGGGCGTTCATGCCCGTCTTCCCCTACCTGGCGCGGCTTCTGGGCGGGACCGGCACGGGCTGGCAGGTGGCGGCCATCGTCATCTCGCTGGTCGCAGGCTACCTCGCGTGTCTGGTGCTGCACGCGCTGCTGCGGCGGCGGATCGGCCGGACCGCCGCGATGTGGGCGGTGCTCTTCTTCGCGAACGCCCCGCTCGCGGCGATGTTCCAGGTGGCGTACGCCGAGTCGCTGTTCCTCCTGCTGCTGTTCGCCGCACTCTGGGCGGTCGACCGCCGGCACTATGGCTGGCTGTACCCCCTCGTGCCGCTCATGGCCTTCACGCGGCCGGGGGTCTTGGCGTTCGCGCTGCTCCTCGGCGCGCATGCGATCGTGCGGTGGAGGCGTCGCGAGCATGAGCCGTTGCGCATCGGACAGATCGTCCACATCGTGCTGAACGGTCTTCTGGGCGCGGCCGCGGGGCTGTCGTGGCCCCTGATCGCGGGCGCGGTCACGGGCCAGCCGGATGCCTATTTCGCGACCGAGTCGAGCTGGCGCCGTGGATGGCTCCCCGACGACGATGGTTCGTTCGTGCCGTTCCGTGCGTTCTGGGACGCCGCCGGTTTCTGGTTCAGCCAGTGGGGTCTGGGGGAGACGGTCGGCCACGTGGCGCTCATCGTGCTGGTCATCGCGATAGCAGCGCTGCTGCTGTTCGGCCCGCGCGTGCGCAGAGTGGGCACGGACCTGCGCCTGTGGTCGGCGTCGTACCTGCTGTACCTGTTCGCTGTGTTCTTCCCGCAGTCCAGCGTGTTCCGTCTGCTGCTGCCGCTCTCGCCGCTGTGGGGTGCGGCGGCCGTGCCCCGTTCGCGCGGATGGCGGGTCGGAGTGGTGCTCGCGTGCCTGCTCGGACAGTGGTGGTGGATCTACAACATGTACGCGCTGGGGAATACGTACTGGCAGATTCCCTGAGCGCCGGCCGTTCGAACCGCTTCGTGACGCGCGATTGCCAGCCTCCGGGAGTGGCACGGTAAACTAACGAGACAGACCAGCGACGAAAGGGAGCCACGATGGCAGCCATGAAGCCGAGAACCGGAGACGGCCCGATGGAGGCTGTGAAGGAGGGGCGTCTGATCATCGTTCGCGTTCCGCTCGAGGGGGGCGGGCGCCTTGTGGTGTCCGTGAACGACGCGGAAGCGAAAGAGCTCTACGACGTGCTCGGCGGTGTCGTGAACGCGTAGTTCACCACTTCTCGTATGTCAGCGGCCGGCCAGCAGACCGGCCGCTGATGCGTTTCCGGCTTCTTCCGCGTTCACGGTGGTGAGCTGGAGCAGTCCCTCGCCGCTCAGCGAGAGCGCGCCGATCACGGCGGGGGATGACTGGGTCTCCTGGATCAGCGAGCGGTACGCACTGGTCACCGCGTCGCGGCGCACCGGGTCGGCGACGGCGCCGCCCGCAAGAACGCGGGGGACGAGAACGGTGCCGCCCGGACGGACGAGTCGGAGCCCGTGCTCGACGTACTCGATGACGCCTTCGGGATCGGCATCCACCAGCACGATGTCGTAGGCGCCCTCGTTCATCCGCGGCAGAACCTCGGCTGCCCGACCCGTGATGAAACGGGTGCGGGTGGCGGGAACGCGTGCGGCCGAGAACGACTGACGGGCTGCGCCGAGGTATTCGGGTTCGCTGTCGATCGTGGTCAGCACCGCGCGCGGCGCGCCGTGCATGAGCCAGAGGCCGGAGACACCGGCCCCGGTGCCGACTTCGATGATGCTGCGGGCTGCGGTGGCCGCCGCCAGCACAGCGCATTGGGCGCCCACGGCCGGGCTGACGGGTGCGGCGCCCAGCTCGAGCGCGTGTGCGCGGGCGCGGGCGATGTGCTCGGGCTCGACCGTGGCCTCTTGCACGAACCGCTGGTTCGCATCCTGCTCGCTCATGTGTGGGCAACCTCCGCGCCCAGCCTACGCGAGCGGTGTGCGAGCTGCTTGCGGGCACGGCGGGTAATCTGAAGACATGATCTTCGGGCTCACCTTCGAGAAGCTGCTGGTGATCGGTGTGATCGCCGCCATGCTGCTCGGGCCTGAGCGCCTCCCGAAGTACGCGGAGCTTCTCGCGCGGGCGGTGAAGCGCGGGCGTGTTCTGCTGGGCACGGCCAAGGAGCGCATGCAGGACGAGCTCGGTGACGACGTCGATTGGCGCACCCTCGATCCGCGTCAGTATGATCCGCGACGCATCATCCGTGAAGCGCTGCTCGACGATGCGCCCGTGGCGCCGGCCGCTTCTGCTTCTGCCGCTGCTTCGCCGGCACCGGCGTCGCGGCCGGTGCCCGAGACGTTCCGGCCGGGAACCGTCCCGCCCTTCGACTCCGAGGCCACCTGACGCGGTTCCTCCCCAGGCGGCCGTCGGTGGCGACTTCTCCACAGATCGCGTCGCGGGCCGTCTTCGGCTCGTCAGTGTCGCAATGCTGGAGCGATGACAGATGAGACACTCGCGGCCGACCGTGATGCGCCGCTGACCGATGACACCCTGCTGGCCGAGCGCATCGGGCAACTTCTCGAGCGTGCCATGCGCCGACAGTTCTGGATGCTGTTCCTCGACGGTCGCGACGTTCTGGCGCCGGTGGTGATGCCGTGCGATGACCTGCCCGAAGACCCGCTCGGGTTCAGTCCGAGTGAGGATCTCGGCGAGGTCGCGAACGCGGAGCTTCTGGGCGTGCGTGTGTCGCAGATCATGGAGGAGTTCGACCTCGCGCAGGCGGTGTTCGTGTGGGAGCGGCGCGGGGGTCCGCGTGTACGAGATGCGGAACGCCGTTGGGCCCGTGAGCTGGCCGGGGCGTGTGCGCGTGCCGGTGCGCGGGTGCGGGCGCAGTTCCTGCTCCATGATCGTGGGCTGCGGGTGCTTGCGCCCGACGACTATCTGTGAGTGCCCACCGGAGTCGGCGCCGGTGCCAGAGTCAGAGCCGACGCGTCACTCTCTGCGACGAAGTGCGCACACAACAATGAGGAAAGTCTCACCAGAAGACCTCCCAGAATCGAAGATACGTGCTACTATGGATGTACATCGCAGGCCCGCGATCCGTGAAGTAGCACTGAGACCAAGATCATCACGCGGAGTCGACTTAGCTGTCGGTTCCTTTCGTTCAGACGCCGCGGGCACGCCCATCCTCATTGGCGTTCGTCTGGAGCTTGTTCTCGTGTCCTCTGTTCCGCAGTCGTCTGATCCGGTAGAGCCGGAGCCGGGTGACCCGCGCGCGTGCGAGCCCGAGGCCGTGCTCGATCCGACGCTCGAGTCCGAGCCTGCCGGCGCTGCCGCGGCCGATTCCGAGCTCGGATCCGCGCCCGAGTCGGAGCCCACACCGGAGCCTGCGCCCGGAGCCAAGCCCGAGTCTGCGGCGTCGTCGGGTCCGTTGACGCGTTCCGGGCTGTGGGGCACGCTGGATGCTCTCGTGTCTGATCTGGTCGATACGCGTCAGCAGATCGCCGTGCTGCAGGCGCATGAGGCGGATCTTCTCGCGCAGGCGGTCGACGTCGTGATCGAGCGGGAGAAGGACCGCCGCGAGCGGGGCCTGCGCATCACCCATGATCTGCCGTTACGGGAGATCTCCGCCGAGCTTGCCGCGGCCATGCGGCTGTCCGACCGGTCGGTGCAGTCGCGGATGGGGACCGCGTCGCTGCTGGTTCAGATGTTCCCCGAGACCCACACCGCCCTGGCAAAGGGGGAGATCGACCAGGCGCACGCGCACACGATCGTGGACGAGGGCACACTGATCTCCGACCCCGACAAGCGGGCCGACTATGAGCACCGGGCGTTGGTCGCCGCAGCAAGTGAGACCCCGTACCGGCTGAGTAAGATCGTGAAGGTCCTCGCCGCCCGGATCGACCCCGACAGCGTGCAAGCGGAGATCGAACGCTCCAAAGAAGAACGGTTCGTGCAGCTGATCGACCTGCCCCACGGGCGCGGACGGATCGTGTTCGAGGGCCCCGCCGTGCTCGCCCACGCGATCTACGACCGGCTCACCGCCGCGGCCCACACTCTGACCCGCACCACGAAGAAGAAGACGCCCGCCATGGCGACGGACACGAGCGCGGGCGACACGGGCGCGGGCAACGCGGGCGACACGGTCTCGAGCGACGCGGACGCGGCCACCGCTGTTGCGGGCACCGCCGACGCGGGCGCGCGCGGCAACGACTCAGCGGGCGGCAAGGCTGCCGGGGGCGAGGTCACCACGGGTAATCCGACCTGCGACACGAGCACGAGCGACGCAAGCACGGGCGACGCAAGCACGGCCGACGCAAGCACGGGCGACGCAAACACGGGCGACACGAGCACCGCCGACACAAGCACCGCCGGCGAGGACGACGCGGACTCGGGCACCGCGGACGCGGGCGAGACGGACACGGCGGCGACCGACAGCGCCGGTGAGCCGTGGTTCACGCTGATCACCGGACCCCACGCCGACGCCTGCACCAACGACACTCCCGCCGCAGACGAGGACAGTGACCCGCGCACGATGGACCAGAAGCGTGCCGATATCCTCGCCGACATCCTCCTCACCGGTGCCCCCACCGGTCACGGCGACGCCCTGGACGCGATCAAGGCGACCGTGCAGATCACCATCCCCGCCCTCACCATCCTCGGCCACTCCAAACAACCCGCACTCCTGGCCGGCCACGGACCCATCGACCTGGCAACCGCCAAACACCTCGCCGCCGGCGCCCCCGGCTGGGACAGAGTCCTCACCCACCCCTCCACCGGCGAACCGGTCGCCGTGGACCGGTACCGGCCCACCGCCGAGCTCAAACGCTTCCTGCACGTCAGAGACGAACACTGCCGCTTCCCCGGCTGCACCAGACCCCCCTGGACCTGCGACCAAGACCACACGATCGACGCCGCCCTGGGCGGGCCCACCAGCGAAGAGAACCTCGGCGACTCCTGCCGACCCCACCACATCGTCAAACACCACACCCTCTGGCGCGTGAAACAACTCGGCCACGGCATCCTGCAATGGACCAGCCCCACCGGACGCCACTACACCGACACCCCCATCGGCACCCTCACCTTCATCCCCGACCCCATCACCACCCACACCACCGAACAACCGCCCTTCTGAGCAAGACACACGCGGCCGAGACCGAGATGCACAGGCGGGATGCCGAGCCCGAGGAGGCACGGTGGATATCGAAGGGCCACCTCGATGGGAGAAGGGCCACCCCGATGGGAGAAGGGCCGCCGCGACAAGGGAAGGGAGGCACTCCTGATGACAATGGCCCAGTGGATTTCGAGGGCGCGAGCCGATGTCGAACCGATTACTCTGGCGCTATGCGAAGCCGCATCCGACGGCTGGCATGGTCTGCCATCACCATTCTCGGCGGCGTCTGCTCCATCGTCCTCGCGCTTCTGGTCGAGGCCGGAGCGATCTCGCCCCTGTTCACGGGCGCCGCCATCTGGGGAGCTCCGCTGCTCGTGATGCTGGCCGCGTTCATCGGGATGATGACATCGGAGTCGTTCATCATGGCGCCGCTGTCGGGTGCGGTCGCCATCGTCGCGCCCATCGTCGACATGACCTGGCGCTCGTACCAGGCGGGCAACTTCGACGACGCACGCCTTATGGGGCTCGGTACCGGCGTCTGTCTCGCGATCGTCGGGGCCATCGCGTTCGTGGCCGAATTGCGCAAGCGGTCCGTTCATCCTGCGCGCGGCGCGGCCGCGTCAGCGCTGTGATTCGCGTCAGACCTGAGGAACCGCGCCCACCGGATCACCCGTGTGCCCGATGTTCTGCGCACCACGACGCCGCGGCGCGAGTTCATCGATGCGCTGCGCGAGAGCCGTCAGAGCACGGGATGCCGCATCCTCGGGGTTCGCGAGGACCGCCGGGGTCCCGGCATCCCCATCCTGACGCAGCACGGGACTCAGCGGGATCGAGCCGAGCAGCGGCACCTGCTCGTCATCGGTGCTCAAGGCGTCCGCGACGGCCTGCCCGCCGCCCGAGCCGAACAGGTCCAGGACGGTGCCGTCGGGCAGCGGCATCGCCGCCATGTTCTCGATGACACCCAGCACATGCTGCCCGGTCTGGCGCGCGACGAGCCCGCTGCGCACCGCCACTTCGGCCGCAGCCGGCTGCGGGGTCGTCACCACGAGAACATCGGCCTGGGGGAGCAGCTGACCGACGGTGAGAGCGATGTCTCCGGTGCCGGGCGGCATGTCCAGCAGCAGCACATCGATGTCGTCGAAGTGCACGTCGTTCAAGAACTGCTGCACCGTGCGGTGCAGCAGGGGCCCGCGCCATGCGACGGCCTGACCCTCGGTTCCCCCGCGCAGGAACATGCCGATCGAGATGGTCTTCACGTCGTGCGCCACGGGCGGCAGGATCATGTCGTCGATCTTCGTCGGGTTCGGCATCGTGCCGTCCGCATTCACGAGGCCCATCAGTCCGGGAATCGAGAAGCCATGCACATCGAGGTCGGCGAGGCCCACCTTGCGACCGAGCGAGGCCAATGCCACCGCGAGGTTGGCGGTGAGCGTGGACTTGCCGACGCCGCCCTTGCCGCTCGTCACCGCGATGACACGGGTGCGCGAACGTCTGCCGAAGCGTCCGTCGCGCTGCCCGCGCGCACCGCGCAGGCGTTCGACGAGGGCGGAGCGCTCCGCGGGATCCATCGTGCCCACGGTCACCTCGACTGCGTTCACGCCCGCGACCGACGCGGCGGCGGTCGCGACATCCGTCTCGATCTTCTGCGCCATCGGGCAGCCGACCACGGTCAGCACGATCGACACGTGCGCGGTGCCGGCATCGTCGACGGTGACCTCGCGCACCATGTCCATGTCATCGATCGAGCGGCGCAGCTCGGGGTCGACCACGGCCCCGACGGCTGCGCGCACCTCGTCCGAGAGCGAGGTCATGACCCGGCGCCGGCGCTGCCCGAGGCATCGTCGGGCTCGAGCGCCGCCTTGAGCTCCTGCCGTAGCGCGTCACGGGTCATCACCTGATCGGTGAGCTCGCTCAGAGCCAGGCGCAGTGCAACGATCTCGCGCGCCAGGTACTCGGTGTCGGCGAGGTTGCGCTCGGCGCGCTGACGGTCCTGCTCGATCTGCACACGGTCGCGGTCGTCCTGCCGGTTCTGCGCGAGCAGGATGAGCGGCGCGGCATATGACGCCTGCAACGACAGCACGAGCGTGAGCACGGTGAACCCGTACGTCTGGGAGTCGAACCGGACGGCGTCGGGCATGAGGGTGTTCCAGGCGATCCAGGCGACGCAGAAGATCGTCAGCAGCGCCAGGAATGTCGGGGTGCCCATCGCGCGTGCGACCCACTCGGTGAAGCGGCCGAAGCGATCACGCGACGGCTGAGCCGCACGGGTGCGCATGCCGGTGCGGCCGCGCGGAGCGTCGAGGCCGACGCGATTCGTGGTGCGGGCCATCAGCGCCTCCTCGGGATGCTTGCGGTCGTGGTGGGAACGGGATCGACGGTGTCTTCACCGTCCTGAGATCGCCAGTCTTCAGGCAGCAGATAGTCGAGCACGTCGTCCACGCTCACCGCACCGACGAGTCGATGCGCGGGATCGACGACCGGCATCGACACGAGGTTGTAGCTGGCCAGCAGCCGCGCGACCTCGGCAGCGGAGGCCGTCACCGGAACGGGATCGACGGTGTCATCGATGATCGCCCCGAGACGTTCGTGCGGCGGGTAGCGCAGCATCCGCTGGAAATGGACGGTGCCCAGCAGCCGCCCGGTCGGCGTCTCGTACGGCGGCAGCGTGATGAACACGGCCGCCGCCAGCGCGGGATGCAGCTCATGGCGACGGATCAGTGCGAGCGCTTCGGCCACGGTGGCATCGGCGGGGAGGACGATCGGCTCGCTGGTCATCAGTCCGCCCGCGGTGTCGGGCCCGTACTTCAGCAACTCACGGACGTCGTCGGCTTCCTCGGGCTCCATGAGCTCGAGGAGCTTCTCCAGTCGCGTCTCGGGCAGTTGCCCGAGGACGTCGGCGGCGTCATCGGGTTCCATGGCGTCCAGGATGTCGGCCGCGCGCTCGTCGCCGAGCTGCTCGAGAATGTGCACCTGCTCGTCTTCGGGCATCTCTTCGAGCGCATCGGCGAGGCGGTCGTCGGGCAGCTCGCCCGCGACCTCGAGCAGACGCTCATCGGGCAGATCGAGCAGTGTGTTGGCGAGATCGGCGGGTTTGAGCTCGGAGTAGGTCGCCACGAGCTGCTCGGCCGACTGCGCCTCGCCCGGGTTCTGCTGCTCGCGGACGTCCGTCCACTCGGCGAACGTGGTGGGTCCCTTCGCGAAGGGCGAGGCCGACGTCTTCGGCTTGCGGAGGAACAGCTGACCGACGCTCCACATGCCCAGGCGGTCCTGCTCGATCGCGACGTCCTCGATGACCGCGTGCCCCGAGCCGTTGCGGAAATACACCTTGCGGCCGAGCATCTCGGCCATCACGCGGACCTCGCCGCCGCGCTGCTTGAAGCGCCGCACGTTGATGAGACCGGTGGTGATGACCTGTCCGGTCGCTATGGAGGTGACCCGTCCGATCGACAGGAACACGTTGCGACGACCGGGGATCTCGACGACCAGACCGATCACTCGGGGCGGGTCGTCTTTTCGATAGATGACGACGACGTCTCGGACACGTCCGACCCGGTCGCCCGCGGGGTCGAAGACCGTGCAGCCGGCCAGCCGCGCGACGAAAACCCTCTGCGTACTCACGCTCTCAGCGTAGTCGTCCGGGGCATCCCGATCCGGGAATGCGTCAGGCCGTCGTGACAAGATGGAGGGGTGAGCATGCCGGGGATGGGCAGAGGACGTGGCGAGGTCGGCGAGACCGTCGCGAGCTTTCCGACGTATGAGGGCGCGCAGAAGGCCGTTTCGACACTCGTGGAGTCGGACGTGCCCGCACGCGACATCGCGATCGTCGGCAACGGGCTGCGCTCCGTGGAACGTGTGACCGGCAAGCTCGGCTACGCGACCGCCGCGCGCCAGGGCGCCATCAACGGCCTGCTGCTCGGACTTTTCTTCTCCGCGATCTTCGTGCTCGGCAACAGCGCCGTGAACCTCTCGGTCTTCATCGGCGTGCTGTTCGTCGGCGTCGCGCTCGGGATGCTGCTGAGCATCGGCGGGTACGCGATCGTGCGCCGCCGCCGCGACTTCGCCTCGGTGACCCAGGTGATCGCCGACCACTACGAGGTCACGGTGCTGCCCACGAGCATCCACCGCGCCCGCGAGGTGCTCGGCGGCCAGGGCACGCCCGCGAGCCAGCCTCGCCCGCCGGCGCAGCCCTCCGGCCCGCCGCAGTTCGGACAGCGCACGCAGGAGCAGCCTCGCTACGGGCAGCGCACCGACGCCCCGCCGCAGTTCGGTCAGCGCATCGCGCCACCCCCTCCGGAATACGGTCAGCGCATCGACGAGCCGCCGCGGTTCGGCCAGCGGATCGATGAGGGCGCGACGACCGCGCCCGCATCGCCGGAGCAGCAGCCTGCGGACGAGGCCGATGCCGCTGCGGACGAGCAGACCGGGCAGGATGCCGCGGCAGCCCCCGTCGGAGAAGACGGGGCGACGGCGGACGAGTCGTCGGCGGAGTCCGAACAGGCCGAGGACGCCACGGATGCTGCTGACGACGCCGCAGAGGCGGCTGACGACGCGGCCGCGGCTGACGACGCCACGGATACTGCTGACGACGCCACGGACGCAGGCGACGGCGCCCCCGACGATGACGAGGACGCGCATCACGACGACCGTGCGTGAAGGCTCCGTCGCGGTGTCGCTGCCCGCGGGAACCATCGAGGTCGACACCGCGACGCATGAGCCGACGGGTCCTGCCTGGGCGACGATCCTGCTCACGCACGGCGCCGGAACGCGGTTCGACCACCCCTTCCTGATCGGGTTCGCCGAGGCCGTCGCGGCGGCGGGCGTGCGCTGCATCCGCTTCAATCTGCCGTACGCGCAGGCGGGTCGACGCGTGCCCGGATCGCCGGCGCAGGCGATCGCGGCGTGGGAGGCGGTGCGGGATGCTGCGCCCGCCGACGCGCCGGTGTTCGCCGCCGGCCGCTCCTACGGCGGCCGCATGGCGTCGATGGCCGCAGCGCAGGGGCGGCTCGATGTGGCGGGCCTCATCTACCTCGGCTACCCGCTGCATCCTCCGGGCAAGCCCGAGAAGCTGCGCGCCGAGCACCTGCCGGACATCACCGTGCCGCAGCTGTTCGTCTCGGGCACGCGTGACCCGTTCGTGGATCCCCACGAGCAGCTCGAGCAGGCCGTGGCATCCTGTCCCCGTGCCGAGCTGCACTGGATCGTCGACGGCGGGCACGGCTATGAGGTCGCGCGGCACTGCCGGCCCGCCGACCGGATCGGCGTCGAGATCGCCGCGGTCGCGCTGGAGTGGGTGCGCGGGGTGGCGACGGACGCCACGACCGGTCAGGGCAGCGGTCCGACGTAACGGCCGCGCGGGCGCAGCCGCATGGGCGCCTCCGCGTACTCCGCAAGACCGTGCGCGACCCACCCGACCACGCGCCCGAGCGCGAAGATCGCCGTGGCGGCGCCCGTGGGCATCTCCGCCGCAAGGGTGAAGGCCGCCAGGGCGAGATCGATGTTGGGATGAAGCCCCGTGCGGTGCTCGACCACGGCGGTGAGTGCCGCGACGGCGCCGCCGACGTCGCGTCCACCGCGCATCTGCGCCACGAGCGGCAGGAGCGTGGCCGCGCGCGCGTCCGTCTCCGCATACAGCGGGTGGCCGAACCCCGGCACGCCTCGCCCGGTCCGGGAGACCGCGGCGGCGATCGCGTCGTCGGGCGCGGCCCCGTCGAGGACGGAGCGGAGGAGCATGCGCGCCTCGTCGGCGGCGGTCCCGTGCAGCGGTGAGTCGAACGCGCCGAGAGCCGCCGAGACGATGGCGTATCCCGATCCGCGAGCGGTCGCCGCCATTCGCGCCGCCATGGTGGAGACGGCGAGATCATGGTCCACGGTCAGGATGAGCGCGGCCTGCAGGGCACGGCGGTCCACGTCGTCGGGCGCACGGTCGGTGAGCGCCGACCAGAGGTCGCCGTCCGCGGTGGCGCTCAGCGCATCCGGAAGGTGCAGGAGCATCCGGACTCCCGCTCGTCGCACCGCGTCGATGCTCGCCTCCGCACGCAGCGGATCCCGCGCGGCCAGCACGATGACCGCGGTGCGGAGGCGGTCGAGGTGTGATGCGCCGACGGGGAGCGCCGCAACGGCCCGTCGCACGGCGGCGCGATCGTCGGCATCTGCGGCCGGCCACGGCGCGCTCGCCCCCCAGAGCTCCCGGGCCACGTCCTGAAGGGTCGACGTCGCAGCCAGCCGTGCCGCGTTGCGTCCGCGGAGGAAGAGCTCGTCGTCGAGCACCACGGCCACGTCGGTGTCGATCATCGTCAGTGGCGAGCCTGCGGCGTGCACGGTGTCCGGCGATGCGCCGCGACGTCGTCGCGCCGCGAACTCCTCGACCTCGAGGGGGTCGAACAGCGACCCGGCCGGGGTCCGCTCGCGCCGCAGCATCCCTCGCGAGACATACGCGTACAGCGTCGCGGGCTTGATGCCGAGCCGATGCGCTGTCTGCTCGGCGGTCAGGGTGGCGGGCATATTGATCCGATCAACATTGACGGTGCGTGCGTCATGTTCTGACACTGACGGTAGCGCACGTGACTCCGGGCGCCGAGAGGAGAAGATCATGGAACACACACAGCCGGTGCCGCGCGGGCTCGCGGGTGTCGTCGTGGCAGACACGGCGATCAGCGAGGTGCGCGGCGACGCGGGGACCTTCCACTACCGAGGTCACGACGCGGTGGAGCTGGCCCGCACGGCGTCATTCGAGGACGTCTGGCAGCTCTTCGTCGACGGACACCTGCCCGACGAGGGGGAGCGCTCCTCGTTCGCGGACCTCGTGGGCGCCGACAGGGATGAGCGCGAGCTGCGTGCCGTGGTCGACACGGTGACCCGCGCGACCGGGAGCCCGGAGGCCGCGCTGACCTCCACGTGGGCGCTCGCATCCGCACGTCGGGGGATGCGGCCGCTGTACGACCTGGACCCTGCGGGACGGAGGGATGCCGCGGTCTGGGCCGCCGCGATCGTGCCGGTGGTCCTCGCACACAGCGCCGGCGGCGAGCCGACGTACCGGGACGGTGTGGTCGCCGGCCATCTGCGCGCCGTCACGGGACGCGATCCGGGGGAGTGGGAGCGTCGGGCGCTGACCGCCTACCTCGTCCTCACGATGGACCACGGCTTCAACGCGTCCACCTTCGCCGCCCGTGTCATCGCGTCGACCGGCGCCAGCATAGCCGGATGCATGGCCGGTGCCCTCGGGGCGCTGACCGGACCCCTGCACGGCGGTGCACCGGCTCGTGCGCTCGACGCGCTCGATCGATTCGGCGACGCGGCCGACATCGAGCCGTGGATCCGAGCGGAGCTCGCCGCCGGGCGTCGCCTCATGGGTTTCGGCCACGCCGTCTACCGGACCGCCGACCCGCGTGCACGGCTGCTGCGGGAACTGGCCGGCGAACGCGGCGGGACGCGGGTCGATCTCGCCGTCGCCTACGAGCGGACGGCGGTCCGCGTGCTGGAGGAGGTGAAGCCCGGCCGCGCGTTGCACGCCAACGTCGAACTGTACGCGGCGGTCGTGATGGAGCAGTGCGGAGTCCCGCGCGCGCTCATGACGCCGACGTTCGCGATCGCGCGGTCGGTCGGATGGGCGGCCCACGCCGTCGAGCAGGCGGCCGATCCGAAGATCATCCGTCCGTCCGCGCGCTACGTGGGACCGCCCGTCTCCTGAGTGGCTTCAGCCGCGCAGGCGCGCGACCCAGGCCTCGACCTCGTCCGCGGTGCGCGGAATGGCGCCCGAGAGGTTCTCGACGCCGTCCTCGGTGACGAGCACGTCGTCTTCGATGCGCACGCCGATGCCGCGGTATTCGGCAGGCACGGTCTCGTCGTCGATCTGGAAGTACAGGCCGGGCTCGATCGTGAACACCATGCCGGGCTCGAGGACACCGTCGTAGTACATCTCGCGACGGGCCTGGGCGCAGTCATGCACGTCGATGCCCAGGTGATGGCTGGTGCCGTGCACCATGTAGCGGCGGTGCTGCCCGCCGCGGTCGGCATCGAGCGCCTCGTCTGCGGTGACCGGCAGCAGGCCCCATTCGGCGGTGCGCTTCGCGATGACGCCCATCGCCGTCTCGTGCACGGTGCGGAAGGTGACGCCGGGCTTGGCCGCGGCGAATGCCGCGTCGGCCGCCTCGCGGACCGTCTCATAGACCTTGCGCTGGATGTCGGTGAACGTGCCCGACACCGGGATCGTCCGCGTGATGTCGGCGGTGTAGAGGCTGTCGACCTCGGCGCCGGCGTCCACGAGCATCAGGTCGCCGGGGATCACGGCGCCGTCGTTGCGGGTCCAATGCAGGTAGCACGCGTGGGGACCTGCGGCGGCGATGGTGTCGTAGCCCTCCCAGTTGCCGTCGCTGCGCGCGCGCCGGTGGAAGACCCCCTCGATGATCCGCTCGCCGCGCGGGTGGGCGACCGCGGCATCCAACTCGCGGATGATGTCGTCGAACCCGTCGGCGGTGACCTTCACCGCCAGGCGCATCTGCGCCAGCTCATACGCGTCCTTGACCAGGCGCAACTCGGAGACGGCGCGGGTGAGGGCGGCGTCCTCCTCGACGACGAGGTCGTCGACGCCTGACTCGAACGTGTCGATGTGCGCGGTGGCGATGCCCAGATCGGCGGCGACACCGGCGGACGAGGGGCGCGGGCCGATCCAGAATTCGCCGACCGTGGCATCCCCGTAGAATTCCGTCGTCGTGCGGTCGGCGCGCTCACGGAAGTACAGGGTGGCCGCGTGGCCGTCGTCGGTCGGGTCGAGCACGAGGATCGAGCCGGGCTCGCTGTCGGCACCCCACCCGGTGAGGTGCGTGAAGGCGGAATGCGCCCGGAACGGGTAGTCGGTGTCGTTGCTGCGCTGCTTCAGCTCACCGGCGGGGATCACCAGGCGCTTGCCCGGAAACTGCGCCGAGAGCCGTTCGCGCCGCGCGGCGGCGTACGGCGCCTGCTCGCGGGCCGGCGGGGCGGTGTCGGGCCGCGATGCCCAGCCGGTCGAGATCGTGTCGAGGAAGCCCTGCGGGAACGGCTGCTTGCGGTTCTGCGTCGAATCGGGTGCCGTCTCGGTGGCGGTGCTGGTGTCGCCTGTGGTGCTCATCCCTCCAGTCTCGCACGCGCGGCTGAGCACAGCCCCCGCGGTCAGCCGGCGGGATCGAGCTGCACGACGACCGGGCGGTGGTCGCTGCCGCTGCCGTCGAGTGAGGTGAGGACGACCGAGCCGACGGGCACCCATTCGTCGGTGGCCATGACGTGGTCGATCGGCGCGCCCAGCAGCGCGGGGACATCGGACGGCCAGGTGCCGATGCCACCGGATCCCGTCGCCGCCGCGGCGTCGTGGCAGCGTCCCATGACGCCGCCGTCGGTGCCGAGGGAGGCCATGTGGTCGAGCGTGGCGTTGAAGTCGCCGGCCATGATGACGTTGTCGGCGGCGCACTGGTCGGCGATCCAGCGCAGGTCCTCGGTCCAGCGGGTGATGTACGACTGGCGAGGTGCCACCGCGTGCGCGGCCACGATGATCGGGCCGTCGCCGTCCACCGGCATGGCGACGACCGAGGGCACCGTGGAGGTGTTGGTGGTCCCGTCCGATGTCGAGTCGACCACTGCGTAGTCGCCCAGGCTGGGGGAGATGAGCACGGTCGTGGACCCCGAGTCCCACTCGTTCGCGGAGTACTTCTTGTTGTAGGCCCACATGCGATGTCCGAGCTTGCGCATGCTGACGGCGACCTGCTCACCGGTCTCGATGGTCGTCTCGGGCAGCGTGACGATGTCGGCCTCCATCGCGACCGCGGTGCGCGCGATGGTCTCCGGGTCCGTCGCGGCTCCCGCGGTGTTCCAGGTCATGACCCGCAGGCTGCCGTCGGTCTTCGCGGGCAGGGCGTCGCCGGAGATGCCGCGCGTGTAGACGATCGCCGCATTCGCGACGCCTGCCAGCAGCGCGATGAGGGCGATGGATGCCGCAAACGCCCGCAGCGGCCGGATCAGCATGATCAGCAGCATGAGGACGAGGAGCGCCGCGAAGCCGAGCACGACGATGCCGCGGAATGCCACGGCCTGCGCGATCGGCCACTCGCGCTCGAGGTGGAAGAACTGCGGCCAGGTCAGGATCGCGGCACCGATCACGCACAGCACCGTCACCAGGATCCCGAGAAGGCGAAGCACGTTGCGACTCTAAGCCAGGTGGCTGTGAGATCGGCGGATGGGCGCTCGCGCTACTCTCGGAGGATGGGCGCCCACCGGTTCCGAGGTCCGAGCGACCTGCACCTGCACTCCGCGCAGTCCGACGGCACGCAGTCGCCCGCCGACGTGATGCGCGCCGCGCACGACCACGGGGTGCGGACGGCGGCGCTGACCGACCACGACACGACGGCGGGGTGGGTGGATGCCGCGGCTGCGGCCGTCTCGCTGCAGATGACGCTGCTCCCCGGCATGGAGATGTCGACGCGCCATCGCGGCCGGAGCGTGCATCTGCTCGCGTACCTGTTCGATCCCGACGACGCGGCCCTTCGTGCCGAGATCGAGCACATCCGGTCATCCCGTCGTGATCGCGCGCGCACGATGACCGAGCGCATCGGGCGCGATTACAGCCTGACCTGGGCGGACGTGCTCGCACAGACGGGTGATGAGACGACGATCGGGCGTCCGCACATCGCGGATGCCCTGATCGCCAAGGAGCACGTGCGCGATCGCACGGAGGCGTTCGCCGGCATCCTCGATCCCCGCGGCGACTACTACGTCGCGCTGTACTCTCCCGATCCGGTGACGGCCGTGCGGCTGGTGGTGGCGGCCGGCGGGGTGCCGATCATCGCCCACCCGGCCAGTCGCGGGGGAGTGCCCACCGACGACGTGCTCCTCGCGATGCTGGACGCCGGGCTGGCGGGCTTCGAGCTCGACCACCGCGAGAACCGCGCGGAGGGGGTGCGCCGCCTCGCGCGTCTGGTCGTCGAGCACGATCTCATCGTCACGGGGTCGAGCGACTACCACGGTTCGGGCAAGCCCAACCTGCCGGGGGAGCACACCACGAGCGACGAGATGGTGCAGCGCATCATCGACGCGGCACGCGGGACCGAACCCGTCTACGGCTGACCGCGGGACGGCTGATGCCCGCCCCGCGGACGGGACGGGCATCGGCGTCGGAGACGCGTGCGGTCAGGCGCCGGGGGTCGGCGAGCCGGCGCCCGAACGGCGGCGGCGACGCCGACGACGGGCCGCCGCGGGCTTGCCGTCGTGGTGCTCCTTGCCGGCGCCGTCGTGCGTGCCGGCGCCCTCGGCGGAGGCATCACCCTCGGAGGGAGTCGAGACGACGGCCTCGTCGGTGCCCTCGGCGAACGTGGCGCCGACGGTGTCCTGCTCACCGGCACGACGGCGCCGGCGGCGGCGCTTCGTCCCGCCGTCGCCCTCGGCCGCGGCATCCACCGCCCGAGCGGGCGTCTTCTGCGTCTTCACCGACTGGGTGCGGGGAGCCGTCGCGATGCGGCCCTTCGTGCCCTCGGGGATGTCGAGCTCGGCGTACAGGTGCGGGCTCGACGAGTAGGTCTCCACCGGGTCGGGCTGCCCGAAGTCGAGCGCGCGGTTGATGAGGGCCCACTTGTGCAGGTCCTCCCAGTCGACGAACGTCACCGCAATGCCGGTCTTGCCGGCGCGGCCGGTGCGCCCGGCGCGGTGCAGGTAGGTCTTCTCGTCGTCGGGGATCGTGTGGTTGATCACGTGGGTCACGTCGTCGACGTCGATGCCGCGCGCGGCGACGTCGGTCGCGATGAGGACGTCCTTCTTGCCGGCCTTGAACGCGGCCATCGAGCGCTCACGGGCCTCCTGGCTCATGTCGCCGTGCACGGCGCCCGCGTTGAAGCCGCGGTCGTTCAGCTCGTCGACGAGCTTCTGCGCCGCCCGCTTGGTGCGCGTGAAGATCACGGTCTTGCCGCGTCCCTCGGCCTGCAGGATGCGGGAGATCACCTCGTCCTTGTCGAGCGAATGGGCGCGGTAGACGAGGTGGCGGATGTTCGCCTGCGCGATGCCCTCGTCGGGGTCGGACGCGCGGATGTGGATCGGGTTCGTCATGAACCGGCGCGCGAGCGCCACGATCGGGCCGGGCATGGTCGCCGAGAACAGCTGCGTGTGCCGGATCGCCGGCACCTTCTGGAAGATCTTCTCGATGTCGGGGAGGAACCCGAGGTCGAGCATCTTGTCGGCCTCATCGAGGACGACCTCGTGGGCGTTCGACAGGTCGAGCAGGCGCTGACCGGCGAGGTCGATCAGACGCCCGGGCGTGCCGACGACGATCTGCGCGCCCGCGCGGAGCTGCTCGATCTGGCCCTCGTACGCCTTGCCGCCGTAGATGGCGACGACGCTCGTCGAACGGTTCGAGGTGAGCATGTCGATGTCTTCGTAGACCTGCACGGCCAGTTCGCGGGTCGGGACCACGATGAGCGCCTTGACGCCGGGCTCGGGGTCGAGGCCGAGACGCTGGACCACGGGGATGCCGAAGCCGAACGTCTTGCCGGTGCCGGTCTTGGCCTGTCCGATGATGTCCTGCCCCGGCAGGCTCAGGGGAATGGTCTGCTCCTGGATGGGGAAGGCGTCGATGATGCCGCGGGCCGAGAGGGCCTCGACGATGTCCTGATCGACGCCGAGGTCGGCGAATGTCGTCACGATGTGTATGCCTGTCTGATGTCAGGGCGGTGCGGAACCGCCACGCGAAGAGGTCCACGCCCTTTCGTCGTCAGCCAGGCGCGGGGTCCCGATCCGTCGCCGGGACGCGCACAAGTCTACCCGGGCGGGTCCGTGCCCTCCCCGGACGCGCCGACGCGGGCCGGGGCCGTAGGCTGTATCGCGTGTTCGGGTGGTTCAAGAGACGGCGGCCTGCGGGCCGTGTTCTGCGGCTGCGCTCGCGCGATGAGCTGGGTGAGGGCATCCGCGTCGCGTTCGAGACGCTCGCGCCCGACGCCGACACGTTCCTCGGTCAGGCGGCGTACCTGCAGCTGGGGTTCTTCGAGACGCTCAGCGAGCTGATCGCGACCACGCCCGACCTCGCCCACAAGGAGGCCCTGTCGAAGGCCGCCGGGGCGGCGCTGACCAAGCACCGTGCGATCGTCGCCCTGATCCGCGAGCGCGAGGGCGACCCCACCGCCCTCATGCTGCCGTTCCGCGAGCAGCTGGATGCGTTCCGTGCCGCCACCCACGGCGTGCGCCGCCACGAGACGATGCTCTCGGTGCACATCACCGCCGGAATGCTCGACGACTTCTACGACGCGCTCTCACACAGCTACGGCGAGACCGGCGCCCGCGTGGCGCGGATCCTGCAGACGGATGACGACAGGCAGGCGATCGTCGACCTGGTGGCCGAGGCCGCCGCCGCCGATGACGAGCTGCGTTCGCTTCTGGCGATGTGGGGGCGACGCCTGGTGGGCGACACGATCCTCATCGCGCGCAGCGCGCTGCGGGAGCGGATGCTGGATGCCGCCGCCACCGAGCAGGTCGAGCCGGTGTTCACCGAGCTGCTCGCCGCGCACGCGCGCCGCATGCAGGCGATGGGCTTCACCGCCTGACGGCGGGTCAGGCGATGCCGAGCTGCTCGCGCCGGCGCTGATCGTGCACGGCGCGGAGCTTCGCGAGCACGGGAAGCAGCACGTACACCACGACGATCGGCGCGCCGAGCGACGCGATCCACAGCCACGGGTTCGACGACGACAGGCCGGCCCAGGTGAGCAATGCCCACAGGCCGCTGCCGACGACCGCTCCCACCATCGGACCGATCGCCGCGCCGCGGGAGTCGCGCGCGCCGACCGTGAAGTGCGCGAGAGCGCCCACCGCACCGCCGAAGATGAGCGCGAGGACGATCTGCATCAGGCGACGAACCCGACCTTGCGGACGTCCTCGGTGCCCAGTTCGACGTAGGCGATGCCTGCGGTGGGAACGATGTACGAGTTGCCCTTGGCGTCGGTGAGGGTGACCTGCGTGGCGCCGGAGTCCAGCGCCTGCGTGATCGCGGTGCGCACGGCGTCGGCCGTGTCGTCGGTCTCGAAGTTCAGCTCACGTCCGGTGTTCACGATGCCGATGCGGATCTCCACGGATCACTGCCTTTCCATGCCGTGCGGGTACGTCTCGACTCTACGGCAGGTTCGGCGGGCCCGCCGGTGCCCGGCGCACGCTGTGGGCGAACGGGTGAGCGCCGGGTGTCGGCGGCGCGCGCTAGCGTGGCAGGACGATGGAGAGCACCGCCCGAACGCCGCAGCCCGCGGCATCCACCCCCGTCCTCGACGCCGCACAGCGCGCTGTGCTCGCGATCGCCCCCGATGCGTCGGGCACCGTCGTCGGCGCGCCCGGCACCGGCAAGACGACGACGCTCGTCGCGCGCGTCGAGGCGCTGGCGCGTGCGGGGACCTCGCCGGACGACATCGCGGTGCTCACCCCCACCCGACCGAGCGCGACATCGATGCGCGACCGGTTGGGGCTGGCCGTCGGGCGGGCCACGTCCGGTGCGCTCGCGCACTCGGTCGCGTCGTTCGCGTTCCGCGTCGTGCGGGCGGCCGAGGTCCACGCCGGCAACGAGCCGCCGCGTCTTCTCACGGGCGGCGATGAGGACCAGATGATCCAGGACCTGCTCGACGGCGACGCCCACGACGAGGCCGCGGGCCGTCTCCGGTGGCCGGCGTGGCTGTCGGCCGATGTGCGCGCGACGAAAGGGTTCCGCAGCGAGGTGCGCGCGTTCCTCGCGGAGTGCACGACGCTCGGGATCGAACCCGACCGGCTGCGTGCCCTCGGCGACAGGTTCGACATCGAGACCTGGCGGGCGGCGTCGTCGTTCTTCGCCGAGTACCTGCAGGTCCGTGCCGACATGCGCGGAGCGCATCGCGACGCGGCCGGGCTCGTGCGCGAGGCGGTCGGTCTGGTGCGCATGGGCGCGGGCGACGCGGTGCTGCCGGCGGCGATCCTCGTCGACGACGCGCAGGAGCTCACCCTGGGCGGTGTGGAGCTGCTCGAGGCTTGTCGGGCTCGCGGCGTGTCGGTGCTCGCGTTCGGCGACCCCGACGTCGGCACCGGGGCGTTCCGCGGCGCCACGCCCGAGAACTTCGCACACCTGCAGGCGGCGCTCGGGCCCGTGCACGTGCTCGACGAGCCCCACCGTTCGACGACGTTCCAGACGGACATCGCCCGCACGGTGGTCACGCACATCGGCACGGCGGCCGGCGCCGCCCACCGCCGTGCTCCGGTCGGTGCCGTCGATGACGGCTCGGTCCAGGCGATGCTGCTGCGCTCCGTCGGCGAGGAGTACGACGTGATCGCACGGACGCTGCGCGAACGCCATGTGCGTGACGGCGTCGCGTGGTCGTCGTGTGCGGTGATCGCCCATGACACGCGGCAGGTCGCCGCGCTCGAGGCCGAGCTGGCGGCACGAGAGGTCCCGTCCCGCGCTGCCGGCCCGGGGCAGGCGCTGGGCTCGCTGCGTCCCGTGCAGGACCTGCTGCGCGTCGTGGAGCTCGCCGCGACCGATGACGGGGAGTGGACGGTGGATGCCGTCTCCGACGCCCTGCTGGGCGCCGCCGGCGGCCTCGATCCGGTGCAGCTGCGTCGTCTGCGGACGGCGCTGCGGCACGAAGAGCTGCGCGCGGGCGGGGAGCGCGGCGGACGCGAGCTGCTGCTGTCGGCGGTGCATCACCCGCTCGAGTTAGACCTCGTCGACATGCGCGAAGCGCGACAGGCCGGGCGTCTCGCGCGCACCGTGGCGCGCGTGCGCACGCAGCTCGCAGAGGCGGCGACGGCGCACGAGCTGCTGTGGACGGTGTGGGAGGGCGCAGGGCTCGAGCGCTCCTGGGGACGCACCGCACGCGGCAACGGACCGGTCGCAGAGCAGGCGGGCCGCGATCTCGACGCCGTCGTCGCCCTCTTCCAGGCTGCGAAGCGCTTCGGAGAGCGGGGGGATGCTGCGGCCGAGAACCCGATGACGTTCGTCCGCGGCATCCTCGACAGCGACGTCGCCGAGGACCGTCTCGAGGCGACCGGGGCGGCGGACTCGGTCGCGATCCTGACTCCGGCGGCCGCGCTCGGCGTCGAGTACGACACCGTGGTGGTGGCCGGCGTGCAGGACGGCGTGTGGCCCAACACCCGGCTGCGCGGAAGCCTGCTCGACACCTGGCGTCTCGCCGACGCGGTGCGCCGCGCGCCGGAGGACGGCGGTGCGCCCGACGTTCTGGACCGGCGACGCCTGGCGATGCACGATGAGCTGCGCCTGTTCGCACGCGCGTTGACCCGGGCGCGCACGCGCCTGGTCGTCACCGCGGTGGACGACGACGACACCGGCCCGAGTGTGTTCTTCGAGCTGCTGCCCGCGCCGATCCCGCCCGGGCACCTCGCCGATCACCCGATGTCGCTGCGCGGACTCGTCGCGCGCCACCGCCGCACGCTCACCGAGCCGCGCTCCACGCGCCACGCGCCGCGACGTGCCCACGCGGCCGGGCAGCTCGCCCTGCTGGCCGCGGCCGGTGTGCCCGGTGCGGATCCCGCACAGTGGTACGGCATGGTCGAGACCAGCTCGACCGCGCCGCTGCGAGACCTGCAGCTCGAGGACGTCCGGGTGTCACCCTCCCGGCTGGCCGCGCTGGAGACCTGCCAACTCGACTGGGTGATCGCCGATCTCGGCGGCGATGCAGGCGGGATGACGGCGGGCCTGGGCACCATCATCCACGCTGCGCTCGAACACGCCGACGGGGCCGACGAACAGCGCCTCTGGGAGCTCGTCGAGCAGCGGTGGGGCGAGCTCGACTTCGAGGCGCCGTGGCTCGACCGGGCGACCCGCCAGCAGGCCCGTGACATGGTGCACCGCCTCGCCCTCTACCTGCGCCGGTTCGACGAGTCGGGAGGGCGCCTGCTCGATGCGGAACCGCACTTCGAAGTGCCCATCGAGATCGACGCCGCTGCGCCACACGGCGCGGTGCTCAGCGGGTACATCGACCGGGTCGAGCTCGATGGCTCCGGCCGGGTCGTGATCGTCGACCTGAAGACGGGGAAGAGAGAGCCGACGAAGGACGAGAAGGTCATCGACAATCCACAGCTCGCCGCGTATCAGCTCGCGTTCGAGGCAGGGGTGATCACCGGCACCGAGGGGCATCCGTCGGGTGGGGCCAAGCTGCTCGTGCTCCGGCCGGCGGCCAAGGGCGCCGACTATGCCGAGCCCACGCAGCCTCCGTTCGACGACGAGCGCCGGCTGGCATTCGAGGAGCGCATCCACTCCGCGGTCGACGTGATGCGCGCGACGCACTTCGACGCGCCGGTCGAGGAGCACTGCCGCGCCGACCACAGTTTCGGGCTGTGCAGCATCCACACGATCCCGGCGGTGAGTGCGTCGTGACCGGTGCCGTCCTCTCGCCGCAGGTCATCGCGGCGGCACTCGGCCAGTTCCCGCCCACCGCAGAGCAGGCGGAGGTCATCGCCTCTCCGCTCCTGCCGGCACTGGTGGTGGCGGGTGCCGGCAGCGGCAAGACCGAGACGATGGCGGCACGGGTGGTGTGGCTGGTCGCGAACCGCGTCGTGCGTCGCGATCAGGTGCTCGGACTCACCTTCACCCGCAAGGCGGCCGGTGAGCTGGCCGAGCGCATCCAGCGGCGGCTCGCGCGGCTCGCCGAGTTCGAGCAGCGCGGGCTGCTGGAGCACCTTCCGGCGCTGTACGACGCGGGTGAGCTCGCCGTGTTCGCGGAGTCGTCGTCGGACGGCGCCCGTCACGCGCAGATGGCGCGGCTCGCCGAGAAGGTCGGCGCGACTCCGGCGCCCGAGGGTGGCGAGAGCCTGCTGCACCGGCCCACCGTGGCGACCTACAACAGCTTCGCCGACGGCATCGTGCGTGAGAACGCGGTCCGCATCGGGCGCGACCCGGAGGCCGCGGTGATGAGCGAGTCGGCCGCCTGGCTGCGGATGAGGCGCGTCGTGCTGGGCAGCGACGACGAACGGCTCGAAGGCATTGACCGGGCCGTCCGCACGATCATCGATGCGGCGCTGCGGATCGCGCGCGACGGCGTCGACAACCTTGTCGACCTCGATCGCCTGGCGGCGTTCCCGGCCGAGTTCCGGCGCCTGATCGACCTGCCGTCCGAGAACAAGCGGACGGTCGTCCTCGCCGACGTGCGCACGGTGTGCACGAACGTCGACGCGCTGGAGGTGCTGGTCGGGCTGGCGCGCGAATACACGGTCCAGAAGCAGCGGGCCGGGGTCATCGACTTCTCGGATCAGGTGGCCGGCGCCCTGCAGGTGATCGAATCGCATCCGTCGGTGGCCGCCGAACTGCGCGATCGCTATCGCGTGGTGCTCCTTGACGAATACCAGGACACCTCGGTCGCCCAGACCACGCTGCTGGCGGGCCTGTTCGCCGGCACCACGGTGATGGCGGTGGGCGACCCCCACCAGGCGATCTACGGGTGGCGCGGGGCGAGCGCCGGCAATCTCGGCGACTTCGCGGCGGCCTTCGCCCCCGGCCTGGAGTGCGGTCGGTATTCGCTCATGACCAGCTGGCGCAACAGCGCCGACGTGCTCACGGCGGCATCCGCCGTCCTCGCCCCGCTGGCGGCGTCGAGCCCGGTCGAGGTGGGCGCGCTGCGGCCGCGGCCCGGCGCGCCGTCCGGCCGGGTCGAGATCGCGGTCGCCGACGACGTGGACGCCGAGGCGGCACGGGTTGCGGAGTGGTTCGAGGCCGTGCGAGCCGAGCGCGCGGGGGAAGGGCTGACGACCACCGGCGCCGTGCTGCTGCGCAGCAAGAAGCACATGGAGCGCTTCGCGGACGCGCTCGGCGCCCGCGGCATCCCGCACCGCATCCTGGGTCTCGGCGGCCTGCTGACCACGCCCGAGGTGGTCGACGTCGTCAGCACGTTGCGGGTCATCAGCGATCCCCGCGCCGGCTCGGCGCTGATCCGGCTGCTGTCGGGGCCGCGCTGGGCGATCGGCCTGGCGGATCTGCGCGCGCTCGCTCAGCTCGCGCGCCGGATCACCGAGCACGACGCGGCACTGCAACGGCTCACTCCCGAGGTCGTCGCCCGGGTGCGGGCATCGTCGGGGGACGACCAGGGGTCGCTCATCGACGCGCTGGACTTCGTGCTGCGCGTGCCCGACGACCACGGCTGGCTGGCGGCGTTCACGCCGGCGGCGCGTGAGCGGCTCCGTGAGGCGGCCGGCGTGTTCGCGGGCCTGCGGCGAGCGGCGGGCGCGCCGATCGCCGAGCTGGTGCGGCTCATCGAGCTCGAGCTGCGTCTCGACGTCGAGCTGGCCGCGAACGAGACGCGGGGGCCGGCGCGCATCGCGTCCGCCCAGCTGCGCGCGTTCGTCGACGAGGTCCAGTCGTTCCTGGCCGCAGACGAGACGGGATCGCTTCCGGCCCTGCTCGCGTGGCTGGATCACGCCGAAGAGCTCGATGAGTTCGCGCCGCGCACCGAGCCGCCGGAGGACGACGTCGTCCAACTGCTGACGATCCACGGCTCGAAGGGGCTGGAGTGGGACGCGGTCGCGGTCGTGCGCCTGGTGAAGGACGAGCTCCCCACAGGGTCGCGGGACACCACGGGCTGGTTGGGCTTCGGCGTCCTGCCGTACGACTTCCGGGGTGATGTCGCCTGGCTGCCGCAGCTCGCGTGGCGCGACGCGGAGACGCAGCAGGACATGGGTCGGGCCATCAAGGCCTTCAAGGACGACAACCGTCGTCGGCAGGTCGACGAGGACCGTCGCCTCGCGTATGTCGCGGTCACCCGCGCGCGCGACCACCTGCTGTTGACGGGGTCTCCCTGGGGCGGGCAGACGTCACCCCGTGGACACAGCCCGTTCCTCGTGGAGATCGCCGATGCGCTCGGTGTGTCGCTGCCCGACGGCGAGCCGGGCGAGAACCCGTTCGAAGGGCGTCGCCGTCTGCTGCAGTGGCCCATGGACCCGCTCGGCGAGCGTCGCGAGCGCGTCGAAGACGCGGCGGCCGCCGTGCGCGTCGCGCAGCGCGCGACGCCGCAGATCGCGGACGACGAGCTCGCCCTGCTCCTGGCCGAGAGGGCGTCGCGCGCACAGGGCGGGGGAGGCGTCGCCCCCGTGCGCATCCCCGCGTCGCGGTACAAGGACTTCGTCGCCGACTACGCCGGCACCGTCGCCGCACTCGGCCGGCCCATGCCCGAGCGCCCCTACCGGCAGACACGGCTGGGCACGCTGTTCCACGCGTGGGTGGAGAAGCGCTCCGGGCTCGTCGGCGTGTCGGGGTCTCTGGACGATGCGCTGTGGGAGAAGGAAGAGGATGCCGCAGCCGATGCCGACACCGCGGTGCTGCGTTCGCTGCAGAGCGCGTTCGAGCGCTCGGAGTGGGCGCAGCTGCAGCCGATCGAGGTGGAGACGGAGATCGACTTCCCCTTCGACGACCTCGACGGCACACCGCACCTCGCGATCTGCAAGCTCGACGCGGTCTACCGGCGCGGGGACCGGTACGAGATCGTCGACTGGAAGACCGGCGCGCCGCCGCGCGATGACGCCGAGCGGCAGGCACGACTTCTGCAGCTCGAGCTGTACCGGCGCGCGTACCACGCCAAGCACGGCATTCCGCTCGACCGGATCGACGTCACGCTGTTCTATGTGGCGCACGACGTGGTCGTGCGCGGCTGATCAGGACGACGCCCAGCGCCGCAGCGCGGCGTCGGCCGCGGCATCCGTCTCGTTCTCCGCCTCATCGCGCTGCGCGGCCCAGTCGTCCATCTGCAGCGGAGCGGTCGCGTTCGGGTCCTCATCGTCGGGTGACGTCCGCTCGGCCGGGAGGTCCTCGGTGAAGAACGAGGTCTCATCGAGGTCGTACGCGTCGGTCTGCATGGACGTGTCGACGGCCGTGGACGTGCCCGGCACCTGCCCGATGAGTGCGATCGCGTCATCGACATCGAGGCCGTCCTCGGCGAGCAGATCGTCCTCGACGACGCTGTCGGCGAGCGAGGTCAGCAGTGCGACCGCGTCATCGAGGATCTCGTCGTCGCCGGAGTCCCGACCATGGACGAGCCACTTCGCGAACTCAAGCTCCGCATACAGCCGCGCACGGGTGCGCAGCGCCGCGTCGGGCGTGCGCACGCTCGCGGTGACGTACGCGGCGAGCACGTCGTCGGCCGCGTCCGGTGCCGACGACAGCCAGCGCAGGTCGACGGCCGGATCGCCGATGCCCAGTCCCTGCCAGGCCAGCAGACCGGTCACCGTGGGCACGCCGTCGCGGTCTTCGACGAGGAAGGCGTCCGCACTCGCGCCGCCGAGGGTGAGCGTCGACTCGAATCGCCACAGGCGCTCCTCGGCCAGAGCGCGACTCCAGCGCGACAGCAGTGAGACGGGCACCCGGTGGACGGTGGCGACGCGGTCGAGCAGCCGTGACACGTCGTCGCGCACCTGAGAGGCGCCCAGCTGGGGGAGCGCCGCGCCGCGGGCCACCGACTCGGGGAGCGCGTGGACGGCGGCGAGGGCGGCGCCGATGGAGGTGGCGGCGCCCCGTCCGGCCGGCAGATGGGCCGGCTCGACACGGTAGCCGTCGAGGTGGTCGACGACGATCGCCGTCCACCCGCCCTGGGCCGCGCGCCCGCGCAGGCGGGGCGCACGGAACGGCAGAAGGCTGCGCACACCGTCGGTGAGCGCCGCCAGCGCACGCGCCTCGGCGCCGAGCTCGGCCGAGGTCTCGGCGTCGGTGGCCGCGCGCACGACGACGCGGTCGCCGTCGGCGAGGGTGGCCACCGCCGAGTCGAAGCGTCCCGCAGCGTTCTCGGTGAGGATGCGCACGTCGACGACGCCGGCCTCCCGCAGGGCTGAAGTCACTGTCGCCGCTAGAGTGAGAGGTGAGCGTGCCATGCCCCCCAGGGTAGGTCGGGCAGGGCGACCGGGCGCGTCGCCACGCCCGGCACGGAGGTATCGATGAACGCACAGCACCGCGCCGCCCCAAAGGACGGAATGCGCGTCCGATTCGACCGCAGCGCCGTCGAACGGGTCCGCCCGGGCCTCGTGGACGAGCTGCGCAGGGATCCCGCGACTCGTGTGCTCGTCGTGCGCGGCGATACCGCGCAGGTCACCGACGGACCGCTGACCGAGCTGCGCATGGTCGGAGCCGACGAGGCGCCGGATGATGCGGAATGGGCGTTCCTCGGTCGTGCCGGCGACGGCGGAGCCGTGCTTCTGGCGCGCGCCGGCAGTCCGGATCAGCCGGAGCCCGGCTGGGCGTCACTGCGCGCCGTCGCGGGTGATCTCGGCGCCGCCGACGGCGATCTCCTGTCCACCGCCGTGAGTCTCGGCCGCTGGCTGCGCGACAGTGCGTTCTGCGCGCGGTGCGGGCAGCCGTGCACCCTCGAGAACGCCGGCTGGTCGCGCCGATGCACGGGATGCGGCACCGAGCACTTCCCGCGCACCGACCCGGCCGTGATCGTCGCCGTGACCAGCGACGCCGACCCGGAGCGGCTGCTGCTGGGGTCGAATGCGCTGTGGGGCGCGAACCGCTACTCGTGCTTCGCCGGTTTCGTCGAGGCCGGCGAATCGGCCGAGGCCGCCGTGGAGCGCGAGCTGTTCGAAGAAGCGGGGGTGCGCGTCCGCGACGTGCGGTATCGGCGGTCGCAGCCGTGGCCCTATCCGCGCTCGCTCATGCTCGGCTTCCGCGCCCGCGCGGTCGATGACGACGAGGCACGGGCCGACGGGGAGGAGATCGCGGCACTGAGGTGGTTCACCCGTGCCGAGATCGGCGAAGCGCTGGTGCGCGGCGACTGGACCACCGGCGGCGACGGCCTGCTGCTGCCGGGCCGGGCCTCGATCGCGCACGGCCTGATCGCCGAGTGGTACGCGGAGACCGCGTGAACGCGCGGGCTCTCGAGGGACTCGATGAACAGCAGCGCGAGGCGGCATCCGCGCTGCGCGGGCCGGTGTGCGTTCTCGCCGGCGCGGGCACCGGCAAGACGCGGGTGATCATCCACCGCATCGCGCACGGTGTGGACACGGGTGCATACACGCCGAACCGTGTCATGGCGGTCACGTTCACGTCCAAGGCCGCCGGCGAGATGCGGGGCCGTCTGCGCGCCCTGGGCGTCGGCGGCGTCGCCGCACGGACCTTCCACGCGGCGGCGCTCTCGCAGCTGAACTACTTCTGGCCGACCGTGGCCGGTGACAGCGCTCCGGCGATCGCCGACAACAAGGTGCGCCTGCTCGCGCATGCCGCCGACGGGATCGGCATGGAGCTCGACACTCCGACGCTGCGTGACGTCGCCGCGCAGATCGAGTGGCGCAAGGTGACCATGCGGTCGATCGACGCATATGCTGCGGCCCGTCCCGACGGCGTCGGTCGTCTCAGCGTCGAGCGCGTCGTGGATCTGCAGCGCGCGTACGAGAAGCTCAAGGACGAGCGACGACAGCTCGACTTCGAGGACGTGCTGCTGGCCTGTGCGGGGATGATCGAGGCGGAACCCCGCGTCGCCGCGGCTGTTCGCGAGCAGTACCGGCATTTCACGGTGGACGAGTATCAGGACGTCTCGCCGCTCCAGCAGCACCTGCTGCAGCTCTGGCTGGGCGAACGCCGCGACATCTGCGTCGTGGGCGACGCCAGTCAGACCATCTACTCCTTCGCCGGCGCCGACGCGTCTCACCTGCTGGAGTTCGGCACGCGGTACCCCGAGGCCCGGATCGTGCGGCTCGAGACGAGCTATCGCAGCGAGGCGCCGATCCTCGACGTGGCGAATGAGCTGATGCGCGGCAGACCGGGTGCGCTCCGGCTGACGCCGGTTCGGGATGCCGCAGCCGCCGTCGTACCGCGGCTGTGCGCCTATGACGACGATGTGGCGGAGGCACGCGGCGTCGCCGCGGCCGTGGCGGGCCAGCTGCGGGACGGCGTCGATCCGCAGGCCATCGCGGTGCTGTACCGGTCGCACGCGCAGTCGGCGGAACTCCTGCGGGCCCTCGCCGATGTGCAGGTGCCCACCACGGTCCTCGGGGGACGTCGGTTCTTCGACATGCCCGAGGTGCGGCAGGCCGTGCTGGCGCTGCGCGGCGCGTCCGTCGCGCCGCTGAACGGCGGGTTCGTGGAGACCGTCCGCGACGTGCTGCGCTCGCTCGGCCTCACCGACGACCCGCCGCCAGCTGGGGGTGCGCTGCGCGATTCGTGGGAGGCGCGGCGGGCGATCCTTCGGCTCGCGGAGGAGGCTCCCGAGGGCACAAGCCTGCGCGCGTTCACGGACGACCTGATGGCACGGGCCAAGGACCAGCATGAACCCACCCTCCGGACGGTGACCCTCGCGACGCTGCACGCCGCGAAGGGCCTGGAGTGGGACCACGTGCACCTCGTCGGCCTGAGCGAGGGTCTGCTGCCCATCTCGTACGCGACCACTTTCGAGCAGGTGGACGAGGAGCGCCGGCTCGCCTATGTCGGCGTCACGCGCGCAGCCCGGACGCTGTCGCTGTCGTGGTCGCGAGGGAGTCAGGGGCGGATGACCCGGGCGCCCTCCCGCTTCCTGCAGGAGATCGGCAACCGCACTCTGCGTGCGGTCGATGGGTCCGCCACCTCCGGCGCATCGACTGCGCGTCGAGGGTCACCGACCATGTCGCGTCCCCCCGCCCGGAGACGTCGCTGATCAGCCGCGCGGCGACCAGGCCGGCCTCCACCGCCATCCCCGGGACGAGTGCCGGCGACGGCAGGCCGAGGAGCTGACCGGCCAGGGCGGGCCAGGCGGGATCGGCCTCGCACCTGTCCGCTTCGAGGCAGAGCAGGCACGCGGTCAGGCCCGGCCGCACGAGCGGGCCCACGGTGATGCGGCGGCCGTGCAGGACGATGGGCAGGTGCGGAGCATCCGTCTGCATCAGCGGTCGCACGGCAGCCGGGTCGATCACATGACCCGCCACGAGCACGGCGACGGCATCTGCCGCCGGCTCGCCCAGGATCTCCAGACCCGCTTCACGAAGACCGTCGGCGATCGCATGCGCCGCCGGGACCGATGTCGGGCCGATCGCGCGCACCGCGACCGGCGGCGCGGCGGCCCCGTGCGGGGGCTCGAGCGCGGGGGCGAGTGCGCTCACGAGCTCGTGTGCCCGTTCGACCGTGCCGCCCAGCGCGGTGGCGACGGGGTCGAGCGCCGAGTCGGGCAGTCCGCGCTCGAGCTCTTGGATCATCCGCTCCTGCCAGCGGTCCGGATGCTCCAGCACGGCGACCTTGTCGGGGCCGAACTGCAGGCAGTCCGGTGAGCGCCAGAGCGGGGGATGGGCGGGGTCGAGATGCAGCATCCCCCGATTGTGCGCCCGTCGCGACGCGCGCGAGCGACTATCCACAGGCGCACGGCGCAGGGTGTGCGGAACGTGCGCCTGTGGAGGAGCCGATGGTGCTCAGACCGGCTGCGGTCCGTGCGGCGGCTCGTCGTCCGAGGGGGACTCGTCCGAGCCCGGCTCATCGGCCGGCGGGACCTCGCCGCGCAGCAGCGCGTCGAGCGCCTCGTCCATCTCGTCCCGCACGGGCTGCTCGCCGCGCGCCCGGGCCTGCAGGCGGGCGATGAGCGACTGCGGATCGTCGATGTCGTCGGCGGTGGGCATGAGGTCGGGGTAATCCCACAGTGCGTCGCGGCCGGCCGGACCCACGGCATCCGTCACCGCACGCCACATGGCCGCGGCCTCGCGCATCCGACGCGGACGCAGCTCAAGCCCGACGAGCGAGCCCAACGCCTTCTCCGCCGGGCCGCCGACCGCACGGCGACGGCGGACGGCCTCGGCGATGCGCACCGCCAGCGGCAGCCGCGCGGTGGCATCGGCGGTGACGACCTCGACCCAGCCCTCGACGAGGGCGAGCAGGTTCTCGAGGCGGGTGAGGGCGGCCGTCTGCGCATCGGAGCGCTGCGGCAGCAGGGCTCCGCTGGAGAGCGCGTCGCGCAGTTCGTCGGGGTGCTCGGGATCGAACCGCGTCGCGAGCTCCTCGAGGGCGTCCATGTCCACGTGCACCCCGCGGGCGAAGTCGGTGACCTGGCTGATCATGTGCAGCCGCAGCCACTTCGCGTGCCGGAACAGGCGCGCGTGCGCAAGCTCGCGGGTGGCCAGATACAGCGCGAGCTGGTCTTCGGGCACCTCGAGATCGCGGCCGAAGTCCGCGAAGTTCTGCGGCAGGATCGCGGCCTGCCCCGCCGGCATCACCGGGATGCCGACATCGCCGCCGGAGACGACCTCCAGCGAGAGCCGCCCGATCACCTGGCCGAGCTGGGTGGCGAACAGGCTGCCGCCGATCGTGCGCATGACGCGTCCGGCGCCGGCGATGGCCTGCTGCATGTCTTCGGGCGCCTGCGAGCGCATCGCCTCGGTCAGCGCGTCGGCGATGCTCGTCGCCACGGGATCGGCGAGCTCCTGCCAGACGGGCATCGTCGCCTCGACCCAGCCCCCGCGGGTCAGCGCGTGCGGCGGCTCGGCGAGATCCGAGATCGTCGTCGCCTCGCCCAGCCACAGGGTCGCCAGGGAGAAGGCCTGGTCGAACTCTCCGCGCTGTCCGCTGGTGACGCCCAGGTCGCTCTGGTTGGCGATGTGCAGGGCCTGGCGCTGAGCGGCGTCCCATGAGATCCCGCCGCTGGGCGCGCTGCTGAACGCGGCCTGCAGCTGGCGCATGATGCTGTCCATCATGGCGGGGTCGACGCCCAGGGCGCGCAGCTGCTCGAGCTGCTCGGGCGTCGGCCCGTCCTGGCCGCCGAGCAGCCGGCGCAGCATCTCTTGGAAGTCGTCTTCCGGCTCGCGGTCGTCGTCTGCCACTTCAGCCGCCTTTCAGCAGGGTCTGGGGGTGTGGTTCTACGCTAGTCGCACGGATCACCTCGATCCCCGGCCCTGCGCGCGATGTCAGTACGCCGGTCGCGAACGAGAACGAAGGGGCGCCGGTGACGCTGTTCGACGAGAACGTCTCGGTGGTGCCGGCTCCGCGCCGGCGACGGAGGCGTGGAGCGGTCGTGGGCGTCTGGGCGCTCACCGTCGCCCTGGTGGTGCTGCTCATCCTCACGTTCCTGCCGACGGGGTTCGTGATCCAGCGCCCCGGACCCGTGTTCGACACGCTCGGCACGGCCCCCGATGCGAACGGCACGCAGGTGCCCCTGATCTCTGTGGACGGGGCGACGACCTACCCGACCTCGGGCACTCTGGACATGCTCACCGTGCAGGCGGTCGGAAACCGCGAGCGCACGCCGTCCTGGCTCGAACTGGCCACGGCGTGGTTCGACCCGTCGAAGGCGGTGCTGCCGATCGATGCGGTCTTCCCCGAGGGTGAGACGGCGGAGCAGGTCGAGCAGCAGTCCGCGGCGATGATGACCGACTCGCAGAAGGAGGCGACGGCTGCGGCACTGCTCCACCTGGGCTACGACGTCCCTTCGAAGCTCACCGTGTACAGCCTCACCGACGACTCGGCGGCCCAGGGCGTCCTGCAGAAGGACGACGTCATCCTCTCGGCGGACGGCACGAAGATCTCGGGCATCACGACGCTGCGCGACGTCATCGCGAAGGCCGAGGGCGCGCCGGTCACGCTGCGGATCCAGCGCGACGGCGCCGAGAAGACCGTGTCGGTCACCCCCAAGAAGTCGACGACCGACGGGAAGACCACCTGGCTCATCGGCGTCAGCCTGCTCACCGACTACGACTTCCCGATCGACGTCACGATTCAGCTCGACAACGTGGGCGGTCCTTCGGCGGGCATGATGTTCGCACTCGGGCTCATCGACACGCTCACCCCCGGCTACCTCAACGGCGGCAAGAACGTCGCCGGCACCGGCACCATCAACGCGGCCGGCGACGTCGGGGCGATCGGCGGGATCCGGCAGAAGCTCTATGGTGCGAAGGATGCCGGAGCCGCCTACTTCCTCGCGCCCAAGAGCAACTGCGACGAGGTCGTCGGCCATGTGCCGTCGGGCCTGCGGGTGTTCTCGGTGAGCACGCTGGACGATTCGTTGAAGGTCCTGAAGACGCTGCGCGACGGGGGAGACCTCGATGCGCTGCCCACATGCGGCGGATCCTGACCGTTTTCACCTGATACACACAGAGGCCCTCCTAGGATGAGGAGGTGACCTCGACACCGGCCCCCGCTGAAGCCACGCCTCGTCGTTCGCGCCGAGTCATCGCGATCTCACTCGTGATCATCGCCGCGCTGGTCGTGGCGTTCTTCGTGTTCGCGAACCTTTACACCGATTGGCTCTGGTACGACCAGCTCGGTTACGCGAACGTGCTGACCACGCAGTGGTTCGCGCGCGTGGGGATGTTCGCGATCGGCTTCCTCGGCATGGCGGTGCCGGTGTGGCTGTGCATCCAGCTCGCCTACCGCCTGCGCCCGGTCTATGCGCGGCTCAGCGCGCAGCTCGACCGGTACCAAGAGGTCGTCGAGCCGCTCCGGCGCCTCGCGATGTGGGGGATCCCGGTCTTCTTCGGCTTCTTCGCCGGGTTCGCGGCATCCACCCAGTGGGAGACCGTCGCGATGTGGCTGCACGGCGTGCACACGTCGGTGAGTGACGCGCAGTTCGGCCTCGACACGGGCTTCTACATGTTCGCGATGCCGTTCTACAGTGCGCTGCTCGGGTTCACCTCGGCCGTCGTGCTCATCTGCCTCCTCGTCTCGGCGGTCGTCGCGTACCTGTACGGCTCGGTGCGCATCGCCAACCGCGAGCTGCGCATCTCGCGCGCGGCCCGCATCCAGTTCGCTGTGCTCGCCGGCGTGTACCTGCTCCTGCAGGCGGCGAGCATCTGGCTCGACCGGTACAAGACGCTCGTCTCCGACAACGGCACCATCACCGGCCCCGGCTACACCGAGGTGCACGCGACGATCCCCGGGCAGATGATCCTCGCGATCATCGCGGCGCTCGTGGCGATCCTCTTCTTCGTGACCGCGGTCATCGGCCACTGGCGCTACCCGCTCATCGCGACGGGCCTGCTGATCGTCTCGGCGATCGTCGTGGGCATGGCCTACCCGTGGGTGGTCAACACGGTGCAGGTCAGGCCGAACGCGCTGACCCTGGAGAAGACGTACATCCAGCGGAACATGGACGCGACGAAGACCGCGTACGGGGTCGACGGCATGGACTCGACCGACTTCGCGGCCGAGACCGATGCCACGAAGGGGCAGCTGCGCGCCGACGCCGACACGACCGCGCAGATCCGCATCATGGACCCGGCGATCATCCCGCCGACCGTGCAGCAGCTCGAGCAGTACCGCTCCTACTACCAGTTCCAGGATCCGATGGACGTCGACCGCTACGACATCGACGGGACGAGTCAGGATGCCGTCGTGTCGGTGCGCGAGCTCAACCTGACCGCACTGGGCACGAACGTGAGCTGGCAGAACACCACCCAGATCTACACGCACGGGTACGGCATCGTGGTGGCCAAGGGCAACGCGCGCACGAGCGACGGCAAGCCGGTGTTCCTGGAGCGCGGCATCCCGTCGTCGGGCTTCCTGTCCGACAGCGACTACCAGCCGCGCGTGTACTTCGGCGAGCACTCGCCCGAGTACTCGATCGTGGGCGCCCCGGAGGGGTCGAGTCCCATCGAGCTGGACTACCTGTCGGGCAGCGACACCGGCGGCGACGAGGTGAAGACCACGTTCGACGGCGACGGCGGCCCCAACATCGGCAGCTGGTTCAACAGGCTGGTCTACGCGCTGAAGTTCCAGTCGGAGCAGATCCTCTTCTCCGACAGCATCAACAGCAAGTCGCAGATCCTGTACGACCGTGACCCCGCGCTGCGCGTGCAGAAGGCGGCGCCGTACCTCACCCTGGACAGCGACCCCTACCCGAGCGTCGTCGACGGCCGGATCGTGTGGATCGTCGACGGCTACACGACAAGCGACAGCTACCCGTACTCGCACACCACGAGCTTCTCCCAGGCGATCGCCGACTCGTCGAATCCGACGCCCACCATCGCGATGGACGACGTCAACTACATCCGCAACTCCGTCAAGGCGACCGTGGACGCGTACGACGGCCACGTGACGCTGTATGCATGGGATGCCGACGACCCGGTGCTGAAGACGTGGGAGAACATCTACCCGACGACGGTCAAGCCGCTGTCGCAGATGAGCGGCGAGCTGATGAGCCACGTGCGCTACCCGACCGACCTCTTCAAGGTGCAGCGGTCGATCCTGAGCACGTACCACGTCGACGATGCGCAGTCGTTCTTCCGCGGCGACGACAAGTGGGTGACCCCGGACGACCCGCAGAACGGCGATTCGCTGCAGCCGCCGTACTACCTGACCATGAAGATGCCGGGACAGGACAGCCCGCAGTACTCGATGTTCACGAGCTTCATTCCGGCGTCCAATCAGGGCAGCGACTCGCGCAACGTGCTGATGGGCTACCTGGCCGTGGACTCGAACGCGGGCAGCACCGCGGGCAAGAAGTCGAGCGATTACGGCAAGCTCCGGATGCTGGAGATCAGTGCGTCCACGCCGGTCCCCGGTCCCGGTCAGGTGCAGAACAACTTCGACGCGCAGCCTGACGTGTCGCAGTACCTCAACGTGCTGAAGCTGGGCGACTCGCAGGTGCTCAAGGGCAACCTGCTGACCCTCCCGGTCGGCGGCGGCCTGCTGTATGTGCAGCCCGTCTACGTGCAGTCCGCCGGCGCGACCAAGCTGCCGACCCTCCAGAAGGTGCTCGTGGCGTTCGGTGACAAGGTCGCGTTCGAAGACACCCTCGCCGACGCGCTGGACAGCCTGTTCGGCGGTGACTCCGGCGCGACCACCGGTGACAGCGATGTGACGCCGACCCCGTCGCCGACACCCGGCGAGACCAGCGGCACCGACAACGGCGGCAGCGAGGGCGGCACGGGCGTCAACCCCGACACGTCGGTCGCGTTCCAGGCGGCGCTGCAGGAGGCCAAGCAGGCCCTGGCCGACCGCGAGGCGGCCATGAAGGCCGGCGACTGGACCAAGTACGGCGAGGCCGACACCCGGCTGACGAACGCGCTGAACACGCTGCTGCAGCTCTCCGGTCAGGAGTGACGATTCGTGCTCTGGCCCCGCGGCATGTTAGGCTATTGATGTGCCGCGGGGTGGAGCAGCTCGGTAGCTCGCTGGGCTCATAACCCAGAGGTCGTAGGTTCAAATCCTGCCCCCGCAACCAAATGACGAAGGCCCTCACGAAAGTGAGGGCCTTCGTTGTGCACAGCCTCGTTCTGCTGCTGATCCCATGAAGTGGCAGACTGGGGAAGTTCGTGTAATGACCGATGGGAAGAACATGACCGCAGAAGAACTCGACCTGAGTGGCGACTGGGACTTCGACCCCGCCCACACGCGCATCGGCTTCTCGGCGAAGCACGCGATGATCTCCACCGTCCGTGGCGCCTTCAACGACGTGGCGGGCACCCTGCACGTCGACTTCGACGAGCCGGAGAACTCGAGCGCCGAGGTGATCCTGCGCGTCGCCAGTGTCGACACGCGCAGCGCGCAGCGCGACGACCACCTGCGCAGCGCTGACTTCTTCGACGCCGAGACCTGGCCGGAGATCGTGTTCCGCAGCACCCGGATCGAAGAGGTCAGCGAGAACGCACTCGTCGTGTTCGGCGATCTGACCATCCGCGATGTCACGAAGCAGATCACGGTTCCGATCGAATTCACCGGATCGCACCGCGACGCCTTCGGTGCGCTGCGCGCGGGATTCGAGGGCACACGGCGCCTCGACCGTCGTGAGTACGGACTCGAGTGGAACATGCCGCTCGACGCCGGCGGGCTCCTCGTCTCGGAGAAGATCACGCTCGAGTTCGAGATCTCCGCGGTCAAGCGGGAGGGCGACGCCGCAGGCGATGCCACCGACGAGGCCGACGCAGAAGACGCTGACGACGACGCGTCCGACGACGAAGAGGTCGCCTGACCGAGGGCGGCTGACCGCCGTCTGACCGAGCGGCGGCGGCCGGAGGCCTATTCGTACTCCGATCGCCACCGCACCAGCGGCCGTGCACTCCACCGCGCGGTCGCGCTCGTGGCGACGACCTCGCCCACGACCAGGACGTGGGTCGCGGCATCCTGCGTGGCGACCACCCGGAGCTCGAACCAGGCGAGTGCACCGTCGATGACGACGGGCGCGCCGGCCTCACGTCGTGTGTGCGGGACCTGATCGAGCAGCCCCACGAGCGGGGCACCGGGTGCTCCGAGACGATCCGCGATGCCGCGCTGATCCCGCGCGAGAAGGCTCACGGCGAATCGGCCCGAGGCGGTGACCGCTTCGGCGATGCGCGAGAGCGAGAACAGACTCACCACCATCGTCGGCGGGTCGTACGACACCGAGAGGAAGTCGGTGACGGTGGCTGCGACATCCCACCGTCCGCGCACGGCCGAGACCACGGCGACGCCCCGCGCGGCCAGCGTCGCGAGCTGCTTGTAGGCTTCCTGGTCGGCGCGAGGGGAGTCCTCGCCGAGAACGCGGGCGTCCGGGCCGTTCACCGTCGTCAGCCGGCGTGGTGGTGCCCGTGCACCGCGTCGAGGGCGTTCAGCGCCACGAGCGAGTGCGCGTAGGCCCCGCCGGCACGCATCTCGGCAGCGACCCAGACGGCCTCCATGATCTCCTCGTCCGACGCGCCCTTGCGCGCGGCGAGCCTGGTGTGCCCGTCGATGCAGTAGGGGCACTGCGTGACATGGGCCACCGCGACCGCGATGAGCTGCTTGGTCTTCTCATCGAGCGCGCCGGCGGCGAACACCTGGCGGCTGAACGCCTGGAATGCCGCCGCCGTGTCGGGCACGACCTCGTCGCGGCGCCGCAGCAGCTCGGGGGTGCGCTTCGGGTACGGGGAGTCTGTCATGTCGTCCTTTCCGCGACGGAGGGCACCGCCGCAGCCCCAGGCTATGCCCGGCCGGAGGGGTCGGGCTTGCCGTGGGCCGGGAGCCTGGCGAGGATGGAGACATGCCCTCCTCGCAGACCGTCGCCGTCGCCGTGGCACAGTTCGCCCCGACCGGTGACGGCGGCGCGAACCTGCGGCAGATCGAACAACTGACGGACCTCGCGGCCGGCCGCGGGGCGCGAGTGGTCGTCTTCCCGGAGTACGCGAGCGCCTTCATCGACCCGTTCGACGAGAAACTGGCCGCACTCGCCCAGGACGTCGACGGGCCCTTCACCTCGGCGCTCACGGCACTGGCCGTGCGGTACGGCGTGCACGTGGTGGCGGGGCTGCTCGAACGGGGCGTCGACGGACGCCGCGTGCGCAACGCCGTGGTGGCAGTGGATGCCACGGGCCCGGTGGCCGCATACCGAAAGCTGCATCTCTACGACGCCTTCGGGCAGCGCGAGTCCGACTGGATCGAGCCCGGCAGCGTGGGCGAGCCGGAGACGTTCACGGTCGACGGTCTCCGCTTCGGCCTGCAGACCTGCTACGACCTGCGCTTCCCGGAGGTCACGCGCCGCATCGTCGATGCGGGCGCCGACGCCGTGCTGGTGCCCGCGGAGTGGGTCCGCGGCCCGCTGAAGGAGCAGCACTGGCGCACGCTGCTGCAGGCGCGGGCGATCGAGAACACGGTCTACGTCGCCGGGGCGGACCACCCGCCGCCGCTGGCCGTCGGCAACTCGATGATCGTCGATCCGCAGGGCGTCGTCACCGCGGCGGTCGGGACGGCGACCGACGTCGCGGTGGGGTACCTGGACGCGGGTGTCATCGAGGCCGTGCGCCGCACGAATCCCGTGCTGGAGCAGCGGCGATTCCGCGTCGTGCCGGCGGAGTGACCGTCGGCCGGCCGCTAGGCGAGCGTCTGCAGCCGCCGCGCGGCTTCGTCGATCACGTCCTGTCGTTTGCACGCGGCGAAGCGGACCAGCGTCGCGTAGTCGCTCCTGTGGGCGGGCGTCACGAAGGCCGTCAGCGGAATCGCCACAACACCCGCGCGCTCGGGCAGTGCGCGGCAGAAGTCGGCGGCATCCCTCGCACCCAGAGCCGCGGCATCCGCCACGGTGAAATAGGAGCCCTGCGGACGCGACACGGCGAATCCCGCGGCCTGGAGCCCCGCGCCCAGCACATCGCGCTTGTGCCGCAGCGCCGCCGCGATCGACGCGAAGAAGGCATCGGGGAGCGCGAGTCCGGCGGCCACCGCGGGCTGGAACGGCCCGCCGTTCACATAGGTGAGGAACTGCTTGACGGCGAGGACGGCGTCGACGAGCGGGGCGGGACCCGAGACCCAGCCGATCTTCCATCCCGTGACCGAGAACGTCTTGCCGGCCGACGAGATCGACAGCGTGCGCTCCCATGCCCCCGGCAGCGTGGCCAGCGGGACGTGCGGGCCGTCGAAGACGAGATGCTCGTACACCTCGTCCTCGACGATGACGGCATCGTGCCGGTCGGCGAGCCGGACGATCTCCTCCCGGACCTCGGCGCCGAACACGGCACCGGTCGGGTTGTGGGGGTCGTTGACGAGGATCACGCGCGTGCGGTCGGTGACCGCTGCGCGCAGCGCATCGAGGTCGGGCTGGAAGTCGGGCCAGCGCAGAGGCACCGGTACGAGCCGTGCACCGGCGAGCGCCACGCAGGCGGCGTACGAGTCGTAATAGGGCTCGAAGACGACGACCTCGTCGTCAGGACCGTCGATGAGAGCGAGCAGCGTCGCGGCGATCGCCTCCGTGGCGCCGGCGGTGACCACGACGTCACGGTCAGGGTCGACCGTCAGCCGGTAGAAGCGCTGCTGGTGCTCGGCGATCGCGGTGCGGAGGGACGGGATGCCGCGCCCCGGCGGATACTGGTTGACGCCGTTCGCGATCGCGGCGCGAGCCGCCTCGAGCACCTCTGCGGGACCGTCCTCGTCGGGGAACCCCTGCCCGAGGTTCAGAGCACCCGTGCGGGCTGCGAGATCACTCATCTCGGCGAAGATGGTGGGGGCGGCGGTGCCGTCGGGGCCGATCAGGCCTGCGCCGGCGGCGACGCGGCGCCATGCTCCGGGAATGTCTTGCACACGACACACGCTACCCGCATAGTGTGATCGCGGTTGCGGCATACGGAACACACAGAAACCAGCGCCATGCTGGCAGATGTCAGCCAGAAGGAGCACCCCATGAGTGAGAACCAGGACAACCGTCCCGAGGAGAACTCCGCATCGCCGTCCATCCCGCCGGTACCGCCGCTGCCGCCCACCACGGGCGCCGCGGGTGCGGCACCGACCGGTGGTGCTCGCCCTGCCCCGCAGTATCCGCCCTACGCGGCACCGGCTTCGCCGGCATCCGCCCCCTCCGCACCCGCTGCGGCATCCGCACCCGCTGCGGCTTCGCCGACGTCGCCCACCCTGCCGTATCCGGGTCAGGGCTTCGGCGTGCCGCCGGCGTCGACCTCCGCGGCACCGGCCACCGGCCAGGTGCGCACGGCGGAGAAGAAGAAGTCCGGCGCCGGCAAGGTCGTGGGGCTTCTCGTCGCCGCCGCGCTCGTCGGAGGCGCCGCCGGCGTGGGCACGACCTGGGCGGGCGCGAACCTGTGGGGGCCGTCCGACGCGTCGTCGACGTCGTCGGGGCCGCAGGTGGTCACGGTCAACAACACCGACAGCGTGAACGCCACGACGGCGATCGCCACCAAGGTGGTGCCCAGCGTCGTCACGATCAACGTCACGGGAGGCCAGAGCGCCGGCACCGGATCCGGGGTCGTCCTGAGCAAGGACGGGTACGTGCTCACCAACACGCACGTCGTCACGCTCGACGGTGAGAGCTCCGATCCGACGATCTCGGTCACGACGTCGGACGGTCACATCTACGACGCGAAGGTCGTCGGCACCGATCCGGTCTACGACCTGGCCGTGATCAAGCTCGTCGGCGCGACCGACCTCACCCCGATCACGTGGGGTGACTCGTCCAAGCTCAACGTGGGCGACCAGACGGTCGCCATCGGCGCGCCGCTCGGCCTGTCGAACACGGTGACCACCGGTATCGTCAGTGCGCTGAACCGCTCGATCGAGATCGCGTCCTCGGCCGCTCCCGACAGCGGCGACAGCGACGGCAGCGACGGCGGACAGAACGGCCAGGGTCAGCAGGGCGACAACCCCTACTACTTCGACTTCGGTCAGGGCGAGACCCAGCAGACGCAGACCACCGACACCATCAAGATCGCGGTGATCCAGACCGACGCTCCGATCAACCCGGGCAACTCGGGTGGTGCCCTCGTGAACGGTCAGGGCGAACTGGTCGGCATCAACGTCGCGATCGCCTCGGCCGGCAGCACGTCCTCGTCCGATCAGAGCGGTTCCATCGGCGTCGGCTTCTCGATCCCGTCCGACATCGCGCACCGCGTCGCGAATGACCTGATGAAGAACGGCACGGCCACCCACGGCCTGCTGGGTGCGAGCGTGCGCGACGCGGCCAGTGTGCAGGGCGCCACGATCACCGGGGCGTACATCGTCGACGTGACCAGCGGCGGCGGCGCGGCGAAGGGCGGCCTGAAGGCGGGCGACATCGTCACGAAGTTCGACGGCGTGCCGGTGACCGGAGCCGTGGACCTCACGGCGCAGGTGCGGGCGCTGGCCAGCGGCAGCACCGCGGAGGTCACGTACGTCCGCGACGGCAAGACCGAGACCACCGAGGTGACCTTGGGCTCGCTCACCGAGTAACCCCTCAGAGAGAGGACGCCACCCCGCGATAGGCTCGCGGGGTGGCGTCCTTCTCGTTCAGCTCGGGGAACATGGCCAAGCTGCTGCGCATTCCGCTGTACGTCGCGGGACGGCTCGCGACCGCGGTGATCCCGCGGAGCACCGACGAGTGGGTCTACGGCTGCGGAGCGGGCGTTGGCGACGGCGCGCTCGCCCTCTGGAACGAGGCGGCGGCACAGCATCCCTCCGTGTGGCTGGTCGGGAACGAGCGTGAGCGCCGGGAGGCCGCGGCCCTCGGCATCCCCACGATCCGCCGGCATTCCGCGCGCGGCTTCTGGCGCACCGCGCGCGCCCGCGTGGTGGTGGTGACCCACGGGTTCGGCGACGTGAACCGCTACGCGATCGGCGGCGCGTTCATCGCCCAGCTCTGGCATGGGATCCCGCTCAAGCGCGTCGGCATCGACTCGCCCGAGACCGTCCAGGTTCCCGCCGTGCTCCGCCGCCTGCCGGTCGCGCGTCTCGTGCGCGCGGTCCTGCGACTCGCCTACCGGCGCACGACGCGGCAGATCGGTGTTCTCCCGGCCGCGTCGCATCTCGTTCGCGGGCGGCTCGAGTCCGCGTTCTCGCTGCCCGATGCGCATGTGCCGGTGACCGGCGAGCCACGGGTCGACGTGCTGTCGCGGGGGGATGCCGCGCAGCGGCGCCGCACGGCGCGTGCGGTGATCGGGGCGACCGTGGGCGATGTGGGGGAGCGGCGGCTGGTGCTCTACGCGCCCACCTGGCGCGACGGCGCGGAGGACGCCGCGATCCCGGATTCGGCGGAGTGGAACGCCATCCTCGCGATGCTCGAGGCGCGTGACGCGGTGCTGCTGGTGCGCTCGCATCCGCTGGGAGCGGGCCGGTACGCCCCGCCGCGGACGACGGATCGGGTGAGGATGCTCGGATCCGATGTGCTCGCGGACGTCACGCCGGTGCTCTCGGGCCTCGACGTCTTCCTCACCGACTACTCGTCACTGCTCTACGACGTCACGCTGGTGCCGTTGCCGACGGTGCTGCTGGCGCCCGACCTCGAGGCGTACACCGCGCGTCGCGGACTGTACGGCACCTATGCGGATGTCGGCGGCGACGGCGCGGCACGCACCTGGGCGGAGGCGATCGCCCAGCTCGACGGGGTGCTCGCGGACGATCGCGTCCGGGAGCAGCGCGTGGCGCGTGCCCGTGCGCTGGACGCCCTCGTGCATGCGCATCGCGACGGGGGAAATGCGGCACGCGTGCACGCGGGGATCGTCGCGGGCGTCGCGCGCGCATCGGCAGGGAGGCGGGCACGATGACCGAGGTGCGGCTCGAGGGGGGCGACGCGCCGGCGCTCGTCCTCACGGGAACGGGTGCGCGGCCGCGCTCGGTGCAGCTCGTGGGTGCGCGCGCACGCACCGACGGCCAGTTGACGGGCCGTGGCAAGACGTGGCGTGCGGTCGTCCCCTTGCGCGCCGCGCGGTGGGGCGGACCGCTGCTGCCCCTGCCCACCGGCGACTACACGCTCGTGCTCGACGGGGCCGATGTGCCCGCGGCATCCATCCCCCTCACGATGCTGGGGGCGCTCCGGGTCGGCGTCGAGGCGGGCACGGTCAGCGTCGGAGCGCCGCTGGACCCCGCCTACGAGTCATGGGAGGGGCAGGCGGCCCTCGAGCGCCGGTACGTGACACGGCCGAAGGCGACGCTGGAGAACGCCGTGTTCTTCGAGAGCTTCTACGGGCGCAACGTCAGCGACAACCCGTTGGCGATCGATCGCGAGCTCGTCCGACACGCGCCGCACGTCACGCGGTACTGGAGCGTCGTCGATCTGTCGATCTCGATTCCCGACGGCGCCGTCGCCGTGGTCGAGGGCAGCCCGGAGTGGTGGCGCGCACGCGGCGCGGCGCGGCTGCTGGTCGTCAACGACTGGCTGCGCAGGCGCTTCGAGCGGCGCGGCGGTCAGCGGGTCCTGCAGACGTGGCACGGGACGCCGCTGAAGCGCCTGGCGCTGCACCGCGGTCTCGCTCCGCGGCGCATGGCCGCGGCGCTGCGCGAGTCGGCGCGATGGAACGTGCTGCTGGCGCAGAATCCGTACGGTGCCAAGGCGCTGCGCGGAGCGTACGGCTTCCGGCGCCGCCCGATCTGGGTCGAGGGCTATCCGCGGAACGATGTGCTGGTCACCGGGGACGGCAGGGCGACCCGGAAGCTGCTCGGCATCGGCGCGGATGAGCGCGTGCTGCTGTATGCGCCGACCTGGCGCGATGACCGCGAGGAGATCGTCGACTTCCTGGATGCGGAGGAGCTCGCCCGGCAGACGGGTGCGGTCGTGCTGGTGCGCGGACACTCGCGGACCCTCCTTCCCGGGCAGGACGCGGCCGGGTCCCGCGTCATCGACGTGACGGGCTTTCCGGACGCGGCGGAGGTGATGACCACCGCGGACGCGCTGGTCACCGACTACTCCTCGGTGATGTTCGACTTCACCGTGACCGGGCGACCGATCTTCTTCTTCACGCCCGACATGGAGCACTACCGCGGGCGCCTGCGCGACTTCTACTTCGATCTGGAGGCGCACGCCCCGGGACCGCTCGTGCGCACGCAGGATGAGCTCATCGCCGCGATCCGCGGGTACGACGCCGCGGAGTGGGCGGAGCGGTACGCGCGCTGGCGGGAGGCCTTCAACGCGCGCGACGACGGACACGCCGCGGAGAGGGTCGTGGCGCGCATCCTCGATCAGGGATTCGTGGAGCGCTGACGGTCAGGGCAACGGGGTGTTGCGCGACCCCAGCCGTGAGGTGTCGACGGTGCCGTGGGCGCCGGCCACGAGGCCCGACAGGAACCCCGCGCCCCAGGCCAGATGCATGGTGGGCAGCACCACGAGGGTCCAGAATCGATCGCGCCAGCCACGACCTCCGCCGCGACCCGCTGTGACCACCCCGAGGAGCGCGAGGTAGGCGAGCAGGGGGAGGTAGATGATCGAGGCGAGGGCCGAAGCGCGGCCGCCGAGCACGCGCGCGAGCTGCAGAAGGCCGACGACGATCGCGGCGGCGATCGTGACGACCAGGGCGGGCGGGGCGAAGAATCGCAGCGAGTTGCGGCGTCCGTAGCGCCGGACGAGCTCGCCGCGCCATGCACCCGTGGCGCGGAACTGCCTGGCCAGTCGCACCCAGCTCTCCCGAGGCCAGTAGGTGACCGACAGCGACGGGTCGAACCAGACGCGGTAGCCGGCGCGGCGGATGCGCAGATTCAGCTCCCAGTCCTCACCGCGCCGCACCGTCTCGTCGAAGAGCCCGACCTCTTCGAGGACGTCTCGGCGCATGACGCCCAAATACGCCGACTCGGCCTCGCCGGCCTCTGCGCCGCCGTGGTAGGCGCCGCCGCCCAGGCCGATCGGAGAGTTGTAGGCGCGTGCGACGGCGCGCTGGAACGGCGAGTGCCCGTCGGCGCGCATCACGCCGCCCACATTGGCGGCGCGGGTCCGGGCGAGGGTTGCGAGAGCCGCGCGCACATAGCCGGGGGAGAGCTCGGAATGGGCGTCCACCCGGACGATGGTCGGGTGTCGGCTCGCGCGGATGGCCAGGTTGAGCCCCTTGGGGATGTCAACGCCGGGATTATCGACGAGCAGGATGCGGCGGTCGGCCGCAGCGAGGCGGTGTGCGATCTCCGTCGTCCCGTCGGTGGAGGGGCCGAGAGCGAGGACGATCTCGGAGGGACCGTCGACCGCCTGGGCGAGCACCGTCCGCACGGCGCGCTCGAGGTAGGCCGCCTCATTGAGGACGGGCATCACGAAGGAGACGCCGGAGCCGACCGGAGGCACGAGCGCGTCGCGATGTCGGGTGGCGTCGTCCTGCACACCTCGATCATCGCATGGTGACGCCGCGCCGTCATACCGATGAGGCCGCGGGCACCCGCGACGCGGTCGCGGCGTGCAGCCTCGCGCCCGCATCGTTGTAGTGGGCGAACACCCACTGCGGGATCTTCCCGCTCGCCACCAGCGTGCGGAGGATCAGCGCCATGCCGTGGTTCGGATCAATAGCGAGGGCGGCATCGATGTGCGCGCCGGCCGCGGTGCTCGATCCGAGCGCCCAGTGCAGCCAGGCGAGCATGCTGAGCAGGTCGGGGCGCAGGTCGGCCGGCAGATGGGCGATGGTGCGGCCCAGGATCCCGATCGCGCGGCGGATGCGAGCCGGCCGGGGCCGTGTGCTGCGCTCACCGATGATGAGCTCACCCATCTCGGAGGCCGTCGGCCCGCCCGCCGCCTCGAACTCGGCTCGGACGACGTCGTCCATCGTCTGGCCGCGCTCGCGCTGCAGAGCGAGCCAGCGGTCGTTCTCCGCGCGGGCGCGGCGCCCGGTCTTGCGCCCGAAGGCGATCTGGAGCGTCATGACGTCGCGGTGAGCGCGGTGGACGCTGAGCGCCGCGAACTGGGCCAGCACACGCAGCGGCGTGTCGTCGGCCTCGCGCCGCAGGAGGACCTCGACGAAATCGACAGGGTCGGGAAGGGCGGCCGGGATGCGCATCCCGAAGCCGTTGCGCTCGGTGGCGTCGGTGAGCAGGTCGTCCACCGCAGCGGTCACCGCGGCGAGGGTCCGTGGATCCGTCGGTGGCAGCGCGCCCTCCCGATCGTGGGGGACGGGCGGCGTCTTCCCGCACGCGCGGGCGGCCTCGACGCCCAGGGCGCTGCGTGCGATCTCGTCGAGGTCGTGCCCGTCGAAGGGCGGCTCCTCCTCGTACCAGCTCGCCCATCCGTCGGCGGCGACGCAGAACGCGTCCTTGACGGCGAAGCCGGCGTCTTCGAAGCGCTCGTCGAGGCGAGAGACGAGTGCCTCGTGCCCGGCGAACGCGGCGGGGAACGTGTCGTCGGCGTACACGACGAACATCACGCCGTCGCACCAGTCGATGCGGCTCATCGCACCCAGCGCCACGGACGCGATCCGATCGTGTGCGTCCTCGCCGACGTCGGCAGGCGGGAGATCGATGCGCATCAGGCCGAAGGTGCGCGTGCCGGTGAAGGGGATCACGGCGATGCTGTGGCTGATCGTCCGGCCGGCCAGTGCCGGCACAGTCGCGAGGAAGTCGGCGCCGCTCGCCGAGCGGAGGATGGTGGGCTGTTCTGCGGTGTCCATCGCCCCATGCTGGCGAACGCCGCACCCGCGCCGCGGGCCTCGTGATGATCGGTGGATAAGACGCGGGCTGTGGAGGAATCGATGATCGGGCGAGAGCGCGCTAATCGTCCTCAGCGTCGGTGCCGGTGCCGGCGGACGCGTCGCCGTCGGCCGCGGCATCCACCTCGATCGTGATCGACGTGGAGCCCTGCGACGTCGAGATGGCGAAGGGGTCGACCGGCGGCGACTCAAGGAGTTCGGCGTCGGTGCGCTCTCCGAGCGGTTCGGAGGGCAGCCCTGCCCACTCGAACGGGTCCTCGGGTCGAGAGGCGAAAAGTCCCATGTCCTCATTCTTGCGCTGTTGCCGCGGTCGGAGCGTCGCAGGGGCGGAAACACCAGGCGAACTCACCGCCATCACCCGGCCGGAACCACGCGAGGGTGACGGCCGTGCGCTCCAGGTCGTACGCGCACAGGCAGAGCTCGGCGGTCTCGCCGGGGAGCATCTGACCCCACTGGTGGCTCTGCCGCACGCGCCCGGCCGACACGAGCGCCCGCACGAAGTCGAGGGCTTCGGTTCCGGCGTTCGTCACCAGCGGATGCGTGTCGTAGAGGCTGTCGACGCGCCAGGGCACGTCCGGAGTGCAGGGAGGTTGATCGGCGTGATGTGACATGCCGCCGACGGTAGGCGCGGCCACCGACGCCACCGGCGCCGAACGCCCGCGGCACACGCCGTTCTGTGGAGAGCCGTGACGTCACCCCGGTCTGGGGAGGAACCGGCGGAGCGGCCGCGGAGCGCGGTCGTTCCGCCCCATCTGCGAGACTGGGACCGTGCGAGTGTCAGCGAAATCCGACTATGCCTTGCGCGCCCTCATCGAGATCGCCGCGCGCGAGGACGGAAAGACCGTGAGCGCCGACGAGCTCGGTCGTGCGCAGGACATCCCCTCCGGCTTCCTCCAGGCGATCCTGGCGGATCTGCGCAAGGCAGGGATCGTCTTCTCGCAGCGCGGGCAGTCCGGTGGGTGGCGCCTCGCTCAGCGGCCCGAGGCCATCACGGTGGCCGATGTGATCCGGGCCGTGGACGGGCCGCTCGTCTCGGTGTACGGACTCCGACCCGAGGCGGTGACGTACAACGAGCGCGCCTCCGTGCTGCAGCATGTCTGGATCGCGGCCCGCGACGCGCTCCGCGATGTCTTCGAGGGCGTCTCCATCGCCCAGCTCGCGCAGCGCGAGCTGCCCGACGAGATCACCTCCCGCACCGCGAACGACGAGGCGTGGCAGCCGCACTGACCGTCACACCGGCTGCAGGATCCGGCGGTGAGCGGGCTCGTCATGGGCGAGGAACACCGTCGCCCCCTCACGGAGGCCGAGTCCGGTCGCCTGCGCGCGCGTCAGCTCGACCGTGACGACCTCGCCGACGTCGGTCAGAACGGTCAGACGCACCTCGAACCCGATGCGCAGCACCCGCGAGATCGTCCCCTCGACGGCATCGACCCGCGTGGGAGTCGTGAGGAGCTCGATGTCGTGCGGGCGGACGCGTCGTCCGCCGAGGGTGGTCACGTCGCCGAGGAAGCCCATGACGAAGTCGTTCGCGGGGCTGTCGTACAGCTGATCGGGGGAGCCGACCTGTTCGATGCGGCCCTCGTTGATCACGACGATCTCGTCGGCGACCTCGAGTGCCTCCTCCTGATCGTGCGTGACGAACACCGTGGTGACGTGGACGTCGTCGTGCAGCCGGCGCAGCCACTCGCGCAGCTCTTTGCGCACCTTGGCGTCCAGGGCGCCGAAAGGCTCGTCGAGCAGCAGGACGGCGGGGTCCACGGCCAGCGCCCGGGCCAGCGCGAGGCGCTGCCGCTGACCGCCGGACAGCTGCGACGGCAGCCGGCTCGCGAAGGGATCGAGGTGCACGAGATGCAGCAGCTCGTCGACCCGCTCGGCGATCCGGGCCCGCTCGGCACGGGATGCCGCGGTCCAGGGCGCATGCGAGCGGCGCCGGATCTCCAGTCCGAAAGCGACGTTCTTCGCGACGGTCATGTGGCGGAAGACCGCGTAGTGCTGGAACACGAACCCGACGTTGCGGCGCTGCGGCGGCAGGTGCGTCGCATCCGTCCCCTCGATGCGGACCGTCCCCGCGTCGGCATGCTCGAGCCCCGCGATGATTCTCAGCAGCGTCGACTTTCCGCCGCCGGACGGTCCGAGAAGGGCGGTCAGCTTGCCCGACGGCAGCGAGACGCTGACGTCGTCGAGCGCGGTGAAGTCGCCGAAGCGCTTGGAGACCTGTGACACTTCGATACTCATGGGATCATCCCTTCTCGCGCGCATCCCGGGTGTGCAGGATCGCGACGACCACCAGGCACAGCACGGTCGCCAGCACCAGCAGGACCGCGATGGCGTACGCCTGTTCGGTGTTGTTGTTCTGATAGGCGCTCTCGACGGCCACGGTCGCGGTCGCGGTCTGCCCGATGACGTGGCCCGACACGACCTTGACGGCGCCGAACTCGCCGAGCGAGCGTGCAAGGCTCAGGACAAGGCCGTAGACCAGGGCCCACCGGATGCCGGGGAGGGTGATGCGGCGGAACGTCTGCCAGCCGCCGGCACCGAGGCTGCGTGCGGCCTGCTCCTGGTCGTCGCCGAGCTCGGTCAGGACCGGGACGACTTCGCGGACCACGAGAGGCAGTGAGACGAAGCAGGTCGCCATCACGATGCCGGGCATGGCGAAGGCCACCTCGATGCCCGCCTCGCGCAGACCCGGTCCGAACCATCCGTAGACCGGGCTGTACACGAGGAGGAGGGCCAGCCCCACGACGACCGGCGACGCGGAGAGCGGCAGGTCGATCAGCCACGAGAGCACCCGCTTTCCGAAGAAGTCGTAGCGGACCAGCAGCAGCGACACCCCGAGGCCGAAGACGAGGTTGATCGCGACGGCGAGCACGGCCGTCTGACCGGTGAGCACCAGTGCATGGACCACGTCGGGATCCGCGATCGCCGCGGTGATCGTTCCGAGCCCATCGGCGAACGCCCCCCGGAAGAGCACGGCCGTCGGCCAGAGGACGAGCAGGAACAGGTACACGGCGACGATCGCGCGGACGACCCAGGCGCCGGCGGAGGTCCGACGGCGCGGGGACGTGCGGGTGGCGCTGGACGCATCAGCCACGACGTGCCGCCCTCCGTTGGAGCACATCCAGCACGATGATCGTCACGAGGGCGATGACCAGGAGCAGAACCGCGACCGCGGCGGCGGCCGCGGTGTCTCCGCCCTCGATGTAGCGGTACGTCTCGGTCGACATGACTTCGACTCCGCGCGCGTTCATGCTGATCAGCACCACCGAGCCGTACTCGCTGATCGCGCGCGCGAAGGAGAGCGAGGCTCCGGCGGTGATCGCCGGCAGAAGAGAGGGCAGGATGATGCGGCGCAGGGTCGTCCAGCGGGAGGCGCCCAGCGACGCCGCGGCCTCTTCCACATCCGTCTCCAGGGAGGCGAGCACCGGCTGCACCGCGCGGACGACGAACGGGAGCGTGACGAACGCGATGGCGAGCACCACGCCGAGCTTGGTGCCCGACACATCGATGCCGAGGGGGCCCTCATGACCGTAGAGCGCAAGGAGGACGAGCCCGGCGACGATCGTCGGCATCGCGAAGGGGATGTCGATCACCAGATCGAGGATGCGCTTGCCGGGGAAGGCGTCGCGCACGAGAAGCCAGGCGATCAGGGTGCCCATCACGGCGTTCAGGAGGGTCACGCCCACCGCGGTGAGGATCGTGAAGCGCAGGGTGACGAGCGTGCCCGGATCGGTCAGCACGCTCTGGAAGGTCGTCCAGCCGCCGCCGGCGGCCTTCACGACCACAGCAGCCAGGGGGATGAGCACGAGAAGACTGAACCATGTCATGGCAAGGCCCAGCCCGAATCCGGCGGTGCGGGTCAGGCGCCGCGCCCCGCGCCGGTCGCCGCGAGGCGGCGACGCGGTGGCGCGGGGCACGGTGACGGTCGCCATGTCAGAATCCCGCCTCGCTCTGGATCTTCGTGAGGATGCCGTTGTCGGCGTCGAAGAACTTCTTGTTCGCGGCATCCCACCCGCCGAAATCGCCGTCGATGGTCAACAGGTGGTCCACCGTCGGGAACGGGTCGTCCGGGGTCATGGCGCCGTCGACGGTCAGGGTTCCGACCTGGTCGGCGACGGAGGCGAGCGGGCGGTACCCCGTCGCGGCGTACTCCTTCTGCCCGTCGACGCTCTTCTGGAACGCGAGCCAGCTCTCGGCCGCGTCGGAGTGATCCTTCAGGAGCGCGCAGGAGTTCTCGATGAGCAGCGAGCTGTCGGGCACCACATAGTCGAAATCGGAGCCCGACTGCCGGGCGAGGATCGCCTCGTTCTCATAGGAGATGAGCACGTCGCCCTTTCCCCCGGTGAACGTGCTGGTGGCTTGGCGTCCGCTCGCGGGCAGCGCGATGACGTTGTCGAAGAAGCTCGTGATGTACGACTGGGCCGCCGCGTCACCGCCGTTCGCCGCTGCCGAGCCGTAGGCGGCGAGCAGGTTCCACTTTGCTGATCCGGACGAGGCCGGGTCCGGCGTCACGATCTGCACACCCGGCTTGATCAGATCAGCCCAGGTGGTGATGTTCTTGGGGTTGCCCTTGCGCACGACGAAGACGACCACCGAGTCGGTGCACACTCCGGCGGTGTCATTGTCCTTCCAATCGGCGTCGACGAGCCCGGCATCCACCAGGCGGGTGACGTCGGGCTCGAGGGAGAGGTGCACCTCGTCGGCGCGCTGCCCCGCGGCGACGGCGCGGGACTGATCACCCGAGGCGCCGTACGACTCGGTGAAGACGACGCCCTTGCCGGGCTCCGTCTGCTGGAAGGCCTTCTGCACGCCCTGGTTCGCCTCCTCGAGCACGGAGTATCCGACGATGGCGACGGAGCCGGAGGAATCGGTGGATGCCGCGCCCGCCCCCGAGCAGGCCGTGAGCGCGAGAGCGCCGATGAGTGCGAGAGCGACCGCGGGTGTGCGTGGGTTCATGGTGTTCGTCCGTCCTCACGCCGCGTGCGATCGCGGCGCCGTGTTTTCTGGTGAATGTAGATCAGAATACTCGTAATTGAGAGATACGTGCAGATTTCACGGCGGATGAAGTCGCCCGATGACGGAGGTCAGTCGTCGCCCGGCTCTGTGCCGGGCTCGGCGCCGCGCGTACGGCGGGCGCGATGCGCGGCGTCGCCGACCGCGCGCGCGGTGTGGGCGGCAGCGCCGCCGATGGCCCTGCTCGCGCCGCGCAGTCGATGTCCGATGAGGTGTTCGACGCGGAGAGCGCCGGCGCGTGGTTCGATCTCCGCCGGGACGTGAGCCGGCGGCGGACCGAAGGCCCGACGGGCGCCGACCACGACGCGACGGCCGAGGATGCCGTTGCCGGCGCCGCCGACCACCGCGCCGATGCCGAACGGCAGCGCCTTGCCGACGAACGAGGTGCCGCCCGCGACGGCGAAGCGCTTCATGAAGGTGTTCTTCAGACGATCGACGAGAGGGCCCACGGCGGCGCGAGGCAGCGATGTGGTGACGAGTTCTCCCCAGTACGCGCCCCGGGACGGTCCGCGCCCCGTGGCCTGGTGTGCGAGCTGGGTGAGCAGGTCGACGCCCTCGGTCCCCAGCATCAGCGTGAGCACGAGTGCGCGTGCCCGATCGGGGTTCTCCACGCGGATGCCGTGCAGCTCTGCCAGTGACTGTGCGAAGAGCGCGGTGGCCTCCACGAAGCCGAGCGTCTCGACACCGCTGAGGGCGAGCGTCACACCCGTCGTGACCGCGGGGATCACCGCCGTGGCGCCCACCGCGGCGCCGCTCGTGGACACCGTCGCGAGGTAGCGGCGTTCGAGGATGCGCGCGATCTGCGGGGGCGTGGCGTCAGGATGTCGCAACCGGACACTGCGCAGGTGCGCGAGCACCGCGGGGCGCTGGATCGCCAGCACGCGGTCGAGAGCGCGCACGATCAGCGGATGATCGGAAGAGCCCTCCGGGGGGAGTCCTCCGGACCACGGCGCATCGTCCGGGAGGGAGTCGATGCGGTGGACCCGCCTGGCCATCACTCAGACGTAGAGGTTGGCCCGATCGAGGTCTTCGGCGAAGTCGACCTCGACCGCATAGAGGTCGGAGATGTCCATCGGAACGAGCTTGAGCCCGTCGTCGAAGATCGCGAACTCGAGACCGCGCTCGAAGTAGTCCTGGTCGTCGACCCGGTGCAGCTGGCGGATGAGCGCCTTCTTGTCGCGGCTGGAGATGTAGTTGATCCCGATCGCCTCGCCGATACCGCCGACGACGGTCTTGGAGAGTTCCTTGATGGAGCCGTCCGCGGCGACGGTGTACTTGACCTCTTCGTCGCTGACCTTCGAGGTGTTCACGGCCACGAAGGACTGGTCGGCCTCGATGTAGGGGATCGCCCGGCCGAGGATGCGCGGGTCGAACACGACATCGCCGTTCATCCACAGCACGCCGCCGCGACCGGTCGACGACAGGCCGCGGAGGAGGCTCTTGGACGTGTTCGTCTGGTCGTAACGGTCGTTGTAGACGTAGTCCGCCTTCGGGAACGCCTCGACGATCGTCTCGGCCCGGTAGCCGACGACCGTCGTGATGCGGACGTCGCGCCCGAAGGCCGCGTGCAGGTTGTCATGCTGCTGGCCCATGATCGAGCGGCCGTCGTTGAGCTTGGTGAGCGACTTGGGCAGGCTGCGCCCGAGGCGCGAGCCCATGCCCGCGGCGAGGATGACGGTCTGAACAGTCACTATCAGCTCCTGGAGTCTGTGTCTGGGATCCCGGCCATGCCGGCGAGACACCCCGTCGTGCTGCAACCATGGTAGCGAAGTTTGCTGGGGACACCGGGCAATCACAGAGGATGTTCTGTTTCGTTACCGAGGACACGGCAGGTTCACAGGGTGCCACTCCAAGGCTCGGTTGATACGTTGGACCGGTGACAGCCTCCCTTCCGGTGCCACGCGATCCACGCTCGGCGACAGCTCAGACCTCGGCCGATGCGGGCGGGGCGGACGTGCCGGTGGCCTCGCAACCGCGTGCTCCGCGGACGCCGCGCAAGAAGAAGAAGCGCGGAGGAGGACGCGAGAGGGTGGATGCCGCGGTGACGTCCATCGACGGGATCATCATCCCGCCCAAGCCGCCACTGCCCGCGGCGCCTCCGCTTCCGACCGGCGACCTGGATGATCTCGTCATCCCGCCGAAGCCGCCGTTGCCGGTGCCGGAGCCTGTTCCGGTACCTGAACCCGAACCGGTGCCTGAGCCCGAACCGGTGCCTGAGCCCCAACCGGTGCCTGAGCCTGAGCCGGAGCCTGAGCCGGAGCCGGAGCCAGTTCCCGAGCCGGAGCCAGTTCCCGAGTCCGAGCCGGAGATCGCGCCCGCAGAGCCGGCGGACACGGACCCGCAGGTCGCACCGATCGCGCCGTCGGCCCGGGCGCGCACGGGCATGCCGGCGGTCACGGTCCGCGGGCTCACGAAGTCGTTCGGCTCGACGGCAGCCGTCGCCGGCATCGACCTGACCGTTCCCGCCGGCACCTTCTACGGTCTTCTGGGACCGAACGGTGCCGGCAAGACGACGACCCTGTCGATGATCTCGGGACTTCTGCGCCCCGACCAGGGGACGATCGAGATCGACGGTGTCGACATGCGGCGACATCCCCGCGACATCGCCCGGATGATCGGCGTGCTGCCCGATCGGCTGCGCACCTTCGATCGTCTGAGCGGCCGGCAGCTGCTCTTCTACACCGGGATGCTGCGCGGCCTGGACGCCGGCATCGTCACCTCTCGCATCGGCGACCTGGCCCGCGCCTTCGACATGGTCGAGGCGCTGGGGCGTCCGGTGTCCGACTACTCGGCGGGCATGACGAAGAAGGTCATGCTCGCGGGAGCCCTGCTCCATTCGCCGCGCGTGCTCATCCTCGACGAGCCGTTCGAGGCCGTCGACCCGGTCTCGTCGGCGGTGATCCTCGACATCCTCACCACCTATGTCGATCACGGCGGGACGGTCATCCTCTCGAGTCACGGCATGGAGCTGATCGAACGCGTCTGCGCGCGGGTCGCCGTGATCGTCGCGGGTCAGGTTCTGGCCGAGGGCGCCGTCGACGACGTGCGCGGCGAGCTGACGCTCGAGCAGAGGTTCCTGCAGCTCGCCGGCGGGCTCAGCGACGTGGAGGGCCTGGAGTGGCTGCACGGATTCTCCGACTGAGGCTCGCGCTCCTGGTCGCGCCGCTTCGGCGGGGTGGGGGAGCATCGGTGCGGACGGCCCTCGGCCTCGTCGTGCTCGTCGCCGCGGTGGCGGTCGGATGCGGGGGCCCGCTGCAGCTGCAGACGGTCAGCGCCGACACAGCCGGCGTCGTCACCGTCCTCAGCGGGAGTGCGATCACCCTCGGCTTCGTCGTCGCGCCCTTGTTCGGCGGTTCCGGGGATCCGATGGACCCGCGGGCCTTCCGCGGGTTCGGGCTGTCGTCGGGGAGACTCGCCGCCGCACTGGCGGCGGCCGGGATGCTCACGGTCCCGGTTCTCGCCCAGACCGCCGTGGCCGTCTGCTTCGCCGTCCTCTGGATCCGACGCGGTGCGCAGTGGCCGGTGGCCGTCGTGGCTGCCGCGCTGGGGTTGATCACCTGCCTGCTGGCCGCTCGGGTGCTGCGCAGCGTGGCCGGGCTCTTCCTCGCGCCCCGACGCTCGCGGGAGCTTACCGGCGCCCTGCTCGTGGGGTTGCTCGTGCTGGTGATCCCCGTGGCGGTCTTCCTGGTATCGCTGCAGTGGAACGGGCGCATTCCCGGGACCCTCGTCGAGGCGGTGCGCATCCTCGCCCTCACGCCGCTGGGCGCCGCGTGGGCGCTGCCGTGGAGACCTGCCGCGCTGACGATCGTGATCGCGGTGGGGACGGTCGTCCTGCTCGCCGCTGCGTGGTGGGCACTCGTGCATCGCGCGCTGCACACCGTCGAGCCGCCCGCAGCGGCGCGGGGGATGGGCGGCCTCGGATGGTTCGCCGTGACACCGGGCACCCCCGCGGGCGCCGTCGCGGCACGCAGCCTGCTGTACTGGCTGACCGACGCGCGGTACCTCGCGAACCTGGCGGTGCTGCCGGTCATCGCCGTGGTCGCGATGGTGCCCCTGATGATCGTCGGCCAGCCGTTCGCCTGGGTGGTGCTCGTGCCGGCGCCCCTCCTGGCGCTGTTCCTCGGCTGGCTCCCGCACAACGACCTGGCGTACGACTCCACCGCGATCTGGCTGCACGTCGCCAGCGGCGTGCGGGGGATCTCCGATCGTGTGGGCCGGCTCATCCCCGTCGGGGTGATCGGCACCGTCGTGCTGGCCGTGGTCATCCCGGTCTCGGTGGGGCTGCACGGCGACTGGGCGGTGGCGCCGGTGATGGTCGGTGTGTGCGCGAGTCTCTTCCTGAGCGGACTCGGCTTCTCAAGCATCGCGTCGGCTGCCGCGCCGTCGCCGGTCACCCACCCCGGTGACAGTCCGTTCCGCCAGCCCGAGCGCACGGGATCGGGCGGCGCGCTCGCCCAGGGCGGAGTGCTGCTGGGGAGTCTGCTCGTGTCGATCCCCGCCGTGTGGTGGGGATGGCTCTCTTTTGCGGACCGCCGCTTCGTCGGCGTGGCATTCTGGGGCGGGCTCCTGATCGGTGCTGCGGTCCTCGCGGTGGGTCTGGCGATCGGCGCGCTCGTGTTCGAGCGCCGCGGATCACGGCTGCTCGAGCTCGCAGAGGCGGCCTGAACGCGCACGGGCCGCGGCGCACGCGACTAGACTTGGCGTTCATGAGCACGCCGATCGAAAGCCCCGACCAGGGCGGTATCGCCACTCTCGACCGTGAGCTCGAGGAGCTCATCCGTGAGGAGACCATCGAGCCCGGCGATCACGAGCGCTTCTCGCACTATGTGCAGAAGGAGAAGATCCTCGAGTCCGCGCTGACCGGCAAGCCGGTGCGCGCGCTGTGCGGCAAGAAGTGGACCCCGGGGCGCGACCCCGAGAAGTTCCCGGTCTGCCCGACCTGCAAAGAGATCTACGAGGGCCTGCGCGCCTGATCCGGTCCTACTCGACCTCGACGTAGACGGTCGGGATCGCCGGATCGGCGCGGCTGAGCGCGAGTGCACGGACGGGCAGTTCCTCTCGCACCCGCGCGTGATGAGATCGTGCGGCTGCCACGCCGGCGGCGCCTTCGAACGACGTGTCGATGTCTCCGTGCGAGACGAAGGTCGTCTGCAGCGGGCGTGAGTCCGGGTGCTCGGAGGCGCCCGGCACCTCTTCGAACCCGTCCGCGACCGTGATGAGCTCCTGCGTCGCTGTGCCCGCATCCAGCGTGCGGAACGCCGCCTTGCGGCCGCCCTTCGACGTCTTGTCGGTCGAGGCCTTCGCGACGGAGACCCACGAGCCGTCGCCGGCCTGCCGGGCCACGAGCTTGTAGACCATCCCGGCCGTGGGTGTGCCCGAGCCCGTCACCAGCGATGTGCCCACGCCGTAGGAGTCGACGGGAGCTGCCGCGAGGGTTGCTATCGCGTACTCGTCGAGGTCGCTGGTGACCGTGATCTTCGTGCCGGTGGCACCCAGCTCGTCAAGCTGCGTCCGCACCTCGGCGGCGACGATCGGAAGGTCGCCGGAGTCCAGTCGCACGCCGCCGAGATCGGTTCCCGCAACCCGGATCGCCGTCTCGACGCCGGTGCGGATGTCATAGGTGTCCACGAGCAGCGTGGTGCCGACGCCCAGAGCCTCGATCTGGGAGCGGAAGGCGTCCTCCTCGCTGTCGTGGAGGAGCGTGAACGCGTGCGCGGCGGTTCCCATGGTGGGAATGCCCCAGGTGCGCCCGGCCTCGAGATTGCTCGTCGCATCGAAGCCCGCGATGTATGCGGCGCGGGCGGCGGCGACGGCGGAGTGCTCGCCGGCGCGTCGGGAGCCCATCTCGGCCAACGGCCGGTCGCCGGCGGCGATCGACATGCGCGACGCGGCGGTCGCGACCGCCGAGTCGTAGTTCAGGACGCTCAGGGCGAGCGTCTCCAGCACGACCGCCTCGGCGAACGAGCCCTCGATGGTCAGCAGCGGGGACCCGGGGAAGTACAGCTCGCCCTCGCGGTAGCCCGACACCGACCCGGTGAACCGGTAGTCCTCGAGGAAGGCGACGGTCGCGGCATCCACCACCCTGTTGTCGCGGAGGAAGCGGAGCTCGTCCTCGGCGAAGCGGAAGTCGCGGATCATGCTCAGCAGACGGCCGGTGCCCGCCACGACGCCGAACCTGCGCGCGCCGGAGAGGCGCCGGGTGAACAGCTCGAACACGCAGTGGCGCGCGGCGGTGCCGTCGCGCAGCGCGGCCTCCAGCATGGTCAGCTCGTAGCGGTCGGTGAACAGTGCCGTGCTCATGCGGGTCAGCATATCGGGGCGCCGGGTAGGCTTGACGATCGTGAATGATGCGCCGATCGGAATCTTCGACTCCGGGGTCGGCGGACTCACCGTCGCCCGCGCCGTCTCGGCGCTGCTGCCGCGCGAGTCGATCCGCTACATCGGCGACACCGCGCACTCTCCGTACGGGCCCAAGCCCATCGCCGATGTGCGCCGGTACTCGCTGGAGGTGCTCGACACCCTCGTCGACGAGGGTGTGAAGATGCTCGTCATCGCGTGCAACACGGCCTCGGCCGCGATGCTGCGCGACGCCCGCGAGCGCTATGACGTGCCGGTCGTCGAGGTGATCGGCCCCGCCGCGCGCACGGCCATGTCGACGACGCGCAACAGGCGGATCGGCGTGATCGGCACCGCCGGCACGATCGGCTCGGGCGTCTACCAGGACATGCTCGGCGTCAATGCCGACCTCACGGTGTTCGCCCAGGCGTGCCCGCGGTTCGTCGAGTTCGTGGAGGCGGGGATCACCGGCTCGCCCGAGGTGCTCGCGGTCGCGGAGGAGTACCTCGCGCCGCTGCGGCACGCGGGGGTGGACACGCTCGTGCTCGGCTGCACGCACTATCCGTTCCTGGAGGGCGCCATCAGCTATGTGATGGGCGCCGACGTGTCGCTGGTCTCGAGCGACACCGAGACCGCGAAGGACGTCTACCGGCAGCTCGTGTCGCGCGACCTGCTGGCGGGGCCGGATGCCGCGGGCCGCCATGAATACCAAGCCACCGGAGACTCCGAGCACGAGTTCCTCGAGCTCGCGCACCGCCTCATGGGCCGCGAGGTGCGCAGCGTGAAGCTCGTGCAGACCGGAGTCATCGACCTGCCGCACGACGCGGCCTTCCTTCGAGGAGAGATATGAGCGAGACCGTTCGCGCCGACGGGCGCACCGTGGACGCACTGCGTCCCGTCGTGATCGAGCGCGGCTGGAGCGCGCAGGCGGAGGGCTCGGCGCTGGTGAGCTTCGGCAACACCAAGGTGCTGTGCACGGCGTCGTTCACCAACGGCGTGCCGCGGTGGCTGACCGGCAAGGGCAAGGGGTGGGTGACCGCGGAGTACGCGATGCTGCCGCGCGCCACGAACACCCGCAACGACCGCGAGTCGGTCAAGGGACGCATCGGCGGGCGCACCCACGAGATCTCGCGCCTCGTCGGCCGCGCCCTGCGCGCCGTGGTCGACACCAAGGCACTCGGCGAGAACACCATCGTCATCGACTGCGACGTGCTGCAGGCCGACGGCGGCACCCGGACCGCCGCGATCACCGGAGCGTACGTGGCTCTCGCCGACGCCATCGCCTGGGGCCGTGAGAAGAAGTTCATCGCGCAGAAGTCGACGGTTCTCTACGATTCCGTCTCGGCGGTCTCGGTCGGCATCATCGACGGCGAGCCGATGGTCGACCTCGCCTACGTCGAGGACGTGCGCGCCGAGACCGACATGAACATCGTGGTGACCGGTCGCGGCCTGTTCGTGGAAGTGCAGGGCACCGCCGAGGGAGCACCGTTCGACAAGCGGGAGCTGGATGCGCTGCTCGAGCTGGGCGTGAACGGCTGCGCGCAGCTGCGCGACATCCAGACCGCGGCACTGGAGGCCGCGCAGTGACCCGCGCGGTCCTCGCGACGCACAACCCGCACAAGGTCGTGGAGTTCGGCCGCATCGTGGCCGCGACGCGTCCCGATCTGGAACTGGTCGGGTACGACGGCCCCGAACCCGTCGAGGACGGCGTGACCTTCGCCGAGAACGCGCTCATCAAGGCGCGTGCGGCCGCCGCGCACACCGGCCACGCAGCGTTCGCCGACGACTCCGGGGTGTGTGTGGACGTGCTCGGCGGTTCGCCGGGGGTCTTCTCCGCCTATTGGGCGGGCCACCGCAAGGATGACGTCGCCAACCGCGAGCTTCTGCTCGACCAGATCTCCGATGTCTCCGATCCGCACCGGGCCGCGCACTACGTGTCGGTCATTGCGCTCGTGCTGCCCGACGGGACCGAGCATGTCGTGGAGGGCGTCTGGCCGGGGCGGATCGCATCGGCGGCCCGCGGCGACGGCGGGTTCGGCTACGACCCCGTCTTCGTCCCCGACGAGCAGCCCACCGATGCGGAGCGCACCGTCGGGGAGTGGACGGACGAGGAGAAGACCGCCCGGTCGCACCGCGCCCGCGCGTTCGAGGCGCTGCAGCCGCTGCTCGCACTGATCTGAGCATGAGAGTCATTCCCGACTAGCCGATCCTGCCGCTGAGCGGCATCCCGCACCCTAGCCTGGATGTGTGCACGACCATGCTCCCGGCATCCGCGAGGCGGGCAACCGCCGGCTGCTCGCCATCTCGCTGAGCCTGACCGGCGCGGTCATGGTCGTGCAGATCGTCGGCGGCCTGCTGTCCGGGTCGCTCGCGCTGCTTGCGGACGCCGCGCACATGTTCACGGATGCCGCAGCCCTTGTGATCGCGCTGATCGCGAGCTCGGTCGCTCTGCGTCCGGCCAATGACCGTCGCACCTTCGGCTATCAGCGGGCGGAGGTGCTGGGCGCCCTGGTGAACGCCGTGATCCTGATCGTGCTCGCGGTGTGGGTGGCGGTGGAAGGCGTGCTGCGCCTCACCGGCGAGCGCGTCGAGGTCGCCGGTCCCGCGATGCTGGTCGTGGCGATCATCGGGTTGTGCGCGAACGCCGTGTCGATGTGGCTGCTCTCGAGCGCGCAGCGGCGCAGCATCAACGTGCGCGGCGCGTATCTCGAGGTCATGGGCGACCTGCTCGGCTCGGTCGCCGTGATTATCGCGGCCGTGATCATCCTGACGACCGGATGGATGCCCGCCGATGCGCTGGCGTCGCTGCTGATCGCCGTCATGATCGTGCCGCGCGCCGTCGGCCTGCTGCGCGAGGTCACCTCCGTGCTCAGCGAGTCGGTGCCCGCCGGCATGCACGTGGACGCGATCCGCGAGCACATCCTGACCACCCCGGGAGTGCGTGAGGTGCACGACGTGCATGTGTGGCAGCTCACGCGCGGAGCACCCGTCTTCACGGCGCACGTCGTGGTCGACGACGATGCGTCGGCGGGAGAGGTGCTCAGCCGCCTGCAGAACTGCCTGGCCGACCATTTCGACGTCGAGCATTCGACGTTCCAGCTCGAGCCCGCCGGGCACACCGATCCGGAGGCCCACCGCTAATCCTCCCGGCGCACCTCGCCGGGTCCCTTGTCGGGGCGCAGGCCGCGCCATCGGGCGTGGCGCAGCACGCCGCCCGGGCTGAACTCGGCGAACTCCACCTCGCCCACCACCTCGGGGCGCACCCACAGCGCATCTCGCGCATCGGCGGACGGCACATCCGAGAACGGGTTCTCCGCGGTGCGCAGGGGGAGCAGGACCTCCTCGAGACGGGCCAGCGTCGATTCGCTGAAGCCGCTGCCGACCCGCCCGGCATAATGCAGGCCGGTCTCGTCGGGAATGCCCAGCAGCAGCGAGCCGATACTCCCCGTGCGTCCGCCGCGGCCGGGCCGGATGCCGCCGATCACGACCTCCTGCGTGCGCGTCAGCTTCACCTTCAGCCACTCCTGAGATCGCACGCCGGAACGGTACGGCGAGGCGGGGTCCTTGACGACGACGCCCTCGAGGGCGAGCTCCCGCGCCGTCTGCAGCGCGGCATCCACGTCCTCGAACACGGGCGGGACGACGATCTCGGAGATCGCGCCGGCCGCGAGGTCTTCCAAGGCCGCGCGGCGATCGTGCAGCGACCGGGCGGTGATGTCCCTTCGCCCGACGGCGAGCGCGTCGAAGAGGTGATAGCGCACGGGTGTGCGCCGCCGCTCCGCCTCGACCTGATGGACGCCGCTCAGATGCATGCGCGATTGCAGTCGGGTGAAGCTGGGGCGTCCGCGCGCATCCAAAGCGACGATCTCGCCGTCGACGACCGCAGCGGAGTCGCCGAGGCCGGCATCCGCCCCGGTCAGTTCCGGGTAGCGGGCGGTGATGTCGGCGCCGCTGCGGGCGAACAGGGTCAGGGTGTGGCCGTCCCACGCGCCGATTGCGCGGATGCCGTCCCACTTCATCTCTGCCCACGCGCCCCAGCGGTCGGCGGCCGCACGCGCGAGGGCGGGGGTCGCAGCGGTGCAGAGCATGGGCTGCGCCGGTGATGCACGGCGTGCGGTCGGGGCCGGATCGTCGGCCTGCGCACCGGCGGTGACGGGCTGCCCGTCGGGCTGCACCGTGCCCGCGGCATCCACCTTCATCCGGTGCAGCAGCCAGCTCGAGCGCTCACCGGCGCCCTGCGTGCGGATCAGGGCGAGACGCATCGTGCCCAGCGGCCCGCCGGGCCGCCCGTGGACCGTGAAGATGATCTCGTCGTCACGCCACTTCTCCAGGTCGTAGCGGCCGTCGTCCCAGATCGTGACGCTGCCGCCGCCGTACTCGCCGCGGGGGATCGTGCCCTCGAACGAGCCGTACTCCAGCGGGTGGTCTTCGGTCATCACGGCGAGGCTGTTGCGCGCCGTCGTCTCGGGCACGCCGCGGGGGACGGCCCAGCTGACGAACACGCCGTCGTGCTCGAGCCGCAGGTCCCAATGCAGCCGGCGTGCATGATGCTCCTGGATGACGAACCGCGGCGGCTGACCTGCCGGCGTCGCGGCGGCGAGCGGATTGCCGGGCACAGGCTCGGGCGTGCGTAGAGGATCGCGTTTGGCGATGTAGGCCGAGAGGGGACCGGATGCCGCGGCCCGCCCGCCCGCACGGAAGCCCAGCGTCGCCATCGGATCGCCTATGCGCTCGGCGCGCGCGAGCACCTGCTCGTGGTCGAGCTGGGCGAGGCCGGGGTCGGTGAGCTCGTCCCAGGTCCGGGGAGCGGCGACGGTCGGGAGATCCCGCCCGCGGAGAGAGTACGGCGCGATCGTCGTCTTGCTCGCGCTGTTCTGACTCCAGTCGATGAACACACGGCCCTCGCGGAGCTGCTTGGCCATGCGGCTGACGACCAGGTCCGGATGGTCGGCCTCCAGGGATCGCGCGAGCTCCTTGGCCAGAGCGGAGGCCTGGTCGCTCGTGTGCGAGCCGTCGAGTCCGGCGTAGAGGTGGATGCCCTTGCTCCCGCTGGTGACGGGGTGGGTCTCGAGCCCGATGTCCTGGAGGATGTCGCGTGCCCACCGTGCGACCTGTGCGCACTCGGCGAGCCCGACGCCGGGGCCCGGGTCGAGATCCAGGACGAGCCGGTCGGGGGTGCCGGGTTCACCGTCGGGCGTGAAGCGCCACTGCGGCACGTGGAGCTCGAGGCTGGCGACCTGGGCGAGATACGCGAGGGTGGGGACGTCGTCGACGAGCGGGTAGTCCTTGGCCCCGGTGGAGTGCCGGATCGGCAGCCGGCGGACCCATTCCGGCGCGCCGGGTTCGAGGGCCTTGGCGAAGAACGGGGGGTGATCCACCCCGTCGGGCCACCGTTTCCGGGTGACCGGGCGGTCGGCGACGTGCGGCAGCAGGAGGGGGGCGATGCGCGTGTAGTAGTCGATCACCTCGCCCTTGGTGGTGCCCGAGGCGGGATAGAGCACCTTGTCGAGGTGCGACAGTCGCAGGCGTCGCCCGCCCACCTGCACCAGTTCGTCGCCGCCCATGCCCCCATCCTGCTGTCTCTCGCGCCCGCGCGCACCGGGGACGCTGCTTTCTGCCCGGTCGTGCACGGAAACCACCAGGGCATTGCCAACGGCCCGGCGTGAGTGTGTACTGAGGGCATGAGGGCGATCTGGAAGGGCGCGCTGACGTTCGGACTGGTCAACGTCCCGGTCAAGGTCTACGCCGCGACCGAGGACCACGACCTGCCCCTGCACCAGGTGCATGCGTCCGACGGAGGGCGCATCCGCTACCAGCGGGTCTGCGAACTCGACGGCGAGGTGGTGCCCTACGCCGAGATCGACCGCGCGTACGACGACGGTGCGCAGACGGTGGTGCTCACCAAGGAGGATTTCGCTGCGCTCCCCGCGGAGCGCAGCCGCGAGATCGAGGTCGTCGAGTTCGTCCCGAGCGACCAGATCGACCCGCTGCTGTTCGAGAGGTCGTACTTCCTCGAGCCCGACTCCACTTCGCCGAAGGCCTACGCCCTGCTGCGAGAGACGCTGGAGCGCACCGAGCGCACCGCCATCGTGCGGTTCTCGCTGCGCCAGAAGACCAGCCTGGCCGCGCTGCGGGTGCGCGGCGATGTGCTCGTGCTGCAGACGATGCGCTGGGCCGACGAGATCCGCGAGGCGGCGTTCCCGGCTCTCGAGGAGGAGGTGAAGGTCTCCGATAAGGAGCTCACGCTCTCCGCCGCGCTGGTCGAGGGCTTCGCCGCGGACTTCGATCCCGACGCCTTCCACGACGACTACCAGGAGGAGCTGCGCACGCTCATCGACGCCAAGCGCGAGAAGGGCGAGGCCATCGACACGGCCGAGACGTTCGGCGAGGCCGCGCAGCAGGAAGGCGGCGAGGTCATCGACCTCATGGAGGCGCTGCGCGCCAGCGTCGAGCGCACGCGCAAGGCGCGCGGCTCGGACGAGCGTGCGTCGGGGTGAGCTTCTCTGCGCTCAGTCCTTGTGCTCGGGTGCGGGCTCCGCGTCGCCGTGCCGTGACTTGGCGCGCTCACGGAAGTAGTGCCACGCGACGACGGCGAACGACAGCACCACGACTCCGATGAGGATGAGCTCGATGTAGTTCGTGACGAAGTCGCGGATCCACGGGATGAAGGCGATGACATAGCCGAGCATCGTGAGCCCGAAGCCCCACAGCAGGGCGCCGATGAGGTTGTACAGCGAGTAGCGCCGCCAGGGCATGTGGCCGACGCCGGCGGCGACCGGCGCGAAGGTGCGCACGACCGGCACGAACCGGGCAAGCACGACCGTCATGCCGCCATACCGCTCGAAGAAGGCATTGGTGCGCTCGACGTTGCGTCTGCTGAAGAGACCGGACTCCTTGCGCTCGAATACGGCGGGGCCGCTCTTGTGACCGATGAAGTAGCCCACTTCGCCGCCGATGAACGCGGACAGGGCGATGAGCAGTGCGACGACCCAGATGTTCAGGCCGAAGACCTCGCTGGTGTTGGTCAGCAGGCCGGAGATGACCAGAAGCGTGTCGCCGGGAAGCACGAAGCCGACGAGCAGCCCCGTCTCGGCGAACACGATGAAGCACACGACGAGCAGTGCCCAGGGGCCCGCCTGCTCGATGATGTTCGCGGGGCTGAGCCAGGGGATGAGACCTGCAGAGAGCACGTATGTCCCGTCACGTTGTTGGAAGAAGGGGATGCCGCGAGACGGCGTCCGTGCGGAAGGTGGGACTTGAACCCACACGCCCGAAGGCACAGGAACCTAAATCCTGCGTGTCTGCCGATTTCACCACTCCCGCGAGTGGTCCAAGTCTACTGAGAAGGCTGTGCGGAAGCTGTGGGGGAAACCCCTCCTTTCCGACGGCGGGAACGCCCCCGGGCGAGGTCACGACGTGGGGCTGCCGACCGCCTCGACGCGAGACGTCGGCGCCTCTGCGCGCGGCGTGGCGTCATGGCGTGCGAGGAGGCGCCGACGCCACGCCAGGGCGGGCCGCTCGACATACCTGCGCGTCGTCGCGGCCAGCGCGAGGCTGACGGCGGCGCCGATCAGTGCCACCACCCACGCGTCAGCCGGGACCACGCGTCGCAGGAGCATGAGCACGGGGTAGTGCCACAGGTACAGCGCGTAGCTGATCACGCCGACGAAGACGACCGGGCGCCATGACAGAGCCGTCACGAGCGGGCCGCGGCCGGTGGCGCAATGGAGGACGACCGGCAGGATGCCGAGCACGGCGATCGGCAGCGACACGCTGCGGGCGAGCCACCCTGTCGATTCGCCGACGCATGCCGCCGTGAAGACCGCGACTCCGGTCCACGCCGCCGGCTGAGAGCGAAGCGCGCGCGGCAGATGGTCGACGGCGATGGCGGCGGCGCAGCCGAGCAGGATTCCGCCGGCCTTGGTCAGCGGGTTGTACGGCAGGGCGTCGCCGGTGAGGAGCCAGCCGGTCAGGCTCGCAGCGGCGATGGTGACGGTGATCGCGATCATCCATCGGCGACGCAGATTCAGCTGCAGCATCGCCCGCAGCAGGAGCGGCCATACGAGGTAGAACTGCTCTTCCATCGCCAGCGACCAGGTGTGCGCGAAGTAGCCGAGGTCCTGATCCGTGACCGTCGCGACGATGTTGGCGGTGTGCGTGAGCGCAACGGTCGCGTTCACCGCCGAGTGAAGACCGGAGCTCGGCAGGAACGCGTACAGCGAGGCGAACACCGCCACCATCGCGACCAACGGCGGGTACAGGCGCACGAGGCGTCCGAACCAGAACCGCTTCAGACCGATCGTGAGGTGCTCGCGCCACTGCTTCAGCAGGATCCGCGTGATGAGGAACCCGCTGATCACGAAGAACACATCGACACCGAGACCGCCGGGGAAGGTGCTGGACGGGAAGGCGTGGGTCACGAAGACCAGGGTGACCGCAGCGGCCCGGAGTCCATCCAGTGCCGGCATGTACGTCAGCGACGGTGATCGAATGGATACCACCCTTTCCCACGTCGGACCGACCGCGGGTGCCGCGTATCGGCCTCCTCTTCAAGGTAACAGATTGATAACGGTGAGTCTTCCCGGGTGGTCTGATCGGGTCCGTTGCGCGACCTGTGGATAACTTCTGCGGCGGTTTCGCATTTCCTGCAACGATGTGGGGATGACCCCCGCCCACACCGTCGGCGCGCCCTCGGCCGTGCAGCAGGTGGCAGAACGCGTGCGGGAGAGGCTGCGCGCCGAGCATGCGGATCCGGCGAGGGAACCCGCGCGAGCGGTCGAGGCGGCGTGGGCCGAGGTGCGCAGGCACAACGACTATGCGTCGGCACGCGGCCTGGATCCGATCGACGACGAGTCGGCGTGCGTGCGCGAGGCGCTGGCGTCCGTCACCGGTTACGGGCCGTTGCAAGCGTATCTCGACGATCCCACCGTCGAAGAGGTCTACATCAATGCGCCCGATCGCATCTTCGTGGCGCGTGGTGGTGTGTCCGAGCGGGTGCCGCTGGTGCTGACGGATGTCGCGGTCCGCGATCTCGTCGAGCGGATGCTGCAGTCGACGGGCCGACGCGTCGATCTGAGCCAGCCCTTCGTGGATGCGTCGTTGCCCGACGGCAGTCGTCTGCACTGCGTCATTCCCGACATCACCCGGCGGCACTGGTCGGTCAACGTGCGTAAGTTCCTTCCTGCGCACCGATCGCTGGAGGGACTGGTCGAGAGCGGGTCGATCGGGATCGACGGGGCTCGGCTGCTCCACGACGCGATGGTCCAGGGACGGAGTGTCGTGGTGTCGGGTGCCACGCACGCGGGGAAGACGACGCTCCTCGGTGCGCTGATCGGAGCCTGTGCGGATCGGCAGCGCATCGTCACGGTGGAGGAGACCTTCGAACTGGCGGCCGACGGGCCCGACGTCGTGGCCATGCAGGGCCGTCAGCCGAGTCTGGAGGGCGGCGGCGAGGTGACGCTGCGCCGGCTGGTGAAGGAGGCGCTGCGCATGCGCCCGGACCGGCTCGTGGTCGGTGAGGTGCGCGACGCCGAGGCCCTGGACCTCGTGCTCGCTCTGAACACGGGGGTTCCCGGGGCGGCCACGGTCCACGCGAACTCCGCGCGCGAGGCGCTCGTGAAGCTCTCCTCGCTTCCGCTGCTCGCCGGGCGGAACATCGACGCGGGATTCATCCTTCCGGCCGTCGCGCGCGGGGTACAGCTCGTCGCGCACTGCGCACGGGCCGCCGACGGCTCCCGTCGTGTCGCGGAGATCATCGCGACCACCGGCCGCGTGGTCGACGGGGAGATCGAGGCGCACACCGTGTACGGGGGTCGCGGATGACCGTCCTGCTCGGCGCGATGCTGGCGACCGGCATTCTTCTCGTCCTCGCGCCGTGGCTGTGGCCGCTGGGACGCAGTCGGCCCGACCGTGCACCGGGCGCACTGGGGCGGCTGATGGATGCCGCGGGCTATGCCCACGTGTCGGTCCGGGTGCCGGTCGCCGTCTGCGTGCTGGCCTCCGCGGCGGCAGCGGCGGTCGTATGGCTGCTGCTCGGGGTACCGATCGTGGCGGTGCTGGCCGGCGTCGCGGGCGCCGCGGCCCCGTTCCTCTGGTTGCGCGCGCGCCGGATGCGGCTGCTCCGCTCGCGGCGTGGGCTCTGGCCCGACGTGTGCGATCTGCTCATCGCCTCTGTCCGGGCCGGGATGTCGCTGCCCGATGCGGTGGCGTCGCTCGAGGCCTCCGCGCCGGGGGCGCTGCGCCCCGCTTTCGCCGCGTTCGCACGCGACATCGCGGCGTCGGGGCACTTCGACTCCGCCGCCGTGCGGCTGAAGACGACGCTGTCGGATCCGGTCGCCGACCGGATCATCGAGACCCTGCGCATGGCCCGCCAGGTGGGTGGAACCGAGCTCGTCCCCGTCCTGCGGGCGCTGGGTGCATCGGTGCGTGCCGACGCCACGCTGCGCGCCGAGGTCGAGGCGCGGCAGTCGTGGCTGCGCAGTGCGGCCGTTCTGGGGGTCGTGGCACCGTGGGTGGTCCTGGCCCTTCTTGCCGCGCGGCCCGAGGGAGCCGCCGCCTACAGCAGTCCGCAGGGGATCGCCCTGGTGGTCGCCGGGGCGGCGATCTCCTTCGTGGCCTACCGCCTCATGATCCGTCTGGGCAGGCTGCCGGATCCGCGGCGGTGGTTCGGATGATCCAGATCACAGACCTCGCCGTGGCCGTGGTGGCAGGCACGGCCTTCGGTGTGGGCGCATGGCTTCTCCTGCTGCTCACGCCGCGGTGGGGTGCCGTGGGGCTCGAACAGCGCATCGCCCCCTACATCCGCGACGTGGCAGACCCGCAGGGACTGACGCCCCTGACGGCGCCGCCGACATGGTCGGCGCGCGTCCGGGCACGCTGGGACCGGCTGATGTCCGGGTCGGATGCCGTGTCCCGGCGACTCCGTCAGGCAGGGCGGGCCGGCGGTCAGGAGGGCATCACGGCATTCCGGACGCGACAGCTGGTGTGGGGGCTCGGCGGGCTCGTCGCGGGCGCTCTCGTGGCGGTGCTCGTGGTTCTGAGCGGCCGGTCGCCGGTGGCAGCCGTGCTCGTGCCGGTACTGGCCGGCCTGGCGGGGCTGGCGGCGTGCGATCTCCTGCTCACGCGCGCCGCCCGTGCGCGGGTGTCGCGGATCGAGGAGGAGCTGCCCACAGTCCTCGAGTTCCTCGCGCTGTGCCTGTCGGCGGGAGAGGGCATCCTCGACTCGCTGCGGAGGGTGGGAAGGCTGGAGGGCGGCGAGCTGCCGGCGGAGCTGCGCGAGGTCGTCTTGGCCGTCGGGACGGGATCATCTCTGGCCGAGGCTCTGACGACCTTCGCCCGTGACCTCGATGTCCCCTCCCTGAGCCGCTCGGTGGATCACATCGCCGCGGCGCTCGACAGAGGGGCGCCCCTGGCTCAGGTGCTGCAGGCGCAGGCTGCGGACGCGCGGGAGGACGCGAAGCAGACCCTCATCGAACGCGCCGGACGCAACGAGATCTCGATGATGCTGCCGCTTGTGTTCCTGATCCTGCCGATATCGGTGCTGTTCGCGATCTTCCCGGGCGTGTTCATGCTGCGCCTCGGGATCGGATGAAACGAAGGAGAGAGAAGATCATGCGCGAGTTGTGGATGCGCCTCCAGATGCGGGTGACCGCGGCGTTCGCGCCGCAGGAGGACCAGGGCGACGTGCCGGGCTGGGTGCTGGTCACCCTGATGACGGCGGGCTTGGTCGTCGCCATCTGGGCGTTGGCCGGGCCTGCCCTCTCCGACCTGTTCGAACAGGCGATCGCGAAGGTCTCCGGTCTGTAGCGTGCGCCGCCGACACCTGCCTGATGACAGCGGTTCCGCTCCGGTCGAGTTCATCCTCGTCGGCACGCTGCTGACGGTGCTCACTCTCGGGGTGCTGCAGCTCGGCCTGGGGGTGTACGTGCGCAACGTCGTGCATGATGCCGCGGTGGAAGGGGCCTACGAGGCCGCGCTGGCCGACGGCTCGCTGTCAGACGGGGAGGCCCGTACGCGAGACCTCATCTCGAGGGCGATCGGGGACGCATACGCCAGACAGGTGGAGGCGACGGTGACGTCGGTGGGCGGCCAGCGGACGGTGAAGGTGACGGTGCGCACGCCGATTCCGGTGATGGGGCTGCTGGGTGCCCCGGGCGCCTGGGAGGTGAGTGCCGATGCGCCGGCCGAGAGCTTCGAATGACGACGCGGGCAACGCGCCCCTGGAGTTCATCCTGGGCGGACTCATCCTCCTCGTACCTCTCGTGTACCTGATCGTCACCCTCGGACTGATCCAGGAGCAGACGCTCGGCGTCGAGTCCGGTGCCCGCCACATCGCGCGGGCGGTGGCGACGGCCCCCGACGCCGACACGGCACGGGAACGCGCCGATGCCGTGGCCCACGCCATCGCCGACGAGTACGGCATCGACGTCGATCGCGTCGACCTGGCGATGACGTGTCGCCCGGAGGGCGAGTGCCCGCGGGCGGGGGCGACCCTCGTCGTCACCGTCGCCACGCGTGTCTCGTTGCCGCTGGCGCCCACCGTGCTCGGCATCGATCGGCTCGCGAGCGTCCCGGTGTCGGCTTCGGCCGCAGCGAAGATCTCGCGTGTCTGGGGTGAGGGATGACGAGGCCGCAGGTCGCTGTCATCGCGCGGATGCGTGCCCGGATCTTCCACGTGCGGACCGACGACGAGGGCAGCATCCTTCCGCTGGCCATCGGGTACGCGATGCTCGCGCTGATCCTCATCCTCATCTGCGCCGATGCGACGTCGATGTATCTTGCGCAGAAGCGTCTGGACGCGCTGGCCGATGCCGCCGCGCTCGCGGGCGCCGAAGGGTACGTGATCACCTCCGACGGGCCCGATGCGGCGACGGCCCGCCTCACGACCGACGGCGTGCGCGACCAGGCGGCCGCACTCGTCGCCGATGTCGGTGGCGGTGCCGTGCTCGTGGCCGCGACGACCCCCGACGGCGCCTCCGCCCGGGTGCAGGTGCGCGATGCGTGGCATCCCCCCGTCCTCACGGTGTTCGTGCCGCAGGGCATCACGCTCACGGCGACGGCCACCAGCCGCACGGCCCTGCACTGATGCACGGGTGGCGGCGGGTCAGGTGCGCGGCACGTACCGCGGAATCCACCGCAGGAAGGCGAGCGCGCCGACCAGGCCGATCGCGCCCATGACCCCCGTGGCCAGTGCCAGCGAGACCAGCGCGGTCAATGCCGACAACAGCAGCGGAGCGGCGGCGCCGCCGGCGTCGGTGAGGGTGCGCCACGATCCCAGGAACGCTGCGGGATCGGCCTGCGGGGCGAGGTCGGCACCGAGTGTCATCAGGATGCCGCTGGACATGCCGTTGCCGACACCGAGCACCGCCGCGAACAGGGCGAACCACATCGCGGCCTCCGGCGTGTCGTGCGTGAAGGCCAGGGCGATGAAACCCGCTCCCATCAGCAGCATGGCCGGCAGCGCCGCCCAGAGGCGACCGAAGCGATCCATCACCTGACCGGACGCGTAGAACAGCGCGAAGTCCAGAGCGCCGGAGATGCCGACGACGAGCGAGATCGTCTGGGCGTCCAGGCCGATCGACACGCCCCACAGCGGCAGCACCACCTGGCGGGCCGAGCGCACGGCCGAGAGCATCGCGGCGGCGACCCCGAGCCTCAGCAGCACCTCGCGGTGCCGCCACATCGTGCGAAAAACGCCGGTCGACGCCTCGTGGACGCGCACCGGCCCGGTGATGGCCTCGCCGGTGTCCTCTTCGAGCATCGGAGAGTCCTCGGTGCGCGCGAGGGCGGCCGCGGCATCCTTCTCCGGATCCGGCCCCAGCAGCACGAGCAGCACGACGCCGATGAGGCAGATGAGCGCGAACCAGATCGCCGCATGCGGGTCGCCGAACACACCGAGCAGGCCCGCAGCGACGAACGGGCCGATGAACACGCCCAGCCGGAACGAACCGCCCAGCATCGACAGCGCCCGTGCCCGGAACGACAGCGGGATGCGGGTGGTCATGAACGCGTGCCGGGCCAGACCGAACACGGCCGCGCAGAAGCCCAGCACGAACACCGCGATCGTCAGCGTCACGAGATTGGGCGCGGCGATGAGCCCGATCGTCGCCGCGATGCCGAAGCACCCGCCGATGGCCATCGTCGCCCGCTCGCCGATGCGCGCGACCGCCCAGCCCGCGGGGAGATTGCCGCACAGCTGGCCGACGACGAGCGCCGACGAGACGAGCGCAGCCAGGGCGACACCCGCTCCCAAGTGCGCGGCGATGACCGGGATGAGGGGCACGACGGCACCTTCGCCGATGGAGAACAGCAGGGTGGGACCGTAGATCATCGGGCCGAAGCGCCACAGGACGGTCCCGACGCGCAGGGGAGGGGGAACGTCGGTCACCGCATCCACGTTAGTCTGGAGTGTCATGCTCGAACTCGATCTGTCTGCCGACA
>Ga0180219_1000133_pt1 | contig 86309 bp, 81 predicted proteins | sample eDN3rd30CBELigMG_FD_151338 | JGI IMG/M metagenome (GOLD analysis project Ga0180219, IMG submission 151338) | Enriched Miracle-Growth compost microbial communities from Emeryville, California, USA - eDNA 3rd pass 30_C BE-Lig MG (version 2)... ...
TCCCGAACGGGCGAACGGCAGATAACCAAGCTCGTCGAGCACGATCAGGTCGAGCCGCGACAGCTGTGCCGCCAGGGTCCCGCCCTTGCCGATCCGGGTCTCCTCTTCGAGGCGTGTCACCACTCACGGGCGAGGTGATCGAGGATCAGTTGCCGCGTGACCCGTTGATTGTCCGGGTCCCGGTCGAATTGCGCCATGCCCGTCGGAACACGGCCGGAAAGCGCCAGATCGCTCTGTCCGGCAAGCCATTGCGTAAAACCCGGCTCATCGGGAAAGGTCAAAAGAGATTCTCTCGGCAGGCTATCGAGCGAGCGGGCAAGGAAGAATTCGCCTGTCGCATGATCGTGGAAAAGGCCGTGTCCCGTATAATCCCGGTGAGCACGGACAATCGCCCCCAGACCATCAAACCATTGGTTTTCTTTGAGGAACTGCGCGGCGGCACGCGCCAGCTCATCTCCGAAGGGCGCAACATCCGGCTGGTTCGCGTTGTCAGCATTCATTTGGGACTATCGATCCGTCGCAGGACCGCACCGCTTATGCCAAGCGGGACCACGATGATCTCGCCATGCTCCCCGGCGACCAATCCCTGCTGATGGAAAGGTTCAACCTCGCTGGGTTCGTAAACATACTTAAAGCTGTTCGAACCGTCCATGATTGCGTCGAAAGCGGCGAGGCGCAATTCGTCGCCCATACGGACGATCCAGCGCTGACCTGGCTCCCAGGCGACGCCCTTGGGTATTACGAGGAGGCCGTCGTCCAACGAGCTTCGGACATTGACGTGTTCACCCTCCCCGATGAAGAGTCCTCGCGCCGCGGCTCCGTCCGGTGTGCGAATCTCCACGCGCAGTTCCACCGCAGGATCGTGCCGCGCTTCGACAAGACCAATATGCGGGGCTTTGGCGGGCTGTTCGAACAGGTGCAGGGTTCCGTTCTCGACGCGCCAACGGCCCGACAGGCTGGTCTCGGTTCCCCCGCTTCCATCGTCGCGTTCGAAAAGTCGTTCGTTCGCGGCCATGCGCTGCTCGAAGCGCCCGTTCGCATCGAGGCGGAGAGTGATGGTTATGCCTTCTTCGCTGCATCGGTAGGTGCCGGGCAAGGCCGGTTCGATCGCCGCGATGTCGGCGTGCTGGACCAACTCGGAACCCTCGCACAGCAGTGGTCCATTATCCGGATTCGCGTATACCGGCGCCGACATCGCCGTAGCGAGAACGGCAATGCCCAGTATATGAATTCTCATTGCCCGGTCCATTCGCGCGGTTCTCCGCGCAGCAGCCTGGCCTTGTGATGTTCAACATTTCCGTTGTCAGTGTATATGTACAGCTCGTCCCCGACGACCCGAAGCAAGACGCAGTCGCTGCGCTGATCGGGTCCGAGGTCTTCTGTCAAACACAGCCTCTCGAATTTATCGACCGACCATCTCATACGTTCAGGCTCGGCATCCAGCAGCATGTCACGAAACATCGCGGTCCCATCTCGCTTCAGATACAGATAACCATACTCGTTGTCGGCCTGGTCCAGGGGAAGCGCGAAGAGCGTATTGTCGGTCAGTAGCGCGATCAGCTCGCGTCCCGATGCCTTTCCAATCACGATCTCCTCCGCATCCTTCGCCGAAGCGATGACGGGCGTAAACAGGGTCGCAAAGGTCAAGGCGAAGGTGATCACGCACCTCACCGGCCGCTGGCTTCAAGCCTGAATTGGGTTGTGATGCCATTCCCGGACAAGGAAAAGCCTTCGTTTGCCTCTGCCTTCTCCTTGAGACACAGTTCCGTGCCTGTCTTGCTGGACGTCAGGCACAGCTGTCCGTCACGGCGACGCCATTCGCCCTGCTCGACGGGCTTGGGCACATTGTCCTGCATGTCCGAGTAGGTGCCGTCTTCGTTGAAAACCATGCGGTGTTTGACACCGTCCGAGCCTTCGTAGGCGTAAATACCCGGCTTCATCGGTCCCTCGCCCTGCTCATTTCCGCATCCGGCAAGAAGCGCAGCGGACAGAAAAAACGGACCCATCAAAAGCTTCTGCAAATTGATCTCCTTGCTATACGGACTAGGTCAAACAACCTGGTTCCCTACATATGCAATACCTGGTCGCCGGCGCTCAACCCAGTGTTCCGATGAAGAAACCAATAGCTGCGAATATCAGGCCGAAGATGACCGCATTCTGCTGAAAGGATTTGTGCGGGCCAAAGGGGGCGGCATCGGGATCGCTACCTTTCCCAGCCTGGAATGCCTCCTTGCGCTTCTGATGCCCCGCTTGGACATTTTTCGTGCGAAACGCCATCGCAATGCCCGGTCCGCCTAGAAGGCCCATGATGAGGCCCATAATGATCGATGCCATTTGTTCACTCCATTCCGGCGAGTGTCGGTTAAACATTCGCGCGGAGTCAACCATTTGCGGTCCAGTCGCATGACGGCAGACCGTTCGTGGACAGGATAGGGTTAGTCCACGAACGGCGTGCGGCAGATAGCGGCGGCGAACTTATGCAAATGAATATGCAAGGCTGGGATGGATATCGACCATTCGGTAAGCCGCGGGACGGCATGAGAAAAATATTTGCACGCCGCCAATGGCCGACACGAAACGCCAGTGGACGCCAAGAGACGCCAACGGCTGCCAGTGCTGGCGGCACGGCTATGCCCATGTGCTTGCAAAACATGGCGGAACTGCCAATTATTCAGCCCAGGGGCACCCAGCAACCGTCAGCTGATGGAGTAGCTCCCTTGCACGCCCCCGACCGGATCATCCGCCTCCAGACCGTCCTCACCCGCACCGGATTGTCGCGTTCGACCCTCTATCGCAAGATCGCCGAAGGTACTTTCCCGCCGCAGGTGCGGATCAGCGTTCACGGCGCCGGATGGCACGAGTCCGCCGTCAATCGCTGGATTGCCGATCCGCCCGGCTATCGCGCCGGCCCTGGCAATCGCGATGCGGAGCGGGCTGACCATGAACGAGGATGACGCCCGCCCGGCGCGGCGGTGCTGCGCCGCGAACGACAACGACCCTATCGCCGTCGATGCCGCGCTGATCCGCATCGCGGAGGCGATCGGACGGCACATCGCCCGCGAGCATATCCGCGTCCGCAAGGCAGCGAACGACAACCTGCCAATCTCAAAAAATCCACCGTCGCCAAAGCGTTGACGCTAAGGTCCGCACGCGCGAGACTGTCTTATCCCGTTGAGCGGGCAGGTCCCGCCCTGTGGAAAGGAAAATGCCATGATCCGCGCCGCGCTCTATGCACGCTACTCCTCCGACCAGCAGAATGCCGCGTCGATCGCCGACCAGCATAGCCTCTGCCGCGAGCGCGCGACGCGCGAGGGCTGGCAGGTCGAAGGCTTGTATGAGGATGCGGCCATCTCGGGCGCAAGCGTGATCCTGCGCCCCGGCATCCAGAAGCTGCTTGCTGACGCGCGGGCCGGCCAGTTTGATATCGTCCTCACCGAAGCGCTCGACCGCGTATCACGCGATCAGGCCGATGTCGCGACGCTCTACAAGCATCTCCAGTTCGCGCGGGTTCCGCTTGTTACGCTTGCGGAAGGCGAGATCAGCGAGCTTCATGTCGGGCTAAAGGGGACGATGAATGCGCTGTTCCTCAAGGACCTCGCGAAGAAGACGCATCGCGGCCTGCGCGGGCGGGTCGAGAAGGGTTTTTCCGCGGGCGCCGTCGGCTATGGCTATCGGATGGTCCGGCGCCTGACCAGCGAGGGCGAGCTTGTGCGCGGCGAACGCGAGATTGATCCGGCGCAGGCGCTGATCGTCGAGCGCATTTTTCGCGAGTTCGCCGACGGGAAGAGCCCGCTTACTATCGCACGCGACCTCAACACCCAAGGCATCCCCGGTCCGGCGGGAAAGCCGTGGCGCGACACGAGCATTCGCGGCGATGTGCGGCGGGGCACCGGCATCCTCAACAACGAGCTTTATGTCGGGGTGCGCGTCTGGAACCACAAGCATAGCGTGAAAGACCCGAGCACCGGCAAGGAGGTCACCCGGCTCAATCCTGAATCCGAATGGATCAGGAATGCGGTTCCCGAACTTCGCATCGTCAGCGACGCGTTCTGGGAAGCGGTCAAGCGCCAGCAGCGGGCGCTTGCGGAACGCTATGCGTCGGTGAAGGAAGCGGCGCAGTCGAGGAGCGCGCAAGGGCTGCGCCGTCCGGCCTATCTACTCTCGGGGTTGCTCGAATGCGGCACCTGTGGCGGAACCTATGCTGTCGTCGTCGGCGACCGCTATGGCTGTGTCGGCCATCATCGCAGCCGCTCGTGCACCAATAATCGGACGATCCGGCGCGGGGAGCTTGAGCGCCGCGCGCTCGCGGGCATCGCCGAAAGGCTGGTGTCGGTCGACAAGATCGAGGCGGCTGTTGCCGCCTATGCGAACCACATCAACCGCGAGAATCGCGAGCGGCGCATTCAGGCCGATGTTGATTGGCGCTCGCTCGCTCGAGTCGACAAGGCGGTTGCGGGCATCATGGCGGCGATCGAGGACGGCCTCTACCAGCCGTCCATGAAAGCGCGCATGGCCGAACTCGAACGCGAGCGGGCCGAGATCACCGCACGGCTTGCGGAAGCACCGCAGGATGTTCCCGACGTCCATCCCGGCATCGCCGAAATCTACAAGCGCAAGGTCGCACGGCTCACCGAAACGCTCGACGATCCCGACACGCGGCTCGATGCCTCAAGCGACATCCGTTCGCTCGTCGGCAAGATTGTTCTCCATCCCGGCGACAAGCGCGGCGAGGTTCATGCTACCCTCCACGGGTCGTTAATGGGTATTCTTGATTTCGCCAGCGACAACCCGCAACCCCGCGAAGCCCGAGTTATAACAAAGGTGTCCTCGGGTTCGCCGGGATGACGGCATTGGTAACGGCCGGTTCTCTTGATAGATCGCGCAACCGCTCTAAAAGGCCCGCCATGCAAGACCGCCTGAAACGCCTGAAATTCCGCGCCTGGCATCGCGGCACGCGCGAGGCCGACTATATGATCGGCGGCTTTTTCGACCGTTATGCGCCCGGATGGAGCGAGGAAGAGGTCGCGTGGTTCGAGGCCGTCGTCGAGGAGGACGACGTCGATATCATGGCGTGGGCGCTGGGCACGGGGCACCCGCCCGCGCACCTCGACAAGCCCGAACTGATCGCGGCGATGCGCCGGCTGGACTATATCCCGCTGCCATGACCCGGACCGCCGCCGACATCTTTGCCGCCATCGGATCGGCGTCGGCGCCGCTGACGCTGGCGCGCGCGGCGGACAGCTTCCTGCCGCTGCTGCTCGCCGATCTGGCGCGGGCGAGCGACACGAGGCTGGTCTACGTCGCGACCGACGATGCCGCAATGCAGGCTGTCGCCGACGCCGCGCCCTTTTTCGCGCCCGACCTGATCGTCCATCGCTTTCCGGCGTGGGACTGCCTGCCCTATGATCGCGCCGGGCCGTCGATGCGGATCAGCGCCGGCCGGCTGGCGACGCTGTCGGCGTTGCAGGCGCCCGCGAAGCGCGGCGAGCTGATCCTGACCACGGTCGCCGCGATCACCCAGCGCACGTTGACGCCGTTCCGTATCCGCCAGCTTGCGACGACGCTGGCGGCGGGACAGCGGATCGACCGCGACGCGCTGGCCGAGCTGCTGGTCGCCAGCGGCTTCAACCGCGTCGACACCGTCGCCGATCAGGGCGAGTTCGCGGTGCGCGGCGGCATCGTCGACCTGTTCCCTGCCGGCGAGGAAACCGGGCTGCGCGTTGATTTCTTCGGCGACGAGATCGAGAGCATCCGGCGCTTCGACCCCGCCGACCAGCGCAGCCTGGGACCCGCCAAGGCCCTGCAACTGCTGCCCGCGGCGGAAACCCTGCTCGACGAAGCGACGATCAAGCGCTTTCGCACCCGCTATCGCGAGATGTTCGGGGCGCAGGCGACCGGCGATCCGCTGTATCAGGCGGTAAGCGAGGGCCGGCGGCAGGCGGGGATGGACCATTGGCTGCCGCTGTTCGAGGAACGGCTGGCGACCTTGTTCGACCATATCGACCCCGCGACCCCGGTGCTGCGCGGCCACCGCACCGATGCGACCGCCGAGACGCGCTTCGACGCGATCCGCGACTATCATGCCAACCGCGTCGCCGCCGAGCAGGAGCAGGCGGGCAGCTATCGCCCGCTGGCGCCTGAGGCGCTGTATCTGACCGAGGTCGAATGGGCCGAGGCGGAGGCGGCGCGCCCCCTCCATGTCGTCACCCCGTTCGACGTCCCCGAGGCGCTGGCGGTGCTCGACCTCGAGACGTTCGCGGCGCGCGATTTCACGCCCGAGCGGACCGCCGACCTCAATGTCTATGACAAGGTGGCCGATCATCTGGCGGACGAGCGACGCAGGGGACGGCGGACGATCATCGCCAGCTATTCGGCCGGCGCGCGCGATCGGCTGGCGGGGCTGCTGCGCGAGCATGGGGTCGACGGGCTGGCGCAGGTCGATACGTGGCAGGAGGCGCTGGGGTCATCTTCTCCCCTCCCGCTTGCGGGAGGGGTCGGGGGAGGGCCTGTCGACAAGCCCACCACCGAAACACGCCCTCCCCTAGCCCCTCCCGCAAGCGGGAGGGGAACCGGCGTCGCCCTGATCGTCCTCCCCCTCGATCATGGCTTCGCCTCCGACGCGATCAGCCTGCTGACCGAGCAGGACATCCTCGGCGAACGGCTGGTACGGCGGCAGAAGCGGCGCAAGAGCGCTGACGCCTTCCTTGCCGAACTGGCGACGCTCAGCGTCGGCGATCTGGTCGTCCACCTCGATCATGGCATCGGCCGATACGAGGGGCTGACCTCGATCCCGGTCGGCGACAGTCCGCACGACTGCGTCGCGCTAACCTATACGGGCGGCGACAAGCTTTACGTGCCCGTCGAGAATCTCGACGTCCTCTCGCGCTACGGCGGCGAGAGCGAGGGGGTCGCGCTCGACAGGCTGGGCGGCGAGGCGTGGCAGCGCCGCAAGGCGCGGATGAAGGAGCGCATCCGCGAGATCGCGGGCGAACTGCTTTCCACCGCGGCGCAGCGCGCGCTGCGCGCCGGCGAGGTGCTGGCGCAGGACGCCGCCTACCCCGCCTTCGCCGACCGCTTCCCCTATCAGGAAACCGACGATCAGGACCGCGCGATCGGCGACGTGCTCGCCGACATGGCGTCGGGGCGCCCGATGGACCGGCTGGTGTGCGGCGACGTTGGCTTCGGCAAGACCGAGGTCGCGCTGCGCGCCGCCTTCGTCGCGGCGATGGCGGGGGTGCAGGTCGCGGTTGTCTGTCCGACCACGCTGCTCGCGCGCCAGCATTACACGAACTTCGTCGAGCGCTTCAAAGGCTTCCCGATCAACATCGGCCGGCTGTCGCGGCTGGTACCCGCGGCGGAAGCGGCCAAGACGCGCGACGGGCTGACGAGCGGGCATATCGACATCGTGGTCGGCACGCACGCGGTCTTTGCGAAAGCGGTCGAATTCCAGCGGCTCGGCCTCGTCGTCGTCGACGAGGAACAGCGCTTCGGCGTCGTCCACAAGGAGCGGCTGAAGCAGTTGAAGGCCGACGTCCATGTGCTGACGCTGACCGCGACGCCGATCCCGCGCACGCTGCAGATGGCGATGTCGGGGCTGCGCGAGCTGTCTGTCATCCAGACACCGCCGGTCGACCGGCTCGCGGTGCGGACCTATGTCGCGCCGTGGGACCCCGTGGTCATCCGCGAGGCGCTGCTGCGCGAGCATGATCGCGGCGGGCAGAGCTTCTTCGTCACCCCGCGGATCAAGGACCTGCCCGATATCGAAGAGTTCCTGCGAACCCGCGTGCCCGAGGTCAGATATGTCGTCGCGCACGGCCAGATGGCACCGGGCGAGGTCGAGGAGCGGATGAGCGCCTTCTACGACCGTAAATATGACGTGCTCGTCTCGACGACGATCGTCGAAAGCGGCCTCGACATTCCGAGCGCCAACACGCTGGTCGTCCACCGCGCCGACCGCTTCGGCCTCGCGCAGCTTTACCAGCTCCGCGGGCGGGTCGGACGGTCGAAGACGCGCGCCTATGCCTATCTGACGACCCCCGAACATGGCGCGATCACCGACACCGCCGAAAAGCGACTCAAGCTGCTCGGCGACCTCGACACGCTGGGCGCGGGGTTCCAGCTCGCGAGCCACGATCTCGACATTCGCGGTGCCGGCAATCTGGTCGGCGACGAGCAGTCGGGGCATATCCGCGAGGTCGGATTCGAACTCTATCAGTCGATGCTGGAGGAGGCGATTCTCGTCGCCAAGGCCGAGGGCGCCGGCGTCGCGCCGCCGCGCGAGGCGCTGTCGCCGGTCATTACCGTCGACGCGCCGATCCTGATCCCCGAGGATTATGTGCCCGACCTGCCGCTGCGCATGGCGCTCTATCGCCGGCTCAACGAGCCCGAGGACCGCGCCGGGCTCGATGGCTTCGCGGCCGAGATGATCGACCGTTTCGGCCCGCTGCCGCCCGAGACCGCGAACCTGATCCAGCTGATGGAGATCAAGGCCAATGCCAAGGCGGCGGGCATCGCCAAGCTGGACGTCGGGACCAAGGGCGCGCTGGTCAGCTTCCACGGCGACCAGTTCGCGAACGTGCCGGGCCTGATCGCCTATGTCGAACGGCTGAAGGGCCGCGCGCGCATCCGGCCCGATAACCGGCTGTCGGTGAGCGGCGATTGGGCGAGCGCGGGGGCTCGGCTCAACGGCGCGCTGCAATTGTCGAAGGGGCTGGGAAAGCTGGCGCGGCAGAAGGGTTAGATTGAAGCGCCATGTATAATCCGTGTGTCCCCGCGAAGGCGGGGACACGGGCGCGTCACTCAAACGCGATCGGCTCCGGCCCCGCGGCGATAGGTATCGCGGGCGCGCATCAGCCCGGCGAAGGCGACGCGGCGGACGGGCGATCCGATCGCGACGACGCAATCGACGATCGTCTGGCTGCCGCCCCACAGCGACCGGCTTCCCCGGGCATCGGCCGAGGTGCAGGTGTCGAAATGGATCGGTGACCGCAGCCCGGCGACATGATCCGCGACATGGCGCATCAGCAGCTGGCCCGGCGCATAGCTTCGAAAGGCTTCGTCGAAGGCCATCTTGAACCCGAAGCCCCGGTCGCCGGTCACGAACCAGGACGACATGGCGAGCGGCCGCCCCGCCGCCGTCAGCGTCGCCCGGCCGAGCATGCCACGCTCGCTTCCGGCGCGCATGACGTCGCGGAACAGGCTCTCGGTCGCGGGATGGCAGGCGAGCGCGCTGCCGGCCCGGCCTTTCCAGCCCGCGCGCTCCATCGCCAGGAACGCCTCGACCCAGCGGTCGCAATCGCCATCCCCCGCGTGCCGGTCGACCGCGACCGGGCCGTGGTCGCGCGCGAGGCGCCGTTCGAGGCTGCGCAGGCGCGACCGCGCCTTGGCGCCCGCCCCGCCACCGCCCGCATCGCTGCCCGGCACGCGGGCCGGGCGGTCGAAGCGGTCGACGAGGCGAAAGCCCCGCCCCTCGCGCTCGCAATGCGCGATCAGCGCGGCGCAGGCGGGGTCGTCCCATGCGAGCTGGCGGCATTGAAGCCCGATCTCGCGCCCCGCGCGGGCGTCGAGGAAGGACAGCAGCAGCGTCCAGAAGCGATCTTCAGCGCCCGGCCGCACCAGCGGCGAGCCCAGAAACTGGTTCGTCGCCAGCCAGCCTCGCCAATGCGGCACCGGCCACCGCCCGAAGCGCATGCTCTGCACCAGCGGCAGGACGCCGATCCATTCGCCGCCGGCCCGCTCGACGATCGCCAGCCGGATGGGCCGATCGCCGCCGCCGTGGCGCAGCGCCGCGTCCATGAACCAATGTTGCGCGAAGACGTTCGCGGCGCCGGCGCGGTCGGACAGGTCTGCCCAGCGCGCATGATCGGCGGCGTCGAGGTCGGCAGGCCGCTGGAGGCGAACGGCGTGATCTCCGGCCAGGCCAAGATGGCCGCCGGGCCGGACGGCATCGTCGCCGTCGATGCGGAGCGCCTGATGCTTCATAGCAGCCCCACGCGACGCGCCGCACGGCCGGCGAGCGCGTGCAGGGCGGGCCGCCGCGGCCACGCCGACGGGCGCGAAAGACCGAGGCCGACGGCGCGCAGCAGCGGATTGACCGCCAGCGCCTCGCCCGTCGCCAGGCTCCAGTCACTCTGCCAGGTCAGCGACAGCGACACCGACGGCCGCGATCCTGCCCGCACCCAATGCGGTGCGGCGTGAGGGACATAGAGCGCATCGCCGGGCGCCAGCCGATGCACCGTCGCCTGCGCCTCATAGTCAGGGCGCCACGGCAGCATATTGTCGCCGTCGCGATGATAGGCTTCGCGCCGATCGAAGGGCAGAAAGGGCGGTTCGGGCGGATAGGTCGCGAAATCCTTGTCGCCCGCGATCTGGAACAGGATGTTATATTCGGCGTCGAAGTGAAAGGGCGTCAGCGTCCCCGGCGCGGAGACGAAGATAAAGGCCTTGAGCGTGCGCCACGGGCCGGTCTTCGCCCCGATCACGCCCTCGATCTCCGCCATCAGGGCGTGCAGCAATTCGCGATAGCGGGGCAGTTGCTGGACGAAGCGCAGCATGATCCAGTTCCCGCTGGTCCCGATCGCGCGGATCGTATCGGCGATCGGCGCCTGCGCCGCCTCATCCATCGCGAATTCTCCGCCGTTGACGGCATCGGCGATCCGCCTTTCGACATGCTCCGCGGGCAGCTCGCCCGCCGCATCGGCCAGCGCCGGCGGGGTCAGCAGCGGATGACCGGCGAGCGCGTGCCGCAGCACCGCGGGCGCGAGCGGATAGGCGCTGGACAGCCGGTCCATTTCCGATAGCTCGAAAAACGCCCCGCCGGGCTCGTCAACGCACATTTCAACCCCCGATCCGGGCCTTAGCGGTCGAGTTTGAAAGGCGGGTTAATGGCCCGATAGCGGGATGCCCGGCGCACAGACGGGCGGCCGGCGCCTGTTCTCTCTTCCGTTCGTGTCGAGCGAAGACACCCATCAGGGTGGCGCAAGGTCGATGGGTGTCTCGACTTCGCTCGACACGAACGGGACAATGGGTCGAATCGACCAGCGGGAGATTATCCTAGCAGCGCCGGCAGTTCGTCCCCCGGCACCGGGCCCGATTTCAGGAAGCCCTGCCAGGTCGTGACGCCCAGGTCCCTCAGCCGCGCGAGTTGCGTTTCGTGCTCGATGCCCTCGGCCACGACGAGCAGGCCGAGCGCGCGGGCGAGGTCGACGATGGCGCGCACGACGATGCGGTCGCGGTCGCTGCCGTCGATGGTGCGGGTGAAGCCGCTGTCGATCTTCAGATAGTCGATCGGCAGCCGCGCGAGCAGCGACAGGCTGGAATAGCCGGTGCCGAAATCGTCGATCGCGATCGCGCAGCCGAGCGAGCGGATCTGCGCCAACTGCGCCGCCGCGCTCGCCGGGTCGCTGAGCATCGCCTGTTCGGTGAGTTCGAGCGTCAGCCGGTCGGGGTCGACCCCCGCCGCCCGCACCATCGCCGCGAGCCGGTCGGCGAAACCCGGATCGCCGAGGTCGGCGGCAGTGATGTTGAGCGACACGCGCAGACCCGCGAGCGGCTTCGGCCAGCCGGCCATCTCGGCCAGCGCGATGCGGTGGGCATGTTCGGTCAGCTCGCGCTCCATCCGCGCCGCGCGCGCCGCGGTGACCAGCGGCCCGGCGCCGAGCAGGCCAAGCTCGGGATGCCGCCAGCGCAGCAGCGCCTCGACCCCCGTCATCGCGCCCGATGCGACGTCATATTGCGGCTGGTAGAAGATCGCGACCTCGCCGCGCGACAGGGCCGATTTGACCATCGCGCCGTCGCGCGCCGAGGCGGGGCGCGCGAGTTGCTCGCTCGCGACGTGAAGCTGTTCGGCGACGGGCTCGTCGCGGGTGATGAGCGCGGTCGCGATGCGGATCGCGAGCCGGCCGCTGGGGTCGCCGACCATCGGTTCGGCGAGCGCGACGTGCAGCGCGCGTTCCTGCGCCTGCAGCGTCGCCAGCGACAGCGGCCGCGCCGGCACGATCAGGAAGCGCGGCCCGCCGAGCCGCTCCACCACCGCGCCGTGACCGAATTCGTCGCCGGCGAAATTCTCGAGCCGCCGCGCGACCTCCTCGAGCAGCGCATCGCCCGCCTCGGTCCCCGCGCTGTGGTTGATCCGCGCGAGCTGGTCCACCTGAACGAGGATCACTCCAACGTCGGCGTCATGGGCGGCATGCAGATCGGCGAGGTGACGGACGCTCGCGGCGTTGGGGTCGACAATGCGATTCATCGGCGCGCCATAACAGGCTTTGCTTGCCAAACGCTTGCCTTTTGCATCACAATCGGCGCGATGCGCGAAAATCCTTCCGATCATGCGACACTGACCGACGGCCACGGCCGCCGGATCAGCTATCTGCGCCTGTCGGTGACGGACCGGTGCGACCTGCGCTGCCGCTATTGCATGGCCGAGGACATGGCCTTCCTGCCCAAATCGGCGGTGCTGAGCATCGAGGAGATGGGCGAGTTGGCGGAACGCTTCGTCGCGCGCGGCATCCACCGCATCCGCCTGACCGGCGGCGAGCCGCTGGTGCGGCGCGGCATCGACACACTGGCGATGCGGCTGGGGTCGCTGCTCGGCGATGGGCTCGACGAACTGACGCTGACCACCAACGCGATGCGGCTCGCCGACCATGCGTCGATGCTCGCGGAGGCGGGGGTGCGGCGGATCAACGTCAGCCTCGACACGCTCGACCCGGACGCCTTTCGCCACATCACGCGCGTCGGCGACCTCTCCGTCGCGCTCCACGGCATCGACGCCGCGCGCGCCGCGGGGCTGGCGGTCAAGGTCAACATGGTCGCGCTCGCCGGCCTCAACGAGGATCAGCTGCTGCCGATGCTCGACTGGTGCGCGGCACGCGGCTGCGACCTCACGCTGATCGAGACGATGCCGCTGGGCGAGGTCGCCGACGACCGCAGCGACCATTATGTCCCGCTCCACCATTTCATCGCGCCGCTGCGCGCCGAGCGGGCGATCTGGCCGGTCGACAAGCGCACCGGCGGCCCGGCGCGCTATTTCGCGGTCGAGGGCAGCCCGGTGACGCTCGGCCTGATCACGCCGTTGTCCGACAATTTCTGCGCCACCTGCAACCGCATTCGCCTGACCGTCGAGGGGCGCATCTATATGTGCCTGGGCCAGGACGACCATATCGACCTGCGCGCCGCGCTGCGCGACGGCGGGATCGGCGCGGTCGACGGCTTGATCGACGCCGCTTTGGCTGGCAAACCCCGCGCGCACGACTTTCACATCGAACGAAAGTCCAGACCGGCGGTCGCGCGTCATATGAGTGCAACGGGCGGCTAGGGCCCGACCCAAGCGCCGTCTTCAGGGGACCCGACCACATGCAACGCAAGATCGCGCTCGTCGCATCGAACACTCCCGCCGGCGAGGAGGCGGAAGCCGAGCTGCGCCCGCTCTATGATTTCGTCGATCTGGCCGAGGCCGATCTGCTGATCGCGCTCGGCGGCGATGGTTTCCTGCTCCACATGCTGCACCAGCTGCTCGACCAGCGGCGGAGCCTGCCGGTCTTCGGCATGAACCGCGGCACCATCGGTTTCCTGATGAACGAGTTCCGCGTCGAGGGGCTGCTCGACCGCGTCGCCGCCGCGCGCCCCTTTCTGATTCATCCGCTGTCGGGCGACATCACGACGATCAGCGGCGAGCGCCACATCCTGCCCGCGATCAACGAAATCTCGCTGCTGCGCGAAACGCGGCAGGCGGCGAAGCTGGAGGTGCTGATCAACGAGAAGATGATGCTGGAGGAACTGGCCTGCGACGGGGTGCTCGTCGCGACGCCCGCGGGCTCGACCGCCTATAATCTGTCCGCCAACGGGCCGATCCTGCCGCTCGAATCGGAAATGCTCGCGCTGACCCCGATCAGCCCCTTTCGCCCGCGGCGCTGGCGCGGCGCGCTCGTCCCCGAATCGACGCGCATCCGCTTCAACGTCCGCGAAGCCGCGAAACGCCCGGTCAGCGCGGTCGCCGACCAGCGCGAGATCCGCGACGTGAAGACCGTCCTCGTCACCACCGACCGCAGCCGCCCGCTGACTTTGCTGTTCGATCCCGACCAGGGCCTCGACGAACGCATCGCGATGGAACAGTTCGTGGTTTGACCCGCGCAAAAAGCAGGCCGGTGCCGCTTGGGCGAAATATGCAAATCCCCCTTGCAAAATTGCGCGAGCGGCGGCAAAGGGGCCGCCTTGTCCGCCTCGGTGGACTGCTCCTCGGTAGCTCAGCGGTAGAGCAATCGACTGTTAATCGATTGGTCGCAGGTTCGAATCCTGCCCGGGGAGCCATATTCTTCCGCATATCGCCTGATTGCGCCGTGTCCCGGTGCCTTTCCGTCCTTCGGCCTTTCGCTTGCCGGAATGGGAGGGCGGGGGCGGATCAGCGTTCCGCGTCACCGATCGCCTCGACCGAATAGTCGGGCGTACCCGTCCATGTCAGCCGGTACATGGCACCCTGCACCACCGATTGCACGACGTTGGGCCATAGTGCGGCGATGCAGGTGCCGCCCGCGTGGCGGACCGAGGGGTAGATGATGCCGTTATGCCCCGCGGCCCGCGCCGCCGCGGCCACCGCATTGCCGGCGCGATAGCCGATCCGTGGATCGGGATCGAGGCTGTCGTGGGCGGGTGCCTGTCGCAGGTCGACGAACAGCCCCGCCATGCTCGCCAGCATCTCGCCATAATCGACGACCGCGTGGAAATCGCCGGCGTCGGCAAGCGCCCTGGTCAGATGGAAGCCGACCTCGGCCATGCAGGTCTCCACGGCGAGCGCGGCATACCACGCGCCCCGGTCGGCGGGATTGAACCGCATCGGCTCGCGCGGCTTGGCATAGGCGAAGCTCGCGTTGATGAATCGGGCATGGGGAACGCCGTGGACCAGTTCTGCGGCGGACAGGCCCGCCTTCCCCCGCTCCTCGGCGATCAGGCGGCTGCTGGTCGCCCCCTCGATCTCGGCCAGCAAGGCCAGTTCGTCATCATCGTCGGCGAGCGGCCGCATCACCGCCGCACGCAGCCGTGCGCTGGCGACGAGGCGGACGGTCCGGGGGAACGCCTCCCGGACCAGCGCCAGCCCGTTCATTGCGCCTTCGTCAGAGACCGCCACGCAGGGCGTCTACATATTGCCGCGTCTCGAGCATCCGCGGGATGCCGCCTTCGATCATCGCCTGCACCGGCGTCCTGCGGTCGAACACCGGGCCGCGGTTTTCGAGCATGGGCCAGCGATCGGCCATGGCGTCGGCGAACAGAAGATGCAGTCCCTTGAACACCCCGATCAGCGCGGAGGCGCGGGTCAACTGGTCCTGGCTCAACACGCCTTCCCAGCGGCCGGCCTTCATCCGGTCCCAGGTGCTTTCCGATACGCCGAGCAGCGCGGCCCCCTCGGCATTGCTGCCGCCCCATGCGTCGACGAGGCGCAGCACGGCTTTCACCGCCGCGCCGGTCAGGCGCCGCCGGTCGGCCTCGGCCGCAAAGGTCTGCAACCCGCCCGGGGCCGCCGATGAGTTATCGAATTTGAGCGCGCTTGCCATACCGCACCTCCTGACGCGATTATATACATCATGAGATGCGATTTCAAGGGCTCGAGGACGATCAGCCGAGAAACCACCATAACGCGGCGGTTGCGAGCAGCGTCGGGCAGAGAAGGAAGAGAAACAGCGCGCCGGAAGGCGCGTCGGCGCATTCCCTTCTGTCGCGATAAAAAGCCGCCAGGCGCCCCGACAGATGCTCGTCGGCGGTGAGGACCGCCTGATCGACCAGCGGCAGGGCGGGCAGAATCCTTTCGAGCCTTTCGCGTTCCTTCGCGTCGAGACCGGGATAGCGGGACAGAAGGGCTTCGGCCTCGCGGGTCATCGACGAGGACCAGCGCGCACGCGCGGCGAAGAAAATGGACATGAGTATCTCCATGAACAGGAAAAGCACGGCAGAGGACTGGCCCTAGGGTGTCCCGGGAAGGCAGGGACGCGCCGAAAGCCAGATCAGGCCCGCCATGCCGGCGAGCGACAGCAGGCCGATGAACGCCCAGCCGGTTCGCGGCGTCCGGGTCAGCGCGAACAGGATGCTGTATGCGCCGACCACACCCAGAACGAAGATGAAGCTCATCATCTCGTCGAGCCCATGGTGCGAACAGAGCCGCGATAGCGACATCATGGCGGACGCTCCCCCCGGTCAGGGCGCCTGCCGCAGCAGGACCCCCACGAGAACGCAGGCCAGCGCGAACAGGATGACGAAGGCCAGAAGCAGGAAGACCTGCCCCCGGCATCCGATCCGCCGGCGGGCGTCGCCGGCCTCGACGACGCGACAGGTCATGCGATCCGCTCCCTGCCGCGCACCGCGAACCGCGGCGTCTCTTCACGCTCGTGGAGCAGGCTGACCATCGCCAGCATCACCCGGCGCGCCGACGCGCTTGCGCCGATGCGCGGGTCGCACCAGAGGCCGGAATAGAGCGCCGCGTGAACGCGCAGCGCGCGATCGAGATCGCTCTCCCGGCCCACGAGGCGCCGTTCGAGATCGGTCACCGCCCGCGACGCCCGTTCGACCGGCAGGCCGCTCGCATCGACGTCGCGCCAGATGGCGCGGCGCTGCGCCTCCTGCGCGATCGACGAGGCGGGGACGCGGAAATGCCGGTCGAGGGTTACCGCCATCCGCTCGCCCGGCGGCCGCCGACCGGACAGGCGGAGGGCCAGAGCCAGCAACTGGTCGCCCGCGAGCGGCGAATGTTCGAGGCGCTCGATCGCGCTAAATCCGTCATCCGCGACCGCCCGCATGCGGGCGGCCTCCGCGGGGGATGCCAATATCTCTTCCGCCCGCTGCGCGGCTTCGCGAAGCAGGCGCGTGAACAGCGCATGCTGTTCCGCAGGTCCGTACACATCGATCTCCAACGAGTAGGCAGCGTGGCACCATCCAGCGGGGCCGGATCGATCGGTCGCCGCCGGCGCGATGGCGCGTCCGGCTGCACCGCATCGGATGCTGCTGCATGTCTGGGAAAAGCCCCGGCCCCGCCACGCGCGGGTCCGGGGCGGCTAGCCTTCGAGCAGCCGCCCGGCGCGATGGGCCGAGCACCTCAGGGAGAAAGAGACAGACATGGCGCCAAGATGGCCCGTTTTTCGGAAAAATCAACAGGCCGAAGCGCCGGCAGCACCTATAATATCTCGTGGATCGCATGCCGGACGCCGAAGTCGGTGCGCTCGCCCACCCCGACCGCGAGCAGGCCGTTGAGCCAATCATATTTCGCGCTCGCGGTTTCGAACACCGGGGCGATCCGCAGATACTATCGCGACGGATCGGGATCGGGCACGGCGGGATCGGCAAAGGTCGCGCGAACCTCGTCGGGAACGAGGCTGCGCCCCGTATAGCTCAGGTAGATGAGGTCGCCGTCGTCGGTCCGCCACACCGCGCGGGCGTCGAACGTCCCGACCGACGACGCCCCGTTCAGCCGTCCGCCGCGCGACCAGTTGCCGCCGCCCGGCAGGACGGTTCCGTTGAGCCTCGGCCCGAAGAACCGCCCCCCGGTGATATAGCCGAGCCGCTGGTCGCCGAAGGGCGAGGCGCCGATGGCGATCAGCCCGCCCGCGACCTCGAATTCGACCGTGCACAGATAGCGGCTGGCGAGAGCCGCCGCCGCCGTGTCCCGATTTCCTTCCGTCATGATCCGAATCCCCTTTTCCTGGGCGATCCCCGAAGCCGCCGCTCCCTACCCCACCGCGCGGTCGCGGCCTTCCCAATAGGGCGCGCGCAATTCGCGCCGCAGCACCTTGCCCGAGGGACTGCGCGGCAGGGCATCGATGACGTCGACGCTCTTCGGCGCCTTGTAGGCCGCGATCCGCTCGCGTGCCCAGGCGATCACCGCGCCCGGATCGGGGGCTGCGCCGGCGGCGGGCACGATCAGCGCCTTCACCGCCTCGCCCCATTTGTCGTCGGGGACGCCGATCACCGCGACGTCGGCGACGCCGGGGCAACCCATGATCGCGCTTTCGACCTCGGCGGGATAGACATTCTCGCCCCCCGATACGATCATGTCCTTGATCCGGTCGTGGACGAAATAAAAGCCGTCGGCGTCGCGATAACCGACGTCGCCGGTGCGCAGCCAGCCGTCGACGACCGTCTCCCCGGTCGCCTCGGGCCGGTTCCAATAATGTTTCATCACAATGTCGCCGCGGATCGCGATCTCGCCGATCTCGCCGTCGCCGAGCGCACGTCCCTCGCCGTCGAGGATCGCCATCTCGGTCTGCGGCCAGGGCTTGCCGCACGAGGTCAGCTTGCCCGGCAGGTCGTGCGCCGCGGGCGACAGATAGGAACCGCCGCCCGAGCTTTCGGTCATGCCGTAGAATTGCACGAAGTCGCAGCCGAAGACTGCGCGCGCGCGGCGCAGCACATCCTCCGCGATCGGCGAGGCGCCATAGGCGATCGAGCGGAGCCGCGAATAATCGCCGGCCGCGGCTTCGGACTGCTGGAGCATCATCTGGATCATCGCGGGTGCCAGGAAAGCGTGGGCGACCCGCTCCCCCGTCAACATGCGGATCGCGTAGGGGGCGGTGAAATCCTTGACCAGAACCAGCCGCCCGCCCTGCGCCAGCCCCGAAAAACTGACGTTGGTTCCCGCGACGTGGAACAATGGCATGACGATCATCACCGTCTCGTCCTCGCCATAGGCGAAGCCGTCGACCTCGGTCGCCATTTCGAGGAAGCGGCGGTAATTCCTGTTCGCGAGCACGACGCCCTTCGGCCGTCCGGTGGTGCCGCTGGTGTAAAGCTGGAGCACATCGTCGCCGGGTTGCGGCGCGTCGGCGGGCGGCGCCGCGGGGGTATCGCCCAGCCACGCATCGAGGCTCTCGAACGCCGGATGCGCGCCGTAGAGCGCGATCAGCCGCGGCGGATCGGCGAGATCCGCGACCGCCGCCAGCGCGAGGTCGAAGAAATCCTCGCCGACGAACAGCAGCTTCGGCGCCGCATCACCGAGGATGAAGGCGATCTCGCCCGCCGCGAGCCGGCAGTTGACCGGCGCCAGGCAGGCGCGCGCCCGTGCGGTCCCGAAGAAGAGCGGATACCAGCCGTCGTGGTTCTTGCTCAGCACCGATATCCGGTCGCCCGGCGCGACGCCCGATGCGAGCAGCGCATGTCCGACGCGGTTCGACCGGGCGTCGAGCTCGGCGAAGCTGGTTTCGCGCATCCCGAACTTCACCGCGACCGCATCGCCCCGCGTGCGCGCCTGCGCCGCGGGGATATCCGCCAATGTCCTGATGGCCTCCAGATCGATCATTTCGCTCTCCCGCCGACTGTTTCGCTTGAAATAGATAGAATACTAAGTAAATACTGACCAGCCCGAAAATTCGAGAGGATCAGCCTTGTTCGACCATCCCATCCTGCCCACGACGATCGTCGGAAGCTACCCCCAGCCCGACTGGCTGATCGACCGCGAGCGACTGAAGGCCAGCCTGCCGCCGCGCGTGCGCGCGGAGACGCTGTGGCGGATTCCCGAACCCTGGCTGGCCGACGCGCAGGAAGCCGCGACGCTGATGGCGATCCGCGATCAGGAGGAGGTCGGCATCGACATCGTCGGCGACGGCGAGATGCGGCGCGAAAGCTATTCGAACCGCCTCGCCACGGCGCTGTCGGGGATCGATACCGAGAAGCACGGGACCGCGATCGACCGCACCGGCAACGCCAATCCGGTGCCGTTCGTCTCCGGCCCCATCCGGCGCGCCCGCCCTATCGAGGCGCAGGATGCCGCCTTCCTGCGGCGTCATTCGACCAGGCCGGTCAAGCTCACCCTCCCCGGCCCCTTCACCATGACGCAGCAGGCCGAGAACGGCTGGTATCCCGACGCCCGCGCGCTCGCGATGGACTATGCCGACGCGGTCAATGCCGAGGTCAGGGATCTGTTCGCGGCGGGGGTCGACGTCGTCCAGCTCGACGAACCCTATCTGCAGGCGCGTGCCGACGAAGCCGGCGCCTATGCGATCGAGGCAATCAACCGCGCGCTCGACGGGGTGGGCGGCACGACCGCGCTTCATATCTGCTTCGGCTATGCGATGGTGCATCATGGTACGGGGGCGACGGGGCCGAAGCCCAAGGCCTATGATTTCCTCGCCGAACTCGAGGCGTCGGACATCGATGTGATCTCGGTCGAGGCGGCGCAGCCGGGGCTCGACCCGTCGATCCTAGCCGAACTGCCGACCAAGACGATCATGTACGGCGTGCTCGACCTGTCGACGCCCGAGGTCGAAACCCCCGAAGTCGTGGCGGGCCGTATCCGCGAGGCGCTGCGCCATGTCGACGCCGACCGGCTGTGGGTCGCGCCCGACTGCGGGATGAAATACCACAGCCGCGCGCATTCACAGGCCAAGCTGAAGGCGATGGTCGACGGCACGGCGCTGGTGCGGGCGGAGCTGAAATAGAAAAAGCCCCTCCTCTTCAGAGGAGGGGTTGGGGTGGTGGCGCGCGGTAGCGCGCAAGACTTCAGGCACCACCCCGCTGCGACTAACGAGCAAGCTCGTAAGTCTCGCTGCCCCTCCTCTGAAGAGGAGGGGCTTTTCCTTCATTCGTCGATAAAGCCTGTCAGCAGCGGCACCATCAGTTCGGGCGCCTCGACGGTGGGCAGATGCCCCGCGCCGGGCACCACCGCCAGCCGCGCGCCGGGGATCGCGTCCGCAATCTCGTCATGATGTGCGCGGCTGGTGATGCCGTCCTTCTCGCCCCAGACCAGCAGCGTCGGCACCGCGATCTCGCCGAGCCGCGGGCGGCTGTCGATGCGCGCCATGATCGCGCGCTGCTGCGCGAGGAAGGTGTCGGCGCCGGTGTCGGCCGCCATCTGCCGCGCAATGCCGAGCAGGTGCTCGTCGCTGCGCTTCTCCTCGGGGAAAAGGATCGGGATGCGTTCCTCGACCACCTGGTCGAAGCGACCGCTTTCCACCAGGTCGATATAGCCCTGCCGCCGCGCCGTCTGCGCCGGACCGTCGGCCGAGGCGAGCGTCGACAGCAGCGCGAGCCGCGCGACGCGTTCGGGCGCGCGGCGCATCACCTCGAAGGCGACGAAGCCGCCCATCGCGTGCGCGATCAGCGCGAAGCGCGGCGGGGCGTTGTCGAGCAGCCGCTGCGCGAAATCCTCGATCCGGTCGTCGCCGCGGTTGTCGGCGAGGATGACCTCGCGGTCGGCCCATGCGCCCAGCAGCGGCTGCCAGACGGCGTCGGTCAGAAGCTGGCCGGTGATGAGGACGATAGGGAGAGTCATGGGTTCATTCCTGAAGCTTCGTCATTGCGAGCGGAGCGAAGCAATGACGGACAAAATCATACCACCCGATGCAGCAACGCTTCGCCCGCGCCGAGCCGGCGGATATTCTCGTGCGCGACCGACAGGCTGCGCACCAGCGTCTCGGGCGTCAGCCACGCGATATGCGGCGCAAGCACGACGTTGGGCAGCGTCAGCAGCGGATCGCCCGGCGCCACCGGCTCGCGGTCGAACACGTCGAGCCCGGCGCCGCGCAGATGGCCCGAGGCGAGCGCCTCGACCAGCCGTGCCGCGTCGACCAGTTCGCCGCGCGCGGTGTTCACCAGCACCGCGCCCTTCTTCATCGCCAGCGGGTCGACGACGCCGCGCGTCTCTTCGGTCAGCGGCATGTGCAGCGAGACGATGTCGGCTTCGGCGACGATGCGCTCCAGCGGCCAATAGGCGTAGGGCGCGTCGCGGCGGCTGCGTGCCGTGTAGACAACCTTGGCGCCCAGCGCCGCGAGCACCGGCGCGAGCAACTGCGCCGAATGGCCGAAACCGACCAGCCCGACCGTGCGCCCCGCCACCTCGCCGACACTGTCGAGTTCGGACGGGTCGGCGCTCCACCCCTCCCCGGCGCGCGTCCGCGCGTCGAAGAAGCAGGTGCGGCGCAGCACGGCCATCATCAGCGACAGCGCCATCTCGGCGACCGCCTGGCTGTTGGTGCCGGGCATGTTGCACACCGCGACGCCGTGGCCCTGCGCCGCGTCGAGCGCGATCGTGTTGACGCCGACCCCCAGCTTCTGGATCAGCTTCAGCTTCGGCGCCGAGGCAATGAAGTCGAGCGTGACGGGAGTCAGGACGTGGAGCAGCGCGGTGATGTCGGGTGCCACCGCGTCGAGCGGTGCCGCCTCGTCGACATGCACCACGACGCCGGGGCCGAAGACCGCGTCGACCGCGTCGCGGAATCCGGGGCTGGGGCGCGCGTGGAGGACGATCATGCCGCGACGGTCCCGATCGGCGCGGCAAAGGCGCCGAAGCCCGCGAACACCGCGTCGGCGCCCATCGCCTCCTCGATCCGCAGCATCTCGTTCCACTTCGCCATGCGTTCGGAACGGGTGAAGCTGCCGACCTTGAGCTGGCCCGCGTCCCATCCGGTCGCGAGATGCGCGATGGTGACATCCTCGCTCTCGCCCGAGCGCGCCGAGACGATCGCGCCCCAGCCGCGCGCCACCGCGGCGTCGAGCGCGGCCTTCGCCTCGGTCACGGTGCCGACCTGGTTCACCTTGATCAGCGCCGCGTTGCACACCGCCGCCTCGCCCGCGCGTTCGACGCGCTCCGCATTGGTGACGAGCACGTCGTCGCCGATGATCTGCACCCGGTCGCCGATCGCCGCGGTCACCGCCGCCATCGCCGTCCAGTCGTCCTGTCCCGCCGGATCCTCGATCGACAGGATCGGATGGCGCTTCGCCCATTCGACGATCCGCGCCGCCATCTGCTCGCTCGTCAGCCGCCCGTCGTCGAGCGCGAGGCTGTAGCCCGATGCGTCGCCGAGTTCGTTCGCGGCGATGTCGAGCGAGATGAACACCTCCTCGCCCGCGCGGTGTCCGCTCGCCTCGATCGCCCTGATCAGCGTGTCGAGCGCATCCTCGTTCGAGGCGAAATTGGGCCACCAGCCGCCTTCGTCGGCGACCCCCGACAGCGGGCCCTTCGCCTCCATCAGCCGCCCCGCGGCGCGATAGACGTCGTCGGTGATCTCGAGCGCGCGGCGGAAGCTGCCCGCCTTCGGGCACATCACCATGAAATCCTGCACGTCGGTGCGCCGTCCCGCGTGCGCGCCGCCGCCGAAAATCTGGATTTCGGGCAGCGGAATGCGCACCGGACGCCCGCCCGCCAGATAGCGCCACAGCGGCTCGCGCGCATCGGCCGCGGCCGCGTGGAGCACCGCCATCGACACCGCGACGATGGCGTTCGCGCCGAGCCGCGCCTTGTTCGGCGTGCCGTCGAGATCGCACAGCACGCGGTCGACCGCGGCCTGATCGCGCGCGTCCATGCCGGCGATCACACCCGCGATCTCGGCGCCGATGCCTGCGACCGCGCCATTGACGCCATAGCCGCCGAACGCTGCGCCGCCGTCGCGCAGGTCGATCGCCTCATGCGCCCCGCGCGAGGCGCCCGCCGGCGCGATCGCGCGGCCGACCGCGCCCGATTCGAGCAGCACCTCGGCCTCGACGGTGGGCCGGCCGCGCGAATCCCAGAGCTGGCGGCCGGTGACGGAGGCGATACGCGAGGTCATGCAAAAGTCCTTTTCCAGTTGGCGACGAGTGCGTCGACGGGCGCGGGATCGCGCAGCAGCGCCCGCGCCTGATCGCGCACGATGCGCTTGTGTTCGGGGTCGGTCAGATAGGGGGCGGGCGACTTGCCCTCGACGCGCGCGAGCAGCAGCGCGGCGGTGAGCCCGCCGGCGCGCAGCAGCAGCCCGTCCGGCGCTTCCCAGTCGATGCCGGCGCGATAGGCCGCGACCAGCGCCGTCGCCGCGGCGCCCAGCCGCGCATCGCCCAGCCACACCGCCTTGAGCAGCAGGTGCGTCGTGCAGAAGGCCAGGTCGAAGGCCGGATCGCCATAGACCGCGCATTCGGCATCGAGGAACACCGGGCCGTCGGCGGCGACGAGGATATTCTTGGGACTGACGTCGCCATGCACCAGCGCGATCTTCGTCGCCGACAGCGCGTCGGCGAGGTCGCGCAGCACCGGCGCCAGCTCGGCGTCGTGATCGGCGACGTGCAGCAGGAAGGGATCGACGCGCAGCGCGCGAAACATCGCCTGGGTCGGAAAGGCGTCGCGGTCGGCGGCGCTGTTCGCGGTCGCGGCGTGCACCGCGGCGATCCGCGCGCCGACCATCGCCGCGAAATCCGCATCGACGCGTCCCGCGATCAGTTCGTCCTTCCACACCAGGCAATCGGGCAGGAAGCGCATCGCGAAGCCGTAATGCGGCAGCTCGGCGAGCACCTCGGGCGCGATGCGCGGATCGACGCCGCGCGCGCGCTTCAGCCAGCGCACCTCGCTCGCGCCGCGCTCGACCGGCGCGTGCCACTCGGCGGCGACGCGGAGTTGTTCGAGCGGGCGCTTGACGACGAGCGGGCCCGCCGCCGTCTCGACCTTCCACACATCGCACGACACACCGCCGGTCAGCGGTTCGATGGCGACGTCGCCATCGCCGATCAGCCCGGCGCCGCGCAATTCCTCGACGATGTCGGCGCCGGCCTTCGCCACTTACAGCTTCTCCCGAATCCAGGCGCCGACGAGATCGGCGGCGTTCCGCCGTTCCTCGATCGAATCCTCGAAATAATGTGCGCCCTTGATCAGTTCGAGCGTCTTGTCGGTAGAGCCGAGGAAGTCGAAGATCTTGCGCGCATCGCTCGGGAAGACGCCGGTGTCGGCCCTTCCCTGGACGACCAGCGCGGGCGTGTCATGCTTGGCGAGGTGCGGCTGGCCCTGACAGGGGGAGGTTTCGAGGCTCCACATGTTAAGCCACGTCCGAATCGTGTTCGCGCGGCCGATGCTCGGCGAGCGGTTGGCGATCGCCGGATCGCCGCGATAGCACCAGTTGGGCTTGCGGTCCGACGGGTCGATCGCCGGATCGACGCAGCGGATGTCGCCCCAGCAGCGGAACATCGGGAAGATGCGGTCGGGAATCCCGGCGTCGTTAAGGCGCTTCAACTCGGCCTTCGCCCAGTCGGTGATTCGCTGGTTGCGGGCGCGCTGCGCGGCGCGATATCTGGCGATGAATTCGTCCGAATAGGGCGGACCGTTATCGGGACTGAACGGATCGAGCTCGGGATCGGTCAGCGTCGGGTCATTCTCGTCGATCACCGACGCATCCATCCAGTCGGTCAGCACCTCGGGGCGCCCCTGATGCGCGTTGAAGCTGATGTAGAGGTCGCCCTTGACGAGCCGCGCGAGCGCGTCCTGCCCCGCGGAGGACAGCCGGTCGGTCAGCGTCGGCGCGATCGCCTCGGCCTGATAGGCGCCCATCAGCGAGCCGCCGCCCGAATTGCCGAGGATGACGATCTGTTCGACCCCGGCCTCTTCCTTCAGCCACTTCATGCCGACGCCGATATCGAGCACCGCATGTTCGAGCAGGAACTGGTCCTCCATCCCGCGATAGCGCGTGTTCCAGCCGAGGAAGCCGAAGCCCTGCCGCGCGAAATAGGGCGCGATATAATGTTCGGAGAAATCAACGTTGTAATGGGTGGCGATGATCGCGACCTTCGGGCGCTTGCTCGCCTCGGTCCAGTAGATGCCCTGGCACGGATGCCCGCCGGCCTGGATGCGCGGCGCGGTCGGCGACACGCGGCCGATGAACTCTGCGTCCAGTCCTTCGATCCCGTTCGGGTCCATTAGCTTCTCTCCTGCTGGTTATATCTCATCATCGTCATCCCGCCTTGATCCGGAATCCAGTCTTTCGGCGCTGGCTGAATGGATCCCGGATCAAGGCCGGGATGACGAAAATGGGGACCATATTAGCGGCTAACCTCGAAAGGCAGTTTATAGCCCTCCAGCCCGGCGCGGATCGCCCGCTTGTCGATCTTGCCGGTGGGGCCGAGCGGGATGGCGTCCACGAACAGCACGTCGTCGGGCATCCACCATCTGGCGATCTTGCCGTCGAGAAAGACCTTGAGGTCGTCGGCCGAAGCGGTCGCGCCGGGTTTCAGCTCGCAGAGCAGGATCGGCCGCTCGTCCCATTGCGGGTGCGCGATGCCGACGACCGCGGCATTGGCGACCGCCTCATGCCCCATGGCGACATTTTCGATCTCGATCGAGCTGATCCATTCGCCACCCGATTTCACGACATCCTTCGCGCGGTCGGTGATCTGCATATAGCCCTCGGCGTCGATCGTGCTGACGTCGCCGGTGTCGAAGAAGCCCTCTTCGTCGAGCACGTCGCCGCCCTCGCCGCCGAAATAGCCCGCCGCGATCGTCGGCCCCTTGATCATCAACCGTCCGGGCGTCCTGCCGTCGTGCGGCAGGCGCTTCCCGGCATCGTCGACCAGCTTCATCTCCAGCCCGCAGAGCAGGCGGCCCTGCTTGAGCTTATAGGCCATCTGCTCGTCGTCGGACTTGGCCGCGATCGATGCGTTCGGCACCGATACCGTGCCGAGCGGCGAGGTTTCGGTCATGCCCCAGCCCTGGACGACGTCGACGCCATAATCGTCGCGGAAAGTGCGAATGATCGATTCGGGGCACGCCGAACCGCCGATCGTCACCCGCTGAAGCGTGGTGAAGCGCCTGCCGTTTTCCTGCATGTACTGGAGCAGCATCTGCCACACGGTCGGCACCGCGGCCGAATAGGTGACGCCCTCCTGTTCGATCAGGTTGTAGATCGATTCGCCGTCCATCCGCTGCCCCGGCAGCACCAGCTTCGCGCCGACCGCGGGCGCCGAATAGAGGACGCCCCAGGCGTTGGCGTGGTACATCGGCACGACGAGCAGCACCGTGTCGCGCGCCGACAGCGCGAGCGCGTCGCGCTGCAGGGTCATCAAGGCGTGGATGTAATTGGAGCGGTGCGAATAGAGCACGCCCTTGGGATTGCCGGTTGTTCCGCTGGTGTAGCAGAGGCCGCAGGCGGCGTTCTCGTCGAACTCGCCCCATGCGTATTCGGTGGACCGTTCGACGATCCAGTCGTCGAAGGCGACCGCATCGAAACCGGTCCCGGGAAGCGCGGCGCGGTCGCAGAAGAAGATCACCTTCTCGATCGACGGCACCTGCGGCAGCAATTGTTCGACCAGATCGGCAGTCGCAGGGTCGGCGACCAGCAGCCGATCGCCGGCATGGTTCGCGATATAGGCGATCTGATCGAGGAAGAGGCGCGGGTTGAGCGTGTGAAGCACCGCGCCCATGCCAGCCGCGCCATACCAGGCGGCGAGATGCCGCGCGCCGTTCCATCCCATCGTCGCGACGCGGTCGCCGGGCCGGATTCCCTCGGCCGCGAGCGCGTTCGATACGCGCTTCGCGTCGGCGCGGATGCCAGCATAGGTCGAACGAGCGACACGTCCTTCGGCATCGCGCGACACGATCTCGCGCCCACCGTGCCAGTTTGCCGCATGGTCGATGATCCGATCGACCGTCAGCGGCACATTCTGCATCAGACCGTCCATGCGGCGCGTCTTTCCCTCATCCTCGGCAATAATAGATAGTATACTAAGTATTTTTCTTTTGCAACGTCGCTCTGCCCGGCGTCGCGCCGGCCAGCCGTGCGGCGGCCGAATCGGTCAGCGGCGTCGGCCGCGTATCCCGAGGCGGCCGCGGTCGAAATGGACCCGGCTTGGGGGAACCCGTTCGAGGCGGCGATCAGGCCTTGACGTCGGACAGGGTTGGAAGCTTCGCGGTCTCGTCGGCCAGATTGGCAATCACCCGCCGCATCAGCACCCGCAGCGTCTCGACCTCTTCGTCGGTCATGCCGCGGGTCGCGACCTTGTGCACCTCTGCATTCAGCGGCGCTAGGATCAGTTCGAGTTTCTTCGCGTGCGGCGTCAGATAGATGAAGGTCTTGCGGCGATCCTCCGCCGTCTTCTTGCGCGTGATGAAACCGGCCTTTTCCAGCCCCTTGAGCGCGACCACCGTCGTCGGCTCGCGCATTCCCACCCGCTCGCTGAGTTCGCGCTGGGTGATGCCGTCCTCGCGCCACAACTGGCGCAGGAAGCGCCATTGCCCCGCCGACACGTCGTACGCCAGTGTGCTGCGCTCCAGCAATCGCGAAAAGGAGCGAAAAACGATGCGGGCGAGATAGCCGATGCTGTTTTCCGGGTTGATGTAATATTCCGCCGGATGCCGGAAAGGCTGGTTCTTCTTTGCCAAAGATTCTCCCCTTTGCCCGAATTTTAGAGCCCTATGATTCAAGCGGCAATAGCTTCCGCCCGTCGATATCGTTGGACAAGAGTCCGGTTCCCATATAATTAGCATACTAAGTTTTGGAACGGACATATGGATAAATTCGATCGACTGACCGCCGTCCCCGCTCCACTGCCCCTTTCCAATGTCGATACCGACATGATCATCCCGGCGCGTTTCATGAAGGCACTGTCGCGCAGCGGACTCGGCCGGCATCTGTTCCAGGAACTGCGCTATGCGGCCGATGGAACGGAGCGCGACGCCTTCATCCTGAACCGCGGACCATGCCGGCAGGCGCGGATATTGATCGCCGACCGCAATTTCGGATGCGGATCGTCGCGCGAACATGCGGTGTGGGCGCTCGCCGATTTCGGCATCCGCTGCATCGTCGCGCCGAGCTTCGGCGACATATTCTCGAACAATGCGCGCAAGAACGGCCTGCTGCTGATCCGCCTGCCCGAGGCGACATGCGCGGACCTGCGCCACGCGGTGACGCGCGCGCAATATGCGCCGATCACCGTCGATCTTGCGCGGCAGCAAATCCATCTCGCATCGGGTGATGCGATCGCATTCGCCGTCGATCCCGGCGACCGGCGGACGCTGATGGAAGGGCTCGACGACATCGCCCGCACGCTGCGGCACGAAGCCGCGATCACGCGCTTCGAGGCGCGGGCCTAGGTCAGGCTTGCCGGATCGGCGATGCAGCCGGCGATCGCGCTCGCCGCGGCGAGTGCCGGGCTCATCAGGTGCGTTCGTCCGCCCCGCCCCTGCCGATTCTCGAAATTGCGGTTCGACGTCGCGGCGCAGCGTTCGCCGGGGTTCAGCCGGTCGGGGTTCATGCCCACGCACATCGAGCAGCCCGGCTCGCGCCAGTCGAACCCGGCGGCGCGCAGCACGGCATCGATCCCCTCCGCCTCCGCCTGCCGCTTGACCAACCCCGAGCCGGGAACGACCATCGCGCGGACGCGCGGCGCGACGCGGCGACCGCGCACGATGTCGGCGGCGATGCGCAGATCCTCTATCCGGCTGTTGGTGCAACTGCCGATGAAGACCCGATCGAGCGGCGTTCCTGCGATCGGCCGCCCCGGCGACAGGTCCATATAGGCGAGCGCCCGCTCTGCCAGACCACGCGCCTCGGTGTCCGGCAGCGACGCCGGATCGGGAATCCGCCCGCCGATGCCGACGACCTGCGACGGGTTGGTTCCCCAACTGACCATCGGCCCCACCGCGCCGGCATCGACCAGAAGCTCGCGATCGAACGCGGCTCCCGCGTCGGTCGGCAGCCCGCGCCACCGGGCCAGCCCTTTGTCCCATGCCGCGCCCGCCGGCGCCGCCGGGCGTCCGTACAGATAAGCGAAAGTCGTTTCGTCGGGCGCGATCAGCCCGGCGCGCGCACCCATCTCTATGCTGAGGTTGCACAGCGTCATCCGCGCTTCCATCGACAGCGCGCGGACGGCGGCGCCCGCATATTCGATGACATGGCCGGTCGCCCCGTCGACCCCGATCAGGGCGAGCAGGTGCAGGGCGAGATCTTTGGCATGGACGTGCGGCGCCAGCCGCCCCTCGACACTGATCCGCATGTTGCGCGACCTGCGCTGGCGGATCGTCTGGGTCGCGAGCACATGCTCGACCTCCGACGTGCCGATCCCGAACGCGAGGGCTCCGAACGCGCCGTGGGTCGAAGTGTGGCTGTCGCCGCAGACGATCGTCATTCCCGGCTGCGAGCGCCCCTGTTCGGGGCCGACGACATGGACGATGCCGCCGCGCCGATCGCCCATCGGAAACGCCTCGATCCCGAAGCGGCGCGTATTGTAGACAAGCGTTTCGAGTTGGGCCCGCGCCGCGGCATCGGTCGCGCCGGCCGGCCCCGCCGTCTGCCCGGCGGTCGGCACGACATGATCGGACAGCGCCAGCGCCCGTTCCGGCCGCCGCACCGGCCGGCCCGCCGCGACGAGCGCCGCGAAGGCCTGCGGCGAGGTGACCTCGTGGAGCAGGTGGAGGTCGATGTAGAGCAGCGTCTCGCCTTCGTCCTCGGCAACGGCGTGCGCGTCCCATATCTTGTCGTAAAGCGTGCGCCGGGGCGACCTTGCCATGGAGATATCCGCCCCATATCCGAAAATACTTAGATATCTAAGTTATAGACTTTACGCAGCCGGCGGGGCAAGGACTTTTCCGGAAGCGTTGCGCGCGGAACGCGGCGGCATGGCCGACATCGTCCATCCGCCCCTTTCGTTTCAAAGCCCGGAGGACCCTGTCTTGATCGATCATCGGGCCCGTGCCATCCGCCGCCATCGCGCTCGGTCCGGGCCGATCCGTCCTGCCGCGAGGAAAGCATCGGAATGAATCCCATCTGGCTCCCCGCCTCTCTGCTCGCCGGCCTGTTCCAGGCCTGGCGCACCGCAATTCAGGAACGGCTGCGCGCCGAACTCAGCGTCAGCGGGGCCGGTCTCGTCCGCTATCTCTATGGCCTGCCCTTCGCGATCCTGTTCACCGTGCTGTGGCTGTCGGTGCGCGGCGATTCGGTGCCGCCGATCACGCCCACCTTTCTGATGTTCGCGGCCGCCGGCGCGATCGCCCAGATGGCGGGGACGATCCTGCTGATCATGGCGTTCGGCCATCGGGGCTTCGTCGTCGGCACGGCCTTTTCCAAGACCGAGGCGATTCAGGTGGCGCTGGTGACGGCCCTGTTTCTCGACGAGCATCTGCCCCTGCTCGCATGGGCCGGAATCCTGCTGGGCGTCGCGGGCGTGCTGACACTCGCGCTGGCGGGCAGCGGCATCACCGCGCGCCAGCTCGGGCAGGCACTGCGCCAGCCCGCGGCGCTCTGCGGGCTGGGCGCGGGATCGATGTTCGCCTGCACCGCCATCGCGATCAAATTCGCGACCGCCGAACTGGCCGGGGTCGACACGGCCGGTTCGGCGCTCGTCACGCTGGTCGTGGTCATGACGATCCAGAGCGCGCTCCATCTCGGGTGGATCGTCGCGCGCGATCGCGGCACGCTCCGCGCGGTCGGGCGATCTTGGCGCAATTCCGCACAGGTCGGACTGCTCTCCGCGCTCGGCTCGACCTGCTGGTATACCGGCTTCGCGGCGGCGCCTGCCGCGCTGGTGCGGATCGTCGGGCAGGTCGAGGTGATCTTCACCATCGGCTTTGCGCGCTTCTATCTGCGCGACACCATCCGCTGGCACGAGGTCCTCGGCCTGTTGCTCGTCGCGACGGGGGTGATCTTCGCTCTCCTCGCCGCCATGTGAACTCCGCCCTGCCTACCAGGCGAGAGTGACGCCCGCGCGGCCGCCCGAAGAGCCGCGCACGGTCGATCCGGCAAAGCCGCCGCTGACCCAGACATGATCGGTCACCCGCGCCACGGCGGCGGCGGAAAAGCCCTGCTGGCCGCGATAGGTGGCGAGGTTGAACGAAATGGCCAGCCGGCTGTCCGGCGGCATGACCGTGCCCCCCATCGCCATCGCCGCCGCGATACCGCCGTCGGCGCGACGCTGCACCCGCTGGACGACAATCGACTGGGCGGCCAGCCGGCCGTCGATGGCGTCGATCCGGCCGTCGACGGCGTCGAGCCGGTTCTCCGCGACATCGATCCGACCCGCCAGACCGGCAACCCCCGCGAAGTCGAGATCGACCGACCCCAGATTGCCCGCCATGTCGGTGGTTACGAGGCGCAGCGCCCCACTCTGCGCGGCCTTGCTCGCGTCCGACGCCACCCCGGCCAGCGTGTAGGTCGACGCCGTGCTGCCGAGCGCGACCTGCCCGGCGCGCGTCGCTTCCGCTCCGTCGCCGATCGCCACCGCGCCCTCGCCGGTCGCGCTGCTGCCGTTGCCGAGCGCGATCGCGGCATTGCCTGCGGCGACGTTGAGATTGCCGAGCGCGAGTGCGCCGTCGCCGGTCGCACTGTTGTTATCGCCGATCGCGACCGCACCGGTACCCGTCGCGACGTTGGGATCGCCGATCGCCACGGCGCCATCGCCCGACGCGCTGTTGCCGAAACCGATCGAGACGGCGTTGCCGTCCATAGCCTTTGCCCCGGCGCCGATCGCGACGGCATGGGGGCCGCCGGCAACCGGCGCATCGCCCGCCCCGCTCACCGCGACATAATCGGTGCGCGCCAGCGCCAGATCGGCGGTATCTTGCGCCGTTTCGATGGCCAGGCCATTGGCCTGCCCGCTAGCCAGCGCCCGGTTCGCGGCCGAAAGCGCGCTGTCGGCGGTGCCCTGCGCGATGCCCGCCAAAGATCGCACGGATTCGACGTCGCCTGCGAGCGTCGACACATCGTCCTCGACCGCCCCGACACGCCCGCCGAGTGCTGCCATGCTGTCTTCTACCGTGTCGACTCGCCCATTGAGTGCCGTCACGTCGCCCACGACCGTATCGATGCGTCCGTCAAGTTCGGTCATGCCGCTTTCCACCGTGCCGACCCGCCCGTCGAGGACCGATAGGTCGCCGGCAACCGTCTCGATACGTCCGCCAAGTTCGGTCATCCCGCTTTCCACCGTGCCAACCCGCCCGCCGAGCCCCGACACGTCGCCCGCGACCGTGTCGATGCGCCCGCCGAGTTCGGTCATCCCACTCTCCACCGTGCCGACCCGCTCGCCGAGGCCGGTGACGCTGCCTTCGACGGCTCCGACCCGCGTGCCGAGCGTTCCGACGTCGCCCTCGACTGTCCCGATCCGCGTCCCAAGCTGCGAAACGTCCTGGTTGGTCATATAGAGCTGCGCGCCGGTCACCGCGTCGCTGCTGGCGGCGCTCACCTCGCCCGCACCGACCCGCGTGATCACCCGCGTCGTCGCGCCGTTGCCGACCGATACCGTATTGTCCCGATCCGCGACCGACCCCTGCCCGAGCGCCACCGCGCCCGCCGCGGATGCATCGGCGCCTTGCCCCAAGGCCAAGGCGTTGGCGGCGTTGGCCTTGGCGCTTTCACCGACGGCAGTGGCGCCTGCCTGACCACCGGCGCCTGCACCCGCCTGAGCGTGAGCGCCGATGGCGGTCGTGTTGGCATTGATGAAGACGCTGGAAACGGCTCCGCCGGCAATCGCCTGCGCGCCGCTCGCGGTGCTGCTTGCGCCGAGCGCGATTGCGAGTTGTCCGACAGCGGTGCTGTCGTTTCCCAATGCATAGCTGCCCTGTCCGTTGACGGTGCTGTTGTCGCCGGAAGCATCGCTGAACGCTCCGGTGGCGGTGCTGTTTGCCCCGCGGGCATGACTGTTCGGCCCGACGGCGATGCTATTGTCGCCCGATGCCCGGCTCAGCAGGCCGATTGCAGCACTATTGTCGCCATTTGCCTGCGCGCTGAGACCGATAGCCAGGGTGCCGGCACCCATGGCCCGAGCGTCTTCGCCGATTGCAAGATTGCCTTCCTGATAAGCGATCGGCGCAAGTCCGCCGTAGGGCGAATTTTGAGCGATCGGCACACCGGCGATCGCCGCTGCGATCGCCTGGTCAAGCTGGCCGACGTTGGCCGCATCGCCGGCGTCGGTACCGGCGGCGACGTTGGTGATTCGCCGCCGACTGGTGGCGGAACCGACCGACACGGTGTTCGCCGCGCTCGTCACCGATCCCTGGCCGAGCGCGACCGATCCGTCGAAATCGGCCTGGGCATCCTCACCGAGGGCAAGCGCAGACAGTCCGTCCGCCTGCGCCGCCCGGCCGAGCGCGACCGCGCCATCCGCGCCCGCAAGCGAATCGTCCCCGATCGCTATGGCGCCGTCGCCATCCACGTCGCCCTCTTCGGCATCCAGCGCGAACGCCCTTCGTTCGACGACGGTGCGGCGGCCGATCGTCGCATTGCGGCCGATCGCGATCGCGCCGTCGCCCTGTGCCTTGGTCGCCGCGCCGACCGCGACCGCGCCGGCTTTGGAAGAGTTCGCTTCGCTGCCGATGGCGACGGCGCTTTCGGCACTCGCGACGCTCGATGGACCGACCGCCAGCGTCGCCGGCCCCACCGACTGGGAAAGCGAGCCGATCGCGACCGAATCGCCACCCGTCGCGGTGCCCGCCGGAACGCTCGCATTGAGCGCGGCGAGCCGCTCGGATAACTCGTTGAGCTGACCCAGATTCACGGCATCATTCGCCTGCGTGCCGTCGGCCACATGGATGATCTGACCCGGCGTGCTCGCCGAACCGACCGATACCGAATAATTGCGGTCGCCAACCGCGCCGAAGCCGATGGCTGTGGAGCCCAGCGCGGTGGAGAGGGCATTGACCCCGAAGGCGCTGCTGTATTGCCCGGTCGCCGACACGCCCGTGCCGACCGCGACCGCGGCCTCACCCGAGGCGGTCGCCGTCTCTCCGGGCTGGAAGGCGCCCACGATGTCGAGCGGCGAATCGCTGCGGTTGAAATCATACCAGCCACCCAGCGCGAGACTGCCGACGCCGGAGGCATTGGCGCCGAAGCCGAAGGCGGAGCTGTAATTCTCCGACGCCTCGGATCGAAAGCCAAAGGCGCTGCTGATGGTTGCGCTGGCTATGTTCAGACGGCCGACGGCGCTGCTGGACTGGCCGGTCGCCTGGTTCTGCGAGCCGAAGGCGCTGCTATCCGAGCCGCCCGCGCTGTTACGATAGCCGAAAGCGGATGCGCCACTGTTGGTCGCTGCGTTCCGGTACCCGAAAGCGCTCGCCAGCGCGCCCGTCACCAGATTATGGCTGCCATAGGCATTGCCGACACCATTGGTCACCAGATTATAGCCGCCGAACGCGTTGGAGTGGCCGCCCGAGTCAACCCCGCCGTCATCCGCGTTGATAGTATTGCCCGTCCCCACGGCATTGCTGTTCTCGACGGTGACGTTGTTGCTGACGCCGGACGCTGTGCTGAAATCGCCATCAACCAGATTGCTGGAGCCAACCACGCTTGCCGCGTCTCCCGAGGCCGAATTGGCCGCGCCAACCACTGAGCTATAATCGCCAAGGACACTGTTGTTCGCGCCGAGATCGATGGCGGTGGGAGGCGGTGGCGGCGGTGGCGGCGGCGTAACGACAGGTGGAGTCGGGCAGTTTGATTCGAAAATGATAACGCCTCCGTCGCACAGGCTCGCCCGTGGCTTATCGACGGAAAGTTGCAGGCCACTCTGCGCGTGTGCGGCGCCGGGCATAGCGAGCGCACCCGCGATGCCGAGAATAGCGCCACCGCCAGCGCATGTGCGGAGGAGCGCAGCGCGCCTGCCGCGGCGTGGCGCGGGCGCGCCGGCCCGGCTCTCGATGCTATCGAAGGTCAGAATAGTCATTGGTTTCCCCCATGTCCGCGCCGCGCCGGATGGCGTGCGGGTGCAATGGGGCAAAAATGCCACCGCCTTGCCGGTGTCCGTTAGGCCGGCTGTTTCATTTTGTTCGGTCGAACGTCTCAGATTCGGTTGACCGACGGCAGGACGGCGTTAGGTTTCCGGCCCTGCGATCTCCGGGGGGAGAGGAACGGTGGACCAGCAAAGCAGGCCGCACTGGCACGGGACGCGCTTCATGCGCGTGACGACCGAAACCGCGCGGGCGGGCGAGCGCTTCGATTTCTGGCATTCGCTGTTCCCGCATATCGAAATGCGGCGCACCACCGGCGAAGGCGGTTATGGCGCCGCGGCGCTGGCCTGCGCCGGCGACGATGGCATCGCCTTCACCGATCTGGTCTGTGCGCCTACCGCGTCGCGCTTCTTCGACGGCCGGGTCGACCATATGCAGCTTTGCGCCGTCGCCGAGGGCCAGTTCGGGGTCGCCCACGGACAGGACGAGCGCGTGTGGCTCGGTCCGGGCGGCGGGCTGCAACTGCTCGATTGCCATCGCGCGGCGCAGACCCATTCCGAAGCCCGCTATCGCGCCTATCACATCACGCTCCCCCGTGCCGCGGTCTATCGCGCGATGGGCGGCGATCCGATTGCGGGAAACGGCGCGCTGCGCACCCTGCCCGACACGCCGCTCGCTTTGCTGCTCAAGGATCAGCTCGGCGCGCTCGCCCGCCATGGTCCGGCGATGAATGCCGCAGAGGCGGCCGCAGCGATGACGTTGCTCAGCGGCCTTGCCCTCACCTATCTCGAAGGCTTCGGCACCGCTGCCCCCGATGCGGGAAAGCGTCTCGGCGAGGCGCATTTCGCCAGCGCCTGCCGCCTGATCGAAGCACGGCGCGACGATGCAGGGCTGACCGCAGAGGGCATTGCACGGGCGATCGGCTGCTCGCGCGCCAGCCTCTATCGATTGTTCGAGCAGCGCGGCCTGTCCGTCGCCGGGCATATTCGCACCGTCCGGCTCAATCACGGCCGCGCGCTGCTGCGCGATCCCCGGCTCGGCATCGGCGATATCGCGCTGCGCTGCGGCTATGACGACCTGTCCGCCTTCGGCAAGGCGTTCCGCCGCCGCTTCGGCATGACCCCGCGCGACTGGCGGATGACCGCCAGCTAAGTCCGGCTCAGTTCACCATCCGCTCATAGCCCTCCCAATAGGGCGCGCGCAGGTCCTTGCGGAGAATCTTGCCCGAGGCATTGCGCGGCAGCGCCGCGATCACGTTGACGCTGCGCGGGGCCTTGAAGGCGGCGATGCGGTCGCGGGTCCAGGCGATGATGTCCTCCTCCTCGACCGTCATGCCGGGCCTGGGCACGACGACGGCCTTCACCGCCTCGCCCCATTTGTCGTCGGGGATGCCGATGACCGCGACTTCCTGCACCGCGGGGTGACCATAGATCGCGCTTTCGACCTCGGCCGGATAGACATTCTCGCCGCCGGTGATGATCATGTCCTTCACCCGGTCGTGGATATAGAGATAGCCGTCCTCGTCCATGTAGCCGGCGTCGCCGGTGCGGATCCAGCCGTCGCCGGTCATCGTCTTCGCGGTCGCCTCCGGCAGGTTCCAATAGCCCTGCATATTGTTCGACGAGCGGGTGACGACCTCGCCAACCTCACCCGTCGGCACTTCCGCGCCGTCGGCCCCCAGAATCCGGATTTCGACGCCGGGAAGCGGCTTGCCGGCCGATCGCATGCGCTTGTTGCCTTCGGGGTCGTGATCCTCCGGCGGCAGTATCGAAATGGTGCCTGTCGTTTCGGTCATTCCGTATGCTTGAATGAATTGGGCACCGAACATCTGGATGCACTGGCGCAGCAGTTCGAGCGGGATCGGCGCGGCGCCGTAGAGGATATATTTGAGCCGGCTGTAATCGACGCTGCCGCAGCGCGGATGGAGGAGCAGCATCTGAAGCGCCGCGGGGACGATGAAGAAACGGGTGACGCCGTGCCGCTCGACCGCATCGAACACGCCGTCGGGGTTGAATTCGGCGAGGATGACGCCCGGCAGCCCCACCGCGAGCGCCATGATGCCGAGCCCGGTGCCCCCGATATGCGCGCACGGCATGGCGACGAGCACCGCTTCGTCATCCTCCCATTTGGTATAGGGCATGTCGAGATCGGCCGAATGCCTGCGCAGCCCGAAGAGGTTGGTGTTGGTAAGCACCGCTCCCTTCGGATTGCCGGTGGTTCCCGAGGTATAGAGTTGCAGCACCGCGTCGTCGCGGCCCGACGGGGCGAAGGCGATGCGCGCCGCCGCGTCGATCATCGCGCGCGCGGCATCGGCGCCGACGATCTTCGGACCATGGTCGAGCCGCCCGGCGAGATGCTCCGGCACCGCGTCAAAGCCGGGGCCGGTGAAGACGATCTTCGCGCGCGTGTCGTTGACGATGAACGCCCATTCGGCAGGCGACAGACGCCAGCCGATCGGCGCCATCACGATGCCCGCGCGCGCAGCGCCGAAGAAGAGGGTGAAATAGAGGTCGCTGTTCTTGCCGATCCAGGCGATGCGGTCGCCTTTCTTCAACCCGGCGGCGAGCAGCGCGCTCGCGACCCGCGCGGTGCGATCCGCGACCTCGCCATAGGTGAAGACGCGATCCTCCTCGCGCATCGCGATACGGTCGGGCCGATCCGTCGCCCAATGGGTCAGGAATTCGTCGAAGGTAAACAGCGCCGACACATCGCCCGCCATGGCATCGCTCTCCCGAATCGCGTTGCGTTTTGCAATCGAGCGAAACCTAGAGCCTGCAAGCGCAAGGTAAAGCGCCGATCGGGTCCCTGTCAGCTCTGACAGTCAGCGCCGGCGGAACAGCAGCATCAGATTGTTGGCCGGCATCGCGCGGCGCTCGGCGAAGACCAGCCCGGCCTCGGCGGCGGCGGCCTTGACGCGGTCGAGGTCGCGCAGCCCCCAGTCGGCGTTGCGGGCGCGCAGATTCGCGTCGAAATCGAAGTTGCTGGGCGCCGTCGGCACCTCGGGGTCGAGATAGGGGCCATAGAGGATCAGCGGCGCGCCGACGGCGAGCAGCGCCGCGCTGCCCGCCATCAGGCCGAGCGTCGCAGCCCAGGGGCTGATATGCACCATGTTGATGCACAGCACCGCGTCGGCGCGGTCGAGCGGCCAGCCGGACGCCGCGGCATCGAGCGGCAGCGGCGGGGCAATATTGACCGACCCCGCGTCGGCGCTCCACGCGGCGATCGAGACCAGCGCGTCGGGGTCGGGGTCGCTCGGCTGCCAACGAAGCTGCGGAAAGGCGGCGGCGAAATGGACGACATGCTCGCCCGATCCGCTCGCGATTTCGAGCACCAGGCCCTCCGCCGGCAGCCATTCGCCGAGCACCGCGGCGATCGCGTCACGGTTGCGCAGCGTCGCTGGGGCGTGGCGCCGGGCGCCGCTGCCGCCGTCCCCGGACATCCAGGGCCGCGGGCTCACTTCGCCCGGGCCAGCGCCCGCGCGCGGCGCTCGCGGACGATCAGCCAGGCAAGCAACCCAACCGGCCCGATCATCAGCGTCAGGACGAGAAAGGGGAATTGAACGATACGGCTGAAATCCTTCTGGTCCGCGTCGCGCGCGATCCACATGCCGGTGAACAGGTCGAAGGCGAGATAATGGACCCAGCCGACCACCATGCCGCCCTTGGTCGCGAACAGCGCCATCACCCCCGCGAGGCTGGTGAAATCCATCGCCGCCTTCGGCCCTCCCGCATCCCAGCCGCCGAAGACGAGCCCGCCGAGCAGGATCGCATAGGTCAGGCACAGCAGCGCGACGCCGACATAGAGGATGAACGAAAGGATGCGCGGCCCGCGCGGCAGGAAGGCGAGCGCGGCCCAGCCGAGCAGCGCCCAGCCATTGACCAGCGAATAGAGCGTTTCCCAGTTCATGCCCGTACTTCCCCTCTATCCGCCGCCGCCCGCGCAGGCAGGAGCCGCCGCGGGCTTTGCATCATGCCTCCAGCGGTCCCTGCCTTCGCAGGGGCGACGATGATGGTCAATCGCCGGCCGCGCTATCGCTCCAGCTCAGCACGGGCCTTCGCGCCGCCAGCGTCTCGTCGAGCCGCGCGCGCGGCGCGAAATGCGGGGCGGACTTGAGTGCGGGGTCGCCGTTCTTCGCGCGCAGGGCGATGCTGCGCAGTGCGCCGATGAACTGGTCGAGCACCGCCTTGCTCTCCGTCTCGGTCGGTTCGACGAGCATCGCGCCGTGGACGACGAGCGGGAAAAAGACCGTCATCGGATGATAACCCTCGTCGATCAGCCCCTTGGCGATATCGAGCGTCGAGAAGCCCTCGGCCAGGCCGCGATCGCTGAACAGTGCCTCGTGCATGCAGGGGCCGGAGGCGCCGAAGGGCGCGTCGAGCACGTCGTCGAGGCTGCGCAGCAGATAATTGGCGTTGAGCACCGCATCCTCGGCCACCTGCTTCAGCCCGTCGGCGCCGTGGCTGAGGATGTAGGCAAGCGCGCGGGTGAACATGCCCATCTGACCGTGGAAGGCCGTCATGCGTCCGAAGGTCTTCGGGTGATCCTCGCCCGCATTCTCCTCTTCGATCAGGCGGAAGCTGCCCCCGTCGGTCGTGACGAAGGGCAGCGGCGCGAAGGGCGCGAGCGCCGCCGACAGCACGACCGGCCCCGAGCCGGGACCACCGCCGCCGTGCGGGGTCGAGAAGGTCTTGTGCAGGTTGATGTGCATCGCATCGACGCCAAGGTCGCCGGGGCGCACCCGCCCGACGATCGCGTTGAAGTTGGCGCCGTCGCAATAGACATAGCCGCCCGCCGCGTGGACGGCGTCGGAGATCGCCTTCATGTCGCGCTCGAACAGGCCGCAGGTGTTGGGGTTGGTGATCATCACCCCTGCGACATCGGGGCCCAGCCGCGCCTTCAGCGCCGCCAGGTCGACGCGGCCTTCGGGGGTCGCGGGGATATCCTCGACCGCGAAGCCCGCGAAAGCGGCGGTCGCGGGATTGGTGCCGTGCGCGCTTTCGGGGACGAGCAGCACGCGCCGGTCCTCGCCGCGCGCCGCGAGCGCCGCCTTGATGCAGAGGATGCCGCACAGCTCGCCATGCGCGCCCGCCTTGGGCGACATGGCGACGCTGTGCATGCCGGTCAGTCTCACGAGCCATTCGGCGAGTTCGTGGATCACCGCATAGGCGCCCTGCACCGTTTCCTGCGGCTGGAGCGGGTGGACGTCGGCGAAGCCCGGCATCCGCGCGACCTTTTCATTGAGGCGCGGATTATGCTTCATCGTGCAACTTCCGAGCGGGAAGAGGCCGAGGTCGATCGCGTAATTCTGCCGCGACAGGCGCGTGTAATGCCGCACCGTTTCGGACTCGCTGAGCCCCGGCAGGCCGATGGGGGCGGAGCGCGCGAGCGCGCCGAGGTCGGCGGCGGGCGCCTCTTCGTCGAAATCGACGCCGGTTGTCCCGGTCGAGCCGATCTCGAACAGCAAGGGCTCTTCGAGCATCAGCGCGCGATTGCCGGTGAAGGTCGTCGTGTCGTCGGCGCCGCCGGCGTTCATTTCGGGACGCCAGCCGGCGGGGTTGAGCGCGGTCATGCCAGCACCTCCTTCAGCGCCGCGGCAAAGGCGGCGATATCCTCTTCGGTCACGGTTTCGGTGACGGCGACGACCAGCCCGTTCGCGAGGCCTTCATTGTCGGGGTAGAGGCGGCCGAGCGAGACGCCGCCGAGGATGCCCTTTTCGGCAAGCGCATGGATCACCGGGCGCGCCTCGACGGGAAGCAGGAGGGTGAATTCGTTGAAGAAGGCCCGGTTCAGCACCGACACGCCCGGCACCTTCGCCAGTTCGGCCGCCGCCGCCCTGGCGCGGCCATGGTTGATCGCGGCGAGCCGGCGCAGACCCGCCTCGCCGAGCAGCGTCATGTGGATGCTGAAGGCCAGCGCGCAAAGGCCGGAGTTGGTGCAGATATTGCTCGTCGCCTTTTCGCGGCGGATATGCTGCTCGCGCGTGGAGAGCGTCAGCACGAAGCCGCGCTTGCCATTGGCGTCGACCGTCTCGCCGCACAGGCGGCCCGGCATCTGGCGGACATATTTGCTCTTGCAGGCGAAGAGACCGACGTAGGGACCGCCGAACTGGAGCCCGACGCCGATCGATTGCCCCTCGCCCACCACGATATCGGCGCCCATCTCGCCGGGCGCCTGGATCAGGCCGAGCGCGACGGGTTCGGTGACCACCGCGACCAGCAGCGCGCCGGCCGCCTGGCACGCATCTGCGAGCGCGCGCATGTCGTCGATGCGGCCCAATATGTCGGGATATTGCACGACGACGCAGCTCGTCTCCTTGTCGACCGCGGCGGCGAGCGCCGCCCAGTCGGTGCCGTCTTCGAGGCCCGGGTCGCCGTCGACCAGACTGTCGCCGGTATAGTTCGCCATCGTCCGCGCGACGCTGCGGTAATGGGGATGAAGCCCGGTCGAGAGCAGCGCCTTGCCGCGGCGGGTGATGCGGCGCGCCATCACGATCGCTTCCCAGCAGGCGGTCGAGCCGTCGTACATCGACGCATTGGCGACGTCGGTGCCGAGCAGGCGCGCGACCTGGCTCTGGAATTCAAACAGCATCTGCAGCGTGCCCTGCGCGATCTCGGGCTGATAGGGCGTATAGGCGGTCAGAAACTCGCCGCGCTGGATCAGATGATCGACGCTCGCCGGGACATGGTGGCGATAGGCGCCGGCGCCGAGGAAGAAAGGACCGTCGCCCGCCGCGCGGCTTTGCCGCGACAGCGCCGCCATATGGCGCTCGACGGCCAGCTCGCTCGCGTGGGCGGGCAAGCCCTCGATCGGGCCGGACAGCCGCGCCGCGGCAGGCACATCGACGAACAGATCGTCGATTGACGACGCGCCGACCGCGGCGAGCATCGCCGCGCGATCGTCGGGCGTGAGGGGAAGATAACGCATGGACTACTCCGGATCGGAAACGGAAGGGGCGGAAAAAAGCGGTGCGAGATCGGCGAGCGACCCGCGAAAACTGGTCGGCCCGCTGTGCGTGGTGCGGACCCAGGGCGCGAGCCAGATGCGAAAGCAGGCCGCGCGCGCGCGATGGCAAAAGGCGTAATCTTCCGACAATTGCAGGCGGCTGTCGGGCTCGATCATCGGCAGGAACAGGCCGCAGACCTCTTCCTCCACCCGCGCATTCACGCGGTCGCGCGGCTCGACGCGAAAGACGAGCTCGGGGTGCCGTTCGCACAACGCCTCCAGCACGTCGCGCCGCACCAGCATGAAACCGCCGCCAAGCTGCAGCAGCTCGACCGGCTCGTTCAGCGCGAAACGCTGGTTCGCGTGCAGGAAGGTCAACGCGAAGTCGCCCGTATAGCGGGCGAGCTCGGTCGGATCGCCGCGCGCCAGCCCGCGGTCGACCGCCCGCGCGACCTGCGCCCAATTGACCGTCCGCCGCGGCACCGGCGCGCCCAATATCCCACACTCGGGACGCTCGGCCATCGCAGCGACCATGGCGAAGATATCCTCGGCCGCGAAATCGATGTCGTCGTCGACGAACAGAAGATGCGTGCAATCGCTCTGCAGGAAGATGTTCGTCAGCATGTTGCGCGCGCGGTGAAGCTGCGGCTCGTGCAGGATGAACTCGAAGCGAAGCGGGACGCCCCGCGCCGCGGCCGCGGCCGACAGCGCCAGCACCGCGCGCACATAGCCGCCCTGCGCGCCGCCATAGATGGCGGTCGCGACCATCAGCCGACAGCCGGCGAGCGCGGGCTCGGCGGCGGTCATGGGCCGGGTGCCAGGGACGCGCGGCGATGTGCCATCACGCTATCTCCCCCTCCCGCAAGCAGGAGGGACATGGATCACAGACCGTCGCAGAACTGCTTGTAGGCGGCGGCGTTCATCAGACCGTCGAGCTGGCTCTTGTCGGCCAGGGTCATGCGGAAGAACCAGCCTTCGCCCTCGGGATCGCTGTTGACCAGCGCCGGATCCTCCTCGAGCTGGCCATTGCCTTCGGTCACGACGCCGTCGACGGGGGCATAGACGTCGCTTGCAGCCTTGACCGATTCGACAACCGCCGCATCGCCGCCCTTCGCCAGTTCGGCGCCGGTGTCGGGCACCTCGACGAAGACGATGTCGCCAAGCTGGCCCTGCGCGAAGTCGGTGATCCCGACCGTCGCGACATCACCGTCGACGTCGATCCATTCATGCTCTTCGGTATAATAACGCGGCATCGTCAGGCTCCCATTTTACGAACATAGCGGTGCGGAACGAACGGCATGGCGGCGACCGCGACGGGAACGCGCTTGCCGCGCACCTCGGCCGCCAGCGCGGTGCCCGGCGCGGCGTGGTCGCGCGGAACATAGCCCATCGCGATCGGCGCGCCGACGCTGGGCGCGAAACCGCCCGAGGTGACGATGCCGACCTCGCGGTTTCCGTCGAACAACCGGGCACCCTCGCGCACCGGCAGCTTACCCTCGACCGTCAGGCCGACGCGCTTGCGCGGCGCTCCGTCGGCCAGATGACCCAGAATGCGCGCGGCACCGGGGAAATTCGCCTCTTCGCGGCGGCGCTTCGAAATGGCGAAGCCCAGATCGCCCTCGACCGGATCGGTCGCCGGGTCGAGGTCGTGGCCATAGAGCGGCAGCCCCGCCTCGAGCCGCAGCGAATCGCGCGCGCCGAGCCCGATGGGCCTGACCGCATCGTTCGCGCAGAGCGCGTCAGCGAGCGCCGCGACATGTTCGGCGGACACGGAAATCTCGAACCCGTCCTCGCCGGTATAGCCCGACCGGCTGATCCCCAACCGCACCGCGCCCCACAGATAGGGGCCGGCCTGCATGAAGACGAGCCGGTCGACGGGGACGATATCGCCCGATTCGGGCCGGATGCCGAGCGCGGTCAGGACCTCGACCGCCTTCGGCCCCTGCAGCGCGAGCAGCGCCTGCTCGTCGAGCAGGTTCATGTCGACCGCGTCGGGCAGATGTTCGCGCAGATGGGCGATGTCGTCCCATTTCACCGCGCCGTTGACGACCATGTAGAGGCTGTGGCCGCTGTTGGTGATCATCAGATCGTCGAGGATGCCGCCGTCCTCGGCCAGCAGCAGCGAATAGCGCATGCGGCCGGGCTTCAGCGCCGAAATGTCGCCGGGGACCAGGGTCTCGAGCGCCTCGGCGACGCCCTCGCCGCTCAGCACGAGCTGCCCCATATGGCTGACGTCGAACAGGCCCGCGCTTTCGCGCGTCCACAGATGCTCGGCTATGATGCCTTCATACTGGATCGGCATGTGATAGCCGGCGAATTCGACCATCCGCGCGCCCTTCGCACGGTGCCAGGCGTCGAGCGGCAGCGTCGCGATCGCCATCTCTTCGCCCATTTCCTCGGTTTCGCTCATCGCGGCCTCCCGTCGTTGACATGGCGCGGCGCGGCCCGATGCCGTCCGTTTCGCCATGCCCCCTCTGTCACGGGAACCTGAGAGTTTTCCTCCGCGCCAGCACGGAGTTACCCCTTCGGTGGTCGCGGCGCGAGCCACGACGCTTTCCAGAGCGTCCTCCGGCGCGCGGTCCTTGTGACCTGAGAGTTTCCGGGGCGGTTGCTCCTTCGGTGGCGAGGCACGGGTTTCCCCGCCCCCGCGCTCTCCCGCGCGGCCGGCCGAATCTCTTGCGAGCTCCGACGGACGCCCGAGCCTTGGCGGCGCCCTTTCGCAGAGTCAATCGGCGAGCGTGCGGATCGAGTCGTTTTCGTGGACATGGGTGCCCGGTTCGCGCCGGGCCGTGAGCGCCAGCATCGCCCGCGCGACGCTATCCGCCGGAATCGAGCGATAGCGGCGCAGCGAGCCGTGGAGCAGCGCGTCGGTCAGCGGCGCAGCCATCATCGCGATCCCCTCGCCGAGCCGCGCCGCTCCTCCCTCGCGAGCGCCCATCAGCAGACCGGGGCGCAGAATATCGAGACGCCCGAAGCCGAAGGCGCGCAGTCCCTCCTCCATCTCGCCCTTGGTGCGCAGATAGAAATTGCCGCTTTTCGTCGACGCGCCGACCGAGCTGACGACGATCATGTGCGCGGTACCGCCAAGCCGCGCGCCATGGGCGGCCGCGAGCACGAGGTCGCGATCGACCGCGCGAAAGGCCGCGCTCGACCCCGCCTGCCGGATCGTCGTGCCGAGGCAGCAGATCAGCGTCGCGGGTCGCTCGGCGGCGAGGATATCGCCCCAGCGCGCCGGCGGCGCGACGAGCAGCGCATGATGGTCCGGCAGATCGTCGACCTCGCGCCGGGCAAGCAGGGCCAGCGACCGTTCGCCGGCCGCGCGGACCACCGCCCGGCCGACCAGGCCGGTGGCGCCGACGAGGAGGATATCGTCATCCATGGCGGGCCATTCTACCGGCCAGTCTGAACGAAGCGAGCATATTCGCCTCCCCGGAATCCGGGCGTCAGGCGTGCGCCAATTCCGGCGGCACCGCATCGCGCCCGTAAATCTCGGCATAGCGGTCGATCGCGAAACGGTCGGTCATGCCCGCGATATAGTCGCCGATATGGCGGATCGTCGCGGCCTCGCCCTCGGGCAGGCGTCCCGCCCAGTCTTCGCCCATCCGCCGCGGGTCGTCGACATAGGCGGCGAAGAGGCGGCCGACGATCTGCTTTGCGGCGTCCGCCGCCGCGACCTGCGACGGGTGGTGATAGAGGCTGGCATACATGAAGCGCTTGAGGTCGCGCTCCTTCGCCGCGAGGTCGGGGGAAAAGGTGCCGAGCGTGCGGCCCGCGGCACGCACCTCGCCGACGCTGGCGACGCCAGCCTCCGCGACATTCGCCCGCGTCGCCGCGATCACGTCGTTGACCATCACCCCGATCTGGTCACGCACCAGTTCGCGCAGCAGCCGGTCTCGCGGCGCGCCGGGAAAATGGCGCTCGACCGCCGCATAATTGGCGGCGACGAACGGTTGCGCCATCAACTGGTCGAGGTCGAGCAATCCGGCGCGCAGCCCGTCGTCGATGTCGTGATTGTCATAAGCGATATCGTCGGCGACCGCGGCGACCTGTGCCTCCAGGCTCGCGTGGCTCGTCAGGTCGAGCGGGAATTCGGCGTCGATGTCGGCGAGCGCCCAGCCAGGACGGCGCACCGGGCCATTGTGTTTGGCGAGTCCTTCGAGCGTCTCCCACGTCAGGTTGAGCCCATCGAAGCGCGGATAGGGACATTCGAGCCGCGCCAGCGTGCGTAGCGTGTGGCCGTTGTGGTCGAAGCCGCCGTGCGCCTGCATCGCCGCCTTCAGCGCATCCTCCCCCGCGTGGCCGAAGGGCGGATGACCGATGTCGTGCGCGAGACACAGCGCCTCGGTCAGATCCTCGTTGAGCCCGAGCGCGCGGGCGATGCCGCGGCCGATCTGCGATACCTCTATGCTGTGGGTCAGGCGGACGCGGTAATGGTCGCCGTCGGGGGCGACGAACACCTGCGTCTTGTGGCGCAGACGGCGAAAAGCGATCGAATGGATGATCCGGTCGCGGTCGCGCTGAAAATCGTCACGCGGCCCGCGCACGACGCGGCCGGGTTCTGTGTGATAGCGCCCGCGCGTCGCCGCGGGATCGCTGGCGCACGCCGCGACGGTCACGTCAGCGGCTCGACGATTTCACCGACCTCGCTGTTGAACAGAAAGCCGTCGCCCTCCGCCTTCTTGTAGTCCGCGAGCCAGGCCTGCGCGCCCTTGCGGTCCTTGAACGGCCCGACGAGCAGGCGACGGGTCTGGCCCCAGTCGGCGGTCGAGCCCGACTGGCCCTTGAACAGCGCGGCGTTGCGCTTCGCGAAGCGGTTGTAATCGAAAGCGAGCGCCTTGAGGTTCGACCCGGTCGCGATCTGCACCCAGATGCGCGCGGGGTTCGCCTTCTTTTTCTCGGCCTCAGCCTTGGCCTTCGCCTCGGTTTCGGCTTTCGCCTTGGCGGCCGCCTCCTCCTTTTCGCGCTTCACCGCCTCGGCCGCCTCGGCCCTGCGCTTGTCTTCGAGCAGCCGCGCGAGCGTGTCGGCACCGACCGCATTGTCGGGCTTCGCCATCTCCTCGGCCGGAATCTCGATCGAGCTGACGATCTCGGCCAGCGAAGCGAGCGGCGCCGCGGCGGTCGGCGCGGGCGTTGCCGCAGTGGGAGGCGCGATGCTGGCGCCCGGCCGGGCCGCGCCGCTTCCCATGTCGGCGATCGAGAAGCCGGGGCCGACCGGGCCCGAATCGCGGTCGACAGCAACGCCGATGGGAGCCGGCGTGGGTTGGGGCGTGGCAGCCGCGGGCGCCGGTGCCGGGGTCGGTGCGGGAGTCGGCGCGGGCCTTGACGCGGCGGGCGCAGGCGTCGGTGCGGGCGTGCGCAGGACCGCGACTGCGGCGGGGGCGGGAGCTGGCGTCGGGGCAGGCGTCGGCGCAACGGCCGGCTTCACTGCCGCGCTCCGCCTCCGGCTCGCCGCCGGGGCAGAGGTCGGCGCCGGCGTCGCCGCGGCCATCTGCACCGGCGGGCGCGGTGCGCCGAGTTCGCCCGACGGGAAACGGCCGAAATGCGCCGCGGCGGCCATTTGCGCCGGATTGAGCCGGTCCATGCGGAGAAGATAGGGCAGGATATTCTCGGCGAGCTGCGGCGGCAGGGTCGCGCGGACGATCTGCATCGCTTCGTCGTTGCGCCCGTTCATCGCGAGGATCATCGCGCGCGAGCGCCACGCCGCACGATCGGACCGGCGAAGCTGCGGCGCGAGCAGTCCGACCGCGCGGTCGGGGTCGCCGCTGATGCCGAGCGACAGCGCGTAGCGCCGCGTCAGTTCGTCGCTGGGCGCCGCGGACAGCGCGAGTTGATAGTCGCGCTGTGCCTGATCCTGCTGCCCGAGCAGGTCGCGCGCGAGCCCGCGGTCGGCGAGAAAGAGCCGTTCGGGCGCACCAAGCAGTTGCGCCTCGCCGAAATAGTCGAGCGCGCGCGTCGGATTTTCGAGATGAACCATCGTCGAGCCGAGCGTCGCCTTGATCTGACCGTCGCGCGGCGCGGCTTTTTCGGCGCGGAGCAGGAAACCTAGCGCGGCGCGATAATCCTCGAGATCGATTGAGGCGCGGCCCGCATCGAGCAACGCCCTGGCGTCATTGGCATTGGCGGCGATGCGGCCGAGCGCCGAGGACAGCAGGGTCCGCGCCGCGGTGCGCCGATCCATCGCCGCCTTGGTCGCGGGGTCGGGCGGCTTGACCTGCGCCGCGGCCGGCAGAGCGAGCGCCGACGCGAGCATCAGGCCGAGCACGCGGGCGCGGTGCCGCGCGTGTCCCGGCCTGACCGTCAAATGTGATCGCCGCATGGGCCAATCATCCCGTTTCCGGGCCGCCCCGCCCATCTTTGCGGCGGCCGTCCGATAGCCCCGTTACTGGTTGTTCTGACGCCCCAGGAAGCGCGGGATATCGACGCCGTCGTCCTTGCTTCCCTCATCCGCTTCGGGCGCCGCGCCGCCGCGCGAGAGGCGCGACATCCGCTCGAACAGCGTGCCGCCGCCGACCGACGCCCGCGCGGGCGGTTCGGGCGCCTGCGCAGGCGCGGGATTGACGTTCGCCGGCTCGGGTGCCGGGGCTGCCGCCTGCACCTCGGCCTCGCCGAGCACGAGTTCGTCGGCGGTATCGTCATAGGTTGCGGCGACCTGCGACAATTCCATCGGCTCGTCTTCGGCGGCAACTTCTGCCTCGGCCGCGTCGTTCAGCGAAAAGCCGGGGGCGGGATCGCGATCCTCGGCGACCGGAGCCGCTTCGGTTTCGGCCGCGACGACCGGCACTTCCTGAACCTCGGGTTCGATCGTCTCTTCGGCGACCGGCGCCGCCGCTGGGCGCGGGGCGAAGGAGAAGCTGCGCGCCGCGGGCGCGGGAACCGCCTGCTCGCCGGTGCCGTCGATGCCGGTGGCGACCACGGAGACGCGGATCTTGCCTTCCAGCGATTCGTTGAAGGCGCTGCCCCAGATGATGTTCGCATCGGGATCGACCAGCTCGCGGATATGATTCGCGGCCTCGTCGACCTCCATCAGGCGCATGTCCTCGCCGCCGACGATCGACACGATGACGCCCTTGGCGCCCGCCATCGACACGCCGTCGAGCAGCGGGTTGGCGATCGCCTTCTGCGCCGCCTCGAGCGCGCGGCCGTCGCCTTCGGCCTCGCCGGTGCCCATCATCGCCTTGCCCATCTCGCGCATCACGCTGCGCACGTCGGCGAAGTCGAGGTTGATGAGGCCGGGCATGACCATCAGGTCGGTGATGCCGCGCACGCCCTGCTGAAGCACCTCATCCGCCATGCTGAACGCTTCCTTGAAGGTCGTGTTCGGATTGGCGACGAGGAAGAGATTCTGGTTCGGGATGACGATCAGCGTGTCGACATGCTCCTGCAGCTCGGCGATGCCGGCCTCGGCGGAGCGCATGCGGCGCTGCCCCTCGAAGGTGAAGGGCTTGGTGACGACGCCGACGGTCAATATGCCCTTGTCGCGCGCGGCCTTCGCGATCACCGGCGCCGCGCCCGTGCCGGTGCCGCCGCCCATGCCGGCCGCGACGAAGCACATGTGCGCTCCGTTCAGCGCTTCCTCGACCTGGTTGATGCTTTCCTCTGCCGCGGCGCGCCCGACCTCGGGCCGCGAGCCAGCGCCGAGGCCTTGGGTGATCTGCGTCCCCAGCTGGATTCGCCGTTCGGCCGGCGAGGCGTTGAGCGCCTGCGCATCGGTGTTGGCGACGACGAAATCGACGCCCTCGACCCGCGCCGCGATCATGTTGGCGATGGCATTGCCCCCCGCGCCGCCGACACCGATCACCGCGATGCGCGGCTTCAGCTCGTCGACCTGCGGCGGGCCAATATTGATGCTCATCCGATATTCTCCCTGCAGCGGCGAACCCTTGCCGCCTGCCTCACCATGCGACCCGCCGGACGGTGGTCCTGCCGCCCGGAAATCCAGTCACCGCATTGCACTATTGTGACGCCGGAATCACCCAAAAAATTAACCTTTCGCGTCCGCTGCGATCAAAAACTGCTTTTGAGCGCGGCCACCAGCCGATGGAGGATCGACGCGCCCTTCGGACGGTGGATATCCTGCGCCATCATCGGCAGGTCGCGCAGGTCGACCGGGTCCGACGCCGCATAGAGAACCAGACCCGCGAGCGTCGCGAAAGCCGGTCCCGAATGCGCATCGGGCAGGCCGTGCAGCCCGCGCGGTCGCCCGATGCGCGCGGCGCGGCCGAGCGCGCTTTGCGTATAGTCGGCGATCCCCTTCAGGTCCGCGCCGCCGCCGACGAGCACCACCTGGCGCCCGACCGGCCCGACGAAATGCAGGTCCTTCAGCGTCCGCCCGATCTCGCCCATCATCGCGTCGAGCCGCTGGCGGATCACCGCGACGAGCTGCGCGCGGTTGATGCGCGGCGATTCGGCGCCCGCCGGCGCGCCCGGATCGAGTTCGATCACCTCATTATTGTCACGCGGGGAGGCCGAGGCCGAGCCATAGAAACTCTGCAATCGCTGCGCCTGGCTGCGGCGGATGCCGAAGGCCGAGGCGATGTCGTCGGTGATGTCGCTGGCGCCGAAGGGCAGCGACGCCATTTCGACGAGCATGCCGCCCGCATAGAGCGACACGGTCGTCACCGCCGCGCCCAGCTCGACGAGCGCGACGCCGAGGTCGCGTTCCTCCTCGGACAGGCATGCGAGCCCGGCGGCAACCGGCGAGGCGACAACCGCATTGACGTCGAGGTGCGCCTGCCGCACCGCCGCCTCCAGATTCCGCACCGGCGCGCCATCGGCCATGATGATATGGATATCGACGCCGAGCCGGTCGGCGTGGAGGCCGATCGGGTTCTTGACCCCGGTGAGCCCATCGAGCGTGTAGAGCGCCGGCTGTGCGTGGAGGATCATCCGTCCCTCGGGATCGATGCCGGCGCGGCCCGCGGCGAGCAGGTCATCGATATCCTCCTGCTCGATGCGGTGGCCGCCGAGCTCGCTTTCGATCGGCGCGACGTCGCTCAGCAGGCTGCCGGCCGAGAAGCTGACCCACACATCGTCGATGTTCAGACCGGCGATCCGCTCGGCTTGCTCGATCGCTTCGCGCACGACATGCTCGGTCTGCTCCATGTCGGCGACATAGCCGCGCTGGACGCCGCGGCTTTCGCGCTGGCCGGTGCCGAGCACGTGGAGCTGGCCGTCGGCGGTCTGCCCCGCGATCAGCGCGCAGACCTTCCACGACCCGACGTCGAGCGCGGTGATGATCTTTTCGATGCGCGGCGGCGCCATCCTATCCCTCGTTCGCCGAGCTGGCGGCAAAGGCTTCCGCGGCGTCGCGCGCGTCGTTCAGCTTCGCGGGCGCCACCTGTCCCTCGTGCGGCAGGCGTAGCACGAAACGGCTGGGATCGCGCATGTCGAAACGCAATATGCCGCGCCCGAGCAGCCGGTTGGCGCCGTCCATATGCGCGAATTTGGCGAGCGCCTTCTTTGCCTCCGCCTCACCCTCGGGCAGCGACAGCGTTTCGCCGCTACGGAAGCGCAAATCCCAGCGGCGATTGCCGACCCAGGTCGCGCCGGCGAGCAGCTCCTTGAGGCTGCTCGCCTCGGCGAGCAACCGGTCGAGGTCCTGCGAGCGCTGGTTCGCGTGCGGCCCGATGACGAGCGGCAGATCGGGCATGGTCGCGACCGTGACCGGTTCGAGCACCACGCCCTTCTTGTCGATCAGCGACAGTTTGCCATTGTGCTGCCAGATCGCGGCCGGCGCGCGCTCGACGATGTCGACGACGAGCGTGTCGGGCAGCCGTCGCGACACCCGCGCATCCTGAATCCAGCCATATTTCATCAGGTCGGCGCGCACGCCCTCCAGATCGACCGCCGCCATCGAGCGGTCCTTCTGCGCGAGCGCGATGTCATAGACCTTGAGCCGGTCGATGCGCTCGGCGCCGACGACTTCGACCTTCTTGACCTGAAAACCGGCGCGGGCGACTGTCTGCGCCCATTCCTCGCTGATCTTCGCGGTGACGCCGGTCGCTTGCGCCCCCACCGCGACCAGCGCCGCGAAGCTGACGCCGATCGTCCAGTTGGCGACGCGCTGGAGCGTCGCAGGACTGACCGGCAGCGCGTTGATGACGGCATTGAGGCGCGAGGTCTGGACCTTCCGCCGCTTCTTCGGCGCCCGCGCCGGGCGACGCGGCGGCGCCTTGGCACGCTTGATCCGGGTGCTGCTCATAACGCTTCCTCCACGATGCGTTCGACGAGCTCGGCATAGTCGATGCCGATCGCCCGCGCCTGTTCAGGGACGAGGCTCAGCGGGGTCATCCCGGGCTGGGTATTGACTTCCAGCAGGAAGATGCCCGCGAGGCCATGCTCGTCGTCCCAGCGGAAATCCGAGCGCGAGGCGCCCTTGCAGCCGAGCAGGCGGTGCGCCTGGAGCGCCAGTTCCTTCATCCGCGTCGCAATCTCCTCGGGCACCTCGGCGGGGCAGACATGATCGGTCAGCCCATCGGTATATTTGGCGTCATAGTCGTAGAAGCCCGACTTGACGCGCAGTTCGGTGACGCCGAGCGGCTGGTCGCCGAGCACCGCGACGGTCAGTTCGCGGCCCTTGATGAAGGGTTCGGCGAGCAGACGGTCGAACGCCTGCCATGGGCCGACCGCTTCGCGCGCGATGGGATTGCCGTAATTGCTGTCGTCCTTGACGATCGCGACACCGACCGACGAGCCTTCGTTGACGGGTTTCAGGACATAGGGGCGCGGCAGAGGGTCCTTGGAAAACAGCGCCTCACTGTCGACCATCACCCCCGTCGGCATCGGGATTCCATGCGGCACGAGCGCCTGTTTCGTCAACTCCTTGTCGATCGCGATCACCGAGGTGACGAGCCCGCTGTGGGTATATCTGAGCCCCATCAGGTCGAGCATCCCCTGCACCGTCCCGTCTTCGCCCGGGACGCCATGGAGCGCGTTGAAAACCACGTCGGGCTTCGCCTCGGCGAGCCGCAGCGCGACGTCGCGGTCCATGTCGATGCGCGTGACCCGGTGCCCGCGCGATTCGAGCGCGTCGGCAATGCCCTTGCCGCTCATCAGCGACACCTCGCGTTCGGCCGACCAGCCGCCCATCAGAACGGCGACGTGCCAGGGGCCGCGGGTCGTCATAAGCCCCTCCCCTTCAGGGGAGGGGTTGGGGTGGGGGCTCGAAGCGTGGCGCAAGGCATATGGCCCCCACCCGCTACGACTAGCGAGCAAGCTCGCAAGTCTCGTTGCCCTCCCCTGAAGGGGGGGGAGGAATTAAGACCGCTCACTTCGCCACTCCTACACGCTGAATCTCCCATTGCAGGTCTATGCCGCTCTTCGCCTTCACGCGGCGGCGCACCTCTTCGCCCAGCGCCTCGATGTCGGCGCTGGTCGCGGTGCCGGTGTTGATGAGGAAGTTGGTGTGCTTCTCGCTGACCTGCGCCCCGCCGACCGTCAGGCCGCGGCAGCCGGCGTCGTCGACGAGCTGCCAGGCCTTGTGTCCGTCGGGATTCTTGAAAGTCGAGCCGCCTGTCTTCGAACGTAGCGGCTGCGAGGCTTCGCGGCTCGCCGAGATGCGGTCCATTTCGGCCTGGATCGCGGCCGGATCGCCGGCGCGACCACGGAAGGCCGCGCCGGTCACGACCGCGCCTTCGGGCAATTCGCTGTGGCGATAGGTATAGCCGAGATCGGCGAGCGCGAGGGTGCGGCGCTCGCCCGAGCGCAGGACCACCTCGGCCTCGACCAATATATCCTTGACCTCGCTGCCGTAGGCGCCGCCGTTCATGCGCACGAAACCGCCGACGGTGCCGGGAATCGAACGCAGGAATTCGAGCCCGGCGACGCCCGCGTCGCGTGCAGCCGAGGAGACGAGGATGCCCGACGCGCCGCCGCCGCAGCGCAGCGTCGTCGCGTCGATGGCCTCGACCGTCGCGAACGCCTTGCCGAGCCGGACGACGACGCCCGGAAAGCCGCCGTCGCGGACGATCAGGTTGGAACCGAGACCGAGCGCCATGACGGAGACGGCGGGATCGAGGTCGCGGAGGAAATCGGCAAGATCGTCCACGTCCTTGGGCTCGAACAGCCAGTCGGCGGAGCCGCCCGACTTGAACCAGACCAGCGGGGCCAGCGGGGCGTGGGGGGTGAGCTTGCCGCGGACGGCGGGGAGGGTTGCGGCAGTCATACCAACATCCCTTTTCCGTTCGCATCGAGCGGCGCCGCGATGCCCCTCTGGCCTCGCGCAAGGTCGATGCGTGTCTCGACTTCGCTCGACACGAATGGATTGAGGGAGCAGGCCATCATGCCCTCTCCACCGCCGGTGCAAGGCCGGCCGCCATCTTGGTGATGTCGCCCGCGCCGAGACAGATGATCTTGTCACCCGCGCCGATCTGGCCTGCGCGGATCGCGGCGGCGATCGTCGCGGCAAGCGCGGCGGCGTCGGCGACGGTCGCGGCATGGCGATGGCCGCGGTCGCGCAGGCCCGCGACCAGCGTGTCCGAGGAAACACCCTTGATCGGCGCCTCGCCCGCCGCATAGACGGGGAGCGCGAGCACCACATCGGCGTCGTTGAACGCCTGCTGGAAATCATCCATATGATCGCGCAGCCGGGTGAAGCGGTGCGGCTGGACCACGGCGACGACGCGCCCCGCCCCGACGCCTTCGCGCGCCGCCGACAGGACCGCGCGGATTTCGACCGGGTGGTGGGCGTAATCGTCGATGACAGTGACGACTTCCCCCTGCCCTTTGGCCCCCGCCGCGATTTCGCCAACCTTGGTGAAGCGGCGCTTGACGCCTGCGAAGCCGTTGAAACCCGAAGCGATCCTGTCGTCGGAAACGCCCATGTGCAGCGCCACCGCGATCGCCGCGAGCGCGTTCTGGACATTGTGGCGCCCCGACATCGGCAGGTGGATGCCCTCGATGGTCCGGCTGTTGCCGTCGCGGTCGCGCACCACGACATCGAAGCGGTTGCCGTCGGGGCCGGGCGTCACATTGGTGCCGCGTACATCGGCCTGTGCCGAAAAGCCGTAAGTGACGATGCGGCGGTCGCGGATGCGCGGGATGATCGCCTGCACCTCGGGATGGTCGAGGCAGAGCATCGCGGCGCCGTAGAAGGGCACATTCTCGATGAATTCGACGAAGGCATCCTTGATCGCGTCGAAGCTGCCATAATGATCGAGATGTTCGGGGTCGATGTTGGTGACGACCGCGATCGTCCCGTCGAGGCGCAGGAAGCTGCCGTCGCTCTCGTCGGCCTCGACCACCATCCAGTCCGACGCGCCGAGCCGGGCGTTCGAGCCGTAATTGTTGATGATGCCGCCGTTGATGACGGTCGGGTCGATTCCGCCCGCGTCGAGCAGCGCCGCGACGAGGCTGGTCGTCGTCGTCTTGCCGTGCGTGCCCGCGATGGCGACGGTCGACTTGAGGCGCATCAGCTCGGCGAGCATCTCGGCGCGGCGGACGATGGGGATGCGGTGGGCGAGCGCCGCCTCGACTTCCGGATTGCCGCGCTTGACCGCGGTCGAAGTGACGACGACCGCGACGCCCTCGACATTCTCGGGCGCGTGACCGACCGCGACCTTGATGCCGCGCTTGCGCAGGCCCTCGACGACATAGGAGTCGGCGATGTCGCTGCCCTGCACCTGATAGCCCAGATTGTGCATCACCTCGGCAATGCCCGACATGCCGATGCCGCCGATGCCGATGAAATGGATGATGCCGATGTCGGTCGCGACGCCGCGCATCAGTTCGCCTCCCGCCGCGCCGCGGCGACGCCCGCGGCCTTGCGCTGCGCGCTCGCGCCGACGCGGATCACATCCATCAGCGGCGGCGGTGCGAAGCTTTCGACGAGATCGGCGAGGTCACGTGTCGCTTGTGGAAGGCCGCAGCACGCGGCGTTCTCGGCCGCGGTTTCGAGCGCGCCGGGCTCGAGCGCCATGCGCTGAATCTGCTTGGCGAGCGCGGCGGGCGTGAAGTCGCCCTGCGGAATCGATTGCGCGCCATGCGCCTCGACCAGATCGACGACGTTCCAGGTCTGATGATCATCCATCGCGTGCGGATAGGGCACGAAGATCGCAGGCCGTCCGGCGCAGGCAAGCTCGGCGACCGTCGAGGCGCCGGCGCGGCCGACGAACAGATGCGCCCAGCGCAGCCGTTCGGGCAGGTCGGCGATATAGGGGGCGCATTCGGCGGCGACGCCGAGCTTGGCATATTTGCCGCGCACCGCCTCCAGATCCTCCTCGCGCGCCTGCTGGACGATCTGCAGCCGTTCGAGCAGCGCCTTGGGAAGCATCGCGACCGCCGCCGGGACGACGTCGGACAGGATGGTGGCGCCCAGACTGCCGCCAACGACGAGCAGACGCAATATGCCGTCCTCGGGCAGCGGCGGATAGCCGTCGTCGCGGATCGCAATCACCTCTTCGCGCACCGGATTGCCGGTGAGGTGGCGCTTCATCGCGAGCTTTTCGGGAAAGCGGTGAATGTTGCGATAGGCGACCGCGATGCCGTCGACGCGTGACGCCATCAGCCGGTTGGTGCGGCCGAGCACGGCATTCTGTTCGTGGATCACGCTCGGCGTTTTCGTCGCGCGCGCCGCAAGCAGGCTGGGGAGCGACGGGTAGCCGCCGAAGCCGACGACGACCGCAGGGTCGAATTCGCGGATCAGGTCGATGGCCATGCGGCGTCCCTTGCGGATCGCCAGCGCCGCCCTGAGCCAGCCGGCAGGGCCGCCGGTTACGCGGCCGGCGGGGAGGACATGCACCTCCATCTCTGCCGGGGCGCCGGGAATCTTCAGCCCGCGGTCGTCGCTGACCAGCGCGACGCGGTGCCCGCGCGATATCAGCTCGCCGGCGAGCGCATAGGCGGGCAACATATGGCCGCCAGTGCCCCCGGCGGCGAGCAGAAAGTGGCGCGTTGCGGTCATTTCGGGGCGCTCATTTCTTGTTCCAGTTGCGGGTCATCGACACCCGCGCCGCATAGGGGTTTCGCCGGGTCAGCGACAAGAGCAAACCCATGCCGATCGACAGCGCGATGAAGGAGGAGCCGCCATAGCTGATGAAGGGCAAGGTCATGCCCTTCGACGGAAAGAGCTGGGTGTTCACCGCCATGTTGATGATCGCCTGCCCCCCGAACTGCGCAATCAGCGCGGTGACCGCGAGGATCAGGAAACTGTCCTCCTCGTCGAGCAGGCGGACGAGGACGCGCACGATGATCGCGAGATAGAGGATGGCGATCGCGATGCAGGCGATGACCCCGAACTCCTCGCCAACCACCGAGAAGATATAGTCGGTATGCGCCTCGGGAAGCTGGAACTTGGCGAGGCCGGCGCCGGGACCGGTGCCGATCAGTCCGCCCGCGGTCAGCGTCGCGTGCGCCTTGTCTACCTGATAGCTGTCGCCGCTTTCGAACAGCCAGATGTTGATGCGCTGCTGCGCGACCGGATAGAAGAAATAGGCGAGCACGATGCCGGCGACGCCCGCCGTACCGAGCATCGCCAGGATCCGCATCGACAGGCCGGCGACGAGGACGAGCACGAACCAGGTCGCGGCGAAGATGATCGTCTGGCCGAGGTCGGGCTGGCCCATCAGCAGCACTGCGATCACTCCCGTCAGCACGAAGGAGAGCGGGACGACCGGCAGGCTCTGGTCATGGAGGCGGAGCGACAGGACCCAGGCGAGCGACACGGCGAAGAAGGGTTTCAGGAACTCCGACGGCTGGAGCCGGAAGACGCCGCTGCCGATCCAGCGCTGCGCGCCATTCACCGCGGTGCCGATCAGCGGCACGAGGAACAGCAGCGCGATGAAGGCGATCGTGCCATAGATGGCGAAGCGCCGCGCCTGCGGCTTCGGCAGCATCGAGACGCCCAGCATCACCGGCACGCCGACGATCACCCACATGAGCTGGCGATAGAAATAATAGAGCGGGTCGAGGCTGGCGGTCGTCGTCGACAGCTTTTGCGCCGCGACCGGCGAAGCCGCGGCGACCGCGACCAGCCCGATCGCGACGAGCATCGAGACGAGCAGCAGCAGGACGCGGTCGATTTCCCAGAACCACAGGCCGAGCGGCGTGCGGTCGGCGCGGCTGAGGCGCGGGCCGCGCCGTTTGACGCTGCGGGTCGCCGCGATCACCGGCCGTTCGGCTGTCCTGTCCATCGGGTCCATCCCTCCGCTCATGCCCTCAGCGCCCTGACGATATCGCGGAAGCTATCGCCGCGCGCTTCATAATCGCTGAACTGGTCGAACGAGGCGCAGGCGGGCGACAGCAGCACGATGTCGCCCGGCACCGCTGCGGCGGCAGCGTGCGCGACCGCGGTCGCCAGATCGCCCGCCATGTCGACGGGAATGGCATCGCCGATTTCGTCGGCGATGCCCTCCATCGCCTCGCCGATCAGATAGGCGCGCTTGACGTGGCCGAACCAGGGCCGGCAGGCGGCGAGCCCGTCGCCCTTTGCCTGTCCCCCGGCGATCCAGTGCAGACGCTGGTCCGGCGCCGGCGGGAAAGCCGCCAGCGCCGGTGCAGCGGAAGCCGCGTTGGTCGCCTTGCTGTCGTTATACCAGCCGACGCCACGGGCTTCGCCGATCCATTCCATGCGGTGCGGCAGCGACCGATAGGTCGCGAGGCCGCGTTCGATTGCTTCGTCGCCGAGGCCGAGCACGCGGCACACCGCAATCGCGCAGACGGCGTTCTGCGCATTGTGCGGTCCCTGCAGTGCGGGCCAGCGCGCCTGGTCGACGGGGTCGATATCTTTCGCCGAGACGCGGTGGAGCCGATGGTTGATGCGCCCCGCGATCGCCTTCGACGGGTCGTCGTCGGTCGCGACGATCGCGACCTGGTCGCGGTGCTGAAGCGCGAAGAGCCGCGCCTTCGACGCGGCATAGCCGGCAAAGCCGTCGTAGCGGTCGAGATGGTCGGGGGTGAGGTTGGTCAGCACGGCGACATCGCACGCGAGACTGTGCGCGAGGTCGATCTGATAGCTCGACAGTTCGAGCACATAGACTCCGCCTTCGGGAAGCGGGTCCCGGGCAAGGATCGGCAGGCCGATATTGCCGCCCATCAGGGCGGGGACGCCGGCGCTTTCCAGCATGTGCGTGACGAGCGCGGTCACGGTCGACTTGCCGTTGGTGCCGGTGATGCCGACGATCCGGTGCGCGGGCAATTCGGCCGCCGCCTCGGCGAACAGCTCGATATCGCCGATCACGGGAACGTGCGCCGCGCGGGCGTGGGCGGCGATCGGGTGGCGGTTGAGCGGCACGCCGGGCGAGACGACGACGCCCGCGAAACCGATCAGGTCGATCTCCAGCGGGTCGCCGATATCAGCGCCCAATGCCATCGCCGCGTCGCGCGCTTCCTCGCGCGTGTCCCAGGCGGTGACGCCGGCGCCGCTGGCGACCAGCGCCTCGACGGTCGCGAGCCCCGAGCGCGCCAGTCCCAGCACCGCATAGCGGCGACCGGCAAAGGCGCGCGAGGTGATCACCGCAGCTTGAGCGTCGCGAGCCCCGCGAGCGCGAGGACGATCGAGACGATCCAGAAGCGGATGACCACGGTCGATTCGGGCCATCCGAGCTGTTCGAAATGATGATGAATCGGCGCCATGCGGAAGACGCGCCTGCCGGTTCGCTTGTACCAGAAGACCTGGATGATGACCGACAGCGCCTCGACCACGAACAGCCCGCCGACGAGGACCAGCACCAGTTCGTGCTGCGCCGTGACCGCGATCGTCGCGAGCGCGCCGCCCAGCGCGAGGCTGCCGGTATCGCCCATGAACACCGCCGCGGGCGGCGCGTTGAACCACAGGAAAGCAAGGCAGGCGCCGATGATCGCGGCCGCGAAGATCGCAAGCTCCCCCGCCCCCGGCACATGCGGGATGCCGAGATAGCCGGCGAATTTGGCGTTGCCCGACAGATAGACGATCAGCAGAAAGGCCAGGCTGGCGATGATGACCGGAAAGGTCGCCAGCCCGTCGAGCCCGTCGGTCAGGTTCACCGCATTGCCGAAGCCGACGATGAGCACCATCGCGAAGACATAATAGAAAGGCCCGAGCGGAATGTAGACGTCGTTCAGGAACGGCAGATACAGGTCGGTACCGGTGCGCGAGACGATCAGCAGCACCGCGATGCCCGCGATGATGAATTCGAGCAGCAGCCGCACCCGTCCGGGGATGCCGCGGTGGCTGCCCTTGGTCACCTTGTCGAGATCGTCCATGAAACCGACCGCCGCGAAGCCGCCGGTCACAAACAGGCAGGCCCAGACGAAGCGGTTCGACAGGTCCATCCACAGCAGCGCCGAGATCATCAGCGCGATCAGGATCATCAGCCCGCCCATCGTCGGCGTGCCCTTTTTCGCAAGATGGCTCTGCGGCCCATCATCGCGGATCGGCTGCCCCTTCCCCTGCCGCATCCGCAGCATCAGGATGAAGCGCGGGCCGATCCACAGCCCGATGATGAGCGCCGTCGCCACCGCCGCCCCCGAACGGAAGCTCAAGTAGCGAATGAGGTTCAGCGCCCCCGGAAAGCCAAGCCATTCCGCCAGCCAGTAAAGCATCAATAATCCCCGTTGGTCAGCGCCGTCACGACATGCGACAGGCCGACGCTGTTCGATCCCTTGACCAGCACGATATCGCCGGCGCGGATCACGTCCCCCAGCCGCGCGACGGCGGCCGAGTGGGCGGCCACATGCTCGAAATCGATGCGCCCCTCAAGCGCTTTGGCGAGCGGTGCCATCTCTTCGCCGACAAGCAGGGCGAACTGCACCCCGGCTGCGACGAGCGGAGCGGCGAGGCCAGCGTGCCAGGCATCGCTACCCGGCCCCAGTTCCTTCATGCTGCCGAGAATCGCGACCTTACGGCCCGCGGATTCGCTGCCGAGCTGCTCGATCGTCGCCGCCATCGATGCCGGGTTGGCGTTGTAACTTTCGTCGATCAGCAGGATCTCGCCCCCCGCGATCGGCAGGCGGTGCCGCGCGCCGCGTCCGGCCAGGCCGCCCATTTCGGCGAAAGCGAGGCCCGCGGCGGGCAGGTCGCCGCCGACCGCCTTGACCGCGGCGAGCACCGCGAGCGCGTTCGACACCCAATGCGCGCCGGCCTGCGCGATGGTGAAGCAGAGCAATGCATCCTGCACCTGCGCCGTGACCAGCGATCCGCCCTTGCCGTCCGAAAGCCAGTCGACCGCGCGGACGTCGGCGCCCTCGCCCAGTCCGAAGCTGACGATATGCGCCGCATGATTTTCCGCCTTGGCGCGCAGCCGCGCATAATGGGGACTGTCGAAGGGAATGATCGCGGTGCCGCCGGGCTCGAGCCCTTCGAAAATCTCGCCCTTGGCATCCGCAATGGCCTCTTCGCTGCCGAAATATTCCATGTGCGCGGGGGCGATGGTCGTGACGATGGCGACGTGCGGACGCACCATGCGCGTCAGCCCGGCCAGTTCGCCCGCATGGTTCATCCCCATTTCGAACACGCCGTAATCGGCCGAAGCCGGCATCCGCGCGAGGCTGAGAGGCACGCCGACATGATTGTTGTAGCTCTTGACCGAGCGGTGCGCCTTGCCGGGGCGGAAGCGGTCGAGCGCGGCGAACAGCGCTTCCTTCGTCCCCGTCTTGCCCGCCGAGCCGGTGACGCCGACGATCCGCGCGCGGCTGCGCGCGCGCGACGCGGCGCCGAGCGCGTTCAGTGCCACGGCGCTGTCCACGACGCAGACATGCGGGTGGTCGATCGCGATTTCGCAGAGGATACCGGCGGCGCCCGCGGCGATGGCCTTGTCGATGAACTTGTGCCCGTCGGTCGCCTCGCCCTTCATCGCGATGAAGAGGTCGCCCGGCGTCACCTCGCGCGAATCGAAGGCGACGCCCTGCACCGCGAAATCGGCGCTGGCAGTGCCTCCGCAAGCCGCCACGATGGCACGCGCGGTCCACAGAGCGCTCATGCCGCAGCCTCGCGCGCGACGGTCACATCGTCGAAGGGGATGACCCGCATCGCATCGCCCGCGCCGACGATCTGGCCCTGCTCGTGCCCCTTGCCGGCGACACAGACGATGTCGTCGGCGCGCGCCTCGGCAATCGCGGCGGCGATCGCGGCGCGGCGGTCGCCGATCACCCGCGCATCGGGCGCGCCCGCGGCGATCGCGGCGCGGATGGCGGCGGGGTCCTCGCCGCGCGGATTGTCGTCGGTGATGATCAGGGCATCGGCCTTGGCGGCGGCGACGCGGCCCATTTCGGGGCGCTTCGCCTGATCGCGGTCGCCGCCCGCGCCGAAGACCAGGATCAGCCGCCCGCTTGCGTGCGGGCGCAGCGCATCGAGCGCCGCCTCGATCGCGTCGGGGGTGTGGGCATAGTCGACATAGACCGGCGCGCCGGCGCGGGTGATCGCCGCGCGTTCAAGCCGCCCGCGCACCGGCTGGAGCCGGGCGAGATTGCCGAGCGTCTGCGCCGGATCGCCTCCGGTCGCGATGACGAGGCCCGCCGCGACGAGCGCATTGGCCGCCTGATAGGCGCCGATCAGCGGCAGCGTGACCTTTCGCGCCAGCGGCCCCGCGGCGATGGTCAGCGTCTGGCCGAGCTGGGTCGGCTCGCGCGCGATCAGGCGCAGGTCCTCGCCGTGCACGCCCACCGTCATGACCCGCAGGCCGCGCTCCCTCGCTTCCTGCTCGGCCGCCGGCGACCACGGATCGTCGCTCCAGATCACCGCGGTACCGTCGGCATCGACCACTTCGCGGAACAGCCGCATCTTCGCCGCCAGATAGGCTTCCATGTCGCCATGATAGTCGAGATGGTCGTGGCTGAGATTGGTGAAGGCGGCGGCCTTCACCGGCAATCCTTCGGTGCGATACTGGTCTAGGCCGTGGCTCGACGCCTCGAATGCCGCATGGGTCACGCCTTCGGCGGCGAGGCCCGCCATGTTGGTGAGGAAGGTCACGATGTCGGGGGTGGTCAGCCCGGTCGACGCGCTGTCGTTCGACGTCGTGATGCCGAGCGTGCCGATCGAGGCGGCGTGAAAGCCCGCCATGCGCCAGAGCTGGCGCGTCATCTCGACCGTCGAGGTCTTGCCGTTGGTGCCGGTCACCGCGACGCAGGTCGCGGGAAAGCGGGGAAAGAAGCGTGCCGCGATGCGGGCGAAGGCGCGGCGCGGATTGGCATCGGCGACATGGACCGCACCTGCCACTTTCGCTTCAGGCCGCGCGACGACTGCGATCGCGCCGGCCTCGACCGCCGCGGGAATGAAATCCTCGCCGTTGAAGCGTTCGCCAACGAAGGCGCCGAAGATCGTCCCCGGCGCGACCTTGCGATGGTCGATCGCGAGGCCGGTGACGACCGGATCGGCGTCGCGCGCCTGCATGTCGTCGAGCAGCGCCGACAGCCGCATTATTCCTGTTCCCCGTTTCTCCACAGCAGCGGGGTCAGTTCGGACACGTCGACGTCGCGGCTTTCGTCGGGATAGACGCCCAGCATCGGCCCCGCGCGCATGACGACCTTCTTGACCACCGGCGCGACCGTATAGCCGGCGGTGCGCTGGCCCGAGCTGAAGGCATTGCCCTTGGGTTCGTCGATCATCGCGATCACGACATAGCGCGGATTGTCCATCGGAAAGGCGGCGGCGAAGGTCGAGACGAGCGAGTGGCGGCGATAGCCGCCGGCGCCGGGCTTTTCGGCGCTGCCCGTCTTGCCGCCGACGCGGAAACCCGGCGCATCGGCGTTGCGGCCGGTGCCGTCGGAAACGATCAGGCGCAGCAGCTGGCGCATCCGCGCGCTGGTCGACGCCTTGAAGACGCGGCGTCCCTGCGGCGGCGCCTGGTCGCCGAGCTTGAGCAGGGTAGCGGGGCGCCAGATGCCGCCGTTGACGAGCGCGGCATAGGCGCTCGCGAGGTGCAGCGGCGTCACCGCGATGCCGTGGCCATAGCTGGTGGTCATCGTCGTCACCCGGCCCCAGTTCTTCGGCCACAGCGGGAAGGCGCGTTCCTTGAGCTCGATATGCGGACGGCCGTCGAAGCCGAGGCTGCGGAACAGCTCCTCCATCTTCTCGCGGCCGAGCTGGTCGCCGATCTGCGCGGTCACGATGTTCGAGCTGTGGATCAGCGTCTCGGGAACGTTGAGCCAGCGGTTCATCATGTGCGAATCGCGGATGTGGAAGCCGGCGATGGCGAGCGGCTTGGTCGCATCGTAGCGCTTCGCCATGCTGGTGACGACGCCATCGTCGATCGCAGCGCCGATGGTCAGCGGCTTGAAGGTCGAGCCGAGCTCGTAGAGATTATAGGTCACCGCGTTGCGCCGCGCCGCGCCATTGTCGGGTGCCAGCTTGTTCGGGTTGTAGGTGGGCAGCGAGGTCATCGCTAGCACCTCGCCGGTGTGGACGTCGAGAATGATGCCCGCGCCGCCGATCGCCTCCAGATTGGTGACCGCATTGCCGAGCTCGCTTTCGAGCACCCCCTGCACGCGCGCGTCGATCGACAGCGCGAGCGGCTGGCCGCGCGTCGCGGCGTTGGTCAGCCGATCCTCGAACGCGCCCTCGACCCCGGTGACGCCCTGCCCCTCGGCATTGGTGAAGCCAAGGACATGCGCCGCGAGGGTGAGCTGCGGATAGAGGCGTTCCTTTTCGCGCGGGAATTCGAAGCCGATCTCGCCGATCGCGTTCACCGCCGCGACCTGATCGGGCAGCGCGCGGCGGCGGATATAGGTCGGGCGCTCTCCGGTCAGCTTCGCAAGCAGCTCCTCGCGGCTCATGTCGGGGAAGATCTCGTTGAGCTCGGTTGCAAGATATTGGCGGTCGTTGAGCAGCTTCGATGGCACGACGCGGATCGAATAGCCGTCGATCGTCCGCGCGAGCGGGATGCCATTGCGGTCGACGATGTCGGCGCGCGCCGGGACGAAGGGGGCGGCGCCCGACCGGTGCCCGGCCGAGGTATCGAAGAGCGCGAAAGTGAGGAGCCGCACCGACACGAGGCAGAAAGCCGCCATGAACAGCAGCATCAGGATCATCAACCGCTGCTGCGCGGTCAGCAAGATCTGCTGCCGCACCCCCGCGGTTCGAATCCTTGCCGGACGGACGACCAGCGTGTTCATCGCGGCCTATCGTCCTCCCGCGGCTTCGGCGGCGGCGCTGCGCTTGAGCTCCGCCAGCGTCGAATCGGAAAGGAGCTGATCCTCGATCATCCGCATCTGTTCGTGGCGGCGTGTCGGAACCATGCGCGCAGCCGTATCCGAGCGGACGGCGGCGCGCGTGTCGGCCTGGGCGAGCTGGATCGGCTTGGCGGCAGCCGGTTTCGTCGCGGCCGGCTTGGGCGCCGCCGGCGCGGCGGCGACGGCGGGCTTGTCCGCCACCTTGGGCTGCACCAGCTCGGCGGCGGCGGGCAGCGCGACCGGGCTCACCATCGCCATCAGCACCGGCGCGACGTCGTTGGCGCCGCTCGCGCGCGGCAGACGGTCGAGCGAGGCAAGCTGGCGCTCGCTCGCCAGATATTGATCGGCGGTGGGCGCCGAATAGCCGAAGCTCTCGGCATTCCACTGCTCGAGCTGGCGCATCGAGGCGCGCACCGCGAGTTCGGATTCAAGGTAGCGGATATTGTCGCGGGCACGGCTGATCTGCTTGTCGATCTGCGCCAGCTCGCTGCGCGTCGCCGCGACCTTGAGCGATACCGGATAGAGCATCATCGCGAAGACCAGAACGAGCAGCACCAGGCCGATTCCCTGAAGCTTGCGGGCCGCCATCAACATGACATCGCCTCCTTCGTGGTGTCGCCGCCGGTCCAGGCGGGCGCCGCGGTTCGCACCGCGCTGCGCAGCGTCGCCGAGCGCGCGCGCGGATTGCGCGCTTCCTCGGCCTTGCCCGGCCGTATCTTGCGCGCCGGGGTGTCGAAAGTTGCGGCCCGCGCAGGAGGGGCGAGCGCGGGCCGGTGGCGCGAAGCGCGGGCATCGCCTCCGCTGCGTTCGCGCAGGAATGTCTTCACGATCCGATCTTCGGTGCTGTGGAAACTGACCACCGCGAGGCGGCCACCGGGACGCAGCAGCTTTTCCGCCGCGTCGAGACCGGCCTTCAGCTCGTCGAGTTCGCCATTGATGTGGATGCGGATCGCCTGAAAGCTCCTGGTCGCGGGGTCCTTGAGCGCGCCGGGGGGATGGCGCAGCGCCTTGCGGATGACCGTCGCCAGCTCGCCGGTGCGCGACAGCGGTCGCGCGGCGACGATCGCGCGCGCGACGCGGCGCGACTGGCGCTCGTCGCCATAATGATAGAGGACGTCGGCGATCTCGCCCTCGTCGGCGCGATTGAGCCACTCGGCAGCGCTTTCGCCCTCCTGCGCCATGCGCATGTCGAGCGGACCGTCCTTCTGGAAGGAAAAGCCGCGTTCGTCGCGGTCGAGCTGCATTGACGACACGCCGATGTCGAAGACGATGCCGTCGACCGCGTCGATCCCCCGCGCGCCGAGCAGCCGGTCGATTTCGCCGAAGCGGCCCTGCACCAGCATCAGGCGGCCTTCGCTCTCGCGGACCAGCGCCTGCCCCTCGGCGATCGCGTCGGGATCGCGGTCGCAGGCGATGACGTCCGCGCCGGCTGCGAGCATCGCGCGAGTATAGCCGCCGGCGCCGAAGGTCGCGTCGACATGGCGCTCGCCCGGGGCGATGGCGAGCGCGGCGATGACCTCTTCGCGAAGGACGGGATCGTGGCGGGAATCGCGGGGAAGCTCGCTCATTTGCGCCCCTTCCCCTTGGTCTCCGCCCAGTTGGCGGCGAGGCGCCGCAGCACCGGGTCGGCCTCGGCGCAGTCGGCGAGCGTCGGCAGCCACCAGATTTCGAAGCGGCGGCCCGAGCCGACGAACGCGGTCGCGCCGGCGTCGCCGACGCGGTCGCGCGCGGTGAAATTGGGAAGGAAGCGCCCGCTGTCGTCGAGCGTATAGGCCTCGGTATAGCTGAAGCGCTGCTTGAACGCCTCATCCTCGTCGAAGTCGAGGTTGCGCGCGAGCGCCGCGGCGCGGTCGCGCTCGATCTCGTCGGAGAGGCGGTCGTACTGGTCCTGGCCATAGGCCACCAGACAGGGCAGCTTTTCGTGGAAACCGACCCAGAGCACGCGCTGGCCGTCCGCATTGAGGGGCACATTGTTGCGGAACTGCGAGGGGACGGCGATGCGTCCCTTGCCATCGATCGCGGCGAAATTGGTGCCCGAGTATCGGCCGGGCGTTACAATCGCCATCGCTGTCGCCCCCGTTCTCGCGCCACCGGGCAAAACTTTCCCGACCGCGGAACCGCAGGATTCCGCGCCAATGGACTCGGGTGGAGAATGCCCCTCTCCGATTCCTGCCTATCAAGTCTCAATCGGGGTGAAAAGGGGTAAATTAGGGTGAAATAGGGAATCTAGCCCCTATTCGTCGCAAAAACGGGGCAAAATCTCCTCGCGCAGGGACAATTCGATCCGCGCAGACGGTCGCCGATGAAATCGTGCAAAAAGAAAAGCCTGGCGGCGCCCGTTCAGGCGGCGCCGATCCAGAGCGGTCGGAATCGTGCGGCGCCCGCTTCCCCACCCCGCAGCCGGGCATCGAGCCATTCCATCGTGTCGGCGCGGCGCAGATGCGCGGCGCCCGGAAGCAGCGGTTGCCAGAGCGGGGCGAAGAGAAGGTCGGCGTCGCCGACCAGCCATGCCTCGCCCGCGCCGATGCGGCATTGCGCGATCCGCGCGCCGGCGAAGGCGCGGCAGCCGGACGGCAGGCGTTCGAAGCGGCCGGCGCTGAACAGCCGCAACCGGTGACCCGCCACGTCAACATTTTGCGCCGCGCGCTCGCCGGGCGGCGCGGCGCCGAGCGTCACGCCCCAATGGTCGAGCAGCGGGGTCAGCAGGCTGGTGACCGGCGGATTGCGCGGGTCGCCGAGCGGATGGCGTGCCGGCCAGCCCGAAAGCGCGTCGGCGAGGATCACCGCGCGGCCACCGCCACGCACGAAAGCATCGACCGCGACCAGGTCGCGCGGCGCCAGCGCGGGCGGATGCGCGAGCAGCAGCGCGGCGCCGGACGGCGGCACATGATCGGCGAGGCTGTCGACGAGCTGCACCGGCCCCGCCGCTTCGAGCCGCAGCAGCGCCGGATCCTCGCCCGCCCCGTGCGCGATCATCGCCGCGATGTCATCGCCCTGCACCCAGCGCAGCGGCAGACTGGTGAGCATCGTGACGGCCGCCGGCCGGTCGGCGAATGCGGGACGATAGAGCGTCGCCAGCAGCAGATGCCCGCCCGCGAACCAGCCCGGCAGGACCAGAAGAGCAAGCAGCAGCCGCACGGCCCGCCCGCGTTGCCGAACGAGCCAGTCGGCAATCAGCGCGGCGACGACGCCGGCGGCCAGAATAAAGACGAGCTGCCCCAACGCGACCGATCCCGCCAGCCCCCACGCCAGCACACCTTGCGCGACGGCGATCAGCAACAGCGCGGCAACCGCGCCGCGGCGGCGCGCCGGAGCATCCTCACGCCGCTGCCATCCAGCGAGCAGCAGCATCGGCGCCATCAGCAGCGGAAAGGCGAGCGCGGGATCGATACGCCCGAGCGCCGCCTGCCCGCCCGCGAACCAGGCGAGCGCCACCGCCAGCGCCGCGACGGCGGCGGGGCGGAGCCGCGCGGTCACTGTTTCTTCGATTGGCGCGCGCGCTGCAATTCGGGGTCGGGTTGAAGGTCGGGGACGATCGGCGCCGCCTGCGGCACCTTCACCGACACGGCCTCATTCTCATCCTTCGAGACCGGCTGGACGCCCAGTTCCTCGAGCGGCGCGCTGGCGGGCTTGCTCGCCACCGCGTCGCCGGGCATCTGGACCTTGTCGGTCGCGTCGACATCCTTGGCCGCACTCTCGCGGGCACGGTCGCCGATCACGCCCGCCAGCCCGACGAGCAGCAGCACGCTCAGCAGCCCGGCGATGCCGATCTGCAACCGACGCATCGTGTCGTGCGCCGGCGTGAGCACCGCCGATACCGGTGACGAGGCGGCCGCAGCGGCCGTTTCGATCGGGCCAGGTTTCGTCATGCCAATCCTTTGCTCGCCAGCCATTCGGGGTTGTAGAGCGTCGACAGATAGCGGAACCCGCTGTCGCACAATATGGTTGCAATGCGCTTGCCGGGGCCGAGTTCGCGCGCGAGTGCCATCGCGCCGGTGACGTTGATCCCCGACGACAGGCCGAGGCACAGCCCCTCCTCGTCGAGCAGGCGGCGCACGACCGCCAGTCCCTCGGCGTCGGAGATGCGGAATTGCGTGTCGATCGGTGCGCCTTCCAGATTGGCGGTGATACGGTTCTGGCCGATCCCCTCGGCGACGCTCGACCCCTCGGGCTTCAACTCGCCGCACTTGTAATAATTATAGAGTCCGGCGCCATGGGGGTCGGTCAGCGCGATGGTGATCTTTTCGTCCTTCGCCTTCAGACCCAGCCCGGTCCCCGCGATCGTGCCGCCGGTGCCCGCGGCGCAGGTGAAGCCGTCGATGCGACCCTCCATCTGGTTCCAGATCTCCTCGGCGGTGCCGAAGATGTGCGATTTCCGGTTGGCGATATTGTCGAACTGGTTGGCCCAGATCGCATTGTCGGTCTCCTCGGCAATGCGGCGCGAGGTGTGGACGAAATGGCCAGGGTTGGCGAAAGGCGCGGGCGGCACGAGCACCAGTTCGGCGCCCAGGGCGCGGATCGTCGCCATCTTCTCCGCGCTCTGGTTGTCGGGCATGACGATGATCGTCTTGTAGCCGAGCGCATTGCCGACGAGCGCAAGACCGATGCCGGTATTGCCCGCCGTGCCCTCGACGATCGTGCCGCCGGGGCGAAGGCTGCCGTTCGCCTCCGCATCGCGCACGATATAGAGCGCGGCGCGATCCTTTACCGAGCCGCCAGGGTTCGCATATTCGCATTTGCCCCAGATTTCGCAGCCGGTTTCCGCACTCGGACCCTTGAGCAGCACCAACGGCGTGTTGCCGATCAGCTTCAGGCTGTTTTCCGCAATGATCATGCCCCCCGATCTAGGGCTGCCTTCGGATCGCCGCAAGACAGCTTCGCTTGGCCCCACCAAGCCCCGGCTTTGTCGACCAACGGGGCACGAGCGCCGACCAACGCCCGGACACGGCCGGCAGCGGGGTTGCAATTGTAACAGTATATCATTACTGCGCCCCGCATTCGGTTCGTCTCCAGCCAACAGGATCCCGCATGCGCCTTATCCCCTCCGCCTCCTTCACGCTTGCCCTGATTTTGTCCGCTCCTGCCTTTGCGCAGGACCGCACCCGGGCCGACGACGATGTCCACTCCGAGGGCGCCATCGTGGTGACCGCCCCCTATGTCCGCAGTCTCGACGTGCTCGGCAATATCTCGGTGGTCGATGGCGACGAGCTGGCGCGCGACATCCGCGGGCAGATCGGCGACACGCTGACCCGTCAGCCGGGCGTGTCGGCGACGAGCTTTTCGCCGGGCGCCTCACGCCCCGTCCTGCGCGGCTTTTCGGGGGAGCGCGTCCGCATCCTGACCGACGGGATCGGGTCGATCGACGTGTCCAACACCTCGGCCGACCATGCGGTGACGATCGATCCGCTGACCGTCGAGCGCGTCGAGATATTGCGCGGCCCCGCCGTGCTGCTGTTCGGCAGCCAGGCGATCGGCGGCGCGGTCAACCTGTTCGACCGCCGCATCCCCCGCAAGGTGCCCGAGGATCATGTCCATGTCGACGCGCTCGGCGGCTATGCGACCGCCGCCGACGACCGCAACCTCGGCGCTTCGGTCGACGTCGCGCTGAGCTCGCAGATCGTTGCCCACGTCGACGGTAGCTGGCGCAAGACAGGCGACATGCGCGTGGGCGGCTATGTACTCGCGCCCGAATTGCGCGGCGAGGTGCTGCATCTGGCCGAACATGAGCTGGAAGAGGGCCATGCCGACGAGGCGGCCGAATTGACCGACACCGCCAATGCGCGCGGCAAGGTGGCCAATACCGCCAGCGAAACCTGGACTGCCGCGGGCGGCCTGTCGCTGATCAACGACGGCGGTCAGCTCGGCATTTCGGTCAGCTATTTCGACACCGACTATGGCGTGCCGGGCCGTCCCGGCACCGAACATGCCCATGGCGACGAGGAAGGCGAAGACCATGAGGGGCATGAAGAAGAGGGTCCGGTGACCATCGGCATGAAGCAATGGCGCGCCGATTTGCGCGGCGAGGTCGAACTGGGCGACGGCTTCTTCGACAAGCTGCGCCTGCGCGCCGGCTACGCCGATTATCAGCATACCGAATTCGAGGGCGACGAAGTCGGCACCGTCTTCAAGAACAAGGGTGTCGAGGGCCGGCTCGAACTCGCCCAGAACGACCGCGGCGGCTGGCGCGGAGCGAGCGGCGTGCAGTTCGCGCACCGCGATTTCGACGCGATCGGAGCCGAGGCCTTCGTGCCGCGCAACCTGACCGATCAGTTCGCGGTCTTCACGCTGCAGGAATTGTCGCTGGGCCGGCTCGGCCTCGAGGCCGCGGCGCGCTATGAAACGACCGATATCCGCGTGCCGCTGCTCGATATCCAACGCAGCTTCGACACATTTTCGGGCGCGCTGGGCGTCAATTACGAAATCGCCGACGGCGCGAAATTCTCCCTGTCGGCGGCGCGCGCGGTGCGGGCGCCTTCGGCCGAGGAGCTCTTCTCGAACGGCCCGCATATCGCCACCCAGTCGTTCGAGGTCGGCGACCCCAACCTCAAGCGCGAGTCGAGCTGGGGCGCCGAAGCGTCGTTCAAACTGAAGACCGACGGCTTCAACCTGGCCTTGACCGGCTATTCCAACTGGTTCGACGACTTCATCTATTCGGCGGCGACGGGCGAAGAGGAAGATGGGCTGCCCGTCTTCCAATATTTCCAGCGCGACGCGCGCGTCTGGGGCTTCGAAGCGGAAGCGAGCGCCCGGCTGGCCCAGATCGGCGGGTACAACATCGTCGGCGACGTGACCGCAGACATGACCCGCGCGACGATCAAGGGCGCCGGCGCCGACCGCAATGTCCCGCGCATTCCGGCGCTCCGCATCCTCGGCGGGCTCGAGGCGCAGGGCGAGCGGATCGACGGGCGCGTCGAGGTCGAGTGGACCGACGACCAGACCCGCGTCGCGCAATTCGAAACGCCGACCAAGAGCTTCACGCTGGTCAACGCGTCGATCAGCTGGCGTCCGCTGCCCGAAACGCGGCACCTGACGCTGACGCTCGCAGCGAACAATATCTTCGACGTCGACGCGCGCCGGCACGCGAGCTTCACCAAGGATTATGTGCCGCTACCCGGCCGCGACATCCGCCTGACGGCGCGGGCCAGCTTCTAGCATATCGGTCGCCCCCGCAAGGGCGGGGCGGCCGATAGCAAAGCGAGGATGCGGGTCACCGAACGACCGGCAACTCGATATAGGACAGGTTCGCCCCATCGTGATGGACGACATTGTCGGCCACGACCGCCCGGGTCTCGCTCTCGTTGGCGCCGCCGCTGTTCAGGTTCCGGACGAACTTGGGGAAGTTGGATGAGGTGACCTCGACCCGGATGCGGTGTCCGGCGGCGAATGTGATGCTGGTCGCGATCGGCGTGGGTCTGAGGGTGTAGACCTTCTCCCGCTCCATCATGGCCGGCTTGTCGTAGCCGTCGCGATAGCGCGCGCGCAAAATGGTATCGCCGATGATCCAGGCCGTGCCGTCGGGCGCGACGTCGACGATCTTGACCGCGAAATCCGTATCCCTGGCGCTCGACGAAACCTTCAGAACCGTGTCGATGAACCCGCTGACCTCCATCGCCTTCTCGAGCGGCTCGCTGGTGTAGACGAGCACGTCGTCGCGCGCCTCGACGCCGCGCTGGTCGAATGCGCCGGGCACGACGATGCCGCCGTTGCAGCAATCCCCGCCGCCCACGGTGGGCACCGGGTTCAGGGGATCGTAGCGGAAGCGGTCGGCAGGTTCGTTGCCGGGCGCCGCCGCGTCGAGCCGGCCGTTGCCCCATAGGCTGTTCGCCCGGCCGTCGCTGCGCAGATAGAGCCGTTGCATTTTGGCGCCCGCGGGCGGCCACGATGCGCTCGCCTTCCACTTGTTCTCGCCCATCGCGAAATAGCGCACGCGCGGCGTGCTGCTCGGAAATCGGCTCACGTCGCCCTTGAGCCAGCGATCGAACCAGCCGAAGACCGCGCCGTCGACGTCGAAGCTGGTGTCGCCCATCGGCCGCTCGCCGACCACCGTGTCCGGCCCCAGCCGCTGAAAGGCGCAGTGCACGACGGGCGCGATCACTGCATATTGATTGTCGCGCACCTCGGCCGTGTTGCCTACCTTGCGGGCATGGTTGAACAGTTCGAGATTGGGTCCGATCGACACGTCATACCATGTGTTGAACCACAGCGCCGGCACGCCCCAGCCCATCTCTTCGTGATAAAGCCCGCCCTGCCACCAGCCCGGATCGGCCGGCGTGCGATGGATGAACTGCTCGAAGGTCGCCGGGGGTTCGCCGAGGTTCGACAGCATCTGATCGACCGGCAGGTGCTTGATCTGCCTGTTCCAGTCGACCTTGGGCTTGCTGGCGTTGAGGTCGTTATACTGTGTTACGCGCACGCGCGTCTTTTCATCGAGGTCGCGCGGAAGCTGCGCCCGCAGCGGATTGTCGACGCCATAGAGCCACACGAAGAACAGGTTGCGCGGCACGCCGCCCGTGTACCAATTCCCCTGCTCCTGAAAGCGGCCGACCTTGCCGATCCCGGCGCCGGCCGACATCGGCACCATGGCGGCATGCGCGGGATGGTTCATGCCCGCGAGCGCCAGTTGCCATTCGGCTGATGACGAGCAGCCCAGCGTGCCGACCTTGCCGTTGGACCAGGTCTGCTGGGCGATCCAGGTCAATGTGTCGTAGCCGTCGGTCTGCGGCAGGCCGAGAATTTCATATTGGCCTTCGGAGAAATAACGGCCGCGCTCGTTCTGCACGATGAATACATAGCCGCGCTTCACGGCCTCGTATGCGTAGCGCAACGTCGAACCGCGCAGCTTATGCTCGTTATACGGCGTCTTCCAGAGGATGGTGGGGAGCGGCCCCTTGGTATCGCGCGGCGTGAAAATATTGGTCGAAAGCCGAACCCCGTCGCGCATCGGCACCATCACGGCGAGACGCGACACCGCATGTTCGGCGATTCCCTGCTCCAGCGCCTCCGCGCTGTATTTCGCACTGTCCTGCGCCGCCGCGGGCGGCACGGCCAGGGTCGCAACAATCAGGGCACAAATCGACGAAGCCAGTCGCTGCATGACGAAATCCTCCTGAACGGCGTCGTGAACGACAGGACGCCCTTGTCAATCCATGCGGATGCCGTCGATCACCGAATGCTTCGTGACGACCCCCGCCCTCCCGGACTGCCCCCAGCCCGAAGCAAAACACGGCCCGGGCCATGGAGCGGCCGAAACCGCCCCATGACCCGGGCGCCGATCTCAGAACTTGAAGCGCAGTCCCATGCGATAGGTGCGCCCCAGCAGATCATAGGGGTTGTTCGTGCCAAAGCCGATATATCCCCCGGGAATCGGCTCGGGAGCGCGATCGAACAGATTCTCCACGACGCCGAACAGCGTCACCTTGGCGCCGGCGATGCTGAGATCGTAATTCTCGGACAGGTCGAAATACCAGGTCGAATCCACATGATTGACGTCGTCGGCCAGACCCTGCTGGCTCGTCATCGGATAGTTCGTGACCTTGCCTGGCCCCAGATAGCGTACCGTCAGGGTCGTGCGGCTCGGGCCGACGGCATAGGTGCCGGTCAGCATGGCTTTCCACTTCAGGCTGCTCGTCGTGCCCAGGGTGGGCGGCGTCGTATCGCCCGGCAGATTGGTCTCGTCCTTCAGCCGCTGCGAGACAAGCAGCCGGAGGTTGATCGCCCCGGGGAGCGAACCGCTGATCTCGTCGAGCTTCGCGCGATAGCTTGCCTCATAATCGATGCCCTCCACCGCAACGTCCTGGGCGTTGATGCCGCCGGTGTAGATGGTGGCGTCGACAAGGTTGGTCGCCCCCGGCGCCAGCACGATCGAGGCGCACGCCGCCGGGTTCTGCGGCCGGTTATAGCCATAGCATTGGTCGATGATCGTCTGCGCGCCGACCCCGACGATCGCGTCCCGGATGTCGATCTTGTACCAGTCCACCGACAGGCTGAAACCGGGAAGCCAATGCGGGCTGTAGATGCCGCCGGCTGTCCAGGTGTCGGCGATTTCCGGGGTCAGGTTCGGATTGCCGCCGCTGATGGTGCGATTGGAAACCTGCGGACTGCCAGGCTGGGTCCGGTCGAAATAGGCGTTCACGAACTGGCTTCCGGGCGCGTACAGATCGTTGAGATTGGGCGCCCGGATGTCGCGCGAACGGGTGCCGCGCAGGCGCAGGTCGTCGGTGATGTCCCAGGTCAGCCCCGCCTTCCACGTCGTCACGGGTCCGCTCGTGGAATAATCGGTCCGTCGGACCGCCGCGTTGAGATCGAGGCTCTGTCCCAGCGCCGAATCCCGGAGCAGCGGCACCAGGACCTCGCCGAAGAATTCCTTCACATTATATTTGCCGGTGCCGCCCTTGAAATTGCCGACATTCCACCGCGACGCCAGCGACTGTTCGTCCGCCGTCGACGAGAAGGATTCCCTGCGATATTCGAAGCCGGCGGCGATCGAGACAGGACCCGCCCAGGTCGAGAAGGGTTCATATTGGGCGTCGATCGACCAGACGTCCTGCCGGAAGTCGAGATCCTGGCGCGTGCGATATCCGTCGCTGAGACCCGTGACCCATGCGATCGATTCGGCGCCGAGCGCGCCCTCGCCAAAGATGTTCATCGGCACGCAGCCATTGCCCGGGTCGGCAAGCGTCGAGCGACAGATCGGCGCCCCCGCCGCGACTCCCGCTACGCCGCCGGTCGCGGGGTTGGCGATCACGTCGATGGCCTGGTTGAAGCGCGCGGGAATCAGATTGTTGTCGCGGGTGTACCAGACGTCGCTATGACCGCGCTGATAATAGGCACGCCATTGCCCGCTGTCGAGAAAGCGTCCCTCGAGCGCGACCAGAAACCGGTCCTGGCGCCGATGATACCCCGCCTCGCCGGCGTGGCCGCCCGGGTTGTTGACCATGTCGTAAAAGAGCCGGTTCATGGCGAATTCGGTGATCTCCGCATCGTCCATCGCCTGTTGTGTGACGAGCGGCAGATAGGGATTTTCGCGCGACACGATGATCGCCGATGCGCCCTGGCGGTTGTAGGCCGCCGACCAGTTCATCGTGTCCGATCCCGCATAACCTGCCTCGAAGATCGCGGTGACATTGTCGGTGAGGTCATAGCTCAGCCGGCCGTAGGTGCTCCAATGCTTGTCGTCGGGCAACAACGGCCAGCGATAGGCGGTATCCTCGACCGAGCCGCCTGCCTGCATCTGACCCTGCTGGATCGGGCCGAAGACGAACTGGCCGACCTGGCCGTCGGGCAGGAACTGCATGCCCTTGAGCGGCCCGGACGCGATTACGCCGCCCGGCGTGCTGTTATAGCCGGCGTCATAGCGCACGATCTGCCCCGGTTCGCCGTTGGTCTCGGTCCAGTCCGGGTTAGTCATCAGGCGATAGCCCGGACGGTACCAGTCGCGGCTGAGCGGCGAGTCGATGCCCCGTCCCTTGAAATAGGAACCGCTGAGCAGGATATGGCCGCGGCCGTCGGCAAAGGGGGTGCCATAGGCGAGATCGCCCGAAACGACCCGGCCGTCGGACCGGTCGGTCTGGCTGAAGTTCAGCGAACCCTTCACGCCGGTGAACTTGGTGTCGAGAATGAAGTTGACGACACCGGCGACGGCATCGGAACCATAGGCCGCCGAAGCCCCGCCGGTCACCACATCGACCCGCTGCACCAGATTCTGCGGCAGCAGGTTGACGTCGACGGCCGGGGACATGCCGGACCCGACGACGCGGCGGCCATCCAGCAGCGTCAGGGTGCGGGTCACGCCCAGACCGCGTGCGCTCATCTGGTTCGCGCCGCCGGTGGCGTTGGCGAACATCAGCGTCGTGCGCGGCGAATTGCCGATCCCCATCGACGGCAATTGATTGACATAATCGGCGATGTTCGTCGGCGCCCGATCCTGGATATCCTCCATCGACAGGACGGTCGTCGGCGTCGGCGCCTCATAGCCATCGCGTGTGATGCGCGAACCGGTGACGATGATTTCGGATCCGGGTTGCGGCGCGCTCTCCTCCGGCGCGGCCGCGACAGCGGGCTCGGGTGCGGAGTCCTGGACATAGACCGCGCGCGCCACCGGACGGACGGCGCTCGCGGTCTGACGCCGGACCGCGGAGGCTTCCCCGCCGCCGGTCGGCCGCAGCGTCAGGACCGAACCGCCCTCGACGCGCAGACCGCTTCCTTCCAGCAGGATATCCAGTGCCGCGCGCGGTTCCAACCCGCCCCGCACCCCCTTCGTCCGCTTCCCCGCTACCAGCACGCTCGAAAAGATGAGTTCCTGGTTCGCCTGGCGGGCGAATGTATTCAGCGCCCGGCCAAGGTCGCCCGCGGGAATATCGAAGCTTCGCACCGACTGGGCGGCCGCCACCGGCGCCGCCGCCAGCCACAGCGCCAACGCCGCCGAACCACAACCATAAAGCGAGAATCGTCCCCTGTTACGCATAACTTCCCCTGACCTTGCTGCGCGTTTCTTATGCCCCTTGAGACGCACATCGGGCCCGATCCCGGAAAAAAATGTGATGACCCTCCAGAAGTTAATCTGTCGGGCGGCGAAGCATGTCTTTCTGAATCATGGCAAATCGGCGGGCATCCGGCCGCGCGATCACGCTATGTCCATCACGGTTCGAAATCGGGGCCGCCGCCGCCGCAGGGATTTTTTTACGGGATGACCGCGCCGCCGCGTCCTATCGGGCGGAAGGGAGGAAGTACGCATGCCAGTCGCCGCACGGCATCCAGGACTCGAAGATGTCGCCGCGCGATACCGCGCGCCGCTGCTGCGCTTCTTCCAGCGCCGGCTGGAACCCGGCGAGGATGCCGACGATCTGGTGCAGGACGTGTTCAGCCGCCTGGCCGGACGGGATCTTGCCGAGATCGCCAACATCCAGGGTTATGTGTTCCAGGTCGCGGCCAATGTCCTGCGGGACAGGGCGCGACGCGCCAGCGTCCGCAATATCGTGACGGTCATTCCGGACGGCTTCGATATCGTGGACGAGGCGAGTTTTTCACCCGAGCGCATCCTGCAAAGCCGGGAGGCGCTCCAGATTCTGATCGCGGCCCTTTACGAACTGCCCGAAATGGTGCGCATTGTCTTCAGCCACTATCATTTCGACGGCGTCGCACAGGTCGAGATCGCCCGCCGCATGGGCGTATCGCTCAGCACAGTCGAGAAACATATGGCCCGCGCCAACTCCCATCTTCTCCAGCGCCTTCGGAAAGAGCGATGAGCGAACGTCGGAAAGCGGACGAGGCGGCGGCGGCATGGGATGCGCGCCTGCGCGGCGCGCGCGCGAGCGCGCGCGACCGTGCGGCGTTTCAGGCCTGGCTGAAGCAGGACGCCGAGCATGAGGCCGCCCATGATCGCCTGCAGGCGGCATTGTCGTTGTTGCGGGCGAATGCCCGCTTGCCCGAACTGAGCGCGTTGCGGGACGAAGCGCGGGGCAGCGTTCGCGCAAGCCGCCGGCGGCGCCTGGTCCTGGCTGTTTCAGCCGGGCTCGCCGCCTGTCTCTTGCTCATGCTGGCCGGCCTGCGGACGGAGCGCAGTATCGAGGTCGCCGCGCTTTTGCAGGGCGACAAGGTCTATGTCACGTCGCCGGACGAGCGCGCCAAGGTGACGCTGGCCGACGGGTCCGTCGTCACGCTCGATTCGGACACCCGGATGCTGGCGCGGATCGGCGGCAAGCGGCGGGACATCACCCTGCTCGCGGGGCGTGCCCTGTTCGACGTCGCGAAGGACCCGCAGCGACCTTTCGTCGTCAAGGCCGGAAATCGAACCATCACCGCGCTGGGCACGCTGTTCGACGTCGACGTCTCGCCGACCGAATTGCGCGTTACGCTGGCCGAAGGGGTGGTGGCGGTGCGGCCCGCCCGGTCCGGCGCGGGGCCGGCGCAGCAGATATTGAAACCGCGCCAGCAACTGGTGGCGACTGCCGGAGCCGCCGCGCCGAAACTGCGGACCGTCGACACCGACAAGATATTGGGGTGGGCCGACGGGCGGGTCTTCTTCGACAACGAGCGGTTGGCAAGCGCCATCGAGGACATGAATCACTATTCGTCGCGCAAGATCACCGTCGATCCGGCGGTGGCCGACCTCCGGATCAACGGCATGTTCCGCACCGACAATCGGACCGGATTCCTGGACGCGCTGGAAATGACGCTTCCGGTTGCCGTGCGGACGGATTCGCAGGGCGGGATTCATATCTTCCCCGACGCGGGACGCGCCGCCGGACAAGAAGGAGACGGTTCATAGACCGATCGAGGCCGGGGCGGATTCCTTCAATGTCGCCTGCGACCGCTTTCTTCCCTTTTCATCACCATCATCGATAGGACAGGCTGAAACCCATGCGCTATTCATCTCTTGCTCTTGCCGCCCTCGCCTTGCCCGCAACTGTTTTCGCGCAGCAGGCCCCCGATCCCGCCCGCCTTCAGGCCGATGTCGAAACGCTCGTCAGCTTCGGAACACGGCACACGCTTTCGGACCCCGATCATCCGACGCGCGGAATCGGCGCCGCACGGCGCTGGTTCGCCAGCGAATTGAACAAGACGAGCGCCGCGTGCGGCGGCTGCATTCAGGTATCCACGGTAGAGCGCATCTTCACCAACGACCGGGCGCCCGACGGCGTCAATGTCGTCAATGTTCTGGGCATTCAGCCGGGCAGCGATCCCGACCGCGTGGTGATCGTGATGGGGCACATCGATACCCGCGTCAACGACGTGATGGACGCGACGGCGGATGCGCCCGGCGCCAACGACGACGGGTCGGGCACGGCCCTGGTGCTGGAAGTGGCGCGGATATTGTCCAGGGAGAAGTTCGCCGCCTCGATCGTCTATGCAGCATTGTCGGGCGAGGAACAGGGCTTGTTCGGCGGCACGTTGCTGGCGGAAACCGCCAAGGAACGCGGCTGGCAGGTAAGCGCGGTGCTCAACAACGACATCGTCGGCAATACGGTCGGCACCGACGGGACGCGCGTCGCGGATCGCGTCCGCGTGTTTTCGGAAGGGATCGCGCAATCCGAACCACTCGCCGAACAGATGGCGCGCCGCAACAACGGCGGCGAAGACGACGGTCCATCGCGCGCCCTGGCCAAGGCCGTTCGCAATATCGCGAAGACGGTGCCGGACGGTCTCGACGTACTCATGGTGCGCCGCCCCGACCGGTTCGGGCGCGGCGGCGACCATTTTCCCTTCCTCGAACTTGGCTATCCCGCCGTGCGCTTTTCGGTGGCCATCGAAAACTACGCGGCTCAGCATCAGGCGCTGCGGCCCGGCTTCGGCGACACGCCCGACAAGATGGATTTCCCCTATCTCGCCAAGGTGGCGGCAATCAACGCCGCCACGCTCCGCCGCCTCGCCAGCGCGCCTGCCGCGCCGGCCACGGTGATGCTGCGCGGTGCGCTGGGGTCGGACACGACGGTCACATGGACGCCCGTTGCCGGTGCGGCCAGCTATCGCATCTATTGGCGCCGCGCCGACGAGCAGGAGTGGACCGATCACGTCGACGTCGCCGGCGGATCGGCCGAAGAAGGCCTTCTCAAGGGCGTGGTCGTCGATGACAATTTCGTGGGCGTCGCGGCGCTCGGCGCGAACGGAACGGAAAGCCTCGTCACCTTCGGCGGCCGCGCACCCCGCAAGCCGTAAGGCGCGAGAAGGGCGGCGGGATATGCCTCAGGACAGCATCGCCATCCCACCGTTCACATGGATGGTCTGGCCGGTGACATAGCCGGCCTCCCGCGACGCGAGATAGACGACCGCCGCGGCGATATCGCTCCCCTCGCCCATCCGGCCCGCCGGGATGCGCTGGTTGAGCGCCTCCTTCTGCGCGTCGGGCAGCACCTCGGTCATCGCGGTGGCGATGAAGCCCGGCGCGACGCAGTTCACGGTGACGTTCCGGCTCGCCAGTTCCTGCGCGAGCGCCTTGGTCATGCCGGTGACGCCGGCCTTCGACGCTGCATAATTGGCCTGCCCCGGATTGCCCGTTGCGCCGACGACGCTGGTGATCGAGACGATCCGCCCGAAGCGCGCCTTCATCATCGGCTTCGCCGCGGCGCGCGCGAGACGGAAATTGGCCTCGAGGTTGATGCGGATCACCTCCGACCATTCCTCGTCCTTCATCCGCAGGATCAGATTGTCGCGCGTGACGCCGGCATTGTTGACGAGGATATCGAGCTGCCCGAGCGCCTCGACCGCCGACGGCACCAGCGCATCGACCGCCGCCGCATCGCCTAGGTTGCAGGGCAAGGCGACATGATCGCCCGCGAGCGTATCGCGAAAGGCGTTAAGCTTGTCCGCATTGGACCCCGAAACCGCCAGCCGCGCGCCCTGCGCCGCAAGCGCGTGCGCAATGGCGGACCCGATGCCTCCCGAAGCGCCGGTAACGAGGGCGGTCATGCCGGTGAGATCGAACATCTTCGAAAACTCCTGTTTTTTTACCGGTTCACGCGGAGACGCGGAGACGCGGAGGGTTTATGATCGTTGACGATGCGCCTGATGCCTTCCTTGAGCGTGGCGCCACCGAAATTAATGAGCAAGCCGACTGACTGTCCGGTCAAGCGGAGATAGGTCAATAATTGTTTGGCGTGTGCCCCATTCAAACGTTCGACCGACTTTATCTCGACCAGAAGCCTGTCATCGACCAGCAGGTCGATCCGAAACGCAGCATCGAAGCGCATATCTTCGAATAAAATGTCGATCGGCCTCTGCCGATCGACCTTATATCCTGCTGCCGCAAGCTTGCCTGCCAATATGGTTTCGTAGACGCTTTCCAAAAGGCCGGGACCAAGATCCCGATGAATACGGAGCGACAAATCCAGCACATCGCCACTCACTTCATCGATGTCTCGCGCCATACTCTCCGCGCCTCCGCGTCTCCGCGTCTCCGCGTGAACCTTAAAGCGCCTTAAGCAGCGCCTCGATATCATCCATCGAGATCAGGCTGACCGTCTCGACCTCTCCCGACGCGCTGCGCTTGACCATCGGCGAAAGGACTTTGCCGCCGAGTTCCACGAAGCGGTTGACGCCGATATCTTCCATCGCGCCGACGCTTTCGCGCCAGCGGACGCGGCCGGTAACCTGTTGCACGAGCAGATCGCGGATCATGTCGGCGTCGCTGACCGGGCTGGCCGTCACGTTCGCGACCACCGGCACCAGTGGCGCCGCGGGCGGATTCGCGGCGAGCGCCTCGGCCATCGCGTCGGCGGCGGGCTGCATCAGCGGGCAGTGGAAGGGCGCCGAGACGGGCAAAAGCACACCGCGCTTGATGCCATAATCCTTGACCAGCGCCACCGCGCGCTCGACCGCGCCCTTGTGGCCCGAGATCACGACCTGCGACGGGTCGTTGTCGTTGGCGACGGTGCAGACCTCACCCTCGGCCGCGGCGTCGGCGAGCGTCTGCGCGGTGTCGATGTCGGCGCCGAGCAGCGCCGCCATTGCGCCGACGCCGACCGGCACCGCTGCCTGCATCGCCTGACCGCGCGTCTTCAGCAGACGCGCCGTCGTCGCGAGGTCGAAGGCGCCCGCGGCGCAGAGCGCGCTATATTCGCCAAGGCTGTGGCCCGCGACATAATCGGCCGCGGCGGCGAGCGTCACGCCGCCCTCCCTTTCGAGCACCCGCAGCGTCGCGATCGCATTCGCCATGATCGCAGGCTGGGCGTTCTCGGTGAGGATCAGTTCGTCCTCCGGCCCCTCGCTCATCAGCTTGAAGAGATGCTGGCCGAGCGCCTCGTCGACCTCCTGAAACACCTCGCGGGCTGCCGGAGAAGCCTCGGCGAGCGCCTTGCCCATGCCGACCGCCTGGCTGCCCTGACCCGGAAAGATGAATGCGCGCATGACAAACCCCTGATCGTCATCCCGGCGAAAGCCGGGATCGGTTGCGTCCTGACTCCAGCGATCCCGGCTTTTCGCCGGGATGACGGAAACGGATGGCCGCGCCTATTCGCTCACCCGGCGCGATGCAAGCCGAAGGGGACGACCTTGTTCGCTGCGTCGTGACCGATGTCCGCCCGGCCAAGCCACGGGATGCCGGTGCGTTCGCACCAGTCGCGGGCAATCGCCTCGGCCTCGGCGCCGAAGGGGCGATCGTTCTCGGGCACGTCGCTGACGCGCCCGAGCCGCAAGCCAGCCAGCCCGCGCGGCGCGAGGCAGGACGCGACATGAAAGAAGGCGCGGTCGAAGGCATAGAGATATTCGCTCACCTCCTCGACCAGCAGGATATGCCCCGAAAGATCGGGCTCGAGCGGGGTGCCGAGCAGCATCGACAGGGTCATCAGGTTGAAGGCGGCATGGCGCGCACCGTGCGCAAGGGCGCCCTCGCACGCCGCCGGATCGCGCGCTACGAGCCAGTCGAGCGCCCGCGCCACCGCCGCCTCGCCGCCTTCGCGGCGGATGTCGGCGACCATCGGCCCGTGCGCGACATGGTCGAACCCCTCGCGATAGAGGCAGCCGAGCAGATTGCCCTGATCCGAATAGCCGAGGAACGCCTTGCCGCGCGCCGCATCGATCATCGCCGCGACCGCCTCCTGCGCGATGCGGCACGCGCCATAGCCGCCGCGCGCGAACCATACGGCGTCGATATCGGGCCGGTTCGCCATCTCGACCAGCGCGGCGAAGCGATGCCCGTCCTCGCCGGCGAAATGACCGTGAACCGCGAAACATTGCTCGTCGAAGATCAGCTCGACCCCCGGATAGCCGAGCGCCGCGATCGCGCGCACCGCCTCGGCATCGTCGGGGAGGATGGGGGTCGAGGGGGCGACGATTCCGATGCGCATGCTTTAAACCTATCCCAAAATCCGTAACCCTATCTCACGATCCGTTCGCATCGAGCGAAGTCGAGATGCCCCTCGGCCGTGCGCTGTCCTGCAGGGTGTCTCGACTTCGCTCGACACGAACGGAATTCGCGGTGGGGCCGGTTGCAAACCCTTCGCCAAGGCCATAACGCGCCGCCATGGCCGAAAACAAATCCTATTTCTTCTGCGGCATCGGCGGCTCCGGAATGCTGCCGCTGGCGATGATCGTCGCGGCGCGCGGCACGCGCGTCGCGGGGTCCGACCGCAGCCGCGACCAGGGGCGCTCGCCCGACAAATTCGCCTGGATCGAAAGCCGCGGCATCGCGCTCTTCCCGCAGGACGGCAGCGGCGTCGCGGCGGGTCAGACGATCGTCGCCTCGGCCGCGGTCGAGGACGGCGTGCCCGACATCGCGGTGGCGAACGCGCTCGGCCTGACGCGCCTGACGCGCGCCGATCTCAACGCCGCACTGTTCAATGCTGCGGACCGGGCGATCGGCGTCGGCGGGACGAGCGGCAAGTCGACCGTCACCGGCATGATCGGCTGGATTCTCGATCGCGCCGGTATCCGGCCGACGGTGATGAACGGCGCGGTCATGCGCAATTTCGCCGATGAGGCGACGCCCTTCGCCAGCGCGCTCGTCGGCGATGCGTCCGCCTATATCAGCGAGGTCGACGAAAGCGACGGGTCCATCGCGCTCTACCGGCCCGATGTCGCGGTGGTCACCAACATCAGCCTCGACCACAAGAGCCTCGACGAGTTGCACGGCCTGTTCGGCGATTTCGCGGGCAAGGCGCGCGTCGCGGTCGTGAACGCCGACGATCCCGAATCCGCTCCGCTGCTCGCGGGCGGCAATGGCCTGCGCTTCGGCTTTTCGAACGCGGCGGCGGTCCGCGGCAGCGATTTCGAGCCGCGCGCCGACGGCTGCCGCTTCACCGTTCATTTCGCCGGCGACCGCCATGACGTCCGGCTGCGGATGCCCGGCCGCCACAATGCGATGAACGCTCTCGCCGCGATCGCCGCGGCACGCGCGGTCAACATCCCGGTGGCGCAATCGGTCGCCGCGATCGCCGACTTCGCGGGACTCGCGCGTCGCTATGAAGTGCTCGGCCAGGCAGGCGGCGTCGCCGTCATCGACGATTTCGCCCACAACCCCGACAAGGTCGCCGCGACTCTCGCCGCGGTCGCCGAACTGCCGGGCCGCGCCCTGCTCTTTTTCCAACCGCACGGCTATGGTCCGCTCCGCCAGATGGGCAAGGAGCTGGCCACGAGTTTCGCGAAGGGCATGCGCGCCGGCGACCGACTGTTCGTCAGCGATCCCGTCTATTTCGGCGGCACGGTCGACCGCAGCACCGGCAGCGAGGCGCTGGTCGCCGATATCGTCGGCGGAGGCGGCGACGCGGTCCATCTGACGACGCGCGCGGCGTGCGGCGCCGCGCTGCTCGACGAAGCGAAGCCCGGCGACCGCATCCTGATCCTCGGCGCGCGCGACGATACGCTCACCGAGTTCGGGCGGGAGCTGTTGGAAAAGCTGGCGGATCGCGCTTGATTTTCACCCGCGAATCTGTATAGGCGCCCGCATTCGGGGCGAGGCCTTGTGCCTGTCGCCCCGTTTGCTTTGCACGAACAGGCAAAGCCGGACGACAGCCGGAGGGGTTTCGCGATCGGCGCGGAATCAGCGATCGGCCAAATCGAAGGAAGCGCAACCATGCCGTTTTACGAGCATGTCTTTATCGCGCGTCAGGACCTGAGCCAGGCTCAGGTCGATGCGCTGGCGGAAAATGTCGCCACGATCGTCACCGATCACAAAGGTGCGGTCCACAAGACCGAAACCTGGGGCCTGAAGCAGCTTGCCTACAAGATCGCGAAGAACCGCAAGGGTCATTATGCGATGCTGTCGGTCGAAGCACCGGGCGAAGCCGTCGCCGAAATCGAACGTCAGGCGGCGATCAACGAAGATATCATCCGCTGGCTGACCATCCGCGTCGACGAACTCGAAAAGGGTCCGTCGGTGATGATGCGCAAGCAGGAACGCCGCGGCGGCCGTGGCCGCGACAGCGAGAATTAAGGAGCGCAAGACAATGGCACGACCCTTTTTCCGCCGCCGCAAGACCTGCCCCTTCAGCGCGAAGGACGCACCGGTCAT
>Ga0180219_1000136_pt1 | contig 84409 bp, 72 predicted proteins | sample eDN3rd30CBELigMG_FD_151338 | JGI IMG/M metagenome (GOLD analysis project Ga0180219, IMG submission 151338) | Enriched Miracle-Growth compost microbial communities from Emeryville, California, USA - eDNA 3rd pass 30_C BE-Lig MG (version 2)... ...
CGGAACACGATCCACCGAGATGCCTCCAGAATCGCCCACCAAGCCAGCGACCACGCGCCCCGAGCCCTCCCGCCGTTTCTCCGTGGCGCCCATGATGGACTGGACTGATTGATCTGCAAAACCCCTTAAAGTATTGGCCTTGTTAGTAGATAGAGAGCGATGCGTACCACTTTTTTACCACCACGATTTCGACCACCTCGAGCACGGTCGATTGGGTGACGTAGCTTTGTCACTGCTCTGCTGTTAGGTGATGTGCGCCGACAGTCAAGCCAATCCGCGATGCCACCTGATTCCCCCGTCGACTACGCCACAGCAGGTTGCCATCCTGAAACCCGCAGGCTAGAGTGCGCCCGTCGTGGTATGTCCCACGGCCGGGTGTGGTAGCCCGAATACACGAAGGCGCGGTTGCGTCATATACGAGTACAGTCTCAATCGAGGCTTGCGGCACTCTCGTGCACCTATGGCGGCCGTGCGAGGCGGGCTTCCGCTCCCTCTGCCTGGATAGCCTGGAAGTCATGCCTCGAACCGGACGCCCGCCCGCGATTGCCGCGGAGCAGTACCCTCTGCTGGTCAAGCTCGCTCATGCTCATCCCTTCTCCAGCCAGGCTGAATTAGCGCGTGCATTCCACACTGAAACGGGTATCACCGCTTATCCCGACACCTTTGTCAAAGCGTTCAAACTGGCGGGGACTGCACGCGTGAAGCAGCGTGCCAAGGGTATCTTTCAGTCACCCGAACCTCGCAAGTCCTATGGCTATAACGAAACGCACCGGCGTCAGCGGCCGGAGAAACGCTATCCCATCTGCTTGACTGATGCTGAATGGGCCCTGGTCGCCGATCCGTTTGAACCCCGGGGCGGCTGCGGCGTGCCACCGCGCCATTCGCGACGGACGCTGCTCAAGGCTTGCTGCTATGTCATGCGCACGGGGAACTCCTGGCGCATGCTGCCTCGCGAGTTTCCTCATTGGGACAATGTCTACAAGGCCTTCCGCCGGTGGAGTGCCCAGGGCAAATTCGAGCAAATGCATGATCGGTTGCGGACGCAATGACGGGACAGAGCAGATCGCGACGACAAGCCGTAGGCGCCCATTTTGGATGCACAATCGACCCGCAGTTCGCCGCAGGGTGGGGACAGCGGCTACGACGCGGGCAAGAAGGTGAAGGGGCGCAAACGCAGTCTGATAGTCGATACGCTGGGCCTGCTCCTGGCGGTGAGTATCAGCGCCGCCAGCGTGCAGGATCGCGACGCGGCGGATGACGCGGTGGCTTACTCGAAGGAAAAATACCCATCATTGAATACGCTCTTCGTCGACAGTGCCTACGCAGGAAAAAGGGCTCAATGCATGCAGCAAACGCACGCGGTCGACGTTCAAGTGATCCGCGGGCCAAACAATAGACGAACGGGCCAATGGCACTCAGAGCAAGGCGATCTGTTCACCGTGGCGCCTGTCCCGACCGGCTTCGTGGTGATGCCCAAGCGCTGGGTGGTGGAGCGGACTCGTGCCTGGAATGAAAGGGCTCGGCGACTGATCATGCACGACGACCGACTGCTCGCCGAGATCGAGGCGTGGGTGTGGCTGGCCGAGGCACGCATACTCGCGCGCCGGCTCACGACATGATTTTGTCTACACCCTCTTAGCACCGATACACCGCTGCCGGTGCCTCGCTGACGGTCATTTGAAAAGGGTGAACAAGGCTGCTCGTCTACTACCAGTTGAGCGATTAGTTACCGTGCAATCAGTGGTCGCCGTCAGTTCGGTGCCGCTAGGTTATGGGTGGCGAGAGCAGCTTAGCGGCACCGCAGCAGGACGGACATTCAAGCGCTCCTATTTGTTGAGAAAGGCATCGAATGCAGCCTGGGCTTCATCCGATGCACAGCACTCCAGGAATTCGCGCTCTTCCGCAGCCATTACGGTGTTCAGCTCGGTGCGCCCATGAGTGGCCAGTAGTGCCTTGGTCCTGCTCAATGCCCGCGCAGGCAATCGGGCCAACGCCTCGCCACGTTGAATGGCCACTTCCAGCGCCCTGCCCTCCTCCACCACTTCATTGATCAAGCCGATCTCCCGCGCTAGGTCGACCAGGAACGGCTCGCCGAAAAACAACAGGTTGCTAGCGACCTTGCTGCCCGAGAGCCGCGGCAGCAAATAAGTAGCGCCACCTTCAGGACATAGGCCCAGCCCCACGAAAGGCAGACGGAAAGTGCTGCCCTTGCCGGCATAGGCCAGGTCGCAATGGAGCAATAGCGTCGTGCCGATCCCAATGGCATAGCCTTCGACCGCCGCGATCACCGGCTTGGACAGTCCGGCGAGAACGCGCAGGAAGTCGATGCCCGGCACTGACTCCGCGCCCTTCAGCAGACGAAAGTCCGCCAAGTCGTTTCCTGCCGTAAAGTGCCTGCCCTCACCGCTCAGCACTATGATTCTGATGGCGTCGTCCTGGTCAGCCGCCAGCAATGCCGCTCCCAGTTGCGAGTAGGTCGTCACGTCCAGCGCATTACGCCGCTCAGGTCGGTTGATGGTGATCTGACAGACCCCATCCGCCGGCTGCACGACCAGGACTCCGCTGCCCATCAGGACAGTCCCACCACGGGGATCACTGCACCGTGGATGGCGCTGGCGCGCTCGGAAGCGAGGAAGCCGATCACATCTGCCAGTTGGCGAGTGGACACCCACTTGCTGGGGTCGGCGTCTGGCATGGCTCCACGGTTCGCCGGGGTGTCGATGATGCTGGGCGCCACGGCGTTCACATTGATGCCCCGCTCCCGCAGCTCCTGCGCCATGGACTCGGTAATCCGCGCCACCACGCTTTTGGAAGCGCAGTAGGCGCCCATGCTTCCTTTGCCGCTACTGGCGGACGCAGCCGAAACGTTGACGATCTTGCCACGGCCGGCCGCTAGCATGCCCGGCACTACAGCCCGGCAGGCATTCAGGGTGGTCGACACGTTCATATCCATCATGCGCTCCCACACGGCGGCATCGGCGTCGTGTACATCCACGCCCATGGCAAAACCACCGGCGATATTGCAGAGCACCGCCGCAGGACCATGGGCCTCCACCGCGCCGCCCAGTGCCGCCAGAGTCGCCGCGCCATCGGTCAGATCGGCCACCAGGAAATGCAGGGTGCCAGCCACCCCTTCATAGGCCGAGCGCAGAACCGCCTCGTTGCAATCCACCAGCAGCAGTGAATGGCCTTCCGCAATGAAGGCTTGGGCAACCGCGCGCCCGAGGGCGCCAGCGGCGCCCGTAACCACGACCAGACTGGACATTCATGAATCTCCTTACGCCATATATAGCTGACCTATAGTCAGCTTGATTATTCCCCTCACAAGATGCTTCAAGCACAAAGTACGTAGGGGATACCGAACATTCAGGCTCAGCTGGAAGGACGCTTGCCTTGGAAGGAACTATACAACAAAAATAACAGTGTGTTAGTTTTAACCTCAAGCGAGCGAGCCATAGATGGCTGGGCGAAACCTGACGCATGATGCAAGGCAACGCCAACGCCCCTGGAGAACCCCATGAGTACTGCTTCGAACCGAATCCTTCCTGAGCTGGACGACCTGAATCGCTTCTTCTGGACCAGCGGTGCAGATGGCCAGTTGCGCTTCCTGCGCTGCGCCGATTGCCGCTTCTGGCTGCACCCGCCGGGAATCGTTTGCCCCAAATGCCTCAGCCGGAACGTCGCCCCAGAGACCGTTTCAGGCATGGGCACAATCGAAGCCCTCACCGTCAACCACCAACCTTGGAGTCCAGGCCAGGAAGTGCCCTACGCCGTCGCCATCGTCAGTCTCGACGAACAACAAGGTCTGAAACTGACAACCAACATCGTTGGCTGCCCCCCCGAGTCGGCCTTCATCGGCCAACGGGTGAAGGTGGTCTTCGAGGCGGCGGAGGACGTGTACCTCCCCCTCTTCACTCCAGCCTGAGAGAGTCCGCATGCAAGCCGATCACGCTGAAGACCTCGCCAGCATCCGCGAACAGGCTCGACGCCTGCTTCAGGACCAGGCGACACCCGAGCACCTCAAATCACTGCTCAATGAGTCCGGCAGTTTCGACAAACTGCTCTGGGGCCATGCCGTCGAGCAGGGCTGGACGTCCGTGGCCGTTCCGGAAAGCGCCGGAGGTCTGGGCCTGGGCTGGAGCGGTCTTGCCGTGATCTGTGAAGAACTGGGCCGCCTCACCGGCTCCCTGCCCCTGATCACCAACACCCTTGCTGTCCATGCTTTGCTCAGGGCCGGCCCGGATGATCATCAGGAACTGATTGACGCCCTGGCCAACGGTGCCGCCATTGCCAGCCTGGCCCTGGCCGACCCGTCCGAAAGCGGCCTTTGCGGCAGCCGCTCAGCCCAGGTGCGCAATGGGCGCCTCAACGGCGAGAAAGCCCTGGCGGCCTTCGCCGCGGTCGCTGATGTCGCCGTGGTCCAGGCCGGTGATGAGCGAGGCAACGGTGTCTACCTGGTGCGTCTCGACCAGCCCGGCGTGCAGCGCCGTCTGGTGGAAGGTTTCGATAACTCCCGCGCCGCCGCGGTCTTGCAGTTCATCCAGGCCGACGTCATTTATCTCGGCGGTGCCGAACTGCTCTGCGAAGTCGGCAACCTGGCTGCTCTGGCCACTGCCTTCGAACAGATCGGCGGCACCCAGGCCTGCCTAGACATGGCTTGCGACTATGCCCGCGAGCGGCGCGCCTTCGGCCAGCTGATTGGCGGCTTCCAGGGCATCAAGCACAAGCTGGCGGAAATCTACTGCCTGCTGGAAATCGCCCGCGGTTGTGCCAGCGACGCTCTGGACGCGTGGGAGCAGCGGTTGCCCACGAGGCAGCAACTGACCTCCGCCGCGCGCATAGCCGCCATTCGCGCCTACAACCTCGGCGCCCAGGAAAACCTGCACGTGCACGGCGGCATGGGTGTGACCTGGGAAGCCATGCCACACCACTACTACCGACGCTCCCGCAGCCTGGCCCTGGAACTGGGCAGCCTCGCCTACTGGCGTGAACGCCTGCTGGCTGACCTTGGACTTGAATCCGCAACCGCGCTGGCGGGGTGACCGACATGAACCATGAACTCAAGCTCTACCGCGAACGCGCCCGGGCCTGGCTCGCCGAGCACGCCCCCCAGTATTCCGGGCAGGCCCGCCACGGCCTGTCCTTCGACGATGACCTGGCCCTAGCCCGGGCCTGGCAGGCGCACAAGGTCGACCATGGCTATGGCTGCATCACGCTGCCTCGTGAATACGGTGGCGCGGGCGGCAGTGAGCTGGAAAAGGTCATCTTCTGTGAAGAGGAGATGCGCTACGACCTGCCGCTGGTGTACTTCAGCATCAGCCTGAACAACCCGCTGCCGATCTTCCTGCGCTATGCGCCGGAGGCCTGGAAACAGAAGCTGGGGCCGGCCACCGTGCGCGGCGAGTTGATCTGGTGCCAGTTGTTCTCGGAACCCTCGGCTGGTTCCGACCTGGCCTCCCTGCGCCTGAAAGCAGTCCCCACCGAGGGCGGCTGGCTGCTCAGCGGCCAGAAGGTTTGGACCAGTTGGGCGCAGATCGCCGACTGGGGTGTGGTAGTCACCCGTACCGACCCGAGCCTACCCAAGCACGCTGGCCTCACCTACTTCTTCCTCGACATGAAGTCGCCAGGCATCACGGTCCAGCCAATCCGTCGCCTGGGCGAGGAAAAGGACCTCAACGAAGTGTTCTTCGACGAAGTGTTCGTCCCCGATGAGCAACGCCTGGGCGAAATCAACGGCGGCTTCAAGGTGGCAGTCGAGACCCTGATGATCGAGCGCTACGCCGTCACCGACGAGTCCGGCTACGGCCCCACACTGGAAAAGTTCGTCGACCTGGCCGGCAACGCCCGGATCAACGGCAGGCCGGCCCTGGAGGATGGCGAAGTGCGCTCGCGCATTGCCGAAATTTTCGTCGAACGCCAAGGCTTGCGAGCCATCCACCGTCGAGCCCTGGAAGCCTTTGCCCGCGGCGAGGCACCTGGGCCGGAGGGTGCCATCCGCAAGCTGCTGCTGGGCCGTACCCGACAGTCCCTAGGGGCCATGGCTATGGACTTGCTGGGCGCCAACGGTGCGCAACTAGCCCCTCATGGGCATGCGGTGAATGACTTCGCCCGCGCCTGGCTGGACCCTAGCCTGCGCATCGCCGGTGGAACCGACGAGCTGCTGCTCAACACCCTGGCCGAGCGGGTCCTGGGCTTGCCTCAGGACCACCGACCGGACAAGGGCATCCCCTTCAATGCCGCACCCAAATAAGGGCCGGCACGGCTGAACTGCCCGCTGCCCAATTCGGGGCGGCGGATGTGACACCCGCTAATAACAGGAGCGGAACCACCGCTCGCAGCAAACAGGACTGAACCCATGCATTTCATACTGGATCAGGAAGACGAGCACTTTCGCCAGGAGGTCCGCGCCTTCCTCAAGGGCAACCTCCCGGCCGACCTGGCCGGGCGCAACCGCCGTGGCTACCACCCGTTGCGCGAGGATATCCGTCAATGGACGAAGATCCTCAACCGACAGGGCTGGTCCGGCGCCAACTGGCCCAAGCACTGGGGTGGCACCGGCTGGTCACCGGTACGCCAGTTCATCTTCGATGAGGAATGCATCCTTGCCGGCGCGCCGCCGGTGGATACCGCCGGGTTCAAGATGATCGGCCCGGTGATCATGACCTTCGGCAGCGAAGCCATGAAGCAGGAGTACGGTCCGCGCATCCTCAATGGCGACGTGTACTGGGGCCAGGGCTTTTCCGAGCCCAATGCCGGTTCCGATCTCGGCTCGCTCAGCACCCGGGCTGACCGCGTCGGCGATGAGTACGTGATCAACGGCCGCAAGATCTGGACCTCCTTCGTCGAGACCGCGGAGATGATCTTCGTCCTGGTGAAAACCGATCCCGAAGCCCGCCAACGCGGCATCTCCATGATTCTTGTGGACCGTGAGGCGCCCGGCGTGACCATTCGCCCGATCCACGATATTGGCGAGAGCCATAGCCTCAACGAGGTCTTCTTCGACGACGTGCGGGTTCCGGTGACCAACCTGGTGGGCGAGGAAGGCAAGGGCTGGACCTACGCCAAGTTCCTTCTGGAGAACGAGCGCGCCTTCAGTGCCGAGTGGCCGCGCAACAATGCCAACCTGGCGCGCCTGCGTAAGTTCCTCAACCTGAAACAGGCCGATGGCCAGCGCCTGATCGACCGCCCTGGCTTCGCCAGTCGCCTGGCGCAACTGGAAACCGACCTCCTGGCCCTGCGTTGGCTGACCCTGCGTGCCCTGCACGAAAAGGCCGGCGGCCAGAGCCGGCTGCCGGTGGGCTCGCTGCTGAAGATCCGCGGCTCGGAACTGCTGCAGAAGATCGGTGAGCTGCAAGTCGAAGCGCTTGGCTGCTACGCCAGCTACGTCTATCCCGACCCGCTGGGCGACGCCACCCTTGAGGAAACCTGGGCCCCTGGCCCGGATTACGCGCCCGGCATCATGGCCGACTACTTCTACCGCCGCGCCACCACCATCTATGGCGGGGCCAACGAGGTCCAGCGCACCATCATCGCCCGTTCATTCCTGGAGCTCTGAACCATGGATTTCCAACTCAACGAAGAACAGAGCATGTTGCAGGACAGCGTCCGCCGCTTCATGGAGGACAACTGTGCATTCGACAAGCGCGCCTCGGTGGTCGACAAAGGCTCCTTCGATTCAAGTCACTGGCAGCAAATGGCCGATTTGGGGCTGCTGGGGCTGACGGTGCCGGAGGAGTTTGGCGGGATGAACTGCTCGGCTGTGGAGTCCGCCCTGGTGATGGAAGAGATCGGCCGCGTACTCTGCGTGGAACCCTACTGGGCTGTGGCGGTTTTGGCCGCTCAGACCCTGATCGCCACCCGTGACGCCAAGGCCGCGCCGTTGCTCCAAGCTCTCTGCCTGGGCGAAGTACTGCCGGTGCTGGCCCATGAGGAAGCCGAAGCACGGGGCAACACGGCCCGAGTGCAGACCAGGGCCACTGCCATCGCTGGTGACCGTTGGCACCTCAATGGTGAGAAGGTCGCGGTGGTCGCCGGCAACGTCGCCGAACTGCTGATCGTCTCCGCACGCACCAGCGGCAATCAGGACGACGAACAAGGCATTAGTCTCTTCCTGGTGGATCCGAAGGCTCCGGGCGTGGAGCGTCGAGACGTGCGCCTGATCGACAATCGCTGGGCAAGCCACATCTACCTGCACGACGTGGAAGTCAGCCAGAAGAACCTACTGGGCGTCGCCGGCCTCGGCCTGGCCGCCCTGCGCCACGGCATCGAGCAGGCCACGGTTGCACTCTGTGCCGAAGCCGTTGGCGTCATGGAGCGCTCTCTCTGGATCACCCGCGACTATCTGAAGATCCGCAAGCAGTTCGGCCAGCTGCTGGGCGACTTCCAGAGCCTGCAACACCGCATGAGCGAGATGCTGATCGAGCTGGAGCTGTCCCGCGGGATGCTGCACTACGCGTTATCCAGCCTGGACAAAGGCTCGGCCGAACGCGCCCGTGCGCTGTCGGCGGCCAAAGCCCATATCGGCAAGAGCGGTCACTTCGTCTGCGGCCAGTCCATCCAGTTGCACGGCGGCATCGGGGTCACCGAGGAATACGTGATCGGCCATTACTTCAAGCGCATGACCCTGATCAATAGCGCCCTGGGAAGCAGCATGCACCACTTCGAGCAGTTGGCAGCCCAGGAAAGATCAGCCGTCGCCTGATCACAAGTGGAAGTCCGGGCGCTGATTGCCGCCCGGGCACACCGGGCAACCTCCGGCACCGTTGGAGGCTGTCCCTTCACAAGGCATGCCCGGGTTCGTCCGGCCATGCCTTGTTTTTTACTGGAAGAGGCAGGTCTTCGCCCGCGGATCTAAGCGCCCCGGGAAGACACCGATATTTCTCAGCCGAACCGCCGCAACAACTAGGCATCAAATGAACATGGCCGGGTACCCCGCTTCCAGGATGCCCGGCCAGCCCTTCCAGCAATCAGCCGTAGACTTCGAACAGCCCAGCCGCACCCATTCCACCGCCCACGCACATGGTCACGACCACGTAGCGCACACCACGGCGGCGTCCTTCCAGCAGCGCACTGCCCACCAGGCGCGAGCCGGTCATGCCGAAGGGATGGCCAAGGGCAATGCCGCCGCCGTTGACATTGAAACGCTCGGGGTCGATGCCCAGCTTGTCACGGCAATAGAGCGCCTGGCAGGCGAAGGCCTCGTTCAGCTCCCAGAGACCGACGTCGCCGACGGTCAATCCATGCTTCTTCAACAACTGGGGAACCGCTGTGACCGGACCTATGCCCATTTCTTCCGGCGCGCAGCCGGTGACCATGAATCCGCGATACGCCCCCAGCGCATGCAAGCCGCGCTTTTCGGCCAGTCGCGCCTCCATCAACAGGCAGGCCGAGGCACCATCGGACAGCTGGCTGGCGTTTCCGGCCGTGACGCTGCCACCTTCCAGCACCGGCTTGAGATTGGCCAGGCCTTCGGCCGTGGTATCCAGCCGCAGGCATTCGTCCTTGCTGAACAGGAAGTCCCTGTAGCTGACCTCCTTGGTTTCCTTGTTCACCAGTTTCTGCCGGACCTGCAGCGGCGCGATTTCCTCATCGAACACACCCATGGACTGAGCAGTTGCCGCGCGACGATTGGCCTCCAGAGCGAAAGCGTCCTGAGCCTCGCGGCTGACGCCGAACTTCTTCGCCACAAACTCAGCGGTTTCGATCATCGGCATGTAGGCATGGGGCACGACTTCCACCAGCGCCTCGTCCTTTTCACGCACCGCCCACTCGAGGTAGCTGGGGGTCAGGGCACTGACGTTCTCCGAACCACCACCTATCACGATGTCCATTTGGTCGACCATGATCTGCTTGGCGGCGATGGCCACCGCCATCAACCCGGAAGCGCACTGCCGATCAACAGTGGAGCCGGCGACGTTCACGCCCATTCCGGCACGTAGCGCGGCGGCGCGCGCCAGGTTGCGGCCGGCGGTGCCAGCGCCCATGGCCGCGCCAATGATCACGTCTTCGACTTCGGCCGGGTCAATGCCTGCGCGCAGAGCAGCCTGCAGCAGCACATGGCCGGTCATCGAGGGTGACTTGATGTCGTTCAGCGCGCCACGGTGGGCCTTGCCTATGGGGGTACGCGCGGTGGATACGATGACAGCTTCTCTCATGAGGTTCTCCAGATGGCCGCTTCAGCCACGGGGTGCATTGGGCATGTTGAGGACGGCCTTGGCCAGGATGTCCCGCTGAATCTCGTTGGCGCCTGCATAGATGGTCACCGGCCGGGACATCATCAGAGGCCAGTGCAGGTCGGTATGCAGATCGCCCACCTGGACATCGCCCACAATGCCGCCGTACTCGCCGCTGACTTCCAGGTTGAACTCGGTGATCCGCTGCAACAACTCGGACACGTAGACCTTCAATACCGACGCCTCGGCGCCGGGCTCTATGCCTTCCAGGGCGATGCGATCACATAGCTGGGCGTAAAGCAGGCGATAGTCGTGCAGGTCGGCTTGCAGTCCGGCCAGCCGATCGAGTACGCCGCGATCGGTCGAAAGCTGCAGTTGTGCGACCAGACGCTCGGCCAGGTCCAGCGCGCTGCCGGCCATGGCCGAACTGCCCAGCCAGATACGCTCATGGCCAAGCAGTGCCTTGGCCACGCTCCAACCCTGGTGCAACTCGCCCACCAGGTTCTCGGCAGGCACCCGCACCGCGTCGAAGAACACCTCGCAGAACTCGTTCTCGCCGGCAATGTTGGCAATAGGCCGAATACTCACGCCGGGAGCCTTGAGGTCGATCAGCAGGAAACTGATGCCCTGCTGCTTCTTCTCGAACTTGCCGGTGCGCACCAGGGTGAAGATATGGGTGCAATCGGTGGCGTGGGTGCTCCAGATCTTCTGCCCGCTGACGACGAATTCGTCGCCCTCGCGCACCGCCTGAGTACGCAGGCTGGCCAGGTCGGAGCCGGCGCCTGGCTCCGAATATCCCTGGCACCAGACATCCTCGCAACGCAGTATGCGCGGCAGGTAATACGCCCTCTGCGCCTCGCTGCCCCACTTGATCAGGGTCGGGCCGAGCTGGGTTTCACCGTTGTCGATGATCCGCCCAACGCCGGCGCGCTCCATTTCCTGCTGATAGATCCACTGCTTGCTGAAGGAAATGCCCATGCCGCCGTACTCGCGAGGCCAGGCAGGGGCACGCCAGCCATGATCGTCGAGCAGCCGCAGCCAGTCGCGCAGGTCGTCACCGCGCAGTCGCAGGAAAGGACGCCTGTCGTTCTGCTTCAAGTGCCTGGGGTAATGCTCTTCCAGCCAGCGACGCAGGCGCAGGCGAAACTCGTCGTCACTCCATTCACGCGGGTCGCTGGATAGGCTGAACTCCACGTCCAGCCGGTCACCACGGGCAAGCTGGTCCTGACGAAGGGCCGGGTACGCAGAAGCAAAGGCGCGGCGGTGGGCATCTGCAGAACCTAACCAGGCCGAGCCGAACAATGCCGAACGCAGGTAGAGCCCAATGTCCACTTCCTCGGCAAAGCCCATGGCGCCGTGCAATTGCACCGCCTGCTTGCCGGTGATCAGCGCCGCAGCACCACAACGGGCCTTGGCAGCGCTGATGGTGGCCAGCGTCTCGGCGGACAGCGGCGCACTTTCATAACTATCCAGGGCGTGCCGCCAGGCGGCGTTCGCCAGGGAGATTTCAATATGCAGGTCTACGCAGCGGTGCTGCACGGTCTGGAATGCGCCGAGAGGGCGCTCGAACTGCACCCGCTGACTGACGTAATCGATGGTTTGGCGCAGGCAACCCGCCGCCTGGCCCGCCAGCTCGGCACTGAGAGCAACGCGCCCGGCGGCCAGCGCCTGTCGCAGAGCCGTCTCAGCGCCCTCGCCCAGTAGCAACGGCTCTGCGAACAGCAGCGGTGCCTGCCGAAAATGCACATGCGCCTGAGTGCCGATTCCGGCGGCAAAGGCTTCAACGTAGACACCGGGGGCATCCGCTGCGACCGCCACCAGTGCCAACTGGCCTTCCAACTGAGTGGACACCAGCAGCACCGAGTCGGCCTCGCAGCCAAGCACGAATTGCTTGCTGCCGCTCAGCGTACCGTTCTCGATACAGCAACTCGGCAGGTCCAATTCAAGCTGCCCGGCCTCTTCCTGCCAAGCCAGCGCGACGGGACGCTCAGCCGATTGCAACCAGCCAGCGAGCTGAGCCACACCATCGGAGGCGTCGTTGGCGTAAGCGGCCCCCAACAACACTGACGGCATCACGCAGCAAGCGACGAAAGGCTCGGCCAGCAATCGCTCGCCCATTACCTCAGCCAGTACACAGGCTTCGCGCAAGCCAAGTCCACTACCCCCCAGTTGCTCCGGCAGCATGACCGACGTCCAGCCGAGCTCGGCCATACCTTGCCATAGCCGGCGTTCGAGAGGGCGTACGCGCCCTATCCATCCGCGCAAGCGAGCCGGCTCGTGATTGCCAGCCAAAAAGTCATTCGCAGAATCCTTGAGCAGTTCTGCCACACCCGTATCATCATTCATTTCAGCTATCTCGTCGCTTAATAACTGATAAACTATCAGCTATAATGCCTCAGCGACGCAACAAGTCAATCCGTTGGAATAGACTCGCCTCGACAACAACACGTAGAAACTGGAGGTTCCATGCTCAGAGGGTTGGATAAAGGACAGCGCGCTGCGCTGCTGATCAGCGAATGCCAGCAGGGGGTAATCGACCCTGCTCTGTCGCCGTTCCAGAGCCTGGCCGCACAAGCCGTGGCGCGAAACATCGTGCCGCGCATCGCCCGCCTGGCGCAGTGCTTCAGGGATGCAGAGCTGCCTGTCATTCATTTACACGTGGTGCATCGACCAGGTTACCCCGACCTGCCCCGCACCAGCGCGATCATCGTCCGCTCGGTCAAGGACCAGCGAATGATCGCGGGCAGCCAGGACGTGCTGGCGGTGGATGAACTGCAGCCCCACCCGACGGATATCGTTCACGCTCGCAGTTTCGCCCTGGTGGCTTTCCACGGCACCGAACTGGATGCCATGTTGCGCCACATGGGCGTGCAGACGCTGGTAGCGGTTGGGGTGTCCACCAATGTGGCGATTTCCGGGCTTTCTCTCTGCGGCTCGGACCTCGGCTACCAGGTGGTGGTCCCCGAGGACTGCATCGCCGGCGCCTCGGCAGAGAGCCACGAATTCATCCTGCGCAACCTGCTGCCCCTGTACAGCACTGTGTGCGACAGCGATGCGGTGGTACAGGCGATAAGCTGAAGACCTGCGCTCTGCGTGGGGGCGAGTTCATTCGCGGATGAATTGCCCCCATTTACCGGACGACCATTGGGCTTCCACCGCCCCTGATGCTTCAGCTGGCGAAGCGCTCCCTGAGGACATGCTTGAGCACCTTGTTCAGGGTCTCGTTGCGCGGCAGGCGCTCCACCAGTTCCAACTGCTCTGGGATCTTCTGCACCATGATCCCGCTGGCCCAGAAGTAGGCGACCATTTCCTCGAGCGTCAGCGGCGGCTGGTCATCGGCAGGCTCGACTACCGCGCAGACCCGCTCTCCCCGCTCAGCGTCGGGCAGGCCTATCACGGCGACTGCGCGCACTTTGGGATGGCCGTAGAGGATATCCTCAAGCTCCCGCGCGGAAATGTTCTCGCCCTTGCGGATGATCACGTCCTTGAGACGCCCGGTCAGCGTCACCCGGCCATCGGTGCGCAGCAGGCCGAGGTCGCCTGTGCGGAAGAAGCCATCAGCATCGAACGCATCCGCTTCCAATGCCTTATCCGTATAGCCCTTGAACACGCCACGACCGCGTACTCGTATTTCGCCGTTCTCCCCCACGGCAGCAAGACTGCCGTCCGGGCGCACGATGCGCAGCTCTATGTCTTCGACGGGCAGACCTTCGGAGAAGGCCAACTGATCGTCTCCATGGCCGGGGGAACCGGCGCAGATCAGCGGCACCTCGGTCATGCCGTAGTTGTGGGTCAGCACGCAGCCCAGTTCGGCCTTCACCTGGTAGTAGAGCTCCGGCGGCTTGGGCGCGCCGCCGCCGCAGAGCAGGCGCAACGATGGTATCAGTGGCTCGCCCGGTTGGCGACGCTGCTCCGCCAGCAAGGCTTCGTAGTGGGCAGTGCTGCCACCCGTTGTGGTGACACCGAACTGGCGGAAGATGGCCGACGCTTCTACCGCTTGGAACCTATCCAGCAGCACGGCGCTCATGCCACTGGAAAGCAACATGGCGGTATACATGGCGCCGCCTATATGGGCGTAGGGGAACGCCACGGTACCCACATCGGCGGATTCGACTCCCATGGCCCGCGCCAGATTGCGTCCACCGATCATCAGCGTCTGGTCGCTGTGGCAGGCTCCCTTGGGTTCAGAAGTGGTACCCGAGGTGTAGTAGACCCAGCGCACCGCATCGCCGTCTTCCGGGGCCGGTGGAAGGTCGGCGGCCTTGCCCTGGGGCAGGTCGCCGGACATGACGATGACCTGAGGGGGGCGCTCCAGGCTGTCGCGGATGCGCTCGGCCATTGCCGGAAAGTCCCGCTCGGCTGCACCTGGAACCAATAGGAAGTCTGAGCGGTTGCGCTCCACGATGCAGCGCACTTCACGCTCGCCATAGAGCGAAATGATCGGGTTCTGCACGGCCCCCAGGCGCGCCAGCGCCAAGGCGGTCATCACTGCAGTCAATCCGGTCGGTAGTTGCCAGGTGACGATGCTGCCGGGAACAACGCCGCGACCGAGCAGGCCTGCAGCCAGGCGTTCGGATATATCCCGCGCCTGTCGGAAGGTCATTCGGAGGCCACGTTGGCCGTCGATCAGCATAGGAGCCTCGGGGGTCAAGGCTGCGCGAACCTCAAGTAAGCCCCACAACGTCGTCGCTTCGAGCAATTGAGCGCTCATTGTCTTCCTCGTGAGATACGCGTTTACCAGGCAGCCCGATGGGCACCACCATCCACGGGAATCAGGCAACCAGTGAGGTAGCCGCCCAGTTCAGAACACAAGTAAACCGCCAGGGACGCGATTTCCTCGGGCCGCCCCATGCGTTGTACCGGCACACCACGGCTGAGTCGTTGTAACAGGTCGTCGATTTGCATTCCCCGAGCCGATGCCATCATCCCTACCTGCTCACGCATATGCTCGGTGGCGATCCAGCCGGTGGCCAGGGTATTGACGGTGATCCCGAACGCGGCGAACTCGTCGGCCAGCGATTTGTTCAAGGTCACAACACCTGCACGCGCAGTATTGGCCGCCATAAGGCGCAACCCGGGGGCTGGCTCCTTTGCAGCGGCGGTGCCGATTGTCAACAGGCGGCCCCAGCGTTGCTCACGCATGTGCGGCAGCGTCGCGCGCGCCAGGTGCACCACGCTCATCACCAGCCCCTGGAAAGATTCGAGGAAGCGCTCAGCCCCCTCCTCCAGAAAATCGCCTGGCTCTCCACCGTGCACGTTGCTGATCACTATGTCCGGGGCGGCGAAGGCAGCACGCGTTGCCTCAACCACTCGCCGAATCTCATCTTCGCTGGTGAGGTCGGCGCTAACCCCCTCGGCGATGCCACCCCGCGCGCGGATGCCCTCGACCGCCTCCTCAATCGCCGTGGTACCTCGCGCCACGACCATCACCCGGCAGCCTTCGGCGGCGAGCATCTCGCTGCAGGCACGACCAATGCCTTTGCTGCCACCCGATACCAGCGCGACGCGCCCTTCAATTCCCAACTTCATGACTTGGCTCCTCATTCCCGCCATAGCGCCAAATGACGCCCACGGGGCTACCGCGCGGCTAACACGATCGGTGAATGGACGTGAGTTGAATAAAGTGAAACCGACACCCGTTGCAGGTGCCGGTTCTGGCTTAGCTCCTTACCCGGTACCGGGCTGCCTGGTGCCCAGGTATCACCGATTCATCTGCTGCATAAGATGTTGGCGATGGTTCGGCGGGCGACGAGGGAACGCTGGGCACCTCTCGGCTGGCCATCTTGGGTAGGAGGAAGTAAGACAGCGCTGGGATGAGCACCAAGGCACCGATCATGTTCCACAGGAACATGAAACTAAGCAGGATGCCCATGTCAGCCTGGAACTTGATCGGCGACCAGATCCATGGGATCACACCGGCCGCCATCGTCAGGCCGACAAGGCCAACGATGCGCCCGACGAAGTCCAACGAGCCCTCGTAGGAACGAGCTAGCGTCATACCCTGGCGTTGCATGTTCAGTTGTACGCTGAGCAGATACAACGCGTAGTCGACCCCGACGCCGACACCCACCGCGATCACTGGCAAGGTGGCGACCTTGATGCCGATGTTGAGCAGTACCATCAGCGCTTCGCAAAGCACTGAGGTGATAATCAGAGGGACGAGCGCCACCACCACCGCCCGCCAACTACGGAAGGTGATGAAGCAGAGAAGCGCCACCGCTCCGTAGAGCACCAAATGCAAAGTCCAGAAGCTGCGCTTGACCACTATATTGGTGGTAGCCTCGATTCCAGCGCTACCCGCGGCCAGCATGAACTCGCGGGCCGGAGTGTTGTACTGCTTTGCGTAGCTCTCGACCTCCTCCACCACGCGGTCCAGGGTTGCTGCCTTGTGATCGCTGAGGTAGGCGATGATCGGCGTGATAGCGCATCCTCGATCAGCCATTTCCGGTCGATCGGTAGAAAACATCTGGAAAGCCTGGTTGCGGTTGCTGTTGTTGCGCGGAATTGCCTGCCATCGCGGATTGCCCTCGAACATCCCCGAGGTCGCCAGGCGCACGCCATCAGCAGGCGAAAACGTGGTTTGAACTCCTGGAATTTCGCGCAACCTGGCAGCCAGTCGATCCGACTCGATTAACGAAGCGAACTTCGTACACTCCCCCAGCGGGGTCTTCAGCATCACTACAAACTGGTCGGTAGAGAGCCCGTAGTTCTGGCTGACGAATGCCACATCGCGGTTGTAGCGGGACTCCGGACGCAGCTCCGGAGCGCCGGCATTGAGGTCGCCGAACTGGACGTGATGGCTGATCGAGAACCCAGCACCGGCCAATGCGAGGGCCCCCAATACCGCAGCGGTCGCACGGCGCCGCTCGGTCAGCCGGACCAGCCAGGCGCGGATCATCTGCAGCGGGCTGCGGCCGGCTTCCAGCTGCGAGGCGCTCTGCACGCTACGCCGAGCGGCGCTCTCGCTGACACCGAAATACGACAGCAGCACGGGGATCAGGAACAATTTGGTGAAGATCAGAATAGCCACGCCGAGGCTGGTGGTCAGCGCCATGTCCCGGATCACAGGGATATCGATGATCACCAGCACGGCGAAGCCGACGATGTTCACCAGCAATGCGGTCAAGCCAGCCATGAATAGCCGGCGGAACGTATAGCGCGCGGCGACATATTTGTGCGTGCCGCGGCCGACGTCCTGCATGATACCGTTCATCTTCTGCGCGCCATGGGACAAGCCGATGGCAAAGATCAGGAACGGTACCAGGATCGAGTACGGGTCGAGCACGTAGCCGAGCACGCTGAGCAGCCCCAGCAGCCAGACGACGCCGAGCAGCGCGCAGAACACCAGCAGCAGGGTGCTGCGCAGGCAACGGGTATAGAGCAGAATCAGCACACTTGCGATAATCACCGAGATGGCAAAATACGCCATCACCGAATACAGGCCATCAATCAGATCACCCACCAGTTTGGCGAAGCCGATGATGTGAATGCGGATGCCGTCGCTTTCCAGCGATCGCACATTTTGCTCAAGCTGATGAGAGAAGTCCGCGTAGTCCAGAGCCTTGCCGGTCTCTGGATTGATGTCCAGTAATGGCACGAAAATCATCGACGACCGCAGGTTGTTGGCGACATAGCTTCCAACGATGCCGGCGCGATTGATGTTCGCACGCAAGCGATCCATCGACTCCTCACTACCATCCCAGCGATCCGGAATCACCGGGCCACCGCGATAGCCAGCCTCGGTGACTTCGGTCCAGCGCAGGCTGCTGGTCCACAGTCCACGCATCCAGCCCTGGTCAACACCTGGCATCAGGTAAACCGCATCGTTAACTTTCTGCAGCGTGAGCAGATAGTCCTTGTCGAAAATGTCTCCGCGAGTGTTCTCAACGACGATACGCGTCGAGTTACCCATACCGCGCAAGGCGTCTCGGTGCTTGAAGTAGTTCTGGATGTAGGGATGCGACTGCGGAATCATCTTTTCGAAGCTGGTATTCACCGGCAGCTTCAGGGCATGCCACCCAAAGAACAGAGTCAGCAGCGCGCACAGCGCGATGACCGCCGCGCGATGATTGAATACCAGGCGCTCGAGCCAGTTTCCGCTGGATCTGTCGAACTGACTGGGATCGGAAATCACGGGCATGTCGAGAGCGTTGGAAAAAGCCATGTTCGCCTCTACTTATTCTTGAATAACGAAACAGCTACTGCAGGGCAACCGGTCTCACACCGGAGTAGCCCACCGTAACGGCTTGCCCCTTGGGCAGGGCCACCAGGCTGGTGAAGCGTCCAGGACGGCTGCCGGGCACCACCTTGAAAGCGCTCAACTGGGAATCCGTCTGCAGCACTCGCCCATCGACGCTGGAGGCAATGAAGCGTCCCCCTTCGGCCAACTGAAGATCACTCAGCGCCACGCTGATACCGGTCGGCATCACTACCCAACTGGCGCCATGATCCAAAGAGCGGTAGGCACTACCTTGGAGCCCAACTGCAATGACGGCACCAGGCCGCGCCTTGATGCTAAAGAAACTGCCGCTATAGCCAGTCTCCAGGGTCTCAAAGCGTCCGCTCTGCGGATTCAAACGGTAAATGGTGCCACGCTCAGAGCTGAGGAATAGGTCGTTGCCGTAACCGCTGATGCCCAGGTAATGGAGTAACTCGGGATTGTCGACACGCTCCATCCATGATTCCCAGGTCTTGCCCCCATCGTGAGTAGCCAGCAACGTACCGAAGGTGCCTGCGACATAGCCGACCTTGGCATCGACGAACCAGACCCCCATCAGTGCCTGCTCAGGACCATCCTGGTAATTGAGCCTGACCCCGTTTAGATAACTGGCGGCATTGCTATCGCCGGCAGCTGCGAGCTGTTCGAAATGCTCCTGCAGCAACTTGGCCGCATCTCGCCCGTCCAGTTGTTTAATCCAGGATTTGCCGTGGTCATCGCTATGCAGCACCACGCCCTCGTGCCCCACCGCCCATCCATCAGTCTGGGTAGGGAAATACACAGCGAGCAAGTCGGACGAAACTGGTGAGGCCATCTGTGTCCAAGTGGATCCGGCATCATCGGAGACCGCAATGAGTCCGCGGGCGCCTACGGCTACCAGCCTCTTTCCAACCACAGTGATCGCATTGAACTGCGCACCTAGAAGATTACCCACTTGGGATGCGGGGCGATCCAGGGGATCGATGAAGCCATCATCAGCTCTTGCCCAGGGCGCCAGGGCAAAAAACAGCAGCGCGACTAGCAGCCGATTGCGCAATGCAGCCATTACATCCTCCAGTAGGCCACGCCACCCTGAATTACGAAGGCAGGCGACCGGAAAAAAAGGGGAGATCACTCCCCCCTGATAACGCTCAACCGTGTTGCATGGAGTTCAGCGCACGCCACTCCCAGCAAGGGAGCCCGGCGTGAAATAGGCGGCCGGATAGGGATCAACCTGGTAGAAACCCGTCATCTTCGGCGCCCCCATCAGAGACCCGTTGCTGTAAGCGCCCTTGGTCATGTCGTACAGAACATACTGACCATTGCGGTAGGCGGGCTTCTCGTATTGCTGGATCGACGGCTGGTACATCAGGTGGTGCACCTTGCCAGCCTGGTCTAGCGAGTAGTAGACCAGAATGCTCCAGCTATCCTCGTCGAGCAGGAAGTGCTTGACCTTCTGCACGTGACGCTCACCCGGCTTGAGAGTTGCTTCGACCACCCATACGCGGTGTAGCTCCCAGCGCAATACATCGGGGTTGAGATGCTTCGGCGTATTAGCAACCGTCGGATCCACGGACCAGGCCTTGTAGGCGTTGTAAGGAACGTACATTTCCTTACGACCGAGCAGCTTGAAGTCGAACTTGTCCATCTTGCCGTCGAAGCCGTTGATCTCGTCGAACAACAGCACGCCTCCGCTGGTGGTACTCACGGTGTCGTACTTGAACTCCGGAGCCAGACGCACACGTCGCTGGCCGGGAATGTACGACCAAGCCATAGCATCACGTTGGCTGGTTTCGAGGAAGTTGTAGCGCATCTGCTTGACGCCAACCGATGCTGCCGGCGCGGTCGTAGAGGCGATCAGCGCCCAGTACGGCTGGTTGTCCGGCACCTTGTCGAGACTGTTGTCCCAGAACAGGTTGCGGTTCTCAATCTTTTGAATACTGCTGAGTGTCACGCCACCGGAACTGTCGATCAGATAGGCCGCCTGAGTGCCTTCGCTATAGGGCAGCTCGAACTTAGTGTTCGCATTCCACATGGCCTCATAGCCATCCTTAGGAATTGGGAACGGAATCTGCGCATGGGCGCCCGACAGCCCCGGCGCAGGCCCATCAAGCTTGGGATTCTTCACACGTTTGATGGTGTTGTCGTACACCCACTGCGGGTAACAGGCGGTACGGTGAGTCGGATAGACATCGACGCGGAAACTCTCCGGATAGCGTTTGAAGAGCTCCAGGGTGCCTAAATCGAGCTTGTCCTTATATTGCGCCAGGTTCGCTGCGGTAATCTGGAACAGCGGTTTCTCATTGGCGAAGGGATCGGCGTAGGGCGAGCCGCCCTTAGCGCCCATGATCGGTTTGTAGTCGGCGGGAGCGGTGCACAGGCCACCGTCCCAGGCGGGGATACTGCCGTCAGAATTGCCAGCCTTGATCGCTCCCAAGGGGGTCAAGGTATTGCCCAACTGGCTGATCTCCGCATCACTTGGCGTGGCCATGGCGTGCCCGCTAAGGAGCACACCGGCCAGACCCAGCCATAGCGTATTGTTCTTATTGGTCATGGACTGTTCCTTCATTGGCAGGTTCGGGAAACGAAATCAGAAGGTCGTCTTGTAGGTGAATGACAACCAGCCATGGTCGTTCTGCACCGCAGAACCATTGGTGTAACCATTGGTGGCGTAGCCCGTCGCCGGATCGTTCTTGTACTCCGCGTGGGAATCCAGCCAGGTCAGGCTGAAGGTGTGCAGGTTTTTCCAGACACCCGAAACGCCCACCGAATAGTTGTAAGCTCCTTCGTTCGTGCCACCCAGGGTCGGACTGTTACCATTGATGCCATAAGCGACGCTCATCGGCATGGACACGTCCCAGCCGGGGAAAAGCTGCGGCCACTGAGGCGTGAAGCCGATCTGCGTGCCGAGAGAGCCTCGGTCAACGCAGTTCTTCGAGTAGCCAGAGGTACAGCCATAGCCGCGGGCGTTGAAACGATCCGGGTTATCGGTAATTTTGTCCAGATGGTTGTAGGCAATTTCACCCTGAAGGGTGCCCCCATCCCACAACGGGGTTTTAGGCAGCAGGTAGATAGCGTTCACCAGCGCATGCCAACTGTCGCCGCGGGCGCCCTCAACTTCGCTGTATGTGGGGGACGTACCGTTGCCCGGCAACACCGTGTAACCGGCCACCGAGTTCAGGGCAGTGTTCTTGCGATAGGACAGCTCTCCCGCAACACTGACCGTTCCCAGCGTCTGAGAAATGCTCAGGCCGTACAATTCGGTATCCCGCGCATAGGCCAGACGAACGGCACTGGGCACCACCGCCACCACACCTGGAGCAAACTGGCGAAGCTGAAGTTGGGTGAAGCTCCACGGCAGCTTTTCATCGAAGCGGCGGTAGTAAGCGCCTACCGTGCCACCAAGCCACCAGGGGGACCAGCGCAGATTCAGGCCGAAGTCGCCGGACTGATGGTCAGGCTCCACATCCTTGCCGTTGGGGATCTCGAAGCCGGATGCTGCGGTATTGCCAAGATCCGAGCGGGAACCATCGGAAGGGGCGAAGTAGGTGCCACCAGGTACCAGCCGGAAAGGTTTCCAGTCCAGCAGGTACTGCGCCGCAATAGATAGGTCATCGGTCAGCTGCAGCTGAGTGGAGATCTGCTTCAGCGGCATGAACAATTCTTTGGCCTCGGACCCCGGACTGGTCGCCGCCTTGATGGTGTTCACCGGCCCCTGAGAGTAAGCGATGCTGTTACCGATGGAGTACAGCGACTCACCCCAGTAGACGTTATGCTGCCCAACTTTGAGGTTACCGGTCATGCTACCCAGCTGGTAGTTGCCGAACACGAACGCATCCAGGAACTCACCAGAGGGGCCAGAGATGTAACGGTCGGTATAGCCGTTGTAATGGTTATTGCGGTAGTTGCCACTACGTCCCAGCGCAGGATTGGGCTCGGCACTGTCTTGGTAGACGTCGTCGTACCACCCGGCGGCACTGACGCGCACGCCATAAGTATTCTTCCAAATCGCATCAAACTCGGTGATGACATCCAGCCGATTAGTGACCATGTCACCGCTATCGAATTTGTGCTCAGTATCGTCGTACGCAGGCGAGTTGTTGAAATCCTTGTTCCGGCCTTCCATTCGCCAACCGGCATTGTAGCGAATGGTATTGTCCCAGTTGATATTAAGGTCCGGATTGCCCGTCTCGATTGGCATGGCTCCGGCGGAGCCAGCCCCCATAGCCCCTATCATCAAGGCGATCGAGTAGGCGAGGTACGAAGGCTTAGGCCAGTGCATACCGCCACAGGCAATTGTTGTTTTTGTTCTCATCACGTTGCTGCCTCTCCGATTCAGGTCGGTTTTATTTTTCTGGCCTGGCAATGCATTCGAGAGTTCAGCACCTGTCTCGTTGCACGTCTACGGCTACGCCAGAACTCTCAACCACAAGCTAACACATAGTCAGCTATTAGCAACCCCTCTGAACGGAAAAAACGTCAGTTATTGATCTTTCCTTTTGCACTCAATCAGTTAACAGCCCCTACAAGCCGAATCACCGACACTCTCTAGCCACCCTCCCCTAGAGACATCGGGCCCTGCCAGATAAGCGCCTTTCTCGGCCAGCTACGCAGCTGTATATACCGCAGTTGACGGCACAGTCAGTAAAACACTGGCCACCGGACATCAACTCTCGACGAAGGCGCCCGCAAAATTCTTCGCGCTACACCCAGCTGCCTGAACGAAAAAGCCGTTGCCCAAGCGTCCGGCACCCCTCGAATAGCTAGCATTGACAGAATAACTGATATATTGTCAGCTATACCCGAGCACCCTTTACCAAAGAAGCAAAGCGCACAACTCCCGTTTTCCGAAAGCCAGGCGCGCCCCATCCAAGAAGAGGTATTCCATGCCCGCTCCTACGTTCCCCCATCTTTTCCAGGGTTTTACCCTGCGCAATCTGGCACTGCCCAATCGCATCGTCATGGCACCCATGTCGACCAACCTCGGCAGCCCAGAAGGGTTCGTAACCGCAGAACAGATCGCTTTCTATCGTGAGCGGGCTCTCGGCGGAACCGGCATGATCATCGTCGAGTTCTGCTGCGTTGACGGCGCCAGCGGTCGCTCGGAACATCGACAACTGACCCTCGAAGCCCCTGCTCAGGTCGCTGGGCATCAGCGCTTGGTGGAAGCCATAACCTCCGCTGGCGCGGTCGCCTGCCTGCAGTTGCAGCACGGTGGTCAAGGCGCCAAGCGTGACTTGGTGCGCGGTGGTATGCCGATCGCCCCCAGCGACGTACTCAGCCGCTCCGGCCGCCTGATGGCCCGAGCGATGACCGACGACGAAGCGGAAGCCCTGATTGAAAGTTTCGGCCAAGCAGCCGAACTGGGTATACAGGCCGGCTACCAGGCAGTGGAACTCCACGGCGCCCACGGCTATTTGCTGACCTCCTTCCTCTCCCCTTACTCCAACCAGCGAGACGACCGTTGGGGCGGCGACGAGGACAGGCGCCTGGCCTTTCCGCGCCGGGTGATCCAGCGTGTTCGCCAGGCCATCGGCGACCGCCCCTTGATCTACCGCATCTCGGCTGACGAGTTCACCCCGAAAGGGCTGACTATCGATGATATGGAACGAATCGCGCCCAAGCTGGTTGCCGCTGGGGTCGACGCTCTGCACGTTTCCATCGGCCTGGGCTGGACCAGCTTCGATAAGGTGATCGAGCCAATGTCTACGCCTGAGGGTTGGCGCCTGCCCTACTCCAGGCGGATACGCGCGGCTACCGGCGTTCCGGTGATCAGCGTCGGTCAGATCCGTTGGCCGGAGACAGCCGAGCATGCCATCCGCGACGGCGACGCCGACATGATCGCCCTCGGCCGGCCGCTGCTGGCCGACCCAGAGTGGGCGAACAAGGCCCGCCGTGGCGAACGAGACTGCATCCGCCCCTGCACGTCCTGCAATTATTGCGTTGCCATCAGCTCGGCTGCCGACGGTGCCATTGGCTGCGCCGAAAACCCGCGCACCGGCCATGAGCTGGACAGCCTGCCGGACGCTGGCAGCCGACGGGGCCAGCGCGCCGTAGTGATTGGCGGCGGCCCTGGCGGCATGGCCGCAGCGCTTATGCTTCAGCAGGCAGGATTTGCTACCGAGCTGCACGAGTCTCGCTCTGTACTGGGTGGCGGCCTGATAGCGTCGGCCGCCCCGCCCTTCAAGGACAAGCTCACCTGGTACCTGGACTACCTGCACCGCCAGCTTGAACGAAGCGAGGTCGCGGTGCGCCTGGACAGCCGGGTAGACCTGGCCGATCTCACCCGAGGTGAAACACCCGCCATCGTCCTTCTGGCTACTGGCGGCCAGCCTATCCGCATGCCCATAGAGGGCGCGGACGGCCCTGCCGTCCGCGACGCCTACGAGCTGCTGATGGGTGACAGCGCACGCCTGCCCGTCGAGATCGGCGAGCGGCCGGTGCTGGTCTATGGCGGCGGCGAGACCGGTTGTGAAACCGCCGAACTGCTCAGCGAACAAGGCCATGAGGTTGTGTTGGTGAGCCGTTCTCCGGCCGAGCAACTCGCTCGCTCGGCGGAGATGATCTACCGGGGCGTACTCAAGCGCCGCCTGCTGGAAAACCCGCGCATCCGGATTCAGGACAACGCCAGCATCGAGCGCATCGACGACGACGGCCGCGTGCTGCTGCGCCACCAGGACGGCAGCAGCAGCGAGCTGCAGACCAGTGCCGTGCTCATCGCCCAGGGCCGACGCCCTGACGAAAGCCTACTGCGCGGCCTGCTGGAGGCCCAGTTGCCGGTCACCGTGATCGGCGACGCGCGTCGCGGTGGACGTATCGGCGATGCGGTGCACGACGCCTACCGTGCGGTCCACAGCCTTTGCTCCGGAACGGCGCCACTGCGCCCTCTGGCCTGCTGATCGAGAACAGGAAATCTGTCGAAGGAAATTGCCATGCAACTGAATCTCACCCCGGAAGACGAACTTTTTCGCGACGAAGTCCGAGCCTTCCTCAAGGCCAGCCTGCCAGGCGACGTGATTCGCCGCAGCCGCACCGGCATGCATCCGCCGAACGAGGATGACCGCCGCTGGTGGAATCGGGTGCTGCATGACAAAGGCTGGGCCGCTCCCCATTGGCCGGTAGAGTACGGCGGCACAGGCTGGTCGCATCTGCGAACCCACATCTTCGAATACGAATCCTGGCTGGCTGGCGCTCCTGAGCTGCGCTGGCAAGGCCTGCGCCTGATCGGTCCCGTCCTCTATACCTTCGGCAGCCCGGAGCAGAAGGCCCGATACCTGCCGGCGATCCTGAAGGGTGAGGAGATGTGGGCCCAGGGCTTCTCCGAACCTGGGGCGGGGTCCGACCTGGCATCGCTCAAGACCAACGCAGTGCTCGACGGCGACCATTATGTAATCAACGGCCAGAAGCTCTGGACTACCGAAGGTCAGTACTGCGAGCAGGGCTTCTTCCTGGTTCGTACCGAGAACGGCGACCGTCCGCAGAAAGGCATCTCGATGATCATCATCGACATGCGCACGCCAGGCGTGACCGTGCGGCAGATTCCCATGATCAATGGCGAGGGCTCCACTTGCGAGGTCTTCCTCGACAATGTCCGGGTGCCGCGCGAGAACCTGATCGGTCAGCCGGGCAGCGCCTGGACCCAGGCCAAGTTCCTGCTTTCCAACGAGCGCACCTCCAGCGCGGATATCTACAAGGCTCGTGGCGACCTGGAACGCATTCGCACCATTGCCAGCCAGGAGCTCAAGGACGGCCGCCCACTGCTGGAGGATCCGAACTTCGCCCGTCGCTTCGGCGCCTTGCGCCTGGAGGTAGAGGCCCTGGAATGGTCAGTGCTGCGGGTAATGCACGAAGCCCCCAGCCGCCATCCTATCGCTGCCTGCGCCTCGGTACTCAAGGTGCGTGGCTCCAGCCTTCAGCAGAAGCTCACCGAGATGATGGTGGAAGCCCTGGGTCAGCGCAGCCTGCGCCAGTACCGCCGTGACGAAGCCTACGCCGAGCCGACCGGCAACCCACTCTGGCCGGCCTATACAGCGGGCGTGACCACCGACCTCATGTACCTGCGGGCCTGCACCATCTATGGCGGTGCCATGGAAGTCCAGAAAAACATCATCGCCAAACTGGCGTTCGGATTCTGACCATGAACTTCGATCTCTCTGATGAGCAGAAACTGCTCACCGACAGCGCCGAGCGCTACATCCGCGAACGCTACTCCTTCGAGGACCGCCGGCACCTGTTCAAGAACCCCGAAGGCTTTTCACGCCAGCACTGGAACGCCTTCGCCGAAATGGGCTGGTTGGCCCTGGACATTCCCGAGGAGTTCGGCGGCCTGGGCGGCAGCAGCCATGATCTGGCTCTGCTGATGGAACAGCTGGGAGGCGGCCTGGTGGCCGAGCCACTGGTGGACACCGCCGTGCTCTGCGCTCGCCTGCTGCGCGTCTGCGACAACCCCGAGTTGCGCGAACGGCTGCTCGGCCAGATAGCCACTGGCGAAGTGGTACTGGCGCTGGCGCACCAGGAGCAGCAGATGCGCCACGAGTACGACTTCGAGCTGACTACCAAGGCCCGTCCGGTGTCCAATGGCTGGAGCCTGTCCGGCGTCAAGCACCGGGTCTTCCACGGCGCCAGCGCCGACCACTGGGTGGTGAGTGCCGAAATCGAAGGCACCGGTGATTTCGCCCTGTTCCTGGTGGCCCGTCATCCGCTGGGGGCGGTGCTGGACAGCTACGAGCTGATCGACGGAACCCGCGCGGCCGACATCACCCTGGACCATGTAGTGATTCCGGAAAGCGCCTTGCTCATCCGTGGCGAGGCGGCCCAGGAAGCACTGGAGGAAGCCCTCGACCACGCCGTGTTGGCCACCAGCGCCGCGTGCCTGGGGTCCATGGAGCAGGTCATGGCCATGACCGCCGACTACCTCAAAACCCGTGTGCAATACGGGCAGCCCCTGGCGCAGTTCCAGGCGTTGCAGCACCGCATGGCGGAAATGTTCATCGAGACGGACCAGGCTCGCTCCATGCTGTTGAGCGCCATTCGCGCCGTTGAATCCGGAGATCGCCAGCAACGCCGCCTGGCCATTTCCGGCGCCAAGGTGGTGGTGGCCCGCGCCCAGTACTTCGTCAGCGCTCAGGGCATCCAGCTCCACGGTGGTATAGGTACGACCGACGAATATGCCGTGGGCCACCACTACAAGGCAGCGGTGGTCTACGACAAGCGCTTCGGCGATGGCGAATTCCACCTCGACCGCTCCAACGCCGACCTGAGCCCGGCCGACGGTCGCCCCCTGCGGAGTGCCCTCAATGCATGACTACCTACCCCTGTCCTTCGCCGACGACCTGGAGCAGCGCGCCCGCTTCTATCGTAACGAACCGGCCTACATCGAAAGCAAACGTCGCATCAGTCACGGCGAGCTACTGATCGCAGCGAGACTGATCGGTTCCGCTATCTACAAAGCCGGCGTACGCCGCCAGGATCGTGTCGGCATCCTGTCGATGAACTCCATCGAGTTCGGCGAAATCATGGCCGCCACCCAGTGGGCAGGTTTCATTCTGGCACCGGTCAATTTCCGCCTGGCGCCGGCGGAAATCGCCAGCATCATCCGCGATGGCGCGCCCAAGCTGTTCTTCTTCGAGGCCCAGTACCTGCCAATCATGGAGCAGCTGCGCCATGAACTGCCTTCGGTACAGACCTATGTCTGCATCGGCGGTGAGGCAGATTGGGCCGTTCATCACGAGGACTTTTTCAGCACCGGCGATGAAGCCGGCCCACCGATTCGCTCCACCGAGGAAGACGTCTGCTGCCTGATCTACACCAGTGGCACTACCGGCAAGCCCAAAGGCGTCATTTGGGGGCACCGCGAGTACCGTCAACTGGCCCAGGTGGATACCTGGTTGTGCGACATGCAGCAGCCGGACGTAACGCTGATCGTCATGCCCATGTTCCACTTGGGCGGCATGGTCATCAGTCTGTCTCAGCACGTACGTGGTGGCGCCGCCTATCTTCAGCGCCAATTCGAGCCACTGGACGTGCTCAAGGCTATCGAGCAGGAACGCCTCAGCATTCTGCTGCTGGCCCCGACCATGGTGCAGATGGTGCTCGACCATCCCTATGTAGCCGAGGCCGATCTTTCCAGCGTCCGCACCATCATCTATTCCGCCGCGCCCATGCCGGTGCCGGTCCTCAAGCGCGCCATCGAGGTGTTTGACGGCTGCGGATTCGTCAACCTGTTCGGCCAGAGCGAAATCTGCATGTTCTGCCTCTCGCCTGAGCAACACCGGCCGGACGGAGGCGAAAAAGATCGTAAGCGCCTGGGGTCGGTGGGCAAGCCCTACCCCAACCTGCTGGCCAAGGTCGTCGACGAGGACGGCAACGAATGCAAGGTCGGTGAACCCGGCGAAATCCTCGCGAGAAGTAGCGCCATGTTCCGTGGCTACTGGAACAACCACGGCGCCACCCTGGAAACCCTGCGCGATGGCTGGTGCCACACCGGTGACATGGGCCGTTTCGACGAGGACGGATTCTTGTATCTGGTAGACCGCAAGAAGGACATGATCATCACCGGCGGCGAAAACGTGTATTCCCGCGAAGTGGAGGAGGCCCTGCTGCAGCACCCGGCGGTATCGGAGTGCGCGGTCATCGGCATCCCCGACCCCAAGTGGGGGGAAAACGTCTGCGCAGTGATCACCTTCAAGACCGGCCGGAGTGCCAGCGAGGCTGAGCTCATCGAGCACAGCCGCAGCCTGATCGCCAGCTACAAGAAGCCGAAGAAAGTCATAGTGGTCGACGCTCTGCCCAAACTGGTGACCGGCAAGGTCAACAAGATCGAACTGCGCAACCTGTACGCGCGGGCCTGAGGGCCTGACACAGGTAATAACAACAAGAGGCACTGAGAAAATGCTCAACCTGTCCATGAAACCCACTGGCTGGTTCCAGATCGGCTGGAGTGCGGAAATCCCCCCAGGTGGCGTCAAGCCGATGAAGTACTTCGGCCATGACCTGGTAGCCTTTCGCAGTGATACCGGCGAACTGGCCGTGCTCGACGCCCACTGTCCGCACATGGGTGCCCATCTGGGCTACGGCGGCAAGGTAAAGGGCGACTGCATAGCCTGTCCCTACCACGGCTGGGAGTGGAACACTCAGGGCGAGAACAGGCTCATCCCGGGTGAGGAGCGGCGTATTCCGAAGAAGATGCGTAAATGGCACGTCGTAGAACGCCACGGCATCCTGTTCCTCTGGCATGACCCGGCCGGCAATGCGCCACGCGAAGGCTGGGAACTGCCAGATGTCTTCGACCATCCTGAGCATCCGGCGGATCCGAAGGACTTCTATCCCTGTTATCCGAACGCCATCGTGTTCAAGCCCAACGAGCGCATCCACCCGCAACTGATGACGGAAAACGCGGCGGACACTGCGCACTTCCGCTTTACCCATCACGCACCGGAGGACCCGGTGCTACTGCACTTCGACACCAGTACACCGGTGTGGAAGTCGGAGATGGGCTTTCTAAACAAGCACACCAAGGAAATCGCCCTGCGTCTGCATGCACGCAACGCTGGGGTAGGCCTGTCCTTCACTATCTTCCAGCACAAGGCTTTGGGGCGCCGCTTGGTACTCTCCTGCACGCCGGTCGACGACGACAGCTCGGACCTGCGCGTCAGCTACTACTTTCCCCGCGATCCCGCTTCCCCCGAGGTCATGCCTGAGCACGTGCGAGAGCAGGCGCGGCAGACGGAGGAGCTGTTCGAGGAAGATGCGCGGATGTGGCGGCATCAGCGCTTCCGCCAGCAGCCGATCTTCGCCAAGCGCGACGTTGCCGGCTACCGAGCGTTGCGCCAGTGGTGCGCCCAGTTCTACGAGGCCAGGGGCTACCCCCAGGGACCGCTGAAGGTCATGGAGGATGAGCTGTGACAGCCCCCGCCCGCTTCGAGGTCTTCTCATGAATCTGTCCCTTTCCGAAGAACAACTGATGCTGCGCGACTCCGTCGCCCGGCTATTCGCCGTCGAGTCCACGCCGACTCGAGTACGCGAGGCCGAAGCCAGCGGCTTCGACCCCGCCCTCTGGGAGCGACTGGTGGAACTGGGCGTCCCCATGATGCGTGTGTCCGCAGAGGCCGGCGGCAGCGACATGGGACTGCTCGACGCTCTGCTGGTGGCCGAGGAAGCGGGCCGCCACCTGGCCTCGGCGCCGCTGGCCGAAAGCCTGCCGGCGGCGCGCCTGCTGTCCCGGCTGGACAGCCCCGAGGCCGCCGACTTGCTGGCGCGCATCGGCCAGGGCGCGGTGGTCAGCCTGCTGCCACAGCCATTGGACGGTGCAGCGCCCCTGGCTCTGCCGGGCGCCAGGGCTGCCGAAGCGGTGCTGGCCCTGGACGGCAAGCGTGTCTTCGCCCTGCGCGGCGAGGCCCTGCGCCAGCCTCAGGCAAACCTCGGCAGCGATAGCTGCCTCGTACTGGACGCCGCACAACTGGCAAGCCTGGAACGCCAGCATCTGGCTTCCAGTGAGGGGGCACGTCGCGCATTTCTCGCGGCAATCGAGGAATGGAAGCTGCTCAAGGGTGCCATGCTGGCAGGGCTTTCCCGCCAGGCCATCCAACTGGCAGCGGACTACTCCCGCGAACGCAAGCAGTTCGGCAAACCCATCGGCAGCTTCCAGGGCATCGCCCACCCGCTGGCCGACGCGCTGACCGAAGTGGATGGTGCCCAATTGCTGCTCTGGCACGCGGTAGCGGCCATCTCGCGCAACGAGGCGGATGCCGCCGCCCTGGTCTCCATGGCCTGGTGGTGGGCCGGGCAATCCGCCAATCGCGCAGTGGCCCGAGCCCTGCACAGTTTCGGGGGTTACGGCGTATCCCTGGAGTACGACATTCAGCTCCACTACCGACGTGCGCGCGCCTGGTCGCTACTGGCCGGCGACCCGGGACGGGAACTGGATGCAATCGCCGATCGCCTGTGGTACCGGGAAACCGATGTGCCGCTACCCGACGCTGGCGCTGTCTCCCTGGAATTCGGTTACGGCGATGCGGCGGCGCGCTTCGCCGAAGAAGTACGTGCTTTCTTCGAGGCTAACCTGACCGAAGAGCTGAAAGCTCACGCCCACCACTCGGTGGACGGCTACCACGCGGGCTTCAACAGGGAACTGGCAAACGCCGGCCTGCTCTTCCCGCATTGGCCGGAAGAATGGGGGGGGCGTGGCAAGAGCGCTTTCGACATGCATGCGCTGCAAGAAGTCTTCGAGTCCTTCAACTGGCAACGCATTACCGGCCCCATCACCAACCAGGTGGCGCAAATCGTCATGCGTTTCGCCACTGAGGAAGCCAAGCAGGAAGCCCTTCCCCGCTTCGCCCGCGGCGAGGCCCTGGCCTGCCTGGGCTTCAGCGAACCGTCCTGCGGCTCCGATGTTTTCGCGGCCAGAACCCGCGCCACCCGCACTGCCGAGGGCGACTGGCTGATCGAGGGGCAGAAGATCTTCACCACCGCGGCGAACGTGGCCGATTACTGTTTCCTGCTTGCACGTACCGACCCGGACGCGCCAAAGCACGCGGGCCTGACCCTGTTCCTGGTGCCCATGGACCTGCCCGGCATCGAGGTACACCCGGTGTACACCGTGCAGGACGAGCGCACCAACATCACCTACCTGAGTGGCGTGAGATTGCCTGATCGTTACCGGGTCGGCGAAGTCAACGCCGGCACCTCGGTGATGGCCGCGACCCTCGAACTGGAGCACAGCGGCGACCAATACCGCATCAGCTTCTGGAACATGTACCGTCACGCCGTGGACTGGGCCCGCGAACAGGGCCGCCTGGGCGAGCAGGACGTGCGCCGCCGCCTGGCCAGGGTCGCGGTGCATACCACCATCGCCCGCGACCTCTGCTATCGGGCCACCTGGTCGGTACAGGCCCAGGCCCCGAACCGAGCGGCCTATGGCCCCATGTCCAAGCTGTTCTCCACCGAGCAGTATCTGCGCGACGCGATTGATCTGATGGAGCTGTGCGCGCCCTTCTCGCTACTCCGCGACGAGCATGGTGTCGGCCTGGTCGAATTGGGCTACCGCCAGTCCATCGGCATGACCATCTACGGCGGCACCAGCGAGATCCACCGCAGCCTGATCGCCGAACAGGGGCTGGGGATGCCGCGTTCGCGCAGCTGACCCAGCACACCGCGCGGCCAGGGAAGGCGGCGTTCGGCATATTTGTCCCGAGGACCGTTCGCGATGCAGCCCTCAACCTCCGACAACGACGTTCTGTTCCGTGGCCGCCAGGCCATCGCCGAGATTCTCACCAGCACCCTCACTCCATCCAGTTCATCTGCAATACGGCCTCCTAGGAGCCTGTCGGCCCCTCACCGAACTGCTGGGTTTCAGGGACAAGGATGTACTGGCCTGCTGCTTTGACATGCACGAAGAGTCCTGGGACGCTGCCCGGGCGGCCGGCATTACGTCAGCCCCCGCTTCGCCCCCTTCCGCCGGGGCAACATGCCTTCGACGGGGAAGCTTTACCGGGAACCCTCGTTCAGGCATGACTACACGCCCTGGCCGCTGCCGATAAATCCTGACTGACCGTCACCTCAGGCATCGGCGTTGGCGGCAAAGCCAACGCCTATTGCCAAAGGATCGACACTCCCGTCGATCCGCCCCTCGGCGCCCGCGCCTGTCAACGGCATCCAGTCGTCCCTCCGGAGAGCACCCCAAGAGCGCTTTCAGCCGGTTCAGACTGCACCGCGCCTTGACTGGCAACCTCATAGCCACAGGGGTCGACAGCATTGAAATCCCCCTCTTGTCACTTAGCTTGTACCTCCCCTCTTTACAAATGACAAAAATGTCATGATTATAAAAATTACATAACGTCAGTTAATCTCCGCGACACAGACGCCTCAGGGAGTACTGCAATGCTCAACGCTACTACGACCCGTCCGAACTCGGCCGAAACCTTCGACCCGCAGGCCAGGGCACGAGCCTTGCTACCGCTGTTGGCTCGCAATGCGGAACAATGCGAGAAGGATGGCCGGATCACCGACGAAGTATTCGCCGCGCTACGGCAGGCGGGGCTGTTCGCCATCACAGCGCCCCTGCGGGCGGGTGGCCCAGGGGCGAAACTGATCACCCATATCGAAACGGTGGTGGAGCTCGCCAAGGGCTGCGTCGGCACCGCGTGGGCCTACTCCCTGCTCTCTAGCGTTACCGCCAGCGTCAAGAGCATGCCGCAGCAGATTCAGGAGCAGGTGTTCCGCAGAGGCGACGAGCTGTTCTGCAGTGTCGCCGCACAGACGGGCTACGCCGATCCCATCGAGGGTGGCGGCTACCGGATCAGTGGCAAGTGGGGCTTCGCCTCGGGCTGCCGGCACGCCAGCTGGGCCTTGAACGGGATTGCCATTCGTGACACGGCGGGCCAGGTGGTGGACAGCGGTTTCGCCCTGATCGGCCTAGAGCACCCGCAGGTCGAGATACTCGACAACTGGCATGTCGCCGGTATGGCCGGCTCGGGCAGCAACATGATCGTGGCGGACAACGTGGTGGTGCCGGAAAGCCTGCTGCTGCGCGCGTCAAGGCGCCCGCCCGTCGAGGCGCTGCACACAATGGAGGGCCTGGAGCCGCGTGACCGCTGGCCGACCGAGCCACTTTTTCCCCTGATCGTGCTGGCGCCAATGCTGGGGGCCGCAACCGCGATGCTGGAGAGCGTCGTGCAAACGATGGGAAGCCGTCCGGTGGTCTGGTGGAGCTACCCAAGCCAGAAGGATTCGCAACGTCTGGTCGGTGGTGTAGGACAAGCGGCCCTGGAGATCGATTCGGCCTGGCTGCACGTCCGCCGCGCCGCCGCGATGCTGGATGAAACCGCCCAGCAAAGACTGCTGACGGGTTTCGAGAAGGTGCGCATCCAAGCCGATTGTGGTTTTGCCATGGGCCTGCTGCGCGACGCGGGCAACCGTCTGATGGACATCGCCGGCCCCGGAGCCTTCGCGCTGAGTAACCCGCTGCAGCGACTCTGGCGCGATCTGAATGTGGGCACGCGACACAATGCCATGAACCAGGGACTTTCAATAGAGTTGTATGGCCGGGCGATGCTGGGGCTGGAATCCAGCCTGAGCCTGCTCGCCGATATCGGACCGGTACCGGACTGGGCGGTGCCCCGCTGATCGAAGCGCTGGCAAGGTAGCGCCGGCAGCCATTGCGTCGGCGAACGGACACTGTGCGCCGGGCAGCCGGCGCTAGAGGAGAAAGACATGGGCCCTGCCAACACTGCAGACACCAAGACCGGCGATGTCCGCTCCCGCGTGGCGGCGCAGCGCCGAGAGCGGATGCAGGCCAGGCTACTGAATGCGGTGCTGGAGCTCTACCAGCCGGGGCACGGCGGCGCGCAGCCGCTGATCGACGATGTGATCCGCCTCGCCGAAGTGTCGCGCGGCAGTTTCTACAAGTATTTCGAGTCGGTGGAGCATGCCGTCACCGTCCTCGGAGAGCGCTTCACCGCGGAAAACATGGAGGCATTCGAAAAGCTCTTCGGCCAGGAGCAAGACCCGGCGCTCAAGGCCATCGGCGGCACGGCGATGACCATCAGTCGCGCCTGGCACGATCCCCGCTGGGGAGGGTTCACCACCCATGTCGATCATGTCGAGTATTTCACCCGCGCCAGCAGCACCAACCTGGTCGTGCGCGACTGCCTGGCCGAGGCTCGTCGCCAGGGGCAGATGCGCTTCGACTCGCTCGACGTCGCCTTCGACCTCATCGTCGGGGCTACGGTCCAGGCCCGGCGGCGACTGGTCAGCGGCGTCGAGACGCCCCGCGCCTATGTCAGCGAAATGCTGCAGCGGGTGTTCCTGGGGCTTGGCATGCAGCCTGACAGGCTTGCCGAGGTCATGCATTCGGCCTGGGGTCGCATTGCCAACAGCGCGCCGCTTCTGGATTGGTGGTGCACCGACCGCGACTGGAACGAGCAACCATGAATGAATAGAGAATCCTAGCTTCAGCATTCGCAGCGGACAGCCGCAGCGCTTCCCCCCCCAAAGCAATCGCAGCTGGGTAAACCCGGCATGGGCCTGGCTACGCCCCGCGCAATCACCAGCAGAAAGGAAAGAACGATGAACAACAGCAGCAACATGAATCTGGTCCTGAAACACCTGAAAGGCTTCGAAGACATCGACAGCTACCTCAAGACGCTTGGCGATACGGTCACCGAGGATCTTGAATGGGCCAACAGTGGCTTTCCGACCCACTATGGTCTCGAACAGGCCCACGAAGCCTTGCATCGTCTGAACGAAAAGCTGCGTGGCATCCGCATCGAGTGCCTGAGCATCGCCGAGGACGGCAATCAGGTATTGACCGAACGCATCGACTACATGGTCGATAAACAGGGCAATACGCTGCTCACATTGCCCTGCATGGGGATATTTACCATCGAAAATGGACGGATCAAGAGCTGGCGGGACTATTTCGACGGATCTGTATTCAAGTGAGCCTACTCGGGTCGTGCAGCGGCTGGCGGCGATGGCGGCCCCGCTCCGGCCCGCCCTCCCTCATACCTATCGGGATCGAGTCAACATGCCAATCGATACGAAAGAATTACGCAATGCCCTGGGCAAGTTCGCCACCGGCGTAACCATCGTCACCACGCGCGATGCGGCAGGTACGGACATCGGCGTTACAGCCAATAGTTTCAATTCGGTGTCGCTCGATCCGCCGCTGATTCTCTGGAGCCTGGCGAAGAGCTCCGCGAGCCTGTCGGCATTCAACGAGGCGGAACACTTTGCCGTGCACATACTGGCCGCTGACCAGGAATCCCTCTCCAACCGCTTCGCCCAGCGCGGCATCGACAAGTTCGCAGCTCTCGCCATCGCCCGCGGCAGCGACGGGATACCGCTTCTCCACGACTGCGCCGCCCGCCTCCAGTGTCGACTCGTCCATCGCTACGAGGGCGGCGACCACGTCATCCTGATCGGCCAGGTGATCGACTTCGAACACTGCGAGCGCAAGCCGCTGGCCTACCTGTCGGGACGCTATGCCTATACCTTGCACAAGCCTGCGTCGTCCCCCAGCGATCGACTCCCGGGCGTGACGGTCAGCGGTTTCGACCGCAACTGGCTGAGCTACCTGGCATACCGCACGACACGCCAGTTCATCCAGAGGCACCGACCGACCTTGAGGATGCAAGGCTTGCACGAAGCCGACGCCTATGTGCTGAATATCCTGCTGGCCCAGGGCAACCTGCTCCCGGAACAAATCCGCTCGCTGATCGACGATCCCTGCCTGGATATGCCCGTGATTCTGCAAGGACTCGCCCAGCGCGGCCTGATCCTGCTGAACGAAGGCGACGCAGCCACCGTGAGGTTGTCCAACGCGGGACGCAACTTGGCCATCGACCTGATTGCCGCCACCAAGGCGCTGGAGGAAGAAGCGGAACACGGCATGGAACCCAGCGAGGTATTGCTGCTCAAGGAGCTGCTGTGGAAAGTGATCCGGAACACGCATTCACCCGCCCAACCCCTCCTCTCGCAGAGCACGCCTCAAGGATAAGGCCGCCGACCGGGGCGGGCAGGTCCAGCACGCTGCGCCAGCCAGGTGCAGCCGCGGCGATGCGCGGCAAGAAGTTCAGCGCACGGGCGGCGTTCAGAGCGGCAACATGATCGGGCTCATTGGGATCGGTCACCAGGCCCAGCTCGCACTGGATGGTCGGTGACCCCTCGATGACTACGCGCCAGTTGGGTGCATCCTCCGAGTCGCGCCAACCCGAACCGATATCCAGTCGTGTCGTCTGCTCGTTGACCAGTTCATAGAACGGTTTGCCCTCGGAGAAGGCGGTAAACGTCCAGCGCACACCGGCGATCGTGCCCTTTGCCACTGCAAGTCCACTGGGTTGAAGAACCATATCGGCTTTCGACGCACCAAACTCCTTGTTGGTCAGCCTAAGTTCATCCATCACCACGCCCAACCCCTGCGCCACCAGGGCGGCGGACTGGGCAATACCCCACGTCCACAGCCTGTCTACTTCCGAAGGTGCGGCCGACGGATCGAATTGCGCATCGGGAAGAGGTTGGCCGATACCCAGGTACTGCCCCATCTGTATCGCGGACGGATAGTGGGGTATGTAGTTGCGCTGCGCGGCCCTGACCATGCGGATGTTGCTGGAATAGCCCGAACAGAACAGCGGCAGCACATCGCTGATCAGGCCGGGAATGTTGCCGCCGGCGACCAGGGCCGCACCACCCTGCTCCGCTGCCTCCTGCAGCATCCGGTGCTCCGGCTGGCTCGGCAGATACCAACCACCTATGCCGGAATAGACGCTCGTCCCGGCTCGGAGAAATCGGGCGATGATCTCCGGCTCCCACTTCAGACCGTGCCAGGACATTACATCGGCACCCAGGGCCGTAAGCGCGCCGATATCACGCGTAGCCTCTAGGCCGATCGGGCCAGTCCCAACCATCTCGCCGACGTCCCGTCCATCCTTGTCCTCGCTGTGTACCAGCACACCCACCAACTCGAAGCTTGGGTTGCGCAGCAACTGACGCACCAGTTCACGGCCAACGCCGCCGGTGTAGCAAACGATCACTCGCAAGGTCATCTGTTATCTCCCTACTGTATTTGCCGCGCTCCTGCGCATCTAGCGGCGCAAGGCACGGAATCCGAGCTCCGGATAAGCGAAGGCCCCGGTTGTCTGAACCGGGGCCTTGACGGACTGCCAGGGCTTACGGTTGCCTTGGCCTATAGACCGACGAATGCGGGGGCACGTTTGTTGAGGAAGGCATCCACCGCCTCTCGATGGTCACGGGTGAGGTACAGGGCAGCCTGATTGTCCATCTCATAATCCAGCGCATCACCGAGACAGGTAACGCCACGAGCAAGGGCGGAGCGCACCAGGGCGACGGACAATGGAGCGTTGGCGGTGAACTCCGCGGCGATTTCCAGGCTGCGCGCCAGCAAGTCGGCGCCCTCTTCCAGTAGCTCATCCACTATGCCCAGCTGAGCGGCTTCGGCCGACGCCACCACCCGTGCGCTATAGAAGATTCGCTTGGCCTGGGCCAGACCCACACGCTGCGGCAACGTCCAGAGCAGGCCAAGGTCTGGAATCAGGCCCACCTTGGCAAAGGACGACACGAACTTGGCACTGGGGGCTGCCACCACGAAGTCGGCTGCCGTCGCGAGGGAAAAGCCGGCACCGGCGGCGTAGCCTTCCACCATGGCCACCACGGGCTTGGTACCTTCGACCACTGCCCGGATCACCCGATGGCCGAGCACCATGCGACCTCGCCCCACCGGCAACGGCCGTTCTGCCGACATTCCGGAGACATCTCCCCCCGAGCAGAAATGTCCATTCGCGCCCCTGAGTACGATCGCGCGCACCTGGGCATCGTCGTTCAGGGTCTCAAGGCACTCGGCCAGAGCAAACAGCATGTCCCGCGACAGCGCATTGCGGGTCTTCTCGTTGTTCAGGGTGACGACGGCAACGGCGCCGTGTCTCTCCTGCAGGACCATTTCACTCATGTTCCGCTCCAGAAGCCAGCAGTCCGCGCAGGATCGCAATCACCGCGAGAGGCTGGTCAATCATCATGTGGTGGTAGGTGCCGGGTATGCCGAACGGGCCGCGGCCAAGGGGCAGCAGCTCGACGGCCTGCTGGGCGTCCTTACGGCTGACCACCGGGCTGCATTCGCCATAGATCACATCCACTGGGCGCTGCACGCGGGGCAGCAGGCTGACGCCAAGCTCCTCGTGGGCAAGGCCGAGCGGCAGATTGAGGTCGAACTTCCAGCACCAGCCCTGCTGCTCTTCACGCAGCGAGTGACGAGCAATATTGGCCAGGATCGGTAGTACCGGATTCGGTTGCTCCGGCATCAGCCGGTATCTCTGCAAGGCGCTGGGCAGATCCGGGTAATAGCGCTTGCTGCTGGTATTGGCGGTATCGACAGGAATCTCGGCACCGGGCAAGACGATGAACGAGTCCAGCACCAGCAGACGTTTGAACAGATCGGGGCGGTCGGCGCAGGCGCGCAGCATCCGCGAGCCACCGTAACTGTGACCGACACCGATCACCGGGCCGAAGCCGGCACCTTCGACCAGGTCGATGATATCCAGGGCACCGAACTGCTCCGGATAGCTTTCGCGATGTTCACTGTCGCCCATTCCGGATAGGTCCAGAGCGACCACGCGGTAATCTTCGCTGAAGTAAGGTGCAATGGCGTCCCACCAGTGGGCGTGGCCACGCATGCCGTGCACCAGCAACAACACGGGCCGCTCCGGCCCCTCCTCTCCCCAACTCAGGTAATGCAGGCGCCGACCGTCCACCTCGAGAAAGCATGGACGGCCCGGACGCTGCATTGCCCAGGCAAGCCAGGCGGGTACTTCCACCTGCTCACGCTCCTGTGCAATGCCCATCAGTACTTACTTCTTGTTGAACACAGGCTTGCGTTTCTCGCGGAAGGCCGCGATGGCCTCCAGGTGGTCAGGGTGCTGCGAGGAGATGTTCTCGTAGGCCATGCCTACGTCCATCATGCTGGCGGCCATCTGGCGCAGCGGCACGTTGATGGTGGTCTTGCTCCAGCGCAGCGACTGCACCGGCATGGCAGCCAGCTTGTCGGCGTAGGCGTCGACGTAGTCGTTCAGCTCCGCAGCCGGCATGGCCTTGTTGATAAGGCCAAAGCGCTCGGCCTCGGCCGCGCTCAGCTTCTCGCCGGTAAACAGATAGTGCTTGGCGCGAGCGTAGCCCATCAGGTAGGGCCACATGATCTGGCCACCGTCGCCGCTGATCAGGGCGACGTTGTTGTGCGGGTCACCAAAGCGCGCGGTGTCGGCCGCGAAGATCACGTCGCTGAACACTGCGACGGTCGAACCCAGTCCGATGGCATCGCCATTGACCTTGCAGATGATCGGCTTGTCGCACTCCAGCATGCCGTTGACGATGCGCTTGGCTTCGCGAACGCAGCGGTAGAACTCGGCCGGATTGTCGTGCAGCCACTGCATGTACTCGATATCGCCACCCGCACTGAAGGCGCGCCCAGCGCCGGTGAGGACGATGATGTCGCTCTCCTTGTCCTCAACCAGGTCATAGAACAGCCAGGACAGTTCGGTATGCGATTCCCCGGCGAAGCTGTTCAGTTTCTCGGGCTGGTTGAAGGTAACGTTGAGAACGCGGCCACGGCGTTCAAAGGTCATCGTCTTGTAGTCAGCGAAATTCATCGTCGCTCTCCAGGTCATGCGGGCTGTTGGTTTTTCGTAAAGCTGACATTTGGTCAGTTCTGTGTAGAATGTATAGCACTGCACATGGGCTGGCAAGCAACTCGAAGTATCGATCTACAAGTCAAGCCTTGCGCCAGCCTTGCTGATATGGCGGGAGATGGCGATGTAGTTGGGTAAATGAGGAACAAGAAAAAATAACTGACTGATATTCCACTCTAGCCAGGAGCCAACACATGCGAATCTTTGCGGCAACCTCTCGATATGTTCAGGGCGCCGGCGCGCTGGACGACCTCGGCCGGCACTGCCGGCCACTGGGCAGTCATGCCTTCGTGATCACCGACGCGGATATGGCCAGGCTGCTGGGTGCGCGCGTAGTGGCCAGTTTCGAAACGGCGGAGATGGCGAGCTCGCTGGAGGTATTCCCGGGAGAAATCACCCACACCGCCATCGCTGAGCTGGCCGGACGAGCCCGTGATTTCGGCGCGGACATGATCGTCGGCCTGGGCGGCGGCAAGGCGCTGGACACCGCCAAGGGCGTGGCGCTCAAGCTTGGAGCACGCAGCGTCAGCGTGCCCACCATCGCGTCCAATGACGGACCCGCCAGCGCCGCCATTGCCGTCTACGATGAGCACCACATCATGCAGGACATCCTGCACCTGCCGCGCAACCCTGAGCTGGTGCTGGCGGACACCCGAGTGATCGCCAATGCTCCGGTGCGCTTCCTGCGCGCCGGCATAGGTGACGCCATCTCCAAGAAGTTCGAAGCGGAGGCATGCGCCGCAGCCGGCGCCACTACCCTGCTCGGCACCCCGGCTTCTCTGACTGGCCTGATGGCCGCTGACGCCTGCTACCGGATCATTCGCCAGCACGCGGTCGGTGCCGTGCGAGCGGTGGAGCGCAAGGAGGTCAACGATGACCTGGAAGCTCTGGTAGAAGCCACGGTGCTGCTCAGTACCCTGAGCTTCGAAAATGGCGGCCTGTCCCTGGCGCACGCCCTGGCACGCGGCTTCTCGTATCTGCAACGAGCACGAGGCACGCTGCACGGCGACCACGTTGCCTACGGCTTGCTGGTGCAGCTAGTGATGGAGCAGCGTAGCGAACACTTCATCCATGAACTCTGCTCCTTCTACCGGGAGGTTGGCCTGCCCACTCGTCTGGCGGATTTCGGCCTGGAGCAACCTACCGTCGCGGAGATTCGCGAGCTGGCGGAGAAATCAATGGTCAGCCCCAGTGCCGCCCGTTTCGCTCCGGCGGTGGACGCCGATCAGCTGGAAGAGGCGATCCATCAGGTAGAAGCCATTACCACGGTTCCGGCATAACCCCGGCACCAATGAAAGGGGGGAGCCTTGGCCCCCCCCTTTCATTGCGATGACTCAATCAGCCAAATCGCGCCAGCAGCGCCGCCATGCCGGGCGAAGGCACCATATTGCCGGGATTGTAGAAGGGCGACAGTACTTTCAGCAGACGCTTGCGGCTGGCCTTCGAGATCTTCGCCTTGAGGGTCTTCTGCCGCTCGATGGAGCGCTCGCGCTCTTCAGGCGTCATGGATTCGCGGTCCACACCATTGAGGTATGCAGCCACTCTGGCGGTGTGGGTGCCGATGTGCTTGACCGCGAAAATGAAGGCCCACACCCGGTACAAGTAGGCGAACGGGCCGCTGCCGTAGAGTGCCTTGTAGGCCTGGAAGCAGACCTCGCGATGCTCGAACTCTTCGGCCAGGTGCCATTTCCACAGGTCTACTGCTTCCTGGTCGGCCCCCTCCAGGTACTCCTCGAGTTCCTCGAAGAACACCTGTCCGGCGGATGAACCCATGGCCTCGAACCCTTCGCAATAGGCCACATTGAAACGCAGGGATCTGTTGGCGAGGAAGCTGGCGTAGTCGTCGCGATAGGGCTTCTCCAGTTCCTGCATACCGGCATAGCCGGATTTGTAGAGCATCTTGTTGAAAGCCACGTGCTGCTTGCAGTGCTGCACTTCCTGCTTGTTGAAAATCTCGATGCTCTCGCGCAAGGCCTGGTGCTCCTCGCCGAGCACGTCCTTGACCTTCATCATCACCTTGACCAGGTAAGGCTCGATATGGGCCGGCACCGTAGAGAAGGCGTTATAGCTCTGGGCAAACTCGCGTACAGGCGCCCAGTGCGGACGGATGCTGGAAAAATCAAAGGCGGGTTGGCGGACTTTCATCCCACTGTTCCTCTTGTTGTCATGTGATGCATCCGGCATGCGGGACGGATGCTCGTCAGTCGTGGCGGGACACTGGACCGACTCAATAAATGACTAGTCGTCAGTTGTATGCTCATACCTATCCCGCGTCAATCTATGTGGCGACGATCGGTTGCCTGGCGCTTCAGCCCCTGCCCCAAAGGCGCAGGTCTTCGACGAAAGCCGCCGGACTTTCCATGGCGGCGAAATGCCCGCCCTCCTCCAGACTGCTCCAGCCAGCCAGGTTGTAGACCAGCTCCACCCGGCTGCGGGGCGGTGCCGGCGACAGCGCATCCCCAGTGCATTCGAGGAAATGGGTCGGAACTTCACAGCGCTTGCCTTCGGGCAGCAGGGTGAAGCCGTCCTTCACCACGCCGGGATAGAACCAGGCGGCACTGGTGAAACTGCCGGACATCACATAGATCAGGATGTTGGTCAACAGGCTGTCCAGGCTGAATACCGCTTCGAAGGGACGCTTGCGCAGATCGGCCCAGTCGTGGAAACGCTCCAGAATCCAGGCTGCCTGGCCCATGGGATTGTCAGCGGCGGCCCAGGCAATGGACTGCGGCTTGGTCATCTGCACAGCGGCATAGCCGCTATAGCCGCGCTGGGCACCTTCGGCCCGCGCCTGCCAGGCTTTCTCGGCATCATCCCGTGGCGGTACCAGGGAACGGAAGCCGAGCATGTTGAGGTGGATAGCCTCGACATGGGCCCCATGGTCCAGCCCGAGCCAGGAGGTCACTATGGCGCCCCAGTCGCCACCCTGGGCGCGGTAACGGGGGTAGCCAAGCACTTCGGTCATCAATTTGTTCCAGAGCGCGGCGGTCTGGCGCTGGGAGGTGACCCCGGCCGGTTTGCCACTGAAACCGAAGCCCGGCAGGCTGGGAATCACCAGGTCGTAGGCATCCTCGGCCTTGCCGCCATGGCGCGAGGGATAGGCCAGTGGCTCGATGGACTGCCAGAACTCGAAGTGCGAACCAGGCCAGCCGTGAGTCAGCAGCAGCGGCCGACGTCCCTCGGCCTCGCCCTTCACATGGACGAAATGCACCAACTGACCGTCGATCTCCACCTGGAACTGCGGATAGCGGTTGAGAACCGCCATGCAGGCCTGCCAGTCGAATGCCTCAACCCAATAGCGCTGCAACCCTGCGAGGAAGTCGGCATCGCAGCCAAGGGACCAACCGGCCCCGGCGGGCGCCGATGGCAAGCGGCAATCGGCAACCTTGGCAATCACGCGTTCGATCTCGTCGCGAGTCCACTGGACCTGAAAACTCTTCATTTTTATTGTCTGCCTGTTCCGGGGTGAGTTACGGCTGCCGGAGCAGCCTCGAGGATCAGGACCAGGACCAGTCCGGATCGCGCTTTTCAATGTAGGCCTTGCGCGCTTCCTGGGAGTCGTTGTAGCGCGTCACCCGGCCGGTGTAGTCCTGCTCGATGCGGTAGCCATCTTTCAGGGACAGGTCTTCCACCCGGCTCAGGGACTCCTTGCCCAGGCGCAGACCGATGGGGCTGTTGCGGGCAACCTGCGCGGCCAACTCCATGGCAGCGTCCATCAGCTGCGCCGGCGGCACCACGGCCTCCACCGCGCCCAGACGATAGAACTCCTGGGCAGGCACCGTCTCCCCGGTGAAGAACATGCGCCGGGTCTTGAAAGGCCCGACCAGACGCTGCAGATGACGGGCGCCACCCAGTACTCCGGCCTTGATCTCGGGCACGGAGAAGCTGGCGTTCTCCGAGCACACGATCATGTCGCAGCTGGCCACCAGGACCAGCCCGGCACCGATAGCCTTGCCATTGACCGCGGCTATCACCGGCAGCGGGCACTCGAGGATGGCCCAGAAGCATTCGCGCACCACGGCGCCAGGGTCGAGCAGATCAATGCTGCTGTCGTCTTCCACCAACTGGCGAGCGTGTCGGCGCGCCGAATCGTTGAGGTCGATGCCGCCACAGAAGATCTTCTCCCCTGGTGCGGTGAATACGATCACGCTGGCTTCGGTGGAGCGCCCTAGGGCGTTGAAGGCGGCCGTCAACTCGCGAATAGCCACCGAGTCCAGTGCGTTGACCGGTGGGCGGTCAAGGGTGACGGTGGCGATGCGCTCGCGGATCTCGACCCGCACATTGCGCATTTCGGGCAGGTTGGCAGGGATCTTCATGCGTGGAATTCTCCGGTAATCAGGCCAGTGGCCTGCTTGTCGTGAGGGACGGTCAGACGCAGTCGGCCGTACCCAGAATCATCGTTGCCTGACTAGACAGGGTTCCGCCGTTGGCGTGGGCCAGAGCCAGACGCGCGTCCGCCACCTGGCGATCGCCGGCCTGGCCGCGTAGTTGCAGGCACGACTCGACCAGGGTGAACAGCCCGTACATGCCTGGATGACAGCACGACAGGCCGCCACCGTTGGTGTTGACCGGCAATGAGCCACCCGGGCCTATGTTGCCGCCGGAAACGAAGCGCCCTCCCTCGCCTTTGGGGCAGAAGCCCAGGTCTTCGAGGAAGAGGATGGTGTTGATGGTGAAGGCGTCGTAGAGCTGCACCACATCGATGTCCTGCGGCCCGACACCGGCAATGGCGTAGGCGCGCCGACCCGATTCACGGGCAGCGGTGACAGTGAGGTCACCGGACTGGTCGACGCCTGAGTACCAGGTGGCGGCAGCCGCCCCCAGTACATGGATGGGCTGGGCGTGAAGGTCACGAGCGCGGTCGGCGCGGGTCAGCACGATGGCGGCTGCGCCGTCGGTAACCAGGCAGCAGTCGCGGACACTGAGCGGGTCGGAGACCATCCGCGCCTTCAGGCAGTCCTCGATGGTCAGCTCGTCACGGGCGAAGGCTTCGGGGTTGAGCCGAGCCCAGTTGCGCGCGGCCACCGCTACTTCCGCCAATTGCTCGCGGGTGGTGCCGTACTCGTGCATATGGCGCGATGCGGCCAGGGCGTATGACGACATGGGCGTCAGTGGCTTGTAAGGCTTCTCATAGGGGGACGGCAGTCGCATGGACACCAGGCCGCCGGAAGCCGTGCGCTGGTTGCTGCCATAGATGATCAGCGCCGTGTCGCAATAGCCGGCCTCCAGCATCAGGCTGGCAGTTATCACGTGGGAATGGAACGCCGAGCCGCCGGTGCGGTTGTTCTCGGTGAAGCGTGGGGTGATCCCCAGGTACTCCGCGGCGCTCAGCCCGGAAAGCGCATCGTCCGGGGTGCAGACGAACAACGCATCGACATCGGCCAGCGCCAGGTTGGCGTCCTTCAACGCCAGCACCGCTGCCTGCGCGGCCAGGTCCAGGGGACGCATGCCAGGGGACTCGCCCATGCCATAGGTGGCTGCACCGACTATGGCCACGCGGCCACGAGGAAACTGCTCCATTGCCCTACTCCGCTGGCGACCTGTTGAGAGGTCGCATTGTTCTGGACTCGACTTACATAACTAACATAGTATCAGTTACAGGCTAAGCTACCCCATGCCTGATGCTGGCGCAAGACGAACCAGTAACAGGACATATGTCTAGCTTTCAGTTTTCATGACAGACAAGGTCACTGCATGAGCGAGCTGTCCCGCACTCCCCCGCCCCTTTCCGCAGCGCGCCCCGAATGGGTCGAGTGGGCCCTGGCACAGCCGGGCCGTGCGCATTTCGTCGACGCCAATGGCTCCCGCCTGCACTTTCTTTCCTGGGGATTCGAGGACACGCACAAGCCCACCCTGCTGTTCGTCCATGGTTTTCGCGGCCACGCCCATTGGTGGGACTTCATCGCCCCCTGGTTCGCCGAGCAATACCGGGTGGTCGCCATGGACCTGTCCGGCATGGGCGACAGCGCGCACCGCGCGCAGTACGACGCCACCACTCTGGGGCGTGACATCGCTGCTATTGCGGAGCACATCAGCGATTCACCCGTCATCGCGGTCGGTCACAGCTATGGCGGCTCGCGCCTGCTCAGGGCCTGTGGCGAAAGACCCGAGCTGTTCCAGCGTCTGGTGATTGTCGATAGCTATGTGCTGTTCGAGGGCGAAAACCTCCCCGCCGAACCGATCAAGGTTCGTGGCGACCACGAATACCCTGACCTCGCCAGCGGGACGGCACGTTTCCGCCTTATTCCCGCACAGGGGGACGCAATGGCATGCCTGGTGGAGCATGTGGCTGGCCATTCCCTGCGGCGCAATGGCCAAGGTTGGCGCTGGAAGTTCGACATCGGCCTGCCGGCGGGTGGCGCCCGCGAGACTGATGGCGGGCAGATGCTTGCGCGTGTGACTCGCCCGGTTGATTACCTCTATGGCGAGCGCAGCGTGGTGGTCAGCCGCCAGCGCGCCGAGCGGATCGTCCAGGCCCTGCCCCACGCCCGCGGCCCCATCGCCATTCCAGCTGGCCACCACCACCTGATGTTCGACCAGCCCCTGACCCTGATCAGCACCCTGCGCGCGCTCCTTGCGACGCAACCTTGAAGACCACAGGAAGACCAAGATGGCCATCGACTACGAAAAACTCCTCGACCTGCAGATCCCGGACACCCAGCAGTCCTACACCCACAAGGACAGCATTCTCTATGCCCTGAGCCTGGGTTACGCCAGTGACCCGCTGGACGCTCGGCAGTTGCCCCTGGTCTACGAGGCCGACCTGCACGCCGTACCCACCATGGGCGTGGTTCTCGCTCACCCCGGCTACTGGCCGAGGACCATGAATACCGGACTGGACTGGGTACGCATCGTCCATGCCGAACAGGGCTTGACGCTGCACAAGCCGCTACCAGCTGAAGCGCAGGTGATAGGAAAGTCGCGAGTGGTGGACATCATCGACAAGGGCGCCGACAAGGGTGCGCTGATCACCTATGAGCGACGCATCCTCGAACGCGCCACCGGCGAGCCCCTGTGCACCATCACCCAAACCATGCTCGCCCGTGGTGACGGCGGCTTTGGCGGCCCGCAACGTAGCATCGCGCCACCTCCGGCTGTACCAGAGCGACCCGCAGACCACTGCGTGGACCTCACCAGCCTGCCGAGCATGGCTCTGCTTTATCGGCTCAACGGTGACTGGAACCCGCTGCACGCCGACCCGGAAGTGGCGCGCAAGGCTGGCTTCGAGCGGCCCATCCTGCATGGCCTGGCCACCTGGGGCATCGCCGGACGCGCCATCATGCAGGCGGTGTGCGATTTCGACGGCAGCCGCATCGCCTCGATTTTCGGCCGGTTCACCGCGCCAGCCTATCCAGGCGAAACCTTCCGTACCGAAATCTGGGTCGACGGTCGCACCCTGGCCTTTCGCGTGCGGGCGGTGGAGCGAGACGTCATCGTGATCAATAACGGCCGCGTCGAACTGCGCGCTTGAACCGGAGGCCTCCTCTATGACACCCAAGGATATTCAACTCGATGGCAAGGTGGCATTCATCACTGGCGGCGCCGGTGGAATAGGAGCGGGGATCGCCCGCAACCTGACCAATTTCGGCGCCCTGGTGGCCATCGCCGATATCGATTTGGAAGGCGGCGAGCGCCTAGTGGCAGAGATTCGGGAACAGGGAGGGGACGCACTCTTCTTGCAGACCGATGTCAACCATACCGAGCAGATCAGTGCGGCTGTCGAGGAGGCGGCTCGGCACTTCGGGCGCCTCGACATTCTCGTGAACAATGCGGGCGGGGTGCGCAGAAGGCCCTTTCTTGAACAGACCGAAAAGAGCTGGCGCAAGCATATCGACTTCAATCTGATCAGCACCCTGGCTGCGACTCAGGCGGCGGCCAGGGCCATGGTCGGCTTCGGCCGCGGCGGCACCATCATCAACATTGCCAGCAGCGAGGGCCTGCGGGCAGCGCCGGGCTTCGCTGTTTATGCGGCCTGCAAGGCAGGGATGATCAGTTTCACCCGCTCCATGGCGCTGGAACTGGCCGAGCACAATATCCGCGTGCATGCCCTGGCTCCAGACATGATCCTCACGCCTGGCCATGCGCCCTACTTCGAGGCGGCGGGTGAAGCCGGGCGCGCCGCCCGCGACCGCTACATTCCCATGGGGCGTGTCGGCTCTACCGATGAGCTGGCGGGAGTGGTGATCTTCCTGGTGTCCAACCTGGCGACTTTCGTCACCGGCCTGACCCTGCCGGTGGACGGCGGCGCCATTGCCTCCAGTGGTTGGACACGCTCACCGACGACCGGCGCCTGGGATCTCTATCACGCGTCCGAGTGACACTTGCGCGCAGGTCGGAGCTTCGCTGGCCGACCTGCGCCCCTACTTCCCAGGCAGCCCTTCATAGCCATCAGAGCTGAGATGCAGGCAGCGTCACCACCAGCCCATCCAGCGCCTCGCTCAACATCACCTGGCAAGCCAGTCGGCTGCTTGGCAGCACATGCAAGGCGCAATCCAGCATCAACCGCTCATCCTCCGCCGGCGCCGGCAGGGCCTCGGCCCAGGCGCCTTCGATATAGCAGTGGCAGGTAGCGCAGGAGCAGCTCCCTCCACAGTCGCCGAGGATTCCCGGTACCAGGTTGGCCTGGGCTGCCTGCATCAATGACTGGCCACTCTCTGCCTCGATTCGTTGCCGGGCGCCATCGTGCTGGATGAAGGTGATGGTTGGCATGGGGAATCCTCTCAGGGTTGTTGTTTTTCGTTCCTTGCAAGTAATATAACTAAGCACTCGACAGCTTTCAAAGCAGGAAGCCAGAGGAACTCGCACCTGGAAAAGTAAAAATGACAACACGTTAGCAATGCCGGTGAATCACGAGGGCATACCCATCACAATAACAATACGAGGGTTCCATCATGACCGCTCCACTCAGCGAACTTCCCAGCCACGTATCAGCCGACCTGGTTCACCACTTCGATCTCTATGAGCCCATCGAGGGTGCCGACGACTACCAGACCTGGTTCACCAAGCTGCAGGCGGCAGGCACGCCTGACATCTTCTGGACCCGACACAATGGCGGCCATTGGGTGGTGACTCGGGGAGAAGATTTCGATCACATCCTGAAGAACCCCAATACCTATTCTTCGCGCGTCAATGTGGTTCCGCGCGAGCGGCTCATGCCTATCGTCAGCAAGCCGATCCAGCTGGACCCGCCGGACCACACCCGCTACCGCAACCTGCTCACTCCGGCTTTCTCCCCCAAGGCGGTCGTCCCACTCGGCGAAAAAGCGCGGGCGCTGACGATCGAGCTGATCGAGGGATTTCGTGCTCGTGGTCACTGCGAGTTCGTCTCCGAGTTCGCCCGCCGCCTGCCAATCGGCATCTTCATGGACATGGTCGCGCTGCCGGCGACAGATCGTGAGCGGTTGCTGGAGTGGGTAGACGAAATGATCCGACCTACCCGGGTGGATAACCTGGAAGCCGGCAACCAGCTGATGCAGTACGCCTTCGGCAAACTGCAGGAGCGTCGAGCGGAACCGGGCAGCGACCTGCTCTCGGTATTGACCCAGGCCCAGGTGGACGGCAAGCCCCTGGATGACGAAGAGCTGGTAGGAATGTTCTTCCTGCTGTTGCTGGGCGGACTGGACACTGTGGCCGCCATGCTCAGCTTCATCGTTCGCTACCTGGCCTCCCATCCCGAGGCGCGCCGCAAGCTTGTCGAGCACCCCGAGCGGATTCCCGCTGCTGCAGAAGAGTTGATGCGGCGCTTCCCCATTTCCACGCTGGTGCGAGTAGTGACCCAAGATCACGAATACAAGGGCATCGCTTTTCGCGAGGGCGACCTGGTACTGATGCAGACCTCCGCCCAGAGCGTTGACGATCGCCTGTTCAACGAGCCACTGGCCGTGGACTTCGAGCGCAAGGTGGTGTTCCACGGCACCTTCGGCAGCGGCGCGCACCGCTGCATCGGCTCGATGCTGGCGCGCGTGGAAGTGCGTGTGTTCCTCGAAGAGTGGCTCAAGCGCATTCCCGAGTTCTGCCTCAAGCCCGGCCAATCCTTGAGAGTGGAACCCGGCATGGTGCTGGCCATGCCGCGCCTCGAGCTCCAGTGGGATGTCACCTCCAGCCGCCCCTGACCCAAATCGGATAACAACAAGAGGACATACCCATGACTACATCGAGCCTGCAAGGCAAGGTTGCAGTGGTAACCGGCGGCGCACTGGGCCTTGGTCGCCAGATCACCGCTCAGTTACTGGAACAGGGCGCTCGCGTCGCCATCCTCGGTCGTACCGCCGAAACCCTGCAGCGCGCCGCCGACGAACTGGGCGAGAACCTGCTGCCCGTAGTGGCGGACGTTGCCGACCCACAACAGGTGCGGCAGGCCTTTTCCACGATCGTCGCGGCGTTCGGCGGCGTCGACATCCTGGTCAACAACGCCGCCATCTACCGAGCCTTTGGACTGGACGAGGCCAGCGACGAAGAGCTGCAGACCACCTTCGTGGTGAACGTGCTCGGCCCGACCTACTGCATTCGCGAAGCGATCCCGCTGATGCGTCAGCGCGGAAGTGGTGACATCGTCAACGTTTCTTCGGAGTCGGCACGCGCTCCCTTCCCGATGCTGGCCGCCTACGCCGCCTCCAAAGGTGCGCTGGAAACCCTGTCCGCCGGGCTGCGCAACGAACTCCGGGCGGACGGCATCCGGGTCACAGTGTTCCGCTCCGGCCACATGAACGGCGACAACACCAGCGTGCTCTCCTGGCCAGAAGGCCGCCTCCAGCGTTTCCTCGAGGCTATCGAGCTTTCCGGGCACGGCCGCTTCGTGGGTGCAGGCATGGCGCCGCAGACAGTCGCCAGAGCATTGGTTTCGGCTATCACCCTGCCACGCGAGGCGAATGTCGATTTCTTTGAAGTGCGCCCGGCCTGACGACAGCGTCGGAGATCGCCCCGCGCGGAAAGTTCTTGCCTCGCGCGGGTAGCCAGAAGGTCCGATTCAACATCCAGAGGAAAGCACGCATGAACAAGGAATTGCTGATCATCACCGGCCTCGGCGCGATGGGCCTTGCCTGCGCCCGCAGACTGGGCACGGGCCGTCGTCTGCTGCTGGTGGACAACTCCACCGAACGACTGCGAGAGGCCGAACAAGCACTAGCCGAGGACGGCCACAGCGTCGAGTGCCTCGTACTCGACCTGGGCGCCGGCGATGCGGCACAACGCCTTGTCGAGCGGATCGAGGCCCTGGGCGCAACGCTGCGGCTACTGCTGCACACGGCGGCGGTATCTCCCACCCAGGCCAGCGCGCGGACCATCTACCAGGTCAACCTGGAAGGCACCGCACGCCTGCTGGAACAGCTGACACCCTACCTTGCCCCCGGTGCGGTGGGCGTTGTGATCGCCAGCATGGCCGGGCAGTTCGTCAGCCTGACCCCGGAGCAGGAACAGGCCCTGGCAAACGTCCCCACTCAGTCCCTTTCTGCATTGGCGGCTGGCTGGGAAGGCGCGGACGACTCCAACCAGGCCTACATGGTCGCCAAGCGCGGCAACCAGCTTCGCGTCGAAGCCGAAGCGTTGCGCTGGGCCAAGCGTGGCGCACGCCTGGTCTCAATTAGCCCCGGCATCATTTCCACGGCCCAGGGTCGCCAGGAAGTGGCCGAGCAACCCCAGGTTGCGCAACTGGTACGCGACTGCCCGGTTGGCCGCATTGGCACGCCGGAGGACATCGCCGCGTGCGTAGAGTGGCTAGCCAGCCCCGCAGCGGGTTTCGTTACCGGTACCGACCTGCGCATCGATGGTGGCACCATCGCTGCGCTGCGCTGGGCCGCCGAGCGATGAGCACGGGAAGGTACTTTGCTGGCAGAATGTCGAACGCCACGAAACATTTTTCAGTAGAAGAAGGCATTTCATGTCCGTCAAACCCAGAGGGCGGCCCCGCAAGGAGCTCGACGTCCCCCTGCTAGAGGCAGCAGCAGCCGAGTTCCTCGAACATGGCTACACCGACGCCAATATCGAACGCATCGCCGCCGCGGGCAACACCACCAAACCGGCACTGTACCGCCGCTATCCGAGCAAGGAAGCGCTGTTCGAGGCGACCCTGAGCCACCTGGCAAAGGACTTCGAGCTGGATCTCGGATTCCTCGATCCGGCCCGACCGGTAGAAGACGCGCTCTATGAGCTTGGCCGGCTGTTCTATGAGAAGCTGGGCACTGCCAAGGTGATTTCCATGACCCGCCTGAGTGCGTTCACCAGCACCCGCTTCCCCGAGCTGATCCTGGCGTTTCGCGCCGAGGTGATGAAAGGCTTCATGGGGCCCCTGACCGCTTACTTCCAATGGCTGAACGACCAGGGCTTAGTGCACATGCGGGATACCCTGGACGCCGCCATCATCTTCACCACCCTCACAGGTCGCCCTCACGAGCGGCTGATGGGTGTGGTGATGCCCGAGGAGAAGGTTGAGCCTTATCTTCGCGAACTCGTGCGGTTCTTCCTTGCCGGGTATGCACCGGAAAAGTCGCCGACGTAGATTGGCGCAGAGCCCGCGAAGACCAACAAGGCGCAGCATAGCGCCCTTACTCACAGATCTTCGCTCCGTTCCGCACCAACCTGTTGCCGGCGCATTCTTACCTGCCGGCAAGGTCAAACGGCCCTACCGGATCACTCCCGCCTCGCGCAACACCGCCAGCTCGCTCTCTGCTACTCCGATTTCCCGAAGTACTTCATCCGTATGCTGCCCGAAGCCTGGCCCCATGCGCAGTTCACCCACCGGACGCTCGTCGAACTGGGCGGGCGATACACCGGTCAGGTAACGGTCTGCCACCGGGCTGACGAAGCCATTCTCCAGCGCCTGGGCATCGGCCAGGACCTCCGCCGGGTTCTGCACGGGTGCCCAGACGCCATCCAGGCTCGCCAGGCGTGTGCACCAGTCGGCATAGTCGCGGCCGGCGAAGACATCGTTCAGCACGGCGATCAGTGCTCGCGAATTGACATGCCGCGCGCGGATATCGATGAATCGAGGGTCTTCCAGCAGATCCGGGCGTTCTATATGAGCGATGAAGTCCGGCCACCACTTGTCCATCAGCAGGCACAAGCTGATCCAGCGGCCGTCGCGTGTGCGGTAGTTGTTGGCCAGGGCGAAGTCGCTGTCCACCTGCGACTGCACGGGGATGGTTGGCGCACCGATGCTGGTCGCCAGCAAGGATTGCGACATCAGGTACGTCCCCACCATGTAGAGCGCGTTGTCCACCACAGCCCCCTGCCCGGTGCGTTCGCGACGGAACAGCGCAGCAGCTATAGCCCCGGCCAGCGTGACGCCACCGGTGAGATCGCCAATCGAGCCAGGCTGACGCGGCGGCATATCACCCGGCAGGGCCTGGCCATTGGCGGCACCTGCGCGACACCAGGCCGAGGGGTAATCGAATCCGCCATCATTGGCCAGGGCGCCGCGAAGGCCATAGCCAGTGCCGCGGGCATAGATCAGCCTTGGATTGCGCGCCATGAGGTCGGCCGCCTCTATGCCCAACTTCTGCCGAGCGTCCGCGCGCAGGTTGGTGAGGAACACATCGGCGCCATCGATCAACCGGTACAACTGCTCACGACCGGCCGGCTGGATCAGGTCCAGCGCGATGCCACGCTTGCCACGGTTGGCGGCTTCGAAGAAAGGGTTGATTGCACCGTCGGCACCCGGCAGTTTCATGTGCCGCGCGGCGTCGCCGCCCTGGGCGCGCTCCACCTTGATCACATCCGCCCCCCAGTCGGCCAGCACCATTCCGGCAGCGGGTACGAAAGTGTGTTCAGCGACCTCGATTACCCGCACTCCGTTCATGACGTCGTACATGACTTCTCCTGGCTAATCAGAAACAAAACAAGGCAACCCTCACGGGGCGGCCCCGATCAAGTGGCACGATCGCGATGCATGAGTGTTTTTTCTCGTAGACACCGGTTCGCGTGCAATTTGCCCAGCTCGGTGAGCAGCACATACTTGCCGACCACCTCACGATTCAGAATGGAGCGCAACGCGGCAGCCCCATCGACCAGGTCGAAGGTGCGCGCAACGTAGGGTGCAAGTTCCCCGGCGGCGATCCGCGTCTGGATATCGACCAGGTTCTGCCTGCTGGCCGCGGGATTGCGCCGAGTCCACTGGCCGATATTGACGCCTATAGCCACTGCCTCGCGCAGCAGCAACAGATTGCTAGGCAACTGGGCGATCTGCCCGGAGGTGAACCCGATCACCAGCAAGCGGCCAAACGGTGCCAAGGACTTCAGCGTGGCATCCATCTGCGCCCCACCGACCGGGTCGAAAACCACGTCGACGCCGGCACCACCGGTCAGCTCGTACAGGACCTCGCGAAGCGCCTGGGTGCGGCAGTTGATCACCTGGTCGGCGCCCAGGCGGCGAATCCGCTCGAGCTTGTCGTCGCAGGAGCCCGTAGCGATCACCCGCGCACCCAGGTACTTGCCGATCTGTACAGCGGCCAGGCCAACCCCGCCACTGGCGCCATGCACCAGCAAGGTTTCTCCGGCTCGCAGGTTGCCGCGTTGCAGCAGCGCGTGCCAGGCGGTGTTATAGGCCACCGGGAAGGCCGCGGCGCTGACCATGTCGATGCCCTCGGCGAGCCTTACCAGCGCCGCCGCCGGTACGCACACCTGCTCGGCCCAGCAGCCCATGGCCAACACCAGCACGCGGTCGCCCGGCCGGAACTGCTCCACCCCGGCACCACAGGCCAAAACCTCGCCGGCCCCCTCGGCACCGAACACGCACGGCAAGCTCGAGCCGATCTGGTAGGTGCCAGCGACTTGCAGGATATCCGGGTAGTTGAGCCCCGCGGCGTGCAGGGCGACCAACACTTCCCCGTCCCGTGGCGTCGGCGCCGGCCAGTCCTCGAAGCTCAAGCTTTCGGGCTCGCCAGGGTGCTTGCAGACCAATGCTTTCATCCGTCCCTCCAGCTCAACGGCCCTGCCAGTGCGGCGCGCGCTTCTCGGCGAAGGCCAGGGCGCCCTCGCGCGCATCCGCGCTATCGAACACTTGGCGAATCGCCTCCTGCACCTTTGGCCGCACCGCTGCGCCCCCCTCCTGCACGCACGCCCACATCAGCCGCTTGGTCGCCGCCAGCCCCAGCGGTGCATTGGCCGCAATGCGCCGGGCCAGCTCCAGGGCCGTGTCCAGGACCCGCTCCGGCGCCACCACCCGGTTCGCCAGCCCCAGTTGTTCGATCCGCGTGGCATCGATGGTGTCGCCTGTCAGACCGAGTTCGAGCGCCACCGCCAGGGGAATCCGCGCGGGTAGAAGGACCCCGCCGCCGCCCGGGAACAAGCCGTGCTTCACCTCCGGAATCCCGAAACGGGCCGCCTGCGAAACCACCGCCAGGTCGCAGCTGAGCATCAGCTCGAAGCCACCAGCTACCGCACTGGCCTGCACCGCCGCGATCACCGGCTTGCTGAAGCGTCCCTCGATGAACGCCTCGAAGTGCACGGTGGAGCGCGGCACGCGGTTGTCCGGGCCGGCCGCGAAATCCTTAAGGTCCATGCCAGCGCAGAATGCCTTGTCGCCGGCTCCGGTCAGTATCACCACGCGCACCTCGACGCAGCCCTCGGCCTCCTCCAGAGCGGCGGAAAGTTCCTCCATCAACTCGGCGCTCAGCGCATTGCGTTGCGCCGGGCGGTTCAGGGTGAGGATCTCGATGAAACCGTCGCGTGAACGCAGTAGAACGGACATACGCCTCTCCAGATGATCGGTCGACCTTCAGCCGATCGGGTAGGTGATGGATTTTTCCAGCAGGAACTCATTGAGCCAGTCCTTGCCGAGCTCCCGACCGATACCCGAGTGCTTGTAGCCACCGAAAGGAGCCTTGACGAAGAAGTCGCCGGTGCCACCGTTTATGGCAACCCCGCCGGTACGCAACCTCAGCGCCATGCGGTAGGCGGTGGCACGATCAGCCGACATGACGGCGCCGCTCAGTCCGAATTTCGAGTCATTGGCCAGGCGGATGGCTTCGTCGTCGCTGTCAAAGCCGATGACCACACCGATGGGGCCGAACACTTCCTCCTGTGCCAGTCTCGAAGCATTGTCGACATCGTCGAACAGCGTTGGCTCATAGAAGAAACCGCGCTCCAGATGCATCGGTCGCCGTCCTCCAGCCACCAGGCTCGCACCGGAATCGAGACCAATCTGGACGAACTGCTCGGTCTTCTGCCGCGCGCTCTCACGGATCAGTGGCCCCACCACCACAGTGGGGTCGGCGGGGTTGCCTAGCTTGAACTGGTTGAGGACCGCCTTGACCGTCTCGACGAAGGCCGGGCGGATCGAGTTGTGCACCAGGTAGCGGGTCAGCAGCGCACAGCCCTGGCCGGCATGCAGGGACATGCTGAACGCGGCGGTAGCTGCGGCCTTCAGCAGATCGGCGTCTTGCCGGACGATCAGCGCCGACTTGCCTCCCAGCTCCAGGTGAACCTTCTTCAGGGTGCCGGCGGACTGGCGGAGAATCGCCTGCCCCACCTTGTCCGAACCGGTGAAAGTGACGAGGTCCACTCGCGGGTCCTCGGTCAGCATGGCGCCGACTTCAGGTCCCCCGTTGACCACACTGAGTACGCCACGCGGCAGCCCGGCCTCGACGATCACCTCACCTAGCAGCAGGGCCGAGAACGGCGTGAACTGCGAAGGCTTGATAACCACCGTGTTGCCGGTCAGCAAAGCCGGCACGGCCTTCACAATATTAAGCAGGAATGGGTAGTTGTAGGGCGTGATGCCCACCACCACGCCGTAGGGCTCATGCACCACCATGCCCGCGGCGAGGATGTCCCCGCCGGACGGATCGAAAGGGTTGGGTTTCAGTTCGATGGGCGTGCCATGGGGCTGCAATTTCTCCGCCAGACCGATGGCGTAGTCGATGGCTTCAATGGCGCCCTTGAACTGAGCGCTGTTCAGCAGCATATGAGCCGCGCCCACTTCGGCGATCAGCAACTGCTTGATGCGCTCCTCTCGAGCAAGGATGGCCGCACGCAAGCGTTTCACCGCGTCTATCCGTTCAGCCATCGACAAGCTCGGCCAGGGTCCCTGGTCGAAGGCCTGGCGCGCTGCGGCCAGCGCCAGCTCCAATTCGGGCTGCCCAGCCACGGGCGCTTCCCCAATGATCGCCTCGGTAGCCGGGTTGATGATCGGCTCGTACCCTTGAGTCGGCAGGACCCATTCGCCATCGATATAAAAGGATTTGATATCAGTGAAAGGAACGCTCATTGCTGCTGACCCTCGAGTTCGTGGAGTTCCATCTGGAGCGGTGCTGCCTTGGCCTGACCGATCCTGCCCCCTGTCTGGATGATCTCCGCCGCACGCAGGGCAATGGCCATGGCAGGCGCGTTGGTATTGCCGGACACCAAGGTCGGCATGATCGAGGTGTCGACCACGCGCACGCCGCTGACGCCGCGGACCCGTAGCTCGGGATCGAGAACCGAGGCGGCATCGCTGCCCATACGACAGGTGCCGGATACGTGGTAGGCGGTCTGGCCCATGGCACGGGCGGCAGCAAGGATTTCCCCGTCGCTTTGTGCCGCCTTGCCGGGAATCTCCTCACTGACGATGTAGGCCGCCAACGCCGGCTGGGCGCAGAGCTGGCGCACCCACCGTACCAGGGCAATGGCAGCGGTCTGGTCGACCTCGGAGGCCAGGAAATTGGCGGCTATGGCCGGCGGCACGTCCGGGTCGGCGGAGCGGATGCTCAACTGGCCCTTACTCTCCGGGCGCATGAAGTAGCAATAGAAGGTCAGGCCAGGTTGTTTCTCCGGCACCACCGTCTCGCCCTCCTGAGCCAGGGAGTGCAAGCTGACGCCGATCTGCGCATCGGCGCGGTCCAGCTCGGGCCGGGTCTTGATGAACCCACCGGCCTCGTGGGCCGCGTGAGTGAGCGGACCCTTGGAATGGACGTAGTACTGCCACAGCGATCCCAGTAGGCCCAGGCCTCGGAAGCAGTGGTTCAGACTGCCGCCGCTGACCCGGTACTGCATGGCCAGGCAGACGTGCTCACGCAGGTTGCGCCCCACGTTCGGCGAGTCGCTGACCAGTGGTATACCGTGCTCGGCCAGCAACGCGGCGGGACCGACGCCCGAGAGTTGCAGCAGCTTGGGCGACTGGATGGCGCCTGCGCTGAGAATCACCTCACGACCTATACGGATCTGCCGCTTACCCTTCCGGTCACGTACCAGCACGCTTGTGGCGCGACGCTCGTCGAAGTTGATCAGCAGCACGTCCGTATTGGTGAGAATGTGCAAGTTGGGGCGATTGCGGATGGGGTGGAGAAAAGCCCGAGCCGCGCTGAAGCGCTTGCCCTGCCAAGTGGTCTGCGGCTGGTAGCCGAAGGCGCCCTGCTCCACCGTGGCCACGTGGTTGGTATCCTCCACCCGCTGCACACCGGCCTGCTCGGCGGCCTGGATCACCGCCTCGCAGAGCGGCGAGCCCGAGGGATGGATGGAAACTTTGAGTGGGCCGCCGGCGCCGCGCGCCTCCGAAGCGCCAAGCTGGTGGTCTTCCAGGGCGACGAACTGACGGGCCATGTCCTTCCAGCCCCAGCCAGTGCAGCCGGCCGCTTCCCAGGCGTCATAGTCAGCCGGCGCGCCGCGGACGTAGACCATGCCATTGATGGAGCTGGAGCCACCGATGGCGCGCCCTTTGAGCCAGACCTCAGCGGGCATTCCTTGACCCCGGGACACCTGGTAGTCCCAGACGTGCGGATTGCCCGGAGCCAGCAGCTTGCCGATGCCACGCGGCATCCTGATCAGCGGGCTGCTGTCGTCCGGGCCACTTTCCACCAGCAGGACGGATACCGACGGATCTGCGGATAGCCGGTTGGCCAGTACGCAGCCAGACGACCCCGCCCCCACGATGACGTAGTCATATTGCTCTTGCATGGAAGGCACCTGATTGTTGTTATTTTACGTTACCTGTAAGTAACATATCATCAGTTTTCAGGCTTTGCCACTGCCTTCCTACGGAACGGGTGAGCCAATCACTCTGGCCCTTCCGGACTACGCTCCCAGAGCACTTCCTTGACTGTTGGTGCCGCCACCTCGCCTTCCATCCAGTACAGGATGTCGAAATAATCCTGCTTCAGTTCGTCCTTCAGAACCTCTTCTCGTTGCTTGACCTTGACGACATACATGCCCTGAACGTTCTGGTGATCCAGTGCGCGCCATTTCTGTTCGTCCTTGAGCAGACGATAACTGTGATCTTCCAGAGCGGCGATAACGGCCGAGGACTCTGCCGAACCAGCGCGCGTCACAGCTTCGGCCCACTGCCGGACAATGCCGTAGGCCGACGCCGCGGCGCTTGACGGGTAGCTCTGGTAGCGGCCGCTATAGTCGACAACAAAGCGTTTACCCCGCAGGTTTCTCTCACGCTCGGGGACCCGCCAGGTCCAAGTATCGGTGCCAATCACACCACTCATCAGTGTCGGCCCGGCCTGGTCGACCACGTCCTGATTGAGGTTGGGCACGACAACCAACATGCGGTCCTTGAGTTTCAGGTGGTCGACCAAACGCATGGCATTAACCACGTCTGTACCGTAGAGCATGAGGATCAACACCTCGGCATCGCTCTGCGCCGCCTGCTTGAGCGCATCGCGATAGTGTCGCTGGCTGGACAGGTCGCGGCCGCGCGAAGCCTCGCCCAGGCTACCGCTTCTACCATTGGGGATGACGTCGTCGCTGGTGATGATGAAATAGCGCTTACCCGGCAGAGTGGTCTCCAGGTATTCCATCAGCAGGTTGTTGGCCATCCGAGCACTTGCCCCTTCGCGGAACAGGTAGGCATGGCCAGCGCGGCCAGTCACCCGATTGGCGTAGGCGGTGGGCACGAAGTACGGCAAGCGCAATTGCCGGGCGCGCTCGCCGGCGGCAATAACCTCGTCACTGGATGCACCGCCCATCAGCATTACGGCACCGTCGGCAGCCAGGCGCTCGACATTCTCCGCCGCCCGCTCGGGTGTGGAGCCGCTGTTGCGGCTGACCAGCTTGAGCGGCCGCCCCAGAATGCCGCCCTCTCGATTGATCTCCTCCACTGCCATCAGCGCCCCGCGCTTCTGTGACAGCCCCTCCCACTTGTAGCTTCCGGTACTGGGGTAGCTGAGACCAATCACTACGGGCTCTGCAGCGTAGGATTGGGCTTGCAGCCAGAAAAAAGACAATGCGGCGGCCAGGACTCTCATGTCCGTCTCCTTGAGATTGTTGTTCTTGTCGTTATCTCGCACGCGCCTGGTAATCCCGCCCGATGAGGGCGGGCCATCATCCAGGAGTCACTCTCGCGACAGCAGCACAGCACCGGCCAGCGGCCCGCCACCATTACTGGCCACGGCAAGTTTCGGAGCACCCGGCACCTGGCGCGCCTCGCCCTCTCCGCGCAGCTGCACTACAGCCTCGTGCACATGACCGAGGCCATGCAGGCGCCCGGCGGAAAGCTGGCCGCCATGGGTAGCCAGGGGCAGTTCGCCGTCGAGGGCGATGCGCTGGCCACCCTCGACGAAATCTCCCGCTTCGCCCCGGCCGCAGAAGCCCAACCCTTCCAGCCAGAGCAGGGAGAGGAAACTGAAGCCGTCATAGAGTTCGGCGAGGTCAACGTCCGCTGGTTTGTAGTCTGTCCGGCTCCACAGGCGTTTCCCGCAGGCTTCGGCTGAATACCGGGTGAGGTCATCCATCTGGTCCCAGGCATCACGACCGCTGAAGGGGCCGCAGATGGACTCGACATACACTGGTTTACTGCGCAGATCCGGCGCCGTGTCGCGGTGCGAGATAATGAGCACGGTGGAACCATCCACCGGCACATCGCAGTCGAACAGGCACAGCGGTGTTGAGATCATTCGCGAGGCCATGTACTGGTCCAGGCTCAATGGGTCACGGTAGACCGCCTTGGGATTGAGCATGGCGTTGCGCCGAGCGTTCAAGGCGATGGCCGCCAACTGCTCGCGACGGGTACCAAACTCATGGAAATAGCGGCTCGCCGCAAGGGCAACCCAGTTAGCTGCGGAGGCCGCCTGGAAAGGCACCAGGAATTCGGCGAAACCCGACACCCGCGCTGCCGCACCTCCCACGGTGCTGGAGCGCACACCCTGCGCCAGGGCGCTCGATTCGGTAACGGTACGGAAGCACAGCACATGGCGCGCCTGACCAGAGGCCACGGCCATGCAGGCATTGATCAGAGCACTCATCTGGGTAGCCTCGTTACCCGCGCAGTACCAGTTCAGCTCCAGCCCGAGGGCCTCTTTGACCTGGCCGATGGACACCGGCGAGAAGGCTGGCATATCGGCGCGATAGCCCGGCCAACTGGCCACACCGTCTATCTGGCTGCGGTCCAGGCCGGCGTCTGCAAGCGCCGCGAACACGGCTTCAAGGGTAAGATCCAGACCTGTGCGCCCCAGCCTGCGCCCCACGGCCGACTGGCCGATGCCGGAAATGATCGCTGTTCGTTCCAGAGCCGACACCATGGAGCTTCCTCTTTGCTTGTTATCGGGTTTCAGGCGGGTTCAGGGGGACTCTTCGAGAGAGTATTGACCCCCCATCCAGACTGCGGCAGACTCTAAAAAATGTCAAACAGTCAGTTTTTAACTGCCAATGGCCATAGCGGCCAATGCTAAGGAAACCTGACTGCAGGCCATGGTAGCGGGACTGCCTCTCGATCCAGGCTCGACGAGGGGCGCCTACAAAAACAACATCGAGGTCCAGATATATGTCAACACGCGAACCCGGCTGGAGCACTGATCAGGTCGATACCATCAACGCCGTGCTGCAACGCTCCACTGAAAAGTACGGTGAACGCAAGTTTCTCGACTTCCTCGGCGAGACCTACAGTTTCGCCGATCTCAACCGGACCGCTTGCCGCCTCGCCAATGGCCTGCGCGCCCTGGGGGTGAGCAAGGGCCAGACCGTGGTCACCATCCTCGACAATTCGGCGGATGCCGTGTGCATCTGGTTCGCCATCAACAAGCTCGGTGCGGTAAGCGTGCCGGTGAACACCGCCCTCAAAGGTGAGTTCCTCCGCCACCAGGTGTCGGATGCCGACTCCCTGTTGGTGATCGCCGAGAGTGATTACGCCGAGCGCGTCGCGAGCATCGCCAGCAAGCTGCCAAAACTGGAAACCCTGGTCTACCGTGGAGCCGTGCCCGACCTGGTGTTCGACAAGCCGTTGCTGCCCTGGACCAGTATCCTCAGCGACGATTCCAGTGAGCCCAACGTTGACGTGCAGCCCGGCGACCTGGCCATGCTCATCTATACCGGCGGCACTACTGGCCCATCCAAAGGCTGCATGATCAGCCACAACTATGCGTGCAGCCTGGCCCGGCAGATGCTGGTGATCACCAACCGCCAGGAAGACACCATTACCTGGTCTCCGCTTCCGCTGTTCCACTTCAATGCCGTGGCCACCACCGTGCTGTCGAACATGATGGTCGGCGCCCAGGTCGCACTTTATACCCGCTTCTCGGTTTCCAACTTCTGGCCGGAGATCGAACGTACCGGTGCCAATGATGTGCAACTGCTGGCCTCGATGATGCCGATGCTGGCCGGCGCGCCGGACAACGACTCGATGAAGCGCTGTTTCGGCCAGCTCAAGGCAGTCTGGGGCGCGCCCTTCCCGGTACCCGTGCAGGAACAGTGGAAGAAGCGCTTCGGCGTCACCCACACCATCTGCGGAGGCTTCGGCCTCAGCGAATGCTCGCTGCCGACCATCCTGCCCTTTGGCACGCCGATGCGTCCAAACAGCTCGGGCAAACGCAACACCGAGTACTTCGACGTGCGTATCGTCGATGACAACGATGTCGAACTCCCGCCCAACACCCCCGGCGAAATCATCGTCCGTCCGCGCAAGCCGCACGTGATGTTCGAAGGCTACTGGCGCCGCCCCGAGGACACCCTCAAGGTCATGCGCAACATGTGGTTCCACACGGGCGACATCGGCATGTTCGACGAGGACGACTATTTCTACTTCCTCGACCGCAAGAAGGACTACCTGCGCCGTCGTGGCGAGAACATTTCCAGCTTCGAGGTGGAAAGCGCCTTCCTCCAGCACCCGGCCGTGGACGAAGTGGCCGCCCATGCGGTGCTGTCCGATCTGGGCGAGGACGAACTGAAGGTGACCATCACTCTCAAGCCGGACACGGTGCTGAACGAAGTGGACCTGTGCCACTGGGCGGCCGACCAGATGCCCTACTATGCGGTGCCTCGCTACATCGAGTTCCGTAGCGCCCTGCCGAAGAGCCCGCTGGGTCGCGTCTACAAGTTCCAGCTGCGTGATGAGGGTGTCACCGCCGGCACCTGGGACCGTGAGAAGGCCGGCTTCAAGCTGCAGAAACGCTGAGGGGCCGCCGCGATGAAAGTGCAGGCCTGGTTCAAGGGCGCCAATGGCAACCGCCTGGCGGCGGACCTTTCAGGTGCGGAGGATGCCCCCACGGTCATCCTCCTCCACGGTGGCGGACAAACCCGCCACTCCTGGGCGCGCGCCCACCAGGTCCTGGCCCAAAAGGGCTACCGCGTAGTGTCGATCGACGCCCGCGGTCATGGCGAATCCGATTGGGCAGCAGATGGCGACTACAGCCTGGAGGCCCAGGTCGCCGATCTGCTGGCGGTGATCAAGGCCCTGGGTGGTCGTCCGGCCCTGGTCGGCGCCTCCATGGGCGGCACCCAGTCGCTGGTGGCATGCGGTCGATATCCCGAAATCGCAAAGGCCCTGGTTCTGGTGGACGTCACGCCGCGACTGGAGCCCGAGGGAATCGAGCACATCGTCGGCTTCATGTCCCAGCACCGGGACGGCTTCGCCTCTCTGGAAAAGGCCGCTGAAGCCGTTGGGGCCTACAACCCCAACCGCCCTCCCCCGCGCGACCTCAGCGGCCTCGCCAAGAACCTGCGCCAGCGCGACAACGGCCGCTGGTACTGGCATTGGGACCCGTGCTTTATCGCCGGCGACCACGTGGACAAGGTAGCGCGCATCAGCCAGACAATGAAGGCGGCAGCCTCCACGGTCAGGGTTCCCACCCTGCTAGTGCGCGGTCGCCAGAGCGACGTGGTCAGCCCGGAAGGTGTGGAAGAGCTACGCAGCATGCTGCCGCACCTGGCCTACGTGGATATCGAGGGCGCCGGTCACATGGTCGCTGGCGATAAGAACGACCACTTCAACTCGGCCATCATCGACTTCCTGCGGGAACACCATCCGTTGATACAGGACGAGCAGGCAGAAGTAGGGCTGTAGTTTTCGAAGTGCTGCAATCCCACATTGCCCACCGCCCCTCTCTCAAGAAGAGAGAGGGGCCACCCAACCAAATAGACCCGCTCTACTCGCGCTCCCCAACAAGGCAGTCCTGGGCAATGGATGCCACCAGGTTACGCGACTTGTCGAACACCCGGGCCTGTGTAAGTCCGCGTCCCCTCTGCATGCTTGGGCTTTCGCAGACAAACAACAGCCAGTCATCGGCAACAAGCGGTCGATGGAACCAAAGGGAATGATTGAGACTGGACACGAATAGCCGCTCCCGCGCCTGTTCGATGGGCACGTGATAGCTGATAGCTGCCGAGTTGATCCAGTAGTCGCTCAGATACGCCAGGACTTGAGCGTGCAGGGCAGGAGATGATGGCAGGCTCTCGCGCAGTTTCAGCCAGTAGGCGATTGCTGGCTCTTCGGCACATTGGCGCAGGTAGTGTTGCGGCTGGACAATGCGCAACTCCACGAACGGCCTGACAAAGCGCGCCCAGCGGCCGTCTTCGACGACATCCAGCGCCAGCAGTTGCTCCGGCCCGGGCAGTTCAGTCGCGGTTTCCATATGGAAGAATCCGCTGATCGGCGCCTGCAGCGTGACCTGCGCATCCACCACCCGGCGTTCGCCCTGCTGACCGCTAACATGCAGGCTGGTAAAACGTTTTCCTTGCTGCAGGGGCGTCACCCTATAGTGCAGCGGTTGGTCTGTGCGCGCGCCCTGGAGGAACAGACAATGCAGTGTCGCGGGCACCAGCTCCGGGTCGTAGCACTGGGCGACGGCCAAGGCCTGTCCCAGCAATTGACCGCCAAATACTCGGCCATTGAGGTTGGTGTCATGAGTGCTGGCGAGGAACGACCCCGGAGTCTCCCGCTCCAGCACGAACAGCTCCGCTAAGCTCTCCTGGCTCCAGTTTCTGGGCCTTACCACTGCTTCTGCAGTCATGAAACGTGTACTCCGAAAACTGGCTCTCGCGCCTTGGTTGATGGTCTCGAAACTAACCAATAAACTGACACATAGTCAATTATTAGAAAGCCAGGACAGTGATGAAGGAACACGACGCCACCACGCAGCTGATCGAAACCATTTGTTCCGCCAAGGCCAGGAATGCCAGGTTGAGAATCAGGGGGGGTGATAGCAAAGGCTTTCTTGGCCTGAGCAAAGTCGGAGAATCCCTGGACAGTCGCAATCACAACGGCATCCTCGAACTCGATCCCGCACAGTTCTGGATTCGCGCTCGGGCTGGCACCTCATTGCGAGCACTCAACGCCACGCTGGATGAATACGAGTTGATGCTCGCCTTCGAGCCTCCGGCCTTCTCGGCAGACGCCACGGTCGGTGGCATGGTCGCCACTGGCCTGGCAGGCCCTCGTCGCCCCTGGGCCGGGGGGGTGGCGGAGCACGTCCTAGGGGGTAGCCTGATCGATGGGGATGGCCAGCTGCGCCACTTTGGCGGGGAAGGCATTCCAAGCCGGCTGGTGGCCGGCAGCCTGGGCCGCCTGGGCTTGATCTCCGAGGTATGTCTGCTAGTGCGACAAAAGCCTCGTCGGACGCTCAGTCTTCGTCTGGAAATCAGCCAGTCCTTGGCGCTACGCCAGTTCCGGACCTGGATGCGCTATCCCTCCCCGCTCAGCGGCGTATGCCACACCGGCGATGCGCTTTACCTGCGCCTGGAGGGCACCCCGGAAGCCGTGCAACGGGCAAGGAGCCTGATCGGAGGCGACGAAACCAGCTCCAGCCTGTGGGATGATCTGCGCGAGCAGCGCCTAGGCTTCTTCCGCGACCCGCGCCCGCTCTGGTGCATCCAAGTGGGTGCAGATGCGCCACAACGGGAGCTACCGGGGGCGGTGCTACTGGATTGGGGAGGAGCCCAGCGCTGGCTGAAGAGTGCCGAGCCGACACTGGTGATTGAGCGCCACGCCCAGGCACTGGGTGGCAGGGCGATCTGCTTCACGCCGGATGGTTGCGCGCCCGGTCTCAGTCAGCTGCCGGAAGCAGAGGACATGCGGGCGCTCCGCAAGCAGCTGGACCCGCAAGGTCTGTTCGCCGGCTAGGCCGCCGGCGACTTGCGATTCACGTACTTGAAGGTACCCGACGCGGTAGCGAGCAGCTCTCCCGCCTCATTGCGCACCTCACCGTCGCAAAATGCCAGGGACTTGCCGCTGGAGCGCAGGAATCCCCGAGCGACCAGCAGGCCACCAACGCCGCCACCAGGGCGCATGAAGTTGGTCTTGAGCTCCACGGTGACACAGCTGCGGCCACTACCGTGCCCCAAGGTGCAGCAGGCCAGTACGGCATCCATAAGGGTCATCAGCAATCCACCGTGCGCGGAAGCTCCACCGTTCATGTGGTGATCCTTAAGACGAAGGCGCAAAGTGGCACCCTCCTCATCGAACTCCGGTGTGCCAAAGATCTCGAGGTGGGTCAGCAAGGGATCCATACCTTGTTGCGGCGGGACACTTGCCACATAGGTGCTCACTTCCTGGGCGTTTCTGCCGCTCATCTATGCACTCCTTAAGCCTGGCTGCGGGACAGGCCCGACAGATCGTCGCCTGACTGATCAGCAGCCTGCTGAGCTGGCGCTGGCTCGTCGAATTTCGGGTATCGACCCAGAGTGAGTATCAACACTGAGCCCAGGGCGAACGTGATGACACAGTGGGTGAGCAAGCCGGAGTAGGAACCGGACTGGGCGTAGAGATAGGCAAAGTACAGCGGTGCCAACGTAGCCCCCAGACCGATGAAGCCCATGTGCAGACTGAAGATGCGGCTGTAGTCACGCATACCGAAGTAACGCGCCATGAGAAATGCGGCGATGTCCATCTCCGCCCCCGCACCTACACCTACCAGGACCGAGGCCAGCATCAGGCTGGTCATGTGGGTATCCGCTCCGGCGAACATCAAGCAGCCAAAGGCGGGCAACACCAACACCACGAAGGCAACCCCCGGGGCCCAGAGGCGGTCCACCAGGTAACCCACCACCACCCGACCGAGGATCAGGGAGATGCCATAGACACTGAAAGCCAGTCCCGCATCGGTGGCTGACAGGCCCTTATCACGCAACATGGGGACGGTACTGGTGACCATGCCGATCATCGAGGTCACCGAAAGCACCAGAGCCAGATTGCACAGCCAGAAACGCGGCGACACTGCTGCCTGACGCAGGGACATGCCTGGGAGCCGGAGAACAATTCCGGGCTCGGAGGCAACGCGGGTAATCGGGCTATCGTTACGCATCCACAGCAGCGACAGCGGCCATGTAATCAGCAGCGGCATGGCGCCCAGCACCCAGAATCCGGCACGCCAGTCGGACTGGGCAATCACCCAGCTCAGCACCGGCGGCAGCACCAGAGCGGCTAGCCCCGTACCACTGAGGATGATGGCCAGGGCCAAACCGCGGTTGCGGTCGAACCAGAGGTTAACTAACTGTGTCCAGGTCACCATGGTGGTTCCCATGCCGACAAACGCCAGTAACGAGTAGCCGGCATAGAGCTGCCAGATCGGGCCGGTCATCAGGCTGATGGCGAAGTAACCGAGGGCCAAGGCAACCAGCGAGGAGATGGCCACCGGACGCAGGCCATAACGGCGGATCAGCCAACCACTGATTTGCACTGCGACGATGGTAAAGGCGAAGAGAAATGCGATGGCGGGCTGAATCTGCTCGCGGGACCAGCCGAAAGCCTCCTGCATTGGCAGTACCAGGGTACCGAACGAATACAGCGGAGCGACCCCCACCGATGTGCCAATACCGAGAAGTGCCAAGATGAGGATGCGCCAACCCTGGCGAAACTCGGTGAGGTCAATCGCCAGGGAAGGACCGGAATGGTGCTGGGAACTCATGCGTGGATACCCCGCTCAGCCTTGTAGTTGTTTTAGCCGGATTCTATACCCGCAAATTCAATAAATGACACTCTTTTATTTTTTGCATTTCAATGCGATCTGCGTGATCTAGTGCGGCGAAACTCATCAGCAGTCGCTGCTGGACAGGCATCGCCGCATTTCAGAGGTCAGCGTTTGGCAAAGGTCAGGTTTGCCTTGACCCGGTCCCAGGTCTGCGGGGTAACCCCGTCATCGCGTAGCTGGTACTTCAGGATGCGCCCTACCGGGCTGCGCGGCAGGCTGGTGCGGAACTCGATGAACCGTGGTACCGCGTAGTACGGCACACGATCGATGGCCCAGCGGCATAGATCCTCTTCGGTGAGCGTGCTGCCCTCACGCAACACGGCGGTTACCTTCACCTCGTCCTCCGACAGCTCGGAGAACACCGCATGGACCGCCACTTCCTCGATCTCCGGATGGGCGATGAAACTGCGCTCCATCTCGAAGCCGGAGATGTTCTCGCCACCACGACGCATGTAGTCCTTCTTGCGGTCGAGGAAGAAGAAAAAACCATCCTCGTCCATCTTCCCGATGTCGCCGGTGTGGAACCACATGTTGCGCATCACCTTGAGAGTGTCGGCCGGGCGGTTCCAGTAACCCTCGAACATCACGTGGGGTTTGAGTGGTCGCACGATCAGTTCACCGGGCGTGCCATAGGGCAGTTCGACGTCAAAATCATCGACCACCCGGATGTCAAACGAGTCGCAGCGCCGCCCGGCGCAGTTGGGTTTGTCCGGTTGGCCGAAGGGCAGCATGGTGACAATGGCGCACTCGGTAAGGCCGAAGCCGGCCCCACCTACCGTGTGGCGTACGCCAAAGCGTTCGCGCCAGCGAGACTGCAGCTCCGGGGGGAAAGGTGCCGAATAGACCTTGTTGAGCTTGCCGTAACAACGCTTCATGGCCTCGTTGTCCGGAGCGTCAGCCAACAGCGGGCCCATGGAAGCCAGCAGGTTGGCCTCGTTGGCGCCGCTGCGTTCGATATCGGCCCAGAATCCAGAAACCGAAAATCTCGGATAGATCACGGAGCGGGCACCGATCATCAGGTTGCACAAGACGGTCGTGACCGTCGCATTGAGGTGGAACAATGGCAGTGGCGTCCAGGTGATGGACTCAGGCGTGCGTCCGTGGGCTTCAATGATCTGCCGCGCCTCGTTGCAGGCATTGTTGTGGCTGATCATGCAGCCCTTGGATGGGCCAGTGGTGCCGCCGGTATAGATGAGCATGGTCAGGTCACTGGGTAACACCTCGACCTGGGGGTCGCTGCTGTCTTCGCTGCGCAGCGCCTCAAGGGAGACCAGAGTCTTCCCGCCGAGGTCCGTTGCAGGCGCAGCACCACGGTGGGCAATGTGCTTGAGGTTCGGCAGTTGGTCCTTTACCAGGGCAATGCGCTCGGCGTACTCGGTTTCGGCAATTACCAGCTCGGCGGTGGCGTCGGCAATCTGGTGTCGCAGGAATTCGCCCTTGAGGGCTGTGTTTACCGGCACGCTGATGGCGCCCAGCTTGTTCAGGGCGAACCAGAGCAATACAGCATCGGCGTTGTTGTCGAGAATGGTCACGACCGTCTGGCCCTTGACCACACCCAGGGCTTCCAGGCCGTTGGCCAGCCGGCAGCTTTCCCGCTGGATGTCGGCAAAACTGTAAATATCGCCCTGCACGTCGAGGAAGGGACGCTCGCCATGCTCCCGCGCTGCGCGGCGCACCACGTCGTTAACGGTGTCCATTTGGCCGACGGACCAGCCCGGCAGCGCCTTGTCGTTGAGTTGGGTGGAAAAGCTCATGGTTTCAGACTCCGGATGGGTATTGGCCGACCAGGCGTTGCCAGCGCTGTCCTGCCAGCGCCAGGGAACCTTCGTGGGTCAGCACGTAAAAGTGATCTTCGCGGATGGCCGCAAGCAGCGCTTCAGCTACGTCCTCGGCGCTCAGCGCTGCTTTTTCCAGCGCCTGTTGAGTGCCCTGCTGAAAGGCCAAGGCGGCAGCCGAGGGTTCAGGTGCCCGCGACAGGGAATGGTCGCGACCCGGTCCCGTGAGGCCGGTACGGACCAGACCCGGACAGAGCACCGAGACCCCGATACTCGTCCCTTCACTGGCAAGCTCCAGAGCCAGGGATTCAGACAGCGCCACAAGGGCCGACTTGGCCGCCACATATGGCGCAATGAAGGGAATAGCCATCAGCCCGCCCATGGAGGCGGTGTTGACGATGTGGGCTGCGCGGCCCTGCCGCAGCAGACGCGGCACGAAGCTATGCAGGCCATGGATAACACCCATCAGGTTGACGTCCAGCACCCGCCGCCAGTTGCCCAGGTCGTGCTCCCAGCTGTTCCTTGGCCGGTCGCCGGTGATACCGGCGTTATTGCACAGAATGTCCAGCCCGCCCACGGCATCTACTTGGCGAGCCAGGTCCTCCACCGATTCGGCATCGGAGACGTCAACGGGAATGGCCAGCACCTCGCCGCCCAGCCTTGCCAGGCTATCCCGTGCCACTTCCAACTCCGGTCCGGGCAGATCACCCAGCACGACACGCATGCCTTCACGCTGGAAGGTGCGCGCCATGGCTAGACCGAGGCCACTGGCCGCGCCAGTGATGACGACGGTCTTGTTCGCAAACTCGCGCATCGCTCACCTCCCTCAGCGGACCGGCACAGTGCCGCCGTCCACACAGAGGGTCTGGCCGGTAATGAAACGCGAGCCCTCCCCGGCGAGGAAGACCATTACTGGCGCTAGGTCCCGCTCGGCGTCTCCGAGCTTGCCACCCAGGGGGATGATGCGGCTGAGCATCTGGTCGTGGGCGGCGAGTTCCTCGGCACTCATTTTGGCCCGGTGGGCGTCGTACATGGGCGTCCAGATCATTGGCGCGAGAGCGTTCACCGTAATGCCGTGGCGCGCCCACTCCTGGGCCAGGGTGCGAGTCCAGGCCAACACGGCGCCCTTCGAGGCCGCGTAGTGGGCAGCGCCGGGCATGCCACCGAGGCCGGCAGCGGAGCCGAAGTTGATGATGCGCCCGCCCCGGTCCTTCAAGTAGGGAAACGCCGCCTGATTGGTGTGCAGCGTGCCACGCACGTTGACGTCGAAGATCAGGTCCCAGTCCGGCTGGCCTATGGACTCGGCCGGTGCTGTGCGCTCCACCGCCGCGACGTTGGCCAGCACATCGAGTCCGCCCAGCCAGCCCACGGCCTCGCGGAAGGCACCCTCCACTTGCGCCTTTTCAGCAATATCGCAATGGAGGAACAAGGCCTGGCCCGGATGGCTGGCCACCAGTTCATCGACCAGAGCCTTGCCCTGCTCATCCAGTACATCCAGGGAAACCACACGCGCGCCTTCCGCCACGTAGGCACGCACCACGCTGGCGCCTATGCCGCGGGCACCACCGGTGACGATCGCATTCCTGCCTGCCAGCTGCATGGCATCGACCTCTTGTTCTTGTTGTAAGGGAAGTTGATAACGCTCGTTGATGGGCGTCAGCCCACCATTCCTATGGCAAGCCGCCATCCACCTTGATCAGCGAACTGGTGGTGTAGGTGGAATACGGGCTGGCCAGGTAGAGCGCAGTGGTAATGATCTCCTCCGGCTGACCTGGTCGACCCAGCGCGTTGGCACAGCTCTGGCGCATGTCCTCGGTCCAGGCCTTGGCGATATCCGTAAGGAATGGGCCGGCAGAGATGGTGTTCACCCGTACCTTGGGCCCATATTCCTGGGCCAGGCCGACAGTCATTGCGTTTAGCGCGGCCTTCGCGCCGGCGTAGGGCACTATCTGCGGAGAGGGACGGATGCCACCGGTGCTGCTGATATTGATGATGGAACCACCCTCTCCCGCCGCCATACGCTGGGCTACCAGCGCGCTCAGACGGAAAGGTCCCTTGAAGTTGAGGCCGAGGACCTTGTCGAAAAGCTCCTCGGTCACTTCGTGGCTGGGCACCGCCGGAGACATGCCGGCGTTGTTCACCAGCACATCGATTCGACCGAACTCGGCATAGACCACATCCACCAGGCGCTCCACTTCCGCCCACTTGCCCACATGGCAGGCTACGGCCAACGCGCGCCGGCCCAGCGCCCGTACCTCCTCAGCCACGGTTTCGCAGGCGTCCAGCTTTCGGCTGGCGATGATCAGGTCGGCACCCCGCTCGGCAAATGCCTTGACCATCTGGTAGCCCAGCCCTCGGCTGCCCCCGGTGACCAGAATGACCTTGCCACTGAGGTCGAACAGCTTGTCGCTCATCTTTATTCCCCCAGGATGTCGGCGTAACGGTCACGGGCGGCGGCGATCTTCGGCGGCAAGTGCTCGGAGGGGAACAGCCCCTCGGCGGCCTTGTAATTGCGCAGCAGTTCGCGGGCGACGGTGATCTGGTGCACCTCGGTCGGACCATCGGCCAGCCCCATGGTGGGCACGTTGTTCCACATGTAGGCCAGGGGCGTTTCAAAGGTCGCACCGAGTGAGCCGTGCAGATGGATGGCGCGGCGGACGATCTCGTAGTAGATCTTCGCCATCGCCACTTTGACCATGGCGATATGGGCACGCGCCTTGCGCGGATCGCCGTGGCTGTTGTCGATGATCCAGGCGGTCTTCAGCACAAGAAGGCGGAATTGCTCCAGCTCGATCTGAGTGTCAGCGAGCATGGCCTGCACCGTGCCCTTCTCGGCCAAGAGGGTGCCCTGGGTGTATCGGCTGAGGGCGCGCTCGCACATCATGTCCAGCGCGCGCTGGCACTGGCCGACGGTGCGCATGGCATGGTGAATGCGGCCGCCGCCAAGACGTGCCTGAGCCACCGCGAATCCGCCACCGATTTCGCCGAGCATATGGTCCAGCGGCACCCGCACATTGTCATAGCGCAGGTAGCCTTCGGTTGCCTCATCCTGCTCCAGGCGCTCACCCATGTGCGGCACGTTGCGGATGATTTCCAGGCCCGGGGTCTCACGCGGCACGATGAACATGGACATGCGGTTCTGGATCGGCGCGTCCGGTGCGGTCACCGCCAGCACTAGGATGAACTCGGCGTAACGGGCATTGGAGGAGTACCACTTTTCGCCATTGATCACCCAGTGTTCGCCATCGCGCACGGCAGTCGTGGTGAACACCCGAGGATCCGCACCGCCCTGAGGCTCGGTCATCGAGAAGCAGGAGACGATGTCGCCATCCAGCAGCGGCTGCAGATAGCGCGCCTTCTGCTCGGGGGTGCCGAACATAGCGAGGATCTCTGCGTTGCCGGTATCCGGCGCGGCGGTACCGAAAACGGTGGGCGCCCAGAGGGATCTGCCCAGACGTTCGTTCATCAGCGCCAGCTTGAGCTGGCCATAGCCCTCCCCGCCCAGGTATGGATCGAGGTGGCACGCCCAGAGCTTCTGCTGGCGTACCTTCTCCTGCAGGGGCCTGAGGATCGCGCGGGATTTTTCGTGGCGGGTGTCATAGACCACGCTAACCGAGGGATAGAGCACATCCAGCGGCTCCACTTCCTCACGCAGGAATCGGTCGATCCAGTCCAGCTTGGCTTGAAATTCGGGGTCGGTGGAAAAGTCCCACATCTGTCATTCTCCAGGCAGTTTCGGCGGGCCGCATCAGGCGGCTGCGATGAGTTGTCGGGCCTTGGCCATCAGCCAGGTGGCGTAGTCGTGCAGATAAGCGCCCATTTCCTTGGGGGCCTTGCCGATCAGCGAGCGCGCATAGGTGCCTTCGAGCAAACAGGCGAGCTTGTAGCAGGCCAGCACGAAGAACCACGGCATGCTGGTCATGGAACGGCCGCTCAGTTCGCCGTAGAGGCCGATCAGCTCAGCGCGGCTCATGAAACCATCCCAAGGCTCCACCACCGGCTTGGCGCCAGCACCACCCTCGGGGTCACCCGGCTCGCGCCATGAGGTCAGCACCCAAGCCAGATCCAGCAGCGGATCGCCAAGGGTGGATAGCTCCCAGTCGATCAGCCCGGAAATTCGGGGGGCCTCCAGAGAGAACATGACGTTGGGCCACTGAAAGTCGCCGTGGATAATGCCGATGCGGCCGTCCGCGGGGACATTGTCGGAAAGCCAGCGACCCACCTCGTCGACATGGGGCAGAGAGGTCTCGCTGTAACCGGGGGTGTCTCGGTAACCGTCCAGTTGCGAGCGCCAGCGCTCCACCTGGCGACCGTGCCAATCATTGGGTCGGCCGAAGTTTTCGAGGCCGAGAGCCTGATAGTCCAGCCCACCCAGGGCAGCAGCGGCGCTGACGAACTCCTCCCCCATGCGCCGACGCCAGCTGGCATTCGTGGCATAGAGTCCCTGCAGTTGGCCCGCCGGAGAAAAACCCTCCAGGGGCTCCATCGCATAGAAGTTGACGCCCATCACCGAGCCATCGGTACTGGCCGCCAGCAGGCGTGGGTGGGGCACGGCGCTGCCTGCGATCGCCGCCAAGACACGAGCTTCTCGCGCCATGGTCTCGTTGCTGTTGGCGCGCAGATGACGCGGCGGGCGACGCAGCACGAAGCGGGCGTCGCCGCGCTGCATAAGGAACAGATTGTTCTGCGAGCCACCGGTGAGCTGGGTGACTTCTGTCACCGGACCACTACCAGGCAGGCCTGCTAACTCGATCCAGGGAGCCAGGGCCGCCCAGTCGAGAAGCCCGTCGAAATCGGGAAGGGTCGAAGTCATCTGGTTCGCTCCCTGACTACCCACACCGCCCGATTGGCGGAGCGGCGTGAATTGCTCGTTGTCGCGAACATCGACCTACCTCCCGTTTACCTGGTTCTTGTTGTTATGCCGGCCCTCCTGCGGACTGCTCTTTGTCCAGTTCGAGGTTCCGGCGTATTTGCCTCAGCACGCTCAGCGTCTGTTCCAACTCCACGACTTCCAGCCCACGGGAGATGCGCTCGGTCCACTCCGCGCTTTCCCGGTTAGCCTCTGCGTAGGCGTGGCGCCCCTTGTCGGTGGGCACCAACTGCTTGGAGGTCTTGTGATGAGGGTTGTCCACGTAGAGGACATGCCCGTCCTCCACCAGCACATCGGCCACCCGCTGCACCGCCTGGCGGCTATAGCCCAGACTGCGCGCAATTCGCGCCACGGTTGGCGGCTCCTGCGCCAGGACCACCGAAGCCAGGACGATGGTCTGGGCAGAACTACCCAGCGCCGCCGGCTTCCTCGCACTCATCACCCGACCATGCAGACGCAGCACCTCATCAACCAATTCGGCCAGGCGGGCACCCTGCTCGCTGTGGACCGAATGGTCGAACGTCACTGCACCACTCGTTTCGGACGTCTTGCTCAAACTATGACACCTCTTTTCCACATTGACAACATGCTGTCAATTTATCTCATATTGAATTTCCTTTGATCCGGCACGCCGGACTAGAGGGGAAGGCTATGCGGTGCTTCAACCCCGGGCAACAGGATTGAGAACGCGTCAGCCTATCCGTAGGGAAGCAAAGAGACGGATGCAGGAGTTGGTGGAGATGTGAAAGGCAGTCCCGGAGAACGACCGGGCCGGAAAAGAAAAGGCCCGACTAATGCCGGGCCTTGGGCTCATAAACCGTTTGCCATGTATCCCCCATCCGCCGCCAACACATGGCCGGTGACGAACGATGCTGCGGGCGACACCAGGAACAGGATGCATGCCGCGATCTCCTCCGGCCGGGCCCAGCGCCCCAGAGGCGTCCGCGCGAGCACCCGCGCATTACGCTCGGAGGCATGCTCCTGGATACCGCGTGTCATCGGGGTGTCGGTCCAGCCCGGCGCCACAGCGTTGACCCGGATGCCCTCCTTGCCCCAGGCCACCGCCAGGCTACGGGTCAACTGAACCACGCCCCCTTTGCTGACGGAGTAGGCCGGCGCAGTAGGGCTGCCGAAGAAGCTCATAACAGAGGCCAGGTTGACAATGGCACCGCCATCTCGCGCCAGCAACGCACGGGCGGCATAACAGCAGCGCATGGAACCATTGAGGTTGATCTCCACCGTTTGCAGGAAACCCTCCTCCTCGAACTCCGCTGCACCCCGACCGATACCGGCAGAGTTGACCAGGATATCCAAGCGCTCGAGTTCGGCGAAGTAGCGCGTCACCGCCCCGCTGTCGCGTACGTCGAGCAGATCGAACACGGTGCCGGCAAGCTCGGAGTCCGCGCGACAGGCCTCTATTTCTGCCAGGGAAACTCCCGTGGCGCGCACCGCACACCCTGCTCGCAGCAGTTCAACCACAGTCGCCAGGCCAATACCGCTGCTGCCGCCGACTACCACCGCCACCTTTCCAGTCAATGCTTCGCTCATGCTTCGTTTCTCCTGGCCACCGGCCATGTCAATGACAATACGTCAGTTAGCAAATCTTGATACGCGCCAATTCCAGCCATCTTGACGCACACCAATAACTAACATACAGTCAGTTTCACTAATCAACCAGACCGATCACAGAGGTCATGATGCGTAACGTCAATTACCCGATCTACGATGTCGACCGGCACTTTTACGAGCCGCCGGAGGCCTTCCTGACCCACCTGCCCAAGGAATACCGCAAGGAGTTCCAGTACGTGCAGGTCAACGGCCGAACCAAACTGGCCGTCGGTGGCATGATCAGCGACTACATCCCCAACCCGACCTTTGATGTGGTGGCTGCGCCGGGTGCACACGAGAAGTGGTACCGCGGAGAGAACCCCGAAGGCCTGTCGCTGCGTGAAATCGGTGGCGAGCCGATACCCTCGGACCCGGCCTTCTTCGATGGTGCCGCACACCTGAAGGTGATGGACGAGCAGAAGATTCATGCCGCATTGTTCATTCCCACCTTGGCCTCGGTGATTGAAGAACGCCTGGCTGACAAGCCGGATGTGATCGCCGCCCTGATGCACGCTTCCAACCGCTGGCTGGCCGAGGGCTGCGGTTTCGCCCGCGAAAATCGACTGTTCCCGGTGCCGATGATCAACCTGTTCGATGTCGATCGCGCCGTCGAAGAGCTGGAGTACGTGCTGAAGCACGGTGCTCGTGTCGTAGGTATCCGCCCTGCCCCAGTCGCCGGCACCAAAGACCCGATGGAGGGACGCGCTCCGGGCATGCCGGAGTTCGACCCATTCTGGGCCAGGGTCAACGAGGCGAAGATCTTCGTCATGCTGCACGTCTCCGACTCCGGCTACGACAAGATCAACCGCTGGTGGACCGCTGGCGGCAAGGGCGAATTCCGTCCCTTCGAGAAGGATCCCTTTGCCGAGACCCTGGACTGGATGGGTCGCGCCATCTCCGACACTCTGACCTCGCTGGTCTGCCACGGCGTCTTCGACCGTTTCCCGGACGTGCGCGTGGCCTCGCTGGAGAACGGCAGCTCCTGGCTGGAGCCGCTGCTGGAACGTCTGGCGATGAACTACAAGAAGATGCCAAAGGCCTTCAAACAAGACCCGGTGGAAAGCTTCAAGAAGCACGTTTTCATCTCGCCGTTCTACGAGGACCCGGTGCTGCGTATCTGCGAGATCATGGGTGACAACCGCGTGCTCTTCGGCAGCGACTGGCCGCACCCGGAAGGCCTGAGCCACCCGTGGGACTTCTTCAAGGACATCGAGGATCTCAGCGATGCCCAGGCTCAGCGTGTCATGAGCACCAACTTGAAAGGTTTGCTGGAGGGCGTCCGCGACTGATCCGGTGCGGACTTCGCTAGCGACAGGGCATGGTCACAATCCATGCCCTTTTTTATGGCATTACGAGCAGAGAAAGACCTCCAGTGACACTCCCACCCTTGGCGAACATGGAAGCCCGCCGCAGCAGATCGCGCTCAAGCCCAGCCTTCGAGGCGCAGGGTCGCCCGCACCAACCGCTGCTCTTCCTGCTCGATCTCCTTGAGGCTGTCGCGAATGCCGTGGATGTGATCGCGGGCCGCGCGCTGAGCCTGGTCGGGCAAGCGCTCGGTCACTGCGTGGTAGAGACGGGAGTGCTGGCGATCCAGCTGTTTCAGGGTGTGCACCAGCACCGGGTTATGGGAGGCCTCGCACACCGCCAGATGGAAGGCGTGGTCGAGGCGTGCATGTTCTTGGGAGTCCAGGCCCTCCGGAGCAGCATGGGCCGCAAGCATTTCCTCGTAGCGTCGGGTAATCAGCACGAAGTCTGCCTGAGTACCGCGCAGCGCGGCCAACCTGGCGGATTCGCCCTCCAGCAGAGCGCGCACTTCCAGCAGGTCGTAGAGGGTGCGCGGCTGGGAGCTGAACAGGTGCATCAGCGGGCTGGCATCGCGTGGCCCGGTCAGCTCAGCCACATAGGAACCACTGCCCTGGCGGGTTTCGATGATCCCGCGCCCACGCAACACCTTCAGCCCCTCGCGCAGCGCCGAGCGGGAAATGCCCAGCTTGTCGCACAGGCGTCGCTCGGAAGGCAGCGCCTGGCCGGTCTTGAGCACGCCATCGACTATCAGCTGCTCGATGCGTTCGGCCACCACATCGGCGACCTGTCGGCGTTCGTCAGTCTTTTCGCCCGACATTGGCCTCTCCTTAAACTGGTAGGACCAGTTGTTAAACACCATTTCAAGGCTTGTACGAAACTCCCTACAGCATAGAGGCCGCATTAGAAGCAATGAACCACGTTAGCTCTATTCGCCACAGAAACTGGTAGGACCAGTTGATAGACCAATGGACGGCCAGCTGAAGCGGGACCAATGATGGTTCTACAAACGCCCCCGCAAACGCTGGCGCCACAACAACAAGACCGATGAGCCTGCCATGAACATCCTCTACGACGAGCGCGTCGACGGCGCGCTGCCGAAGGTCGACAAAGCCGCGCTGCTGACCGAACTGCGCGAACGCCTGCCCGACCTCGATATCCTCCACCGAGAGGAAGACCTCAAGCCCTACGAGTGCGACGGGCTCTCCGCCTATCGCACCACGCCCATGCTGGTCGTACTGCCTGAGCGCATCGAACAGGTGGAGCAACTCCTGAAGCTCTGCCATGAACGCCGAGTGCCGGTGGTGGCTCGTGGCGCCGGCACCGGTCTCTCCGGCGGCGCCCTGCCGCTGGAACAGGGCATCCTGCTGGTGATGGCGCGCTTCAACCGCATCCTGGAAGTGAATCCGGCCGGGCGCTTCGCCCGCGTCCAGCCTGGCGTGCGCAACCTGGCCATCTCCCAGGCAGCAGCGCCATTCGACCTCTATTACGCGCCGGATCCGTCTTCGCAGATCGCCTGCTCCATCGGCGGCAACGTCGCGGAAAACGCCGGCGGTGTGCATTGCTTGAAGTACGGCCTGACCGTGCACAACCTGCTCAAGGTGGACATCCTCACGGTGGAAGGCGAGCGTCTGACCCTGGGCTCCGATGCTTTGGACAGTCCCGGCTTCGACCTCCTGGCACTGTTCACCGGTTCGGAGGGCATGCTCGGTGTGGTCACCGAAGTCACGGTCAAGCTGCTGCCCAAGCCCCAGGTAGCCAGGGTGCTGCTGGCGGCCTTCGATTCGGTGGAGAAAGCCGGCCGCGCGGTGGGCGACATCATCGCCGCCGGCATTATCCCCGGCGGCCTGGAGATGATGGACAACCTCGCTATCCGTGCCGCCGAGGACTTCATCCATGCCGGCTACCCAGTGGACGCCGAGGCCATCCTGCTCTGCGAGCTTGACGGCGTGGAAGCGGACGTCCACGACGACTGCGAGCGGGTGCGCCAGGTGCTGGAGCAGGCCGGCGCCACCGAAGTGCGCCTGGCCCGCGACGAAGCCGAGCGCGTGCGCTTCTGGGCCGGGCGCAAGAATGCCTTCCCGGCGGTGGGCCGCATCTCCCCGGACTACTACTGCATGGACGGCACCATTCCCCGCCGCGAGCTGCCCGGCGTGCTGCGCGGCATCACCGATCTCTCGGCCGAGTACGGCCTGCGGGTGGCCAACGTCTTCCATGCCGGCGACGGCAACATGCACCCGCTGATCCTCTTCGACGCCAACCAGCCCGGCGAGCTGGAGCGGGCCGAGGCCCTGGGCGGCAAGATCCTCGAGCTCTGTGTCGCGGTGGGCGGCAGCATCACCGGCGAACACGGCGTGGGGCGCGAGAAGATCAACCAGATGTGCGCCCAGTTCAACGCCGACGAACTGACCCTCTTCCACGGCGTGAAAGCGGCCTTCGACCCGACGGGCCTGCTCAACCCCGGCAAGAACATCCCCACCCTGCACCGCTGCGCCGAGTTCGGCGCCATGCACGTGCACCACGGCCAACTGCCCTTTCCCGAACTGGAGCGCTTCTGATGAGCCAGACATCCTTCGATGCCAGCGCCTGGTTGCTGGAGCAGGTCAACGATGCCCTCGCCCGACGTGAACCGCTGCGCATCCAGGGCGGTGGCAGCAAGGCGAACCTCGGCCGCGCGGTGACTGGCGAACTGCTGGAGACTCGCGCGCACCGGGGCATCGTCACCTACGACCCCACCGAGCTGGTGGTGACGGTGCGCGCCGGCACGCCACTGGCAGAGCTGGAGCAGGCACTGGACGAGCAAGGTCAGCTGCTGGCCTGCGAACCACCTCACCTGGGTAGCAACGCGACTGTGGGCGGCATGGTCGCCGCCGGGCTGTCCGGCCCGCGCCGGCCCTGGGCGGGATCGGTGCGCGATTTCGTCCTCGGCACCCGGGTGATCACCGGTGGCGGCAAGCACCTGCGCTTCGGTGGCGAGGTGATGAAGAACGTCGCCGGATACGACCTGTCGCGCCTGATGGCCGGCAGCTTCGGCTGCCTCGGCGTGCTCACGGAGGTCTCCCTCAAGGTCCTGCCCAAGCCACGCGCCGTGGCCAACTTGCGTCTGGCGGTGGACGTGGCGGATGCCCTGCGCCGGCTCGCCGAATGGGGTCAGCAGCCGTTGCCCATCAGCGCCGCCTGCCATGTCGGTGAGTTCCTGCACCTGCGCCTGGAGGGCGGCGAAGGCTCGGTGGCCGCCGCCCACGACCGACTTGGCTGCGAAAGCGTAGAGCCGGGTTTCTGGGAGGACCTCAAGGAGCAGCGCCTGCCCTTTTTCAGCGATAGCCGTCCGCTCTGGCGCATTTCCCTGCCCAACGACACGCCGGCTCTGGACCTGTCCGGCGCCCAACTGGTGGATTGGGGCGGTGCCCAGCGCTGGCTCAAGTCCGAAGCTCCCGCTGAGGAAATCCGCGCAGTCGTGAGCCGCAACGGCGGCCACGCCACCTGTTTCGACTCTTGCGACAGCCCCTTCCAGCCGCTGCCGGTGGCGCTGCTGCGCTATCACCGCCAGCTCAAGGCGCAACTGGACCCGCAGGGGATCTTTAACCCCGGGCGGATGTACGCGGAAGTCTGAGGCCGAATATGCAAACCCATCTGAGTGAACAGGCCCGCGCCCTGCCGCGCGGCGAAGAAGCCGAAGCCATACTGCGCAGTTGCGTGCACTGCGGCTTCTGCAATGCCACCTGCCCCACCTATCAGCTGCTGGGCGACGAGCTGGACGGTCCGCGCGGACGCATCTACCTGATGAAGCAGGTGCTGGAGGGCCATAAACCCAGTGCCAGCACCCTGCAGCACCTGGACCGCTGCCTGACCTGCCGCAATTGCGAGACCACCTGCCCCTCCGGCGTGCAGTACCACAACCTGCTGGATATCGGCCGCGCGGTGGTCGAAGAACATGTGCCGCGCCCCTTTACCGAGCGCATGCTGCGCGCCGGCCTGCGCGCAGTGGCGCCCCACGCTGGACTGTTCAAGGCAATGGTGCACACCGGAAACGCCTTCCGTCCGCTGCTGCCGGAGGCACTCAAGGCCAAGCTGCCGCGTGAGGTTCGCCCGGCCCGCCCACGCCCTGCCGTCCGCCACGCTCGCCACGTGCTGATGCTCGAAGGCTGCGTGCAACCGGGGCTTTCCCCCAACACCAATGCCGCCGCCGCGCGGGTGCTGGACCGCCTGGGTATCAGCGTCGAGCCAGCGCGTGAAGCGGGTTGCTGCGGCGCCGTGGACTATCACCTGAACGCCCAGGACGCCGGCCTCGACCGCGCCCGGCGCAATATCGACGCCTGGTGGCCGGCCATCGAGTCCGGTGCCGAGGCCATCATCCAGACCGCCAGCGGCTGCGGCGCCTTCGTCAAGGATTACGGCCATCTACTGAAGGATGACCCGCACTACGCCGCCAAGGCCGAGCGCGTCGCCCAACTGGCGAAAGACCTGGTGGAAGTATTGCGCGATGCGCCGCTGGAAAGTCTCGGTATCCGCGGTGACCTGCGCCTGGCCTTCCACTGCCCCTGCACCCTGCAGCACGCGCAGAAGCTCGGCGGCGCGGTGGAAGGCGTACTCAGTCGGCTGGGCTTCCACCTGACGCCGGTACCCGACGGGCACCTCTGCTGCGGCTCAGCCGGTACCTACTCCATCACCCAGCCGGAACTGTCCCGGCAACTGCGCGACAACAAGCTCAACGCCCTGGAAAGCGGCCAGCCCCAGGTCATCGCCACCGCCAACATCGGCTGCCAGACGCACCTGGACGGCGCCGGCCGCACTTCAGTGCGGCACTGGATCGAGCTGGTGGACGAGGCCATGCACTGACACCTGCAGGAGCGAGCCTTCTCGCGAACGACCCAGAACAACTTCGCGAGCAAGCTCGCTCCTACCCAGATCGAATCTACCTGCGAACTCAATTTGAGGATTAGCCATGCAGCACAAAGCCATCCTGAGCCAGACCGAAGTCGCCCGCATTCTCGCGGCCGCCCGCGCCGAGGCCGAAGCCAATCAGTGGGCCGTATCCATAGCGGTGGTCGACGACGGCGGCCATCCGCTGGCCCTGGAGCGCCTCGACGGCTGCGCGCCGATCGGCGCCTACATCGCCGCCGAAAAGGCCCGCACCGCCGCCCTCGGCCGCCGCGAATCCAAAGGCTACGAGGACATGGTCAATGGCGGGCGCAGCGCCTTCCTTTCGGCACCGCTGCTGACCTCGCTGGAGGGCGGCGTGCCGGTGCTGGTGGACGGCCAGGTGGTCGGGGCTGTCGGCGTGTCCGGAGTCAAGGCCGACCAGGATGCCCAGATCGCCCATGCCGGCGCCCGATGCCTGGCCTGACTTTCAACGGAGATACAGCATGACCGAACACGTGAAGCGCCACCGCCTGCAGGTGGCTACCGAACTGGCCGCCTTCATCGACAACGAAGCGCTGCCGGGTACCGGCCTGGACCAGGAAACCTTCTGGCGGGACCTCGATGCCCTGGTTCATGATCTGGCGCCAAAGAACCGCGCCCTCCTGGCCGAACGTGACCGCCTGCAAAGCGAACTGGACAACTGGCACCGAGCCAACCCAGGCCCGATCCATGATATGGCAGCCTATCGAGCCTTCCTCGGCGAGATCGGCTATCTGGTGGAGCAACCAGCGCAGGTGCAGGCCGCGACCACCAACGTCGACCCGGAACTGGCCGTACAGGCCGGTCCACAGCTGGTCGTACCCATGTCCAACCCGCGCTACGCGCTGAACGCCGCCAACGCACGCTGGGGCTCGCTCTACGATGCACTCTACGGCACCGATGCCATCCCCGAGGACGGCGGTGCGGAGAAAGGTGCCGGCTACAACCCGATTCGCGGCGAGCGAGTGATCGCTTTTGCCCGCACCTTCCTCGACCAGGCTGCGCCGCTGGCCGAAGGCTCCCATGCCGAGGCCAGCGGCTATCGGGTGGACGGCGGTCAGCTGCTCGTCAGCCTGGGGGATCGCCAGAGCGGACTGCGCGATCCCGAGCGTTTCATCGGCTATCAGGGTTCGGCCGACGCACCCAGCGCCATCCTGCTGAAGAACAATGGGCTGCACTTCGAAATCCAGATCGACGCCAACCACCCGATCGGCAAGACCGATGCCGCCGGGGTCAAGGATGTGCTGCTGGAGGCCGCCCTCAGCGCCATCATGGATTGCGAGGATTCGGTGGCCGCAGTGGATG
>Ga0180219_1000137_pt1 | contig 84305 bp, 88 predicted proteins | sample eDN3rd30CBELigMG_FD_151338 | JGI IMG/M metagenome (GOLD analysis project Ga0180219, IMG submission 151338) | Enriched Miracle-Growth compost microbial communities from Emeryville, California, USA - eDNA 3rd pass 30_C BE-Lig MG (version 2)... ...
TATGCGCGATACCCGCCACCAGCGTCGAGAACACCAAAGGCGCGATGATCATCTTGATCAGGTGCAGGAAGATATCCGCCAGCAAATGGAAATAGCCCGCAACCTGCTGCGCCGTCTCCCCATCGCCCCCGACAAACCGGTTCGCGACATAGCCACACGCCACCCCAGACACCATCCCTACCACTATGAAACCCGTCAGCCGGCGCGACATATGTTCTCCTTTTTTCCCCGGACGATGAGGCTCCGGCGCAGAACCTTCCTGTTTCGCGGCCCCTTGTTCCAAAGACGCGAGGCGGCTGTCAATCACCCCTCCTTTCACGATAATCGCGCCGGGCCATTTTCTTTCCGCAAAAAGCGGGCCGCTTCGGGTTGACGGGCCTCCCCCTCAACCTTAGCCTTTTAGCCTTCTGGAACCGTCCCATCCGCAGGACCCCTCTTCAAGCGCCCCGCAGGAAGGAAAAACAGCATGGCCGCCGCATCCCCGCCCGGCATCATCGCCCTTGCGACGGATCTCAGCCATCGCTCCGACCGCGCGCTCGACCGTGCCGTGCAGCTGGCGCGGGCATGGCAGGCACGCCTGCTCGTCATCCATGCGATCGAGGAGCGGGCGGAAGGACGGCTCGAAAGCGGCTCCGCGCTGCCCAGCTGGCGCAGCGCGCCCAATCCGGCGAAGGCCGTGCGCCACCGGCTGCACCGCGATCTGATGCGCGAGGAGACCGGCCTCAATCTCGATATCGTGGTGGAACTCGGCACACCCGCGCATCTGGTGCTGGAACAGGCGCAGGTCGCGGGTGCGGGCCTCATCATCACCGGCGTCGCGCGTGACGAGACGCTGGGCCGGATGATATTGGGCGACACCGTGGACAAGCTGCTGCGCAAATCGCCGGTGCCGTTGCTGGTGGTGCGCAACCGGGCGCGGGCGGCCTATCGGAAGATGGTGGTGGCGACGGATTTTTCCCCGTCCGCCCGCCTCGCGCTCGATGGTGCCCGCACGCTTTTCCCTGCGCTGCCGCTGACCCTGTTCCATGCCTATGACGTGCCCTTCGCCAGCTATCTCAACCGCGCCGAGATCGACCGCGAATTCGAAGGCTATGGTCAGGAGGCCGCCACCCGGCTGCTGGAGGAAGCGGGCCTTTCGCCGGAAGAGGCCCGCGCTGTCCCGCGCCTGATCGAGCGCGGCGCGCCGGAGGCGCTGCTGCGCGCCTATGAAGCGACGGACGGCGACGCCCTCACCGTCGTCGGCACGCATGGCGGCGGCCTGCTCTATCGCGCGCTGATCGGCAGCACGGCCCGCAAGATCATCGACGCGGTGGAAAGCGACGTGCTGGTGGTGCCGACGAGAGATACGCCCGCCCGATGAGCATCACGAACCTGCTTTGCCTGATCATCCTGTTGCCCTTTGCCGGCAGCCTGCTCGCGGCGATGCTGCCCACCTATGCGCGCACCACCGCCGCCGCGCTGAGCGGCCTGCTCGCGCTGGCGGGGCTGGCGATCCTCTTCTCCCTCTTCCCGGCGATGGCCGATGGCGGCATGGTGCGGGCGGACCTGCTCTGGGCGCCCGATCTCGGGCTGGACCTCATCCTGCGCCTCGACGGCCTCAGCTGGATATTCGCCTTCCTCATCCTCGGCATCGGCGCGCTGGTGGTGCTCTATGCGCGCTATTATATGTCGCCCGAGGACCCGGTGCCGCGCTTCTTCTCGTTCCTGCTCGCCTTCATGGGGTCGATGCTGGGCCTCGTCCTTTCAGGCAATCTCATCCAGCTCGCCTTCTTCTGGGAATTGACGAGCCTCTTCTCCTTCCTGCTGATCGGCTATTGGCACCATAACCAGAGCGCGCGGGACGGCGCGCGCATGGCGCTAATCGTCACCGGCACGGGCGGGGTCTGCCTGTTGCTGGGTTTCCTGATCATCGGCCGCATCGCGGGCAGCTACGACATTGACGTGATCCGCATGCATGCCGATGCGATCCGGTCGAGCGCCTTCTACCTGCCCGCGCTGCTGCTCGTGCTGGCGGGCGCGTTCACCAAGAGCGCGCAGTTCCCGTTCCATTTCTGGCTGCCCCATGCGATGGCCGCGCCCACGCCGGTATCCTCCTATCTCCATTCGGCGACGATGGTGAAGGCGGGCATCTTCGTGCTGATGCTGCTCTGGCCGGTGCTGGCCGGGACGGAGGAATGGTATGTGATCGTCGTCACCACCGGCCTCGCCACCATGGTGTTCGGCGCGTGGAGCGCGATATTCCAGCAGGACCTGAAGGGCCTGCTCGCCTATTCGACGATCAGCCATCTGGGCATCATCACGCTGCTGCTCGGCCTCGGCAGTCCGCTCGGCGCCGTGGCGGCGATCTTCCACACCATCAACCATGCGACCTTCAAGGCGTCGCTGTTCATGGCGGCGGGCATCATCGACCATGAAACCGGCACGCGCGACCTGCGCAAGCTGTCGGGCCTGTATCGCTATATGCCGATCACCGCGACGCTGGCGATGGTGGCCGCCGCCGCGATGGCGGGCGTGCCGCTGATGAACGGTTTCCTTTCGAAGGAAATGTTCCTCGCCGAGGCGCTGGCCGACCATCAGGGCACGATTCTCGACGAGACGCTGCCCTATCTCGCCACGCTGGCGAGCGGGTTCAGCGTGCTCTATTCGCTGCGCTTCATCCATCAGACCTTCTTCGGCCCGCCGCCGGTCGACCTGCCGCACCAGCCGCATGAGGCGCCGCCCTGGATGCGCCTGCCGATCGAGATACTGGTGTTCGCCTGCCTGCTCGCCGGTGTCGCCCCTGCCCTCACCATCGCGCCCTTCCTCACGACCGCGGTGCAGGCGGTGCTGGGCGAGCATGTCCCCCATTACAGCCTCGCGATCTGGCACGGCTTCACCCTGCCCTTCGCGATGAGCCTCATCGCGCTGAGCGGCGGCACGATCGGTTATCTGCTGTTCCGCGAACGGCTGAACACCGCCAAACGCTCTCCGGTGGTGGGAAGGGTGCAGGGCCGCCGCGCGTTCGAGCGGGTGCTGGCCGCGATCATGGACAGCGGCGTGGCGTTGCAGCGATGGCTGGGCACGCGACGGCTGCAAATGCAGTTGCGCATCCTCGTCGCGCTGGCGCTGCTGCTGGGCGCGCTGCCCTTCCTGCGCTTCGGCTATAGCGTGGGTGCGCAGCCGCTGACGCAAGTCGATCCGGTGTTCGCGCTGGTCTGGATCGTCGGCGGGGCCTGCGCGATCGGCACGGCGGTCATGGCCAAATATCACCGCCTCGCCGCGATGGTGCTGCTGGGCGGTGCCGGCATCGCCACCTGCCTCAGCTTCCTGTGGCTTTCCGCGCCCGATCTCGCCATGACCCAGTTGCTGGTCGAGATCGTGACCACGGTGCTGCTGCTGCTCGGCCTGCGCTGGCTGCCGATGCGCAGGCCGGAGATATGGACGGACCGCAAGCCGCTGCGCGTCAATCTGCGCCGCTCCGCCGACCTGCTGGTCGCGATCGGGGCGGGGCTTGCGACCGCGCTCCTCTCCTACGCGGTGATGACGCGCCCGCTGCCGCCCAGCATCTCGCGCTTCTTCATGGAACGCGCCTATTCGCAGGGTGGCGGCACCAATGTCGTCAATGTGATCCTCGTCGATTTCCGCGGCTTCGACACGCTGGGCGAGATCACCGTGCTAGCGATCGTCGGCCTCACCATCTTCTCGCTGCTGCGCCGCTTCCGCCCGGCGAAGGAGAGCGTCGGCTCCCCCGCCCAGCAAAAGCGCCAGAACGCCTATGACGAAGCGCAGGAGGATCGCTCGCCGGGCGATACGCTCGCCGATTATCTGCTGGTGCCGCGCCTCATCATGGAATGGCTGTTCCCGGTCATCATCCTGTTCGGCCTCTTCCTGCTGCTGCGCGGCCATGACCTGCCGGGCGGCGGCTTCGCGGCGGGCATCGCCTTCTCCATCGCAATCATCATCCAATATATGGCGAGCGGCACGCGGTCGGTGGAGACCCGCCTTTCCGTGCTGCCGCTGCGCTGGGTCGGCTTCGGCCTGCTGACCGCGCTGGCGACGGGGGCCGGCGCGATGCTGTTCGCGCGGCCGTTCCTGACCAGCTGGTTCCGCTATCTCGACATCCCCATCATCGGCAAGGTTCCGGCGGCGAGCGCCTTGCTGTTCGACATCGGCGTATGCGGCGTGGTGGTGGGCTCGACCGTCCTCACGCTGATCGCGCTGGCGCACCAGTCCATCCGTACGCCCCGCGCCGTAAAAACCATCAAGGAAGAAGGCTGATGGAAATCATTCTCGCCCTCGCCATCGGCATCATCACCACTTCGGGCGTATGGCTGCTGTTCCGGCCGCGTACCTTCCAGCTCGCCATCGGCCTGTCGCTGCTGTCCTATGCGATCAACCTCTTCATCCTCGCCATGGGACGGTTGCGGATGGACGCGCCGCCGGTGGTGGACAAGGCCGTGCCGGTCGATCCCGCCGCCTTCGCCGACCCGCTGCCGCAGGCGCTGGTGCTGACGGCGATCGTCATCTCCTTCGCGACGACGGCGCTGCTGCTGGTGCTGCTGCTCGCGGCGCGCGGCCTTACCGGCACCGACCATGTCGACGGGGCGGAAAAGCCGGAGACCAAGCCCTGATGCCTCCAGCCGCCCATCTCCTCATCGCTCCCATCCTGCTGCCGCTCTTCGCCGCCGCGCTGATGCTCGTGCTGAATGAGCGGCGGCGCTGGCTCAAGCGCGCGATCAGCCTTTCCACTCTCGCCGCGCTGATGGCGGTGGCGATCGCCCTGCTCATCGCCATGGCAGCGCCCGGCAGCACGCCCGTCGCCTATCGCCTGGGCGACTGGCCCGCCCCCTTCGCGATCACGCTGGTCGTCGACCGCCTCTCGGCGCTGCTGCTGCTGCTCGCCGCGAGTATCGGCCTGTGCTCCAGCTTTTATGCGATCGCCCGCTGGGACCGGGCGGGCCCGCGTTTCCATGCGCTGTTCCTGCTGCTGCTGATGGGGGTCAACGGCGCGTTCCTCACCGGCGACCTTTTCAACCTCTTCGTCTTCTTCGAGGTGATGCTGGCGGCCTCCTACGGCCTCGCCCTGCACGGTGCGGGGGTGGAGCGGACCAAGGCCAGCCTGCATTATGTCGCCATCAATATCGCGACCTCCCTGCTCTTCCTCGTCGGCATTGCCCTCATCTACGCGACGACGGGCACGCTCAACATGGCGGACCTTTCCCAGCGCATCCCGATGCTGGGCGGGGAGGATCTGGTGCTGCTGGAAAGCGGCGCGGCGATCCTTTCCATCGCCTTCTTCGTCAAGGCGGGCATGTGGCCGCTCGGCTTCTGGCTGACCCCGACCTATGCCGCCGCCGCCGCCCCGGTCGCCGCCACCTTCGCGATCATGAGCAAGGTCGGCATCTATGCGATCATCCGCCTCTCCGCGCTCGCCTTCGGCCCGGCCTCGGGGCTGGCGGCGGGCTTCGCCAATGAATGGCTGATCACCGGCGGCCTGGCGACCATGGCCTTCGGCACCATCGGCATGCTGGCAGCGAGCCGCCTCACCGGCATCGCCGGGTCCTATATCCTCATTTCCTCGGGCACGCTGCTGGTCGCGATCGGCGCGGGCAGCCCCTTTGTGCTGACGGGCGCGCTTTTCTATCTCGTCTCCTCGACGCTGGGCACCTGCGCCTTCTACCTGCTGATCGAGCCGGTCGAGCGCGCCGCCGATCCGGACGGCGGCGCGGTCCCCTCGCAGGCCGAACCGGCGTTCGAGGATGACGAACCCGGCCGCCTCGCCGAGGACGAATCCGACGATGAGGACGAGATCGGCATCGTCATCCCCGCCACCATCGCCCTGCTGGGCAGCGCCTTCATCATCTGCGCGCTGTTGATGGCGGGCCTGCCGCCGCTGCCGGGCTTCCTCGCCAAGTTCGCGATCATCGACGGCCTGTTGCGCGCCCTGCCTGAAATGGCCGCTACCGGCTGGATCACGCTCGCCGCCATCCTGATATCGGGCCTCGCGACCCTCATCGCGATGACGCGCGCGGGCATCAACCTGCTCTGGGTGCCGGTCGATCGGCCGCAGGCGCATCTGCGCGTGGTCGAGGCGGTGCCGATCGGGGTGGTGCTCGCCCTCTGCCTTGCGCTGGTGATCGGCGCCGGACCGGCCCTTGGCTATATGAAAGCCGCCGCCACCAGCCTCTATGACCCGGTGCGCTATACCGATGCCGTGCTCAACCCGGCGCATCAGCCCGAGGAGAGGACGCGATGAACCGCTGGTTCGCCTTCCCTATCCTTACCGTCTGCCTCGCGCTGATGTGGCTGCTGCTGGCCGGTTCGCTTGCCCCCGGATCGATCCTGATGGCGGTGGCGATGGCGCTGGTCGCGACCCGCCTCTTCACCGTGCTGCGCCCAGAGCCGCCGCGTTTCCGCCTGACCGGCGCGATCCCCCGGCTGGCGGGCATCGTCCTCCACGACATCATCCGGTCCAACATCGCGGTCGCGCGCATCATCATCAGCGGCCGCACCGATCGGGGCATGTCGGGTTTCCTGCGCATCCCGATCGACATGCGCAACCGCCATGGCCTCGCCCTGCTCGCCGTCATCGTCACCGCAACCCCCGGCACGCTCTGGGTGCAGTTCGATTCCGCGCGCGGCAGCCTGCTGCTCCATGTGCTCGATCTGGTGGACGAAGAGCAATGGATACGCCTTATCAAGGATCGCTATGAAAGGCTGTTGATGGAGATTTTCCCATGAGCGCCCTCTTCCTCGCCTGGGCGATCACCAGCGCGCAGATCCTGCTCGGCTTCGCGATGCTGTGCACGCTCGTCCGCCTCATTCGCGGGCCGCGCGCGCAGGACCGGGTGCTCGGCCTCGACACCCTCTATGTCATCGTGATGATGCTGTTCCTGACCTTCGGCATCCAGACCGGCCGCACGCTATATTTCGAGGTCGCGCTGATCATCGCGATGCTCGGCTTCGCCAGCACGGTGGCGCTGTCCAAATTCCTGATGCGCGGGGAGGTGATCGAATGATGCAGGCCCCCGACCTGCCCTTCTGGGCCGCGCTGATCGTCGCGCTGCTGCTCCTCGCCGGGGCGGGGCTGACCCTGACCGGCGCGCTCGGCCTGCTGCGCCTCAAATCCTTCTACCAGCGCGTGCATGCCCCGACGCTGGGGGCGACGCTGGGCGCGGGCTGTATCCTCATCGCCTCGATGCTGTGTTTCTCGATATTGGAAAGCCGCCCGGTGCTGCATGAGGTGCTGATCGCGCTGTTCCTTACCGTGACCACGCCGGTAACGCTGATGCTGCTCGCGCGCGCGGCGCTCTATCGCGATCGGGTTGCGGGCAACCCGGAGACGCCACCCGATTTCGGCCAGCAGCAGCCGGGGCCACCCGCCGACCGCCCCTGAGGGGATCGACGCTTGCAACTTGCCGGAATGCTGCCACTATTCAGAAGACGTCCATAATCGCACAGGATCGGCATGACGGACAGCGTGAGGCGAGCATGGCATAACCTTCCCGAAGAAGAGGCCCTGTCGGCGCTGGGAAGCAGTCTCGCCGGCCTCAGCCAGCAGGAAGCGGAGGCAAGGCTGCGCCGCCACGGCCCCAACGCCCTGCCCGCCGCGCACCATGTTTCTCCGCTCAGGCGGTTCCTGATGCAATTCCACAATGCGCTGATCTATTTCCTGATCGTCGCCGCCATCGCCGCGATCCTGCTCAATCACCATGTTGATGCGATCGTCATCCTGATCGTCGTGCTGGTGAACGCGATCGTCGGCTTCCTTCAGGAAGGCAAGGCGGAACAGGCGCTGGGCGCGATCCGCGACATGATCGCCCCCCATGCGACCGTGATCCGCGACGGCGCGCGCCATACGCTTTCCGTGCCCGATCTGGTGCCGGGCGACATCGTGCTGCTGGAGGCCGGCGATCGCGTGCCCGCCGACCTGCGCCTGCTGCGCACGCGCGGCCTCCTCATCGACGAAGCGCCGCTGACCGGGGAATCCGTCACCGCCGAGAAGCATGAGCCGCCGGTCGCGGAGGATGCCGCGCTGGGCGATCAGAGCAGCATGGCCTTTTCCGGCACGCTGGTCGCCTCCGGGCAGGCGACGGGGGTCGTCGTGGAAACGGGCGTCCATACCCAGATCGGCCGGATCAGCGGCCTGCTGCAACAGGTGGAGATGACCGAAACGCCCCTGCTGCGGCAGATAAACGGCTTCGCGCGCCGCTTTACCTGGGTGGTGCTGGCCTGCGCAGTGGTGTTGTTCGCCTTCTCCGTCCTCGTGCGCCAGTTCCACTGGATCGACGCTTTGATTGCCGTCGTCGCGCTATCGGTGGGGGTGGTTCCCGAAGGGCTGCCCGCCGTCATCACCATCACGCTGGCGATCGGCGTGCAGCGCATGGCGCAGCGCAATGCGGTGATCCGCCGCCTGCCCGCCGTGGAGACATTGGGCGCAACCTCGGTCATCTGCTCGGACAAGACCGGCACCCTCACCCGCAATGAGATGACGGTGCGCCATGTGCTGATCGGCGGGACCGATCTTGCCGTGGGCGGGTCGGGCTATGCGCCCGAAGGCGGGCTGACGGCCGAGGGCATGGAGGATGACGCCGCCGCCATCGCCCACGCCGCGCCGATCATCCGCTGCGGCTTGCTGTGCAACGATGCGGCGCTGAAGTTGGACGGCGGCCGGTGGCGCGTGGAGGGCGACCCGATGGAAGGCGCGCTCGTCGCCCTCGCGATGAAGGCGGGCATATCCCCGGATCATGAGCGCGGCGAATGGGAACGGGTCGATGAAATCCCGTTCGACGCCGCCTATCGCTTCATGGCGACGCTCCACCGGCGGCCGGACGGGCGCGCGATGATCTTCATCAAGGGCGCGCCGGAGGCGATCCTCGCCATGACGGGGGCCGACGCCGCCCATTGGGAGCCGCGCATCGCCGCTGCCGCCGACCGGGGCGAGCGGCTGCTGGGGTTCGCCGCCAGGCCGCTCGAAAGTCATCGCGACCGCATCGACTTTGAGGACCTCGGGCAGGATGTCGAATTTCTCGGCCTGATGGGTTTTATCGATCCCCCGCGCGAGGAAGCCCGCCGCGCCATCGCCGAATGCCGCTCGGCCGGCATCGCGGTGAAGATGATCACCGGCGATCATGTCGGCACCGCCATCGCCATCGGCCGCCAGCTCGACCTAGCCGATGACCCCCAGGCGATGACCGGCAATGATGTCGATACGCTGTCGGAACCGGATCTGGCCGCGCGGGTGCTTTCTACCGATATATTCGCGCGCACCAGCCCGGAACATAAGCTGCGCATCGTCCGGGCGCTGCAATCGCATGGCCTCATCGTCGCGATGACCGGCGACGGCGTCAACGACGCGCCTTCGCTCAAGCAGGCCGATGTCGGCACCGCCATGGGAAACAAGGGCACCGAGGCAGCGAAAGAAGCCTCCGAAATGGTGCTGCTCGATGATAATTTCGCGTCGATCGTCGCGGCGGTGCGCGAAGGGCGGACGGTCTACGATAATATCCGCAAGGTCATTGCCTGGACGCTGCCCACCAATGGCGGGGAAAGCGTCGTGGTGATCCTCGCCATATTGCTGGGCTTCGCGCTGCCGATGACCGCGACGCAGATATTGTGGGTCAATCTGGTGCTGGCCTGCACGCTCGGCCTTGTCCTCGCCTTCGAACCGACCGAACCGGGCACGATGGAACGCCGCCCGCGCAAGGCCGAAGCTTCGCTGCTCTCCCCCTTTCTGCTGTGGCGCATCCTGCTCGTTTCGGCGCTGTTCGCGGTGATATCGCTCGGCCTGTTCTTCTATTCGCTGGGGCAGGGCCAGACCCTCGACCATGCGCGCACAATGGTGGTCAACCTGATCATCGTGGCGGAGATATTCTACCTGTTCAATGTGCGCTATCTGCACATGCGTTCGTTGAGCTGGCGGGGCGCGCTCGGCACGCCGGTCGTGCTCATCGCCATAGCCGTTGTGATCCTCGCGCAATTGCTGTTTACCTATGCGCCGTTCATGAACCGGATGTTCGGCAGCACCCCTCTCGACCTGATGGAAGGGGGCATGATCATCATGATCGGGGCAGGGCTGTTCCTGTTTCTGGAAGGAGAGAAAATCATCATGCGCAAACTGGGTTGGTTCGAGGAACTGGCATGACGATCCGTTCCTTCCCGCAGATCGCCTTCGGCCGCCGGGGCTTCGCGGCCGGGCTCCTTGCGCTGGCCGCCACCGCTCCCACCGCCTTCGCGCAGATTGCGCTCACCGATCCCTCGATCGTCGAAACGGTGCGCGCCATGAAGCCGGGCGCCTTCATCTGGGCGCCGCAGGTCGCGCCGGAAGGTCCGGTGATCGTGCTGGTCAGCCTCTCGGAGCAGCGCGCCTTCGTCTATCGCAACGGCCTGCCCATCGGCATTTCGACCATTTCGAGCGGCAAGGAAGGGCATGAGACCCCGACCGGCGTCTTCACCATCTTGCAGAAGCAGGTGAAGCATAATTCCAACCTCTACAACAATGCGTCCATGCCCTATATGCAGCGCCTGACCTGGGACGGGATCGCGATGCATGCGGGCAACCTGCCCGGCTATCCGGCCTCGCATGGCTGCATCCGCCTGCCGATGGACTTCGCGCAGAAGCTCTACACGGTCACGCAGCTGGGCCTGACGGTGATCATCACCCAGGACGAAGCGGTGCCCCGCCTGGCGTCCGATCCGGGCCTGCTCACCCGCACGCGGGACGGCCACAAGGCAACGAGCGGCCGCAGCGTCTGGCAACCCGCCCTTTCCCCCACCGGTCCGGTGTCGATCGTCATCAGCGCCGCCGACAGCCGCCTCATCGTGATGCGCAACGGCGTGGAGATCGGTTCCGCCCCGATCAGCATCGACGGCGCGGTGACGGAACCGGCCGCCTATACCCTACAATCGATGAGCGGCGACAGCTTCCAATGGTTGCGCATCGCCCTGCCCGGACAAAAGGATGCGGGCGCGGCGGTCAGCCCGGATGAACGGGCGCGCCTCCACATTCCCGAGCGCTTCCGCCGTTCGCTCGCCGCGATCCTGCAACCGGGCGCCACGGCCGTGGTCACTGCCGACAGCTTGCAACAGGGCGACACCGGCGAACAGCTAACCGTCATCGCCGGGGAAACCGTCACCCCCTGATGGACATGCCAGCCGGATGACCGAACCCGGTCACTCCCACTCGCCCGTCACTCCCATTCGATCGTGCCGGGGGGCTTGGAGGTGTAATCATAAACCACGCGGTTGATGCCCTTCACCTCGTTGATGATGCGGGTCGCCACGCGGCTCAGGAAGGCGGCGTCGAACGGGTAGATGTCCGCCGTCATGCCATCGGTGGAGGTCACCGCGCGCAGGGCGCAAACACTGTCATAGGTGCGCCCGTCGCCCATCACGCCCACGGTGCGGACCGGCAGCAACACCGCGAAGGCCTGCCAGATCGCATCATAGAGACCGGCGTTGCGGATTTCCTCCAGATAGACCGCATCGGCCTTGCGCAATATGTCGCAGCGCTCCTGCGTCACCTCGCCGGGGATGCGGATCGCAAGGCCGGGGCCGGGGAAGGGATGGCGGCCGACGAAGATTTCCGGCAGGCCGAGTTCCCGGCCCAGCACGCGCACCTCATCCTTGAACAGCTCGCGCAGCGGCTCGACCAGTTGCATGTTCATGCGTTCGGGCAGGCCGCCGACATTATGGTGCGACTTGATCGTCACCGAAGGGCCGCCGGTGAAGCTGACCGATTCGATCACATCCGGGTAGAGCGTGCCCTGCGCAAGGAAATCCGCGCCACCGATCTTGCGCGCTTCTTCCTCGAACAGATCGATGAACGCCTTGCCGATGAACTTGCGCTTCTTTTCCGGGTCGGTGACGCCCGCGAGGCCGCCCAGGAACATCTCGCTCGCATCGACATGGACGAGATTGATGCCATAATGCTGGCGGAACAGCGACACCACCTGATCGGCCTCGTTCATGCGCATCAGGCCATGGTCGACGAACACGCAGGTCAGCTGGTCGCCGATCGCCTCATGGATCAGCACCGCCGCCACCGCCGAATCGACGCCGCCCGAAAGCCCGCAGATCACCTTGCCGTCCCCCACCTGCTCGCGAATCTCGGCGATCTTGGTCGCGCGGAATTCCGCCATCGACCAGTCGCCCGCGCAGCCGCAGACATGGCGCACGAAATTGGCGATCAGCTTCGCGCCATCGGGGGTGTGCACGACCTCCGGGTGGAACTGCATCGCGTAGAATTGCTTCGCCTCATTGGCGACGATGGCGAAGGGCGCGCCCTCGCTCTTCGCAACCACCTCGAAGCCGTCGGCAAGGCTCGTCACCTTGTCGCCATGGCTCATCCACACCTGATGCTTCTCGCCCTCTTTCCAGAGGCCGTCGAACAGCTTGCAGCTGCCGGTGATGTCGATGAAGGCGCGGCCGAATTCGCCGCCCTCGCCACCCTCGACCTTGCCGCCCAGCTGTTCCATCATCGTCTGCTGGCCATAGCAGATGCCGAGAACCGGAATGCCCGCGTCGAAGAAATGCTGCGGTGCGCGCGGGCTGTCCTCCCATGTTACCGAGGAAGGGCCGCCGGACAGGATGATGCCGGTGGGCTTCATCCGCTCGAACGCCTCGGCGGCGGAGTTGAACGGGGCGATCTCGCTATAGACGCCCGCCTCGCGCACGCGGCGCGCGATCAGCTGCGTCACCTGACTTCCGAAATCCACGATCAGGATGGATTGATGGGTAGTCACGGTCATGGGAATCGGCTTTCTCGACTGGAGGGATGGACAGCCGGTTAAGCCGCCTGCCCGCCCCTGTCCAGTGCTGCCGATCGGTTAAAGCCGTCGCGGCCTATCCGGCATCGCGAGAAACATAGACTTCCGCCACGCGATTGCCCTCCACATCGCAGGAAAAGCGCCGCACCTCGCCGCTGCCGCCGCGCACCCCGGCACGGCGTTCGACCCGGCCATCGACCGCCCAGCCTTCCTGCCCGGATGCGCGCGGCTCGGCAACGTCGAGTATCTGGGCATAGCCGCCCTGCTCGCCTTCCACCTTGTCGCGCACGGCGACGGCGCAGGCGTCCGCAGCCTGATCGGCGTTCATCGCCGGGCCGGGATAGCTGGTCTGCTCCGCCGGGGGAGCATAGCCATCATCCTCGATGGAGCCGCGGGTCTCGGGATAGTCGCGCGGCTCGGTGGAGGTTCCACGCTCCTTGTTGCTCTTCGAGGCCGAGCTGGCGATCACCGCCACCGCACCGATCAGCGCGGCGATGCCGATCACGTCACCGGCATTGAGGCCCCGATCGCGATAATGCGGACGATGCCCCCAGCCGCCGCCGGGGCCGCCCCAGCCTCCATGGCCCCATCCCTGCGCCGCCGCCGGGACGACACTGCCCGCCAGCAGCGCGATCGCGCCTGTTACGCCAATGCCCCACCGCGTCTTCGAACCACTCATGGTTCCATTCCTTTCCAGCCCGCCCGGATCGGGCGATTACCGGGAGGATATTAGGAAAGCGCGGCTGTCGCCATTCTGAACAGGGGGCCGCCGCGATGGCGCCCCGGTGTAAACTTCTGTTATTTTTTCGGCGAGGCTGGCACCGGCGCGATTTTGAGGCCGGTCCACCGGGCAACAAATGCATAGCTGTCCGCAAACTCGTCGATCACCTTGTCGGTGGGCTTGCCCGAACCATGGCCCGCGCGCGTCTCGATGCGGATGAGATGCGGTCTGGGGCCGATATCCGCATGCTGGAGCGCGGCGGTATATTTGAAGCTATGCCCCGGCACCACGCGATCGTCCGTATCCGCGGTCGTCACGAGAATCGCCGGATAGTCCACCCCGTCGCGGATATTATGATAGGGCGAATAGGCGCGCAGGATGTGGAAATCCTCCTCCCGGTCGGGATAGCCATAATCGTCGACCCAGTAACGCCCGGCGGTGAACTGGTCGAAGCGCAGCATGTCCATCACGCCGACACCCGGCAGCGCGGCGGCGAAGAGATCGGGCCGCTGATTGGTGACAGCGCCGACCAGCAACCCGCCATTGGATCGCCCCTCGATCGCCAGTTGCCGCTGCCCGGTATAGCCATTGTCGATCAGATATTCCCCGGCGGCGATGAAATCATCGAACACATTCTGCTTGTTCGCCCGGCGCCCGGCATCATGCCATTCCTTGCCGAACTCGCCGCCGCCGCGCAGATTGGCGATGGCGACCACCCCGCCCTGCTCCAGCCAGGCCAGCCGCGTCGGCGAAAAGCCGGGGGTCAACGCGATATTGAAGCCGCCATAGCCGTAGAGCAGCGTCGGCGCAGGGGTGCGCGTGGCCGCGAGCTGCTTCTTGCGCACGATGAACATCGGCACCTTGGTGCCATCCTTCGACCCGTAGAAAAGCTGCTCCTCGACATAATCGGCGGGGTTGAACGGCAGCGTCGGCTCAGCGAACATCTCCATCGCGCGCGTCGCGGTATCGTAGCGATAGATGGTGCCCGGCGTGGTGAAGCCGGAGAAATGGAAGAAGGTCTCGGGATCGCCGGCCTTGCCGCCAAAACCGGCGGCCGTGCCGAGACCGGGCAGCGGCACATTGCCGACCGGCTTGCCGTCCATCTCGATCAGCTCCGCCTCCGACTGGGCATTGCGCATATAGGCGAGAATGATGCGGCTGCCGACCATCGAGGCCCCTGCCAGCGTATCGGGCTGCTGGGCGACGATCTCCACCGGCTTGTGGCGCGGATTGGCCGCGTCCAGCCTGACGAGGCGGGAACGGGGCGCGCCCTTGTCGGTGCGGAACCACATCTCGCTGCCCTTGCTGCCGACCAGCTGCCATTCATTGTCCATGCCGCGGACAAGCGTGCGGACCTTTCTCTTCTCCTGCCCCGGCCCCTGCGGCCCAAGCGCGAGCACGCTGATCTCATAGCGTGGGTCGGTGCCTTCCGACGAGGTGATGACGAGCCAGGCGCCGTCATCGGTCACATCGCCGACATGGTTCCAGCTGGGATGGCGCGGCGTTTCGTAGATAAGCTCGTCCGCCGCCTGATCGGTGCCGAGACGGTGATAATAAATGCGGCTGTTGCGGTTGAGCGACTGGAAGGCCTGCCCCACCTCCGGCTGCGGGAAGCGGGAGTAGAAAAACCCCGTGCCGTCCTTGTCCCAGCTCAGCTGGGAGAATTTCACCCATTGGATGCGATCGGGCAGCGTCTTGCCACTGTCCACGTCCAGCACATGGAGCGTGCGCCAGTCGCTGCCGCCATCCTGCACCGCATAGGCGAGATGCCTGCCATCGGGCGCGGCCTCCCATTCGGCCAGCGCGGTCGCGCCATCCTTCGCGAAGCCGTTGGGATCGATCAGCAGCCGCTCCGCCCCATGCAGCCCCTCGCGCACATAGAGCGGGGACTGGTTCTGAAGGCCGCTATTATGGGCGTAGAAATAGCGTCCCCCGGCCTTGCGGGGCACGGAATAGCGATCATAGCTGTAGAGCGCGCGCATCCGTTCCTTCAATATGTCGCGGCCCGGCAGGGTCGCGAGATAGCGATTGGTCACGCCATTCTCCGCCTCGACCCAGGCCTCGACCTCCTTGTCGGTGCGCACATCATTTTCCAGCCAGCGATAGGGGTCGCCAATCGCCTCGCCGAATTTCTCCTCGACCAGATCCTGACGGCGGGTTTGCGGATAGGAGATGGCAGCCATGCCGCTGGTCCTGACTATGCTGGAGGAAGATGGGGAGGAGGAAGAGGAAATGGCGGTCGCGGCGCGCTCCTGCGCGGCGGCAGGCCCGGCCATGGCCAAGCCGGCAAGCAGCCAACCCGGATAGTTCATACGGCACCCTCTTGGATTGCGCCTCTTTCTGCTTTGGATCGGCGCTAAGGAAACAGGAAAACGGGCCGCCAGCCTATGGACTGACGACCCGTTTGTGAAGTCTGCATTCTTCCCGAAGGGAAAGGAACAGGCCCCGGAGGGAGAAGATCAGGCTTCCGCCAGTTCTTCCTCATCGGCGCCCTGCACCGGGCCGCTGTCCTGGCCCTTGGCGTCGACGTCGCGGTCGACCAGCTCGATCACGGCGATCGGAGCAGCGTCCGACGCGCGGAAACCGGCCTTGATGACGCGGGTGTAACCGCCGTTGCGATCCTTGTAGCGCTCGGCGAGCACTTCGAACAGCTTGGTCAGCTGCGCGTCGTCCTGCAAGCGGGCATGGGCCAGACGACGGTTCGAAAGACCGCCCTTCTTCGCCAGCGTGATCAGCTTTTCGACATAGGGACGCAGTTCCTTGGCCTTGGCCGTACCGGTCGTGATCTGCTCATGCTTGATGAGCGAGGCCGCGAGGTTGCGGAGCAGGGCCGTGCGATGACCGGCGGAGCGCTGAAGCTTACGATGACCAACCTTATGACGCATATCTCATTCCTTCGTTCGTAAAGGGACCGTGTGAGGCATCCCAGTCCAGGCGGCGAAACGGGGCGCCGCCCATACCCCTTGGTGTGAACCCGTCAGCCGAGGCCGATGGTTCGGAAACCCGGTTCCGGGGAAGGCGCATGCCGGAAAGGCCACGCCCAGCCCTTTACCCGCGCTTCAGCCGACCGCTGGTCGTCCGAAGCGGTGAACAAATCCTCCGACCGTCCCCCGGACGGCCGGAATTCGTTCACCCCATAAGCTCCTGTTCGAGCTTCTTGGCCATTTCCTCGATATTCTCGGGCGGCCAGCCGGGGATGTCCATGCCGAGGCGCAGCCCCATGCTGGACAGCACTTCCTTGATCTCGTTGAGCGACTTGCGGCCGAAATTCGGTGTGCGCAGCATCTCGGCTTCGGTCTTCTGGACCAGATCGCCGATATAGATGATGTTGTCGTTCTTGAGGCAGTTGGCCGAACGAACCGAAAGCTCCAGTTCGTCCACCTTCTTGAGGAGGTAGCGGTTGATGGTGTTCGCGCTGCCCTCGCCTTCGCTGGCACCTGCAACCGCCGTGGCGGCGGGCTGCGGCACGGCCAGCGCCTCGTCGAAGTGGACGAACAGCTGGAGCTGGTCCTGAAGGATGCGCGCGGCATAGGCCACGGCGTCTTCGGGCTGCACCGTGCCGTCGGTCTCGACCGTCAGCGACAGCTTGTCATAGTCCAGTTCCTGACCGACGCGGGTATTGTCGACCTTGTAGGCGACCTGACGCACCGGCGAATAGAGCGCGTCGATCGGAATGAGGCCGATCGGCGCATCTGCCGGGCGGTTGGCCACGGCCGGAACATAGCCCTTGCCGACATCGGCGGTCAGTTCCATGTTGAGCGAGGCGCCCTCGTCCAGATGGCAGATGATGAGATCGGGGTTCATCACCTCGATGTCACCGGAAACGGCAATGTCACCGGCCTTGACGGCGGCGGGGCCGGTCGCGGACAGCTGGAGACGACGGGGACCATCGCCTTCCATCTTCAGCGCGATCTGCTTCACGTTGAGAACGATGTCGGTCACATCCTCGCGCACGCCGGCGAGGCTGGAAAATTCATGCAGAACATTCTCGATCTTGATCGAGGTAACGGCAGCGCCCTGCAACGAGGACAGCAGCACGCGGCGCAGCGCGTTGCCGAGCGTCAGGCCGAAACCGCGTTCCAGCGGCTCCGCCACGAAAGTCGCCTTGCGCCGGCCATCGCCGCTGGCCTTGATCTCGAGGCTGTTGGGCTTCTTCAATTCCTGCCAGTTCTTCATGTTGACAGTCATGTATTTCCCCTGGGAATGTGGCGGGAGCATTTCACCTCAAAGAGAGGCGACCGACCCCGGCCGATGCAAATGCAGGGGGCGACGCGTCCGCCGCCCCGGAACGGGTAGTCGAGATCAGACGCGGCGGCGCTTGGAGGGGCGCACGCCATTGTGCGGGATCGGCGTCACGTCGCGGATCGACGTGATGGTGAAGCCAACCGCCTGCAACGCGCGCAGAGCCGATTCGCGGCCCGAACCCGGGCCCTTGACTTCGACTTCGAGGGTGCGCACGCCATGCTCGGCTGCCTTGCGGCCGGCGTCTTCGGCGCAGACCTGCGCGGCATAAGGGGTCGACTTGCGGCTGCCCTTGAAGCCCATCATGCCCGCCGAAGACCAGCTGATCGCATTGCCCTGCGCGTCGGTGATGGTGATCATGGTGTTGTTGAAGCTGGCATTCACATGCGCGACGCCCGCAGAGATATTCTTGCGCTCGCGGCGCTTAATGCGCTGAGGTTCCCGTGCCATATCCTGATATTCCTACTTGAAACTGGTAATGCGGAGGCGGGGTTTCGTTGGGCCGCCTGCCTCCGGCGGAGAAGAAATGATAAACAGCCCTGGGGGCCGCCCTTACTTCTTCTTGCCCGCGATCGGCTTCGCCTTGCCCTTGCGGGTGCGCGCATTGGTGTGCGTGCGCTGGCCGCGGACCGGCAGGCCCTTGCGGTGACGCAGGCCGCGATAGCAGGCGAGGTCCATCAGGCGCTTGATGTTCATCGCGGTCTCGCGACGCAGGTCGCCTTCCACGGTGTAGCTTGCGTCGATGGCTTCGCGGATCTGGAGCACTTCGGCGTCCGACAGATCCTGAACGCGGCGGCTGTGGTCGATACCCAGCTGGTTGGCGATGTCGACAGCGGTCTTGCGACCAATGCCATGGATATAGGTCAGCGCGATGATAACGCGCTTGTTGGTCGGGATGTTAACGCCCGCAATACGTGCCATGTAATTCTTACTCCTGCTCCACGGGGCGCTTGGCCAGCAACCCCATCTCAAAGCGTCAGGCCGCCCGCTTTCCCCGAAAGAAAAAGGCGGCATCACAATTTCCGGGACGCAAAAAGCACGGCCAGCGCCATCAGGCACCGCCGTACACCAAGCGTATCGGAAGCGGGAGCCTCTATCGATTCGGGGCGCTTCTGTCAAGCGGAAGCGGGCGCATCACGCTGCTTCGACCGCCCCTTCCGAAGCGATCTGCGGCGATGCCCGGCGCGCCTTCCACTTCGCCATGATCCAGCGATTGGCGGGCATTTCGACATAGCGATGCAACAGCCCGCCCAGCGAGACCACCGTGCCGATCGCCAGCGCAAAGCCGATCCACGGATTCACTCCCAATGCCGCCAGGTTCACCATGATGACGAAGCCGATATTCTCATGCACGAGATAGAGCGGATAGCTCGCGCGCCCGATCCACACCAACGGCCGCACCGTCAGGAAGCCCAGCCAGCGCGCCAGCATCGCCCCCATTATCAGCGTCAATATGCAACCGCTGAGGAAAATATCCCATTTGTCGGTCAGCCCCAGCGTGACCAGCGTGACCAGAAAGAAGGGCACCTGCTCCCGCCAGTGGCGCTCCCCCGACCAGATGCGGGAATAGAGCATGCCGATGATGAAGAAAGGCAGGAATTCCAGCACCAGCAAAATGGTCAGCCGCCAGGGCATGTCGGGCCAGAAGAACAGCAGCCATTTCAGCCCCAGCCAGGGCAGGAACGTCCATTCGAGCCGTTTCATCGACCGGCCCAGCAGCCACCACAGGCCGATCATGCAGCTGTAGAAGCCCAGTTCATAGGCCAGCGTCCAATAGGCGCCGTCGATTTCGGGATGGAAGAAATAGCTTTGCAGCATGGTGAAATTGACGGCGACGCTGACGAGCGGAATCTTCAGCCTATCGACGTCGCCCACATATTCGAACAGCAGCACCAGCGGAATGACCGTCCAGTAGGAAGGAAACAGGCGGGCAAAGCGATTGACCGCGAAATCCGTCACCGATTCGATATGCCGCAGCGAAAAGAAGATCGCGAAGCCGGATATGGTGAAGAAGAGCAGCACCCGATATTCACCGGGCCAGAAAGCGAAAGGCACATGGGCAACGCCGGGAAACACTTCCGGGAAGCGGGCGCTCAGATGATAGAGAACGACGGCGATCGCCCCGATGCCGCGCAAGGCATCAAGTTCCACAAGGCGGCCGCTGGAGGCTCGCCGCGCAGAATCGTCCCCTGTTCCTTTCTGGTTCATTACTGCTCTATAATCGCAATTTGCTGAAACAGGCGTAAACTTACATATAATAACCTTTTACCGGCGGGCCGATTTGCCCGCAGGGTGCGCGCGGCGTTCGCCAAACCGCCACCAAAGCTTCACCCCCTTGTCACATCACCGCGATAGAGGGAGGGACATGTCCCGAACACCTCTCTTTTCTCGCTCTCCCTCCGCGCTCACCACCGCCTCCGCCGTGACCGCCGCCATCGCCGACGGCCCCGTCGGCGCGCGCGGTATGATGGAGCGCGCCTTCACCCTGGCCTTTCGCGGCCTCGTCTATGCCCAGATATGGGAAGACCCGCTGATCGACATGGAGGCGCTCGACATCGGCCCCGGCAATGACATCGTGACCATCGCCAGCGGCGGCTGCAACATGCTGTCCTATCTGACCGCCGGGCCGCGCTCCCTGCATGCGGTCGACCTCAACACCGCCCATATCGCGCTGGGCCGCCTGAAGCTCGCCGCCGCGCGCCATCTGCCCGATCATCAGAGCTTCCATCGCTTTTTCGCGCAATCGGGCCAGCAGGCCAATATCGACGCCTATAAACGCCATATCCGTCCGCATCTCGATGAGATGACGATCCGCTACTGGGAAGGCCGCGACCTGACGGGCCGCCGCCGGATCAGCGCTTTTGCGCGCAATTTCTACCGCCGGGGCCTGCTCGGCCAGTTCATCTCGGCCGCCCATATCGTCGCCCGCCTCTATCGCATCGATCCGCGCGAACTGCTGAGCGCCACCTCGCTGGAGGAGCAGCGCCAGATCTTCGAACGCCGCCTCGCCCCCTTGTTCGACCGCCGGTTCGTGCGCTGGCTGACCCGCCAGCCCGCCTCCCTCTTCGGCCTCGGCATTCCGCCCGCCCAATATGACGCCCTCTGCGACGGAGAGGCCGACACGATGGCGCTGGTCCTGCGCCAGCGGCTGGAAAAGCTCGCCTGCGATTTCGACATCCGCCAGAATTATTTCGCCCAGCAGGCGTTCGGGCGCGGCTATATGATCGAGGGGCCAGGCGCGCTGCCTCCCTATCTGGAGGGCCGCAATCATGCCGCGCTCCTCCATCATCTCGACCGCGCCACCCTTCATCATGTCAATTTCGTCGATTATCTCCGTCGGCATGGCGCGGGCAGCTTCGACCGCTATGTGCTGCTCGACGCGCAGGACTGGATGAGCGACACGCAGCTCAACGCGCTCTGGGGCGAAATCACCCGCACCGCCCGCCCCGGCGCGCGCGTGATCTTCCGCACCGCCGCCGCGCCGAGCCTGCTGCCCGGACGCGTCGCGGCGCCCCTGCTGGACCAGTGGCGCCATCAGGAGGCGCAATCGCTCGACCTAACCCGGCGCGATCGGTCCGCTATTTATGGCGGTTTCCACCTCTATATCCGCGACGGGAAACAAGGCTGATGGCCACCGGCAAGGCGATCGCCCCCCTGTCGCAACCGCAGGCGGTGCGGATGAACGGCATCTATCGCACACAGCGGCATGTCTACGATCTCACCCGCAAATATTATCTGCTCGGGCGGGACAGGCTGATCGACGGGCTGCAACCCGGCGAAACCGACCGGATATTGGAGATTGGCTGCGGCACCGGACGTAATCTCGCCCTCGCCGCGCGCCGCTGGCCGGGCCGTCCGCTGATCGGCGTGGACATTAGTTCGGCGATGCTCGAAACGGCGCGGGCCACCCTCTCGCGTCAGCGCCTCGATGGGCAGGTGCTGCTCGTCGAAGCGGACGCCTGCGCGCTGTCGGTCCAGACCGCGCTCGCGGGCCAATCCTTCGAGCGCATCTTCTTTTCCTATACGCTCTCGATGATCCCTGCCTGGGAATATGCGCTCGAAGAGGCGCTGGGCATGCTCGCTCCCCGTGGATCGCTCCATATCGTCGATTTCGGACAGCAGGAACGGCTTCCGTCCCTGTTCCGCGCGCTGCTCTTCGGCTGGCTGCGCCGGTTCCACGTCCACCCCCGCGCCGACCTGCACGCGGTGCTGGAAGAGGCCGCCCTTCGACACAAACGAACCCTCACCTTCCGCGCGCCTTATCGCGGCTATGCCTGGAGCGCAGTTCTGGCCTGACCTAACAAATCAAAGGGTGGAATGGCGGATTTGGATGGTTAAGCGACATAACCCGACTGTCATGCTGAACTTGTTTCAGCATCCATCAGGCCCCACAGGCCGCAGGTCGATCCGGCAAAAAGGCCCCTGAGCCGGAGGCCAGTGCCGCTAAACAAGATCAGGTAACTGATAAAGGCGAAGTCCCCTTTTTACCCGAAACCCGCCATCGGTTCGCACAATCCATATCCACCCAAAGGAAAAGGGCGCCGATCGAATGACCGGCGCCCCTTGCGTCTCCGTTGGAGATAATCCTTATTTCCCGTCGAGAATGGCGGCGATCGCTTTCGTCACCTCTTCCATGTCGGCCATGCCGTCGACGCGCGAGACGATGCCGCGTGCCTCGTAGATCGGCAGGATCGGCGCGGTCTTGGCCCGATATTCGGCCATGCGGGTGCGCACGGTTTCCTCATTATCGTCGGCGCGGCGCTTGAACTCATGCCCATGGCACTTGTCGCACTCGTCCTCGACCTTGGGCTGCTTGAACAGGTCGTGATAGCCCTCTCCGCACTGCGCGCAGGTGAAGCGGCCGGTGATGCGCTCGACCAGCGCGTCCTCGTTCACCTCAAGCTCGATCACATGGTCGAGAGTACGCCCCCGCGCGGCGAGCAGGTCGTCCAGCGAATGCGCCTGCGCCTCGGTGCGCGGATAGCCGTCGAAGATCACCCCGACCTCACCGTCCAGCGCATCGAGCGCCTCGCCGATGATGCCCGACACGATCTCGTCCGAAACGAGCCCGCCCGATTCCATGACCGCCTTGGCCTGCAAGCCCACCGGCGTTTCCGCCTTCACCGCGGCGCGCAGCATATCGCCGGTCGAAAGCTGCTTCATGCCCCGGTCTTCAACCAGACGGCTCGCCTGCGTGCCCTTCCCGGCTCCCGGAGGTCCGAGCAAAATGATGTTCATGTGGCTGTCCCCTGTACCTTGCCTTTTTCTAGCGCAGTCGGCCCTTCAACCGCGCCTTCTTGATCAGATCGCCATATTGATGGGCGAGCAGATGACTCTGGATCTGGGTCACGGTGTCGACCGTCACATTGACGACGATCAGCAGGCTGGTGCCGCCCAGATAGAAAGGAATGCCCGCGCGCGAGATCACATATTCGGGGATGAGGCAGATGAAGGCCAGATAGGCCGCGCCGATCACCGTGATGCGCGTCAGCACATAATCGAGATAATTTTCGGTGTTCTTGCCCGGACGGATGCCGGGAATGAAGCCGCCATTCTTCTTGAGGTTCTCCGCCGTTTCCTCCGGGTTGAACACCAGCGCGGTATAGAAGAAGCAGAAGAAGACGATGCCGAGGCCGTAGAGCGCCATATAGACCGGGCTGCCATGGCTGAGCCACTGGTTCAGCTCCAGCACGAAGTCGCCCCACTTGCTCTCGCCCGCGACCTGACTGCCCGCGAATTTCGAGACCGTCAGCGGCATCAGCAACAGCGAGGACGCGAAGATCGGCGGGATGACGCCGGCGGTGTTCACCTTGAGCGGCAGATGGCTGCGATCCGCCTGCATCAGGCCCTGACGCGTCTGGCGCTTCGGATACTGGATCAGCACGCGGCGCTGCGCCCGCTCCATGAAGCAGATGAACGCGATGAGGCCAAGGCCCACGACCATGATGCCGAGGATCAGGAAACCGGAGATCGAGCCTTCGCGGCCCGACTGGAACAGGTTGCTCAGCGTCACCGGCAACTGGGCGACGATACCGGCCATGATGATGAGCGACACGCCATTGCCGATCCCGCGCGAGGTGATCTGTTCACCCAGCCACATCAGGAACATCGTGCCGCCGACCAGAGAGACCACGGCGGTAAGGCGGAACAGCAGGCCCGGCTCGACCACCGCCTGCATGGCCTGGCTGGCTCCGAAGCTTTCCAGACCCACGGCGATGAAATAGCCCTGGATCGCCGTCAGCAGCACGGTGCCGTAGCGGGTATATTGGTTGAGCTTCTTTCGCCCGCTCTCGCCTTCCTTCTTGATCGCCGCGAGTTGCGGCGAGAGGGCGGCGGCAAGCTGCACGACGATCGACGCCGTGATATAAGGCATCACGCCGAGCGCGATCAGGCTCATGCGCTGGAGCGACCCACCCGAGAAGGTGTTGAAAATATCCAGCACCCCGCCCTGGGTCTGCGTATATAGCTGCGCGAGCACCGTCGGATCGATGCCGGGCAGCGGCACGAACGACAGGAAGCGGAACACGATGAGCGCGCCCAGTGTGAACCACAGGCGCTTTTTCAGTTCCGTGGCCTGCGCGAATTTGGCGAGGCTCAGATTGGATGCCAGCTGATCGGCTCTCGATGCCATTGCTCTACCATACCTTCAAAATTCTGACGCCCGGACGAGCGCGAAAAAATCCTGTAGCCGCTTCCAGCCCGGCTGTGAACCGCCCGCGTGGGGCGCATCGCCGCGCCAGCGCGAATCCCTTTCTCGCAGTTGGCCTTTTGCGCCGCCCGATGCAAGGGCGCAATGCGACCAAAGTCGTGGAACAAATGGGATATGCGGTTCAAGAACAAGGCCCCGCTTCCCCGAATCGGGCAAGCGAGGCCTTGGAAATTCAGCCTATTGCCGAAGCTCAGCGCTTGGCGGCGGCCTTGGCGCTGCCCTTCTTGGCGGCAGCCTTTTCGGCGGCGCTGACGACGACGATCAGGTCGACCTTGCCGCCAGCCTTCTCGACCGCTTCAATCGCGCCCTTGGACGCGCCGACAACCGAGAAGCTGATCTTCGCGGTCAGTTCGCCCTTGGCGAGCAGACGCACGCCATCCTTGCCGCCACGGGCAAGACCAGCAGCCTTGAGGGCGGCGTGATCGACGGTCGCGCTCTTGTCGAGCTTGCCTTCGTCCAGCGCCTTCTGCACGGCACCCAAGTTGACGATCGCATAGTCCTTGCCGAACGGGTTGTTGAAACCGCGCTTCGGCAGACGCATGTGGAGCGGCATCTGGCCGCCTTCGAAGCCGTTGATGCTGACGCCCGAACGCGCCTTCGCACCCTTCTGGCCGCGACCGGCGGTCTTGCCCTTGCCGGAGCCGATACCACGGCCCACGCGCATGCGGCCCTTGCGGGCGCCCTGATTGTCGTTGAGTTCGTTCAGTTTCATATCTTGCACTCGCTTTCGCTATGTTCGCGCCACGATGACCTGCCCCGGAGGACTCCGGTCATCCCATAAAAGGAAGGGGGCAGCCTGTAGCTGCCCCGCCCCTGTTCGTCCATCCCAAAAAGGAGGAACGATATCTGATTAGTCGACCACCCGCACCAGATGGGGCAGCTTGGCGACCGCGCCGCGTACTTCGGCGGTGTCTTCCAGCTCCACGATGCGGTTCATCTTGTTGAGGCCCAGACCGATCAGGATCTTACGCTGGGCTTCGGGACGACGGATCGGCGAGCCGATCTGCTTGATCTTGATTTTCGCCATCGCTCTTACTCCGCAATCGCTTCGGCTTCGACCTGGGCGACCTCGGCGGAAGCACCGCCACGACGCAGCAGGTCGGCAACCTTCTTGCCGCGACGCTGGGCAACCGACTTGGGGCTGGTCTGCTCAACGAGCGCCTCGAAGGTCGCACGGATCATGTTGTAGGGGTTCGACGTGCCGACCGACTTGGTGACGACGTCCGCGACGCCCAGGCTCTCGAACACGGCGCGCATCGGGCCACCGGCGATGATACCCGTACCGGCGGGAGCCGAACGCAGGGTAACATTGCCCGCACCGAACTGGCCACGGCCGTCATGATGCAGCGTGCGGCCTTCCTTCAGCGGAACGCGAACCATCTTCTTCTTCGCAGAAGCAGTGGCCTTGCTGATCGCCTCAGGCACTTCGCGCGCCTTGCCATGGCCGAAGCCGACACGGCCCTTGCCGTCGCCAACCACCACGAGAGCGGCGAAACCGAAGCGCTTACCGCCCTTCACGGTCTTGCTGACGCGGTTGATGTGGACCAGCTTCTCGATCAGTTCTTCGCCCTGATCTTCCTGCTGGCGGCGGTCGTCGCGGCGGCCACGGCCACCACGTTCGCCACGATTGCGGTCACCGCCGCCACGACCACGACGGCCACGGCCTTCGGCTTCCGGAGCGCCGGGCGTGCCGGCTGCGTTGTTCACTTCATCCGCCATATCAGAACTCCAGCCCGCCTTCGCGAGCAGCATCGGCCAGCGCCTTCACGCGACCATGGAACAGGAAACCGCCACGATCGAACACGACCTTGGTGACGCCAGCCTTGGTGGCGGCAGCGGCGATGCGCTTGCCGACTTCGGCAGCGGCGGCCGAGTTGGAACCGGAGGTACCGCGCAGATCCTTGTCCAGCGTCGAAGCGGCGGCAACGGTGTGGCCGTTGGCGTCGTCGATGACCTGGGCATAGATATGCTGGCCCGAACGGTGGACGGAAAGGCGCGGACGATTGCCCGAACGAGCCTTGAGGGCGGTGCGAACGCGGCGACGGCGCCGCTCGAAGAGAGAGAGTTTCGCCATGGCTTACTTCTTCTTGCCTTCTTTGCGGAAGATAAACTCGCCGCGATATTTGATACCCTTGCCCTTATAGGGTTCGGGCTTCCTCCAGCGACGGATCTCGGCGGCAACCTGACCGACCTTCTGCTTGTCGATCCCGCTGATTTCCACGGTGGTGTTGTCCGGCGTCTTGATCTCGATGCCCTCGGGCACCGGATAGTCGACGTCGTGGCTGTAGCCGAGCTGCAACTTCAGGTTCTTGCCCTGAACGTTGGCGCGATAGCCGACACCGGTGATTTCCAGCACCTTGGTGTAGCCTTCGGTCACACCGGTCACGAGGTTCTGGACCAGCGTGCGCTGCATGCCCCAGAAAGCGCGGGCGCGCTTGCCGTCGTTCGCCGGAACGATCTTCAGCTGGCCGTCTTCCAGCGCGTAGCTGACTTCATCGGCCATCGGGATGCTGAGGGAGCCCTTGGGACCCTTCACCGACACCTGACCATTTTCGAGGGTCGCGGTGACGCCTGCCGGAATTGCAACCGGCTTCTTACCAGTGCGGCTCATCAGAACACCTCCGCCAGCACTTCGCCGCCGACATTCTGATCCCGTGCTTCGGCGTCCGAGAGGACACCGCGGGGAGTCGAGACGATGGTGATGCCAAGGCCGTTGCGAACAACGGGCAGTTCCTTGCTGCCGGAATAGACGCGACGGCCGGGCTTGGACACGCGGGCAACATGCTTGATGGCAGGCTGGCCCTCGAAATATTTCAGTTCGATGCGAAGGCCCGGGTGCTTGCCCAGCGTTTCTTCGCTGTAGCCACGGATATAGCCTTCACGCTGCAACACATCGAGAACGCGCGCGCGCAGCTTGGAAGCCGGGGTTACGACGCTGTCCTTGCGAGCCTGCTGGCCGTTACGGATGCGGGTGAGCATATCACCCAGAGGATCGGTCAATGCCATGTTGGTCTATCCTTACCAGCTCGACTTGGTGACGCCGGGGATCAGGCCCTTATTGGCCAGATCACGCAGCTGCACGCGGCAGAGACGGAACTTGCGATAATAAGCGCGCGGACGGCCGGTCAGCTCGCAACGGTTGCGAATCCGGGTCGGATTGCCGTTACGGGGGATTTCAGCCATCTTCAGACGCGCGATCAGCCGTTCCGTGTCGTCGAGCGACGTATCGGCAGCAATCGCCTTCAGCTTCGCATATTTGCCGGCATATTTCTTCACCAGCTTCTTGCGACGCTCATTCTTGTTGATGGAACTCAGTTTCGCCATGACTTAAGTTCTCTTCCTTCCTTGAAGCAGGCGCCCTCAGGCAGCCTGCTTTTCCTCTTCAGCCGGGAACGGGAAACCGAACAGGCGCAGCAGTTCGCGCGCTTCTTCGTCCGTGTTCGCGGTGGTGGTGATGATGATGTCCATGCCGCGCACCTTGTCGATGCGGTCATAGTTGATTTCCGGGAAGATGATCTGTTCCTTGATCCCGAACGCGTAGTTGCCGCGACCATCGAACGACTTCGGGTTGAGGCCACGGAAGTCGCGGATGCGGGGCATCGCGATGGTGATCAGACGATCGAGGAACTCATACATGCGTTCACGGCGCAGGGTGACCTTCGCACCGATCGGCATGCCTTCACGCAGCTTGAACTGCGCGATCGACTTCTTCGCCTTGGTGATGACCGGCTTCTGACCGGCGATCAGTTCCATTTCCTCGGCAGCCGAAGTGACCTTCTTCTTGTCCTGGGTAGCTTCGCCGACGCCCATGTTCAGCGTGATCTTCTCGATCCGCGGAATCTGCATCGGGTTGGCATAGCCGAACTTCTCGGTCATCGCCTTGATGATGGTCTCGTCATAGACGGACCGCAGGCGCGGAGTGTATTTGTCAGCCATCAGATGACCTCCCCGGACTTGACGGCCACGCGGACCTTCTTGCCATCACGCTCTTCGAAGCGGACGCGGGTGGCCTTGCCATCCTTGCCAGCAACGGCGACGTTGGAAATGTGCAGCGGCGCGGGCTTGCGCTCGATGCCACCCTGCGGGTTCATCTGATCGGGCTTGCGGTGACGGGCATGCACGTTGATGCCGTCGACCAGCACCTTGTCGTCCTTCGGGAAGACCTGGAGGACGGAACCGGTACGGCCCTTGTCCTTGCCGGCGAGCACCACCACGGTGTCACCCTTCTTGATACGGGCGGCGCTCATTACAGCACCTCCGGCGCAAGGCTGATGATCTTCATGAAGTTCTTCGCACGCAGTTCGCGAACCACGGGGCCGAAGATACGGGTGCCGATCGGCTCGTCGTTCTTGCCGACGAGGACGGCGGCATTGCCGTCGAAGCGAATCACGCTGCCGTCAGCGCGGCGCACGTCCTTCGCGGTGCGCACGATCACCGCGCGGTGAACGTCGCCCTTCTTCACACGGCCCTTGGGCTGCGCATCCTTCACGGAGACGACGATGATGTCGCCAACGCTCGCGAAGCGCCGCTTCGAGCCGCCCAGCACCTTGATGCACTGAACGCGCTTGGCGCCGCTGTTGTCGGCGACCTCAAGATTGGATTGCATCTGGATCATTGATCCGGTTCCTTCTCACTTGGCTTGCCGGAATATTCCGGTAGTTCCCTGAACGGTGCCGGCCCTTAAACACTTTCACGCCAGATGCAAGGCATCTGACGACATAAAGCGTCAAAAACCGACGAAACAGACTCCGGCCCCGATTGCCCGGGGCCGGGGAAAGTCTTTACGCCGCCTGCTCGGGGGACTTGTGGGTGTCGACCCGCTCGATGACCTTCCAGGTCTTGAGCTTGGAGATCGGCGCCGTTTCCTCGATGCGGACGGTTTCGCCCTCATGATAGGCATTGGCCTCGTCATGAGCATGGTACTTCTTCGAACGGCGGATGATCTTGCCGTAGAGCGGGTGCTTCACCTTACGCTCGACGCGGACCACAACCGTTTTATCACCCTTGTCGGAAACAACCGTTCCCGTAAGCACGCGCTTGGGCATAGCGGTTCCTTCCTTACTTCGCTGCGCGGGCGCGTTCGCCCTGCAACGTCTTGATACGGGCAATGTCGCGGCGCACTTCAAGCACCCGGCTCGCCTTTTCGAGCTGGTTCGTCGCAGCCTGGAAGCGCAGGTTGAACTGCTCCTTCTTCAGGTTGACAAGTTCGCCCGACAGCTCGTCGTCCGACTTGGCGCGCAGATCGCTGGCCTTGGTCATTATTCGGCTCCCAGATGCGAGGTGTCGCCCAGACGGGCCACGACCTTGGTCTTGATGGGCAGCTTCATCGCAGCGCGCGAGAAAGCTTCGGCGGCGAGCGGACCCGGCACGCCATCCAGTTCGAACAGGATGCGACCCGGCTTCACGCGGGCGGCCCAATATTCGACGCTGCCCTTACCCTTACCCTGACGGACTTCAGCAGGCTTCTTCGAAACCGGCACGTCGGGGAACACGCGGATCCACAGGCGGCCCTGACGACGCAGGTGACGCTGAATGGCACGGCGCGCAGCTTCGATCTGGCGGGCGGTGATCCGCTCAGGCTCCAGGGCCTTCAGACCATAAGCACCGAAATTCAAAGCCGAACCGCCCTTGGCGTCGCCCTTGATCCGGCCCTTGAAGGCCTTGCGGAATTTCATTTTCTTCGGTTGCAGCATGACGCTCTACCTTCTCAACTCAGTGCGCCGGACGGACGCCGGAGGTTTGAGCCTCCATCATCAGCCGGTCAGTCGCCATCGGATCATGGCCAAGGATTTCGCCCTTGAAGATCCAGACCTTGATGCCGCACACGCCATAAGCGGTGTGAGCAGTGGCCTCGGCATAATCGACATTACCGCGCAGCGTGTGCAGCGGAACGCGGCCTTCGCGATACCATTCGGTACGCGCGATTTCCGCACCGCCCAGACGGCCGCCACAGGTGATCTTGATGCCTTCGGCGCCAAGACGCAGGGCGGACTGCACGGCCCGCTTCATCGCACGGCGGAACGCGATACGGCGCTCCAGCTGGTCGGCGACGCCCTGAGCGACGAGCTTCGCGTCGATTTCCGGCTTGCGGATTTCGACGATGTTGAGGCTCACGTCAGACTGGGTGAGAGCACCCAGCTTCTTGCGCAGCTTCTCGATGTCGGCGCCCTTCTTGCCGATGATGACGCCCGGACGGGCGGCATAGATCGACACGCGGCACAGCTTGGCCGGACGCTCGATCACGACCTTGGAGATCGCGGCCTGCGGCAGGTTCTTCATGATGTAGCTGCGGATCTTCAGATCCTCCAGCAGAAGACGGCCATAGTCCTGACCTTCGGCGAACCAGCGGCTGTCCCAGGTACGGTTGATCTGAAGACGCAGACCGATCGGATTGCTCTTATGACCCATGACTTACGCCTCCGCCTGTTCGTTCTGTTCGCGCACGACGATCCGCACCCGGCTGAACGGCTTCAGGATGCGGGTCGACTTGCCGCGGCCACGAGCATGAAAGCGCTTCATGGTGATCGACTTGCCGACCGACGCCTCGGCGACGACCAGCGAGTCGACGTCGAGATTATGGTTGTTTTCCGCATTGGCGATGGCCGAAGCCAGCACCTTGCGCACGTCCACCGCCATCGCCTTCTTGGAGAAGGCGAGGATGTTGAGCGCGTCCTCGACCTTGCGGCCACGGATCAGCGCTGCAACCAGGTTCAGCTTCTGGGCCGAACCACGGATCGAGGTGCCGACGGACAGCGCCTCATTGTCGCCTACGCGACGGGGAGACTTTGCCTTACCCATTAGCGCTTGCCCTTCTTGTCGGCGGCGTGGCCGGGGAAGAAGCGCGTCGGCGCGAATTCACCCAGCTTGTGGCCAACCATGTCCTCGTTCACCGCAACGGGAACGTGCTTGCGGCCATTATAGACGTTGAACGTCAGGCCAACGAACTGCGGCAGGATGGTAGAACGGCGCGACCAGGTCTTGATCGGGCCAGCCTTGGCACCGGCGTCCTGCGCGACTTCTGCCTTCTTGAGCAGATGAAGGTCCACAAACGGACCCTTCCAGACGGAACGAGCCATCGCTTACCTCTTCTTCTTCGCGTGACGGCTACGGATGATGAACTTGTCCGTCGCCTTGTTGTTACGGGTACGAGCACCCTTGGTCGGCTTACCCCAGGGGGTCACCGGATGGCGGCCACCGGAGGTCCGGCCTTCACCACCGCCATGCGGGTGGTCGACCGGGTTCTTCGCAACACCGCGCGTCAGAGGACGACGGCCCAGCCAGCGATTGCGGCCGGCCTTTGCGAGGTTGGTGTTGGCGTTGTCGGGGTTCGACACGGCGCCAACCGTGCCCATGCAGTCCGAACGGATATAGCGCTGCTCGCCCGAGTTCAGGCGAACGATCACCATGCCGCGGTCACGACCGACGAGCTGGACATAAGTGCCAGCCGAACGGGCGATCTGACCGCCCTTGCCCGGCTTCATTTCGATGTTGTGGCAGATGGTGCCGACCGGCATCTGGCCGAGCTCCATCGCGTTGCCCGGCTTCACGTCGGTCTTCTTGCCAGCCACAACCTTGTCGCCAGCGGCAAGACGCTGCGGCGCGAGGATATAGGCCTGCTCGCCATCTTCATAGGTGACGAGAGCGATGAACGCCGTGCGGTTGGGGTCATATTCCAGACGCTCGACGGTCGCTTCCATGTCCCACTTGCGGCGCTTGAAATCGACGATGCGATAACGCTGCTTGTGGCCACCGGCGATGCCGCGGCTGGTGACGTGACCCTTGTTGTTACGGCCACCGGTCTTGCGCTTGCCTTCGGTCAGAGCCTTGACGGGCTTGCCCTTGTGCAGGTGCGAGCGATCAACCAGGATCAGGCCACGCTGGGCCGGGCTGGTCGGATTATAGTGCTTAAGTGCCATTATCCTGCCTCGCCTCAGATCGTGCTGGTCACGTCAATCGACTGACCTTCGGCCAGCGTGACGATCGCTTTCTTGAAGTCGCTGCGCGTATAGGGCTTGCCCTTCCAGCGCTTGACCTTGCCCTTCTGGACAATGGTGTTCACGCCCTTCACGGACACGCCGAACAGCGCCTCGACCGCCGCCTTGATTTCCGGCTTGGTGGCGTCGCCCGCCACCTTGAAAACCACGGCGTTGTTCTCGGAGAGGAGGGTCGCCTTCTCGGTGATGTGGGGTGCGAGGATAACGTCGTAATGACGGATATCCGCAACCGCAGCCTGTTTCTTAGCCATTGAAGCGAGCCTCCAGCTTTTCCACGGCAGCGCGGGTCAGGACCAGCACGTCGGCACGCAGAATGTCGTACACATTGGCACCGACCGCCGGCAGGACATTGATGCCCACCAGGTTGGACGACGCCTTGGCGAAGCTGACGTTGATCGCGTCGCCGTCGATGAACAGCGCGCTGTTCAGGCCCAGCTTCTGAAGCTGGCCGGCGAGGACCTTGGTCTTGCCGTCCTTGACATCGAGATTGTCGATGATTGTCAGCGAACCAGCCTGCACCTTGGCGGACAGGGCCATCTTCAGACCCAGCGCACGAACCTTCTTGTTAAGGTCGTGGCCGAAGGTACGGGCACGGGCACCGTGAGCCTTACCACCGCCGATGAAGACGGGAGCGCGACGGTCGCCGTGACGGGCGGTACCGCCACCCTTCTGGCGGCCGAACTTCTTGCCGGTGCGCGCAACATCGCTACGCTCGCGGGTAGCGCGGGCAGGAGCACGGCGCTTTTCCAGCTGCCAGGTCACGACGCGGTGCAGGATGTCGGTGCGCGGCTCGATGCCGAAGATGGCATCGTTCAGCTCGACGTCGCCAGCCTTGCCGGCTTCCAGGGTTTTGACTTCAACCTTCATGGCTTAGCCCTCCTGGTTTTCGGTGGCTTCCGGTGCTTCGACCGGAGCGCTGTCGTTGGCGGATGCGGCCGACTTCAGGCTCGCGGGGTACGGCAGGTCGGCCGGACGCGCCACCTTTACGGCGTCGCTGACCAGCAGCCAGGTCCCCTTGGAACCGGGAACGCTGCCCTTCACGAAGAGAAGGTCGCGTTCCACATCGGTGCGGACGATTTCAAGATTCTGCTGGGTGCGCTGACGGTCACCCATGTGACCGGCCATCTTCTTGTTCTTGAAGACGCGACCCGGATCCTGACGGTTACCGGTCGAACCATGCGCACGGTGGCTGATGGAAACGCCGTGCGTCGCACGCATACCACCGAAGCCCCAGCGCTTCATCGCACCGGCAAAACCCTTACCCTGGGTATGACCGGTGACGTCGACATACTGGCCGGCAATGAAATGATCGGCGGAAATTTCCGCGCCGACATCGAGCAGCGCATCTTCAGCGACACGGAACTCGGCAACGAGGGCCTTCGGCTCCACCTCGGCCTTGGCAAAGTGACCGCGCTGCGGCTTGGCGACATTCTTCGCCTTGGCAACACCGGCACCCAACTGAACGGCGACATAGCCGTCCTTTTCAATCTCGCGGCGCGAGATGACCTGGTTCCCTTCCAGCGCGAGAACGGTAACCGGCACGTGCCGACCGTCCTCCTGGAAGAGGCGAGTCATCCCGACTTTCTTCGCGATCACGCCTGTACGCATGATCATACCTCCCAATAGAGGCCCGCCAGAAGCAGCGGGCGTATCCAACGAAAAACCGCACCGGAAAATCCGCTGCGGCCCAACCCGAAACTGAAAGATCACCCCGTCCGGGCTGGATGCCTTCCTTCAGGAAGGCGACGGGGGACCAGGACCACGTTTTGCCTTACAGCTCCGTGCGGTATCCCTTATTCGCCCAAGCTATCAGGCGAGCTTGATCTCGACGTTCACGCCAGCAGCGAGGTCGAGCTTCATCAGCGCGTCGACCGTCTGCGGGGTCGGCTGCACGATGTCAAGCATGCGCTTGTAGGTGCGAACCTCGAACTGCTCGCGACTCTTCTTGTCGATGTGCGGCCCACGGTTGACCGTGAACTTCTCGATGCGCGTCGGCAGCGGAATCGGACCGCGAATGAGGGCGCCGGTACGGCGAGCCGTGTCAGCGATGTCGCCGGTTGCCTGATCAAGCACGCGGTGATCAAAGGCCTTGAGGCGAATGCGAATATTCTGCGTTTCCATGTCCACTTTACCGATGCGAAAGAGCCAAAAAACAAAGCGCCTCGCTTCCCTTCCGGGAAACCCGATGCGTCAAACCCTGCCCTGATCAGATCAGGCGGCAAACATCGGGCCGAGGCGGCTAGAAAACCGAGCCGCGCGAATCACCAGACCCGCGCGGCTCCGTGCCTATATTACTTCGAGATCGTGCTGACAACCCCTGCGCCGACCGTACGGCCGCCTTCGCGAATGGCGAAGCGCAGACCCGGGTCCATCGCGATCGGGGCGATGAGCTTCACGCCGAGCTTCACATTGTCGCCGGGCATGACCATCTCGGTGCCTTCCGGCAGAACCACTTCACCGGTGACGTCGGTGGTGCGGAAGTAGAACTGCGGACGATAGTTGGCGAAGAACGGCGTGTGACGGCCACCTTCGTCCTTCGACAGCACGTAGACTTCGGCTTCGAAGTCGGTGTGCGGGGTGATGGTGCCCGGCTTCGCCAGAACCTGACCACGCTCGACTTCTTCACGGCCAACGCCACGGATCAGCGCACCGATGTTGTCGCCAGCCTGGCCCTGGTCGAGCAGCTTGCGGAACATTTCGACGCCGGTGACGGTGGTCTTGCGGGTGTCCTTGAGACCAACGATCTCAACTTCCTCGCCGACCTTCACGATGCCGCTTTCGACGCGGCCAGTGACCACGGTGCCGCGACCCGAGATCGAGAACACGTCTTCGATCGGCATCAGGAACGGACGGTCGATCGGACGCTCCGGCTGCGGGATGTAGCTGTCGACAGCGTCCATCAGTTCCTTGATCTTGCTCTTGCCGATTTCGTCGTTGCGACCTTCGAGAGCGGCCAGAGCCGAACCCGCGATGACCGGAATATCGTCGCCGGGGAAGTCGTAGCTGGAGAGCAGCTCACGGATTTCCAACTCGACCAGTTCGAGGATTTCCGGATCGTCGACCTGATCGACCTTGTTCATGAACACGACGAGCGCGGGCACGCCGACCTGACGGGCGAGCAGGATGTGCTCACGGGTCTGCGGCATCGGACCGTCAGCGGCGTTCACGACGAGGATCGCGCCGTCCATCTGGGCCGCACCGGTGATCATGTTCTTCACATAGTCAGCGTGGCCGGGGCAATCGACGTGCGCATAGTGACGGGCGTCGGTTTCATATTCGACGTGCGCGGTCGAAATGGTGATGCCGCGCTCACGCTCTTCGGGAGCCTTGTCGATGTTCGCATAGTCGGTGAACTCGGCGCCGCCGGTTTCCGCCAGGACCTTGGTGATCGCCGCGGTCAGCGTGGTCTTGCCATGGTCGACGTGACCGATGGTGCCGATGTTGCAGTGCGGTTTGGTCCGCTCAAATTTAGCCTTAGCCATTTCCTACCTCTTTCGTCCAAATCTGCTTCGACAGCCATGAGGCGCCTCGCGAGTTGGCCCCCATAGCATCAAATTCTGAGATTGCCAGCCTGTTTTGCAGCTTTTGAGGGGCGACATGCCCCTCAAAGGCGGCTCTGTCAGGCCATCTTCGCCTTGACTTCGTCGGCGACATTCTGCGGCACTTCATCATAGTGCGAGAAGGTCATCGAGTAGTTTGCACGTCCCTGGGTGAAGGAACGCAGCTGGTTCACATAACCGAACATGTTCGCCAGCGGCACCATCGCCTCAACGATCTGCGCATTACCACGGCTGTCGGTGCCCTGAATCTGGCCACGACGGCTGTTCATGTCGCCGATGACGTCGCCCAGATATTCTTCCGGGGTCACGACCTCGACCTTCATGATCGGTTCGAGCAGCTTGATGCCCGACTTCTGCGCTGCTTCGCGCATCGCGCCACGGGCGCAGATTTCGAAGGCCAGAGCCGAAGAGTCGACGTCGTGATAGGCGCCGTCCGTCAGGTGGACTTCGAAGTCGATGATCGGGAAGCCGATGAGGCTGCCGGTTTCAGCGGTCTCGCGGAAACCCTTTTCCACCGACGGGATATATTCGCGCGGAATGTTGCCGCCCTTGATCTCGTCGAAGAACTGGAAGCCCGAACCGCGCTCACCGGGAACCACGGTCACCTTGACGCGACCGAACTGGCCCGAACCGCCCGACTGCTTCTTGTGGGTGTAGTCGATGTCGACCTTCTTCGCGAGATATTCGCGATAGGCCACCTGCGGCGCGCCGACATTGGCCTCGACCTTGAATTCGCGCTTCATGCGGTCGACCAGAATGTCGAGGTGAAGTTCGCCCATGCCCTTGATGATGGTCTGACCCGATTCGTGATCGGTCGAGACGCGGAAGGACGGGTCCTCGGCAGCCAGACGATTGAGCGCGATGCCCATCTTTTCCTGGTCGGCCTTGGTCTTGGGTTCCACCGACAGTTCGATGACCGGCTCAGGGAATTCCATGCGCTCCAGAATGATCGGCTGGCGCTCGGCGCACAGCGTATCACCGGTGGTGGTTTCCTTGAGGCCCGCCAGCGCAACGATGTCGCCCGCATAGGCTTCTTCGATATCCTCGCGGCTGTTCGCATGCATCAGCAGCATACGACCGACCTTTTCCTTCTTGTCCTTCACCGAGTTCAGATAGCTGCCCTTGGTCAGCGTACCCGAATAGATGCGGCAGAAGGTCAGCGAGCCGACGAACGGATCGTTCATGATCTTGAACGCGAGCATCGAGAGCGGCGCCGAGTCGGAGGTCGGACGGCTGTCCGGCTGATCGGTATCGGGGTTGATGCCCTGCACGTCGGGAATGTCGAGCGGCGAAGGCAGGAAGTCGACAACCGCGTCGAGCAGCGTCTGCACGCCCTTGTTCTTGAACGAGGAACCGCACAGAACCGGCACGAACGACTGGTTGAGCGTACCCTTGCGCAGCAGCGCCTTCAGCGTGGCCACGTCCGGCAGATTGCCTTCGAGATAGGCTTCCATCGCGGCATCGTCCTGCTCGACGGCCAGCTCGATCAGCTTTTCGCGATATTCGGCGGCCTTGTCAGCAAGATCGGCCGGAATGTCGCCATAGGTGAACTCGGCGCCCAGGCTCTCATCCTTCCAGATGATCGAACGCTCGTTGATGAGATCGACCAGACCGACGAAATCGCTCTCCGCGCCGATGGGCAGATACAGCACCGCCGGGATCGCGCCGAGGCGATCGATGATCGTCTGCACGCAATAATAGAAATTGGCGCCGGTACGGTCGAGCTTGTTGATGTAGCACATCCGCGGGACCTGGTACTTGTCCGCCTGACGCCACACGGTTTCCGACTGCGGCTCCACGCCCGCAACGCCGTCGAATGCGGCGACCGCGCCGTCGAGCACGCGCAGCGAACGCTCCACCTCGATGGTGAAGTCGACGTGGCCGGGGGTGTCGATGATGTTCAGGCGATGGTCGTTCCAGAAGCAGGTCGTGGCCGCCGACGTGATGGTGATCCCGCGCTCCTGCTCCTGCTCCATCCAGTCCATGGTGGCGGCGCCTTCATGCACTTCGCCGATCTTGTAGGACTTGCCGGTGTAATAGAGGATGCGCTCGGTCGTCGTGGTCTTGCCGGCATCGATGTGCGCCATGATGCCGAAATTGCGGTAGCGTTCGAGCGGATGGCTGCGTGCCATGGTCTTAACTCCGTTGCCGGACGGCGGAAAGGCCGGGCGGCGGGTTGCGTCTTTGGGAAAGGGAAAAGCAGCCGGGACATTACTGCCCCGGCCGCCAATCTTCGATTACCAGCGATAGTGCGAGAAGGCGCGGTTCGCTTCCGCCATGCGGTGCGTGTCTTCGCGCTTCTTGACCGCATTGCCGCGGTTGTTGGCGGCATCCAGCAGCTCACCCGACAGGCGGGCGGCCATGGTGGTCTCGCTGCGGCTGCGGGCAGCCGAGATGAGCCAGCGGATGGCGAGCGCCTGCGCACGCTCCGGACGGACCTCGACCGGAACCTGATAGGTCGCACCACCGACGCGGCGGCTGCGGACCTCGATGCCCGGCTTCACATTGTTGAGGGCGTCGTGGAACATCTGGATCGGGTCCTTCTTCGCCTTGGTCTCGACCTGGTCGAGGGCACCATAGACGATCTGTTCCGCAACGGCCTTCTTGCCGTCCAGCATGACGCTGTTCATGAACTTGGAAAGCACCACATCCTTGAACTTCGGATCGGGCAGGATGACGCGCTTTTCGGGGCGACGACGACGTGACATATTACAATCTCCCCTGTCTTACTTCGGACGCTTCGCGCCGTACTTGGAACGGCTCTGCTTACGATCCTTGACACCCTGGGTATCGAGGACGCCGCGCAGAACATGGTAGCGCACACCGGGAAGGTCGCGCACGCGGCCGCCGCGGATCAGCACGACGCTGTGCTCCTGAAGGTTGTGACCTTCACCCGGGATGTAGCTGATGACTTCGCGGCTGTTGGTCAGGCGGACCTTCGCAACCTTACGCAGAGCCGAGTTCGGCTTCTTCGGGGTGGTGGTGTAGACACGGGTGCAAACGCCACGCTTCTGCGGGTTCTGCTCCATCGCAGGGACCTTGCTCTTGGCCTTCTGCGGTTCGCGGCCCTTACGGACCAATTGGTTGATAGTCGGCATGAAGCCCTTCACCTTTACTAAGTTACTTTACCGGATCATCCCTTCTGCTTCGCTGCGTTATTACAACAGCAACGGCCCCGGCGGTCGAACGACCCCCCGGACCGGAAGAAACAGCCGGCAATGTTCAGCTCAAAAAAGCGCCCGCAATCGGCATTTCGGCATCGATCCTGCCTTCTGGCGAAGGCGTTCGCGAGTCCCAACTACTGGCCGCAAGGCAGGGCGCGCTATAGCGATGAGGCCCCCGCCGGTCAAGCGGCGTGGACAGGCAGGCCGGCAGGCAATTCCGCCATGCCTCCGCCCGCCCCCGCGAACGGCGAGCCACAGCCCCCGTGGAGGCGAGTCGTTTCGGATAGCCCTCTCATTTGCAAGGCCTTTCTTGTAAAATTTTGTGCAATCCGAACCACTCATCGCCGGAATCTTTCGATTCACCCGGCTTTCGGCCGCTCGATTCGATTCTCCTGCCATCCTCTGATACGCGCCTGCCCAGCTTCGGGGGGAGCTGAACCAATATATAGGGTCGCCAGAGGCAAGATATGGATAGTGTCAACGCGGTGTCCGCGCGTTTGAAAGCGCGGGCTGCCAGGATTTTTGCGGAAAAGGAAGTCATGTTCCGCAGCCAGGGCAAGATAAGGTTCGTCCGTATCAGCCCTGCCCTTCAGATCGGCGCCACTGCCGCTGTCAGCGCCCTCGCGCTGGGCTGGGCCGCCATCGCCGGGACCATGGCGATACAGCAGCACTCCCTCAACCGGGATCAGGCGGCCATTTCCGCCCGCGCCCGCATCGTCGCCGCCGAAGCCCGCAAGGTCGATGCGATGAAAAGCTCCGTCGACGATATCGCCGCCGATCTCGACAAGCGGCAGGACATGCTGGACGATATGGTGCGCAGCCAGTTCGGCGCCAGCCCCTCCGACGCAGGCCTGATCGGCGCTCCCGACGACAGGACCGAAGCTGCGGGCGGCCCCGATGCAAAGGCCGGGGCCGGCAAGACGCTCGGCGCGCTCGAAGGCGTCGACCGCCTGCGCGCTATGGAACAGCGCCAGACGCAGTTCGCCCAGCGCCTCGCCGCCCTCGTCGATCAGCGCGCCCATAAGGCCGAGGCCGCGATCCGCAGCTTCGGGCTCAAGCCCGAACAGCTCGCCGCCCGCGCCGGACGCAACACCGCGCAAGGCGGTCCCTATATCCCCTGGACCGCCAAGGGCCTTGGCGATGACGATGCGCTGACGGGGCTGGCACGCTCCTTCGCGCGCCTCAACGCGCTGGAGCGCGGGCTTGTCTCCATCCCCTCCGGCCGTCCCACCGCCAGCCCGATGCTGAGCAGTTCCTACGGCTATCGCAGCGATCCGTTCAACGGCCACGCCGCTTTCCACGCAGGCCTCGACTTCCCCGGCCGTTATGGCCAGCCGATCCTGTCCGCCGCCGCCGGGCGCATATCCTTCGTCGGCCAGCGCCAGGGCTATGGCAATGTGGTGGAGATCGATCATGGCCACGGCCTGATGACCCGTTACGCCCACCTCTCCGGCTTCAACGCCCGCGTCGGGCAGGATGTCGCGCGCGGGGTCCCGATCGCGCGCATGGGATCGACCGGCCGCTCGACCGGCACCCATCTCCATTTCGAAGTGCGCGTGAACGGCGCGCCGATCAATCCCCGCCGGTTTCTTGAGGTGAAGGACGATGTTCTCCAGATCCAGCAAATCGCGAAACAGCGCTTCGCCCGCGCCAGCAGCTGGAATGACGATGAAAAGAATCAGCGGGGCTAAGCCCGGCCCCTTCTCGCTGATCGCCGCCGATGTCGTCATCAGGGGCGATATCGTCGCGACCGCCGACCTTCATGTCGATGGCCGCGTCGAAGGCGACATCCATTGCGCGGGCCTTGTCCAGGGCAAGGGCAGCAGCATCGCCGGACGCATCGAAGCGAAGAGCGTCCGGCTGGCGGGGCGGGTCGATGGCGGTATCGAGGCGGGCGAGCTGGTGATCGAAGCGAGCGCCCGCATATTCGGTGATATCAGCTATGACAGCATCTCGATCGCGCCGGGCGCCCATGTCGACGGCCGCTTCACGTGCCGCATTGCGCAGGACGGCGCGCCGGAAATCAAGCTGATCGGCTCCGAAGTAGAAACCGCCGCCTGACCCCATGGCGCGCGCGTCACGCCGGTGTCAGAGTCGCGCCGGTGTCAGACCGGCGGATGCTCGACCGGATCGGGGCCGAAGCGATTGGGGCCACGCGTGCCGCCGACGATCATCAGCACCAGCAGCCAGATCTGCCCGATCAACGGAATGAAGCCCAGCAATATCCACCAGCCGGAACGGTCGCTGTCGTGCAGGCGGCGCACCGCCACGGCCAGCGTCGGGATGAAGGTCGCCAGCGCGAACAGGCCGAAGAGCGGGCCGCCTTCCCGGCGCACGCCCGCGCTCATGCTCCAGCCATTATGGTAGATCCACTCCGCCGTATTCCCCAGCCCCAGCACCGCTTCGACGATGTTGATGGCGACGCCGGCAAGAAACAGAAACAGCACATAGGACCAATATTCGCGCGGTCGCGACCGCCCGGCAAATTCGAAATAGCGCCGCAGCGGCAGGAGCATCCACTGTTTCATTTCGTCCCTCCCATGAAGTTGCCCAAATATAGAGCAATATCATGGTTGCGACAGCGGATTATAAGCCCCCTCGATCCATGGCCCGTGCCGCGCGACGGGCTTCGCGATACTGGTTGCGCCGATTCTGTTCGAAGCCGACCCGCGCCGCATAGCCCGCATCTTCGGGATAATCCCGGAAATCGGCCATGATCTCCCCGAACAACTCACCGATTTCCTCCCGGAACTCGGGATGGGGGAAGATATGGAAGCGGTTCTCGCGCACCCCGTCGAGCGTGCGCCGGGCGATCACATCGGGTTCCATGCCGAACTGATGCACCTGCGCCAGTTGCGCGACGAAATCGCCGTTCACCGGTTTCGCGCCCGCCTTCAGCTCTTCCGGGCGCACATCGTCGCTGGCGTAGATATGACTTTTCACGAGGCCGGGGCAGAGCACCGACACACCGATGCCATGCGGGGCGAGGCTGTAGCGCAGCGATTCGCTCATCCCGCGCACCGCGAATTTGGTGGTGTTGTAGATGCCCGGCGCGGGACCGGCGAGGAAGCTCGCCATCGATGCGGTGTTGACGATATGCCCGCCCAGCCCGTTCGCCTTCATGCGCGGAGCGAAGGTCATCACGCCGTTGATGACGCCATGCAGGTTGACGCCCATCACCCAGTCCCAGTCATCATAGGACGACTCGTCGATGGTCTGGAACAGGTTGACCCCGGCATTGTTGAACAGCAGGCTGACCGGCCCCAGCTCCGCCGCGACACGATCGGCGGCCTCGGCAAAGCCCTCGCGCGAAGCGACGTTGAGCGGCACGCCCATGACCGGCTGGTTGTCGAGAGTCGTGATCGCCTCGCCGATCGCCTCCTCGCGGATATCGGCGATCGCCACCTTGCACCCCTCGGCGAGCAGCGCGCGCACCAGCCCGAGGCCGATGCCGTTGGCGCCACCGGTGACGAACGCCACCCGGCCTGCGAAATCCTTCATCTCAGGCCCCTCCCGCTGCGGCGCGCAGCGCCTTCTGCCGGGCGATTTCGTCGGTGATCGCCGGATTGCGGAACAATATCGCGAAGGTCGCCTTATATTCGGGATTTTCCGGCAGGTGCGTCTGCACCGCCGCCGTGGTCGCCTCGCCACGTTCGCGCACGCCGACTTCGAACTCGCTATGGGTCAGGATATAGAGTTCGTCGTTGAGAATACCCTGCAACACGCGCTGCCCGACCTCTTCCTTGGTCTGGTAGAGGTGGAAGAAATTGCCGCCCGCCTGGCGGCCCTTGTCGGCCTCGGCATAGCCGCTCTCGGCCAGTTCCGCCGGGCGCGTCTTGCCCGCCTCGGCGATGTTGGACTGCACCGCGCCGGGGCAGAAGGCCGAGCAGATGACGCCGCGCGACTCGAGTTCGGGGCGCATGCATTCCATCATCGACGTGACCGCCGCCTTACCGGACGAATAGATGGTCGTCCCCGCCGCCGGAACCAGCGCGGACATCGACGCGGTGTTGACGATATGCCCGCCCTCCCCATGGCGCAGGATGCGCGGCAATATCGTCACGATGCCGTTGATGGTGCCGCCGACATTGACGCCCATCACCCAGTCCCAGTCGGCGAAGGTGGCACTGTCGGTAGGGCCGACGACGGCCACGCCCGCATTGTTGCAGAGGATATGAAGCTTGCCGAATTTCGCCTCGGCCGCATCCGCCGCCGCCGCGAATGCCGCGCGATCGGTCACGTCGAGCTTCAGCGCCAGCACGCGATCACCGCCGTTCATCTCCGCCACGGCCTCATCCAGATGATCCTGCCGAATGTCAGCAATGGTGACATTCATCCCTGCCCCCAGCAGGGCCTTGGCGATCCCCAGGCCGATCCCGCTGGCGCCACCGGTAACGAACGCGGTCTTGCCTTCTATGTTCTGCATATCCTCTCCTTTTTTACTTTTACGGTGGTGTTTTCACTACCCCGTTAACATTCGTTATAATCATGTTATTGACCAACCGACGATTGTAAGCAAGATAAACGATCTACCGAGCCGGAACGTCCCGAGAAAGAGGATCATGGCTCTGTCAGGAGAGGAGTGTTTATGGCAGCTGCTATTGCCATCGCCGTGCCGGAAGAAATGTCGGAGCAAGCGCCCGGCCAACCCGCGGCCGACAAGGAATGGCCTTCGGCCCCGCAGGCCTATTGGGCATTGTTCGTCATCGTCCTGGCGACCTTCATCAGCTTTTTCGACCAAGTGGTGTTCGGGATGCTGGCCGAGCGAATCAAGGCCGATTTCGGGCTAACCGATTCCCAGCTCGGCTTCCTCGCCGGACCGGCGAGCATCATCTGCTACCTGTTCGTCGGCATTCCGCTCGCCCGCCTCGCCGATATCTGGCCGCGCAAATATGTGCTGGCGGGCGGCGTCGCGGTGATCGGCGGGGTGACGATGCTGGGCGGCATCGCCCAGACCTTCGCGCAGTTCGTCGGCAGCCGCGTCTTTCTGGCGGCAGGCGGATCGGCCCATGCGCCGTCCTCCTATTCGCTGATCGCCGACGCCTTTCCGCCCCGCATCATCACCCGCGCCTTCGCGCTGCTGCAATTCGGCTTCATCGGCGGACAGGTCCTCGGGCCGCTGGTCGGCGGCATGCTGATCGCGATGACCGCCCATTGGGGGCCGAGCGTCATCGGCAGCCTGCATATCCACAGCTGGCAATGGATTCTCATCTGGACCGGCCTTCCCGCCTTCCTGATCGCCCTGCTGTTCCTGACCATAAAGGAACCGCAGCGCGCGCTGCCCGCCTCGCACAGCGCGCTGCCGCCCGCCGACGTGTCGTTCGGCCGCAAGCTGCTGACCTTCACCGGCCTCGATGCGGCAAAGGCGATCAACGCCAACCGCAAGGTCTATTATCCGCTGTTCGCCGGGCTGGCGCTCAGCGCGATCGAGACCTTCGGCCTGATGTTCTGGCGCGTGCCCTTCCTCATCCGCACCTATGGCTGGAACGAGGCGCAGATCGGCGCAGTCGTCTCCGGCGTCACGCTGGTCAGCTCGCTCACCGGCCTGCTGCTCGGCGGCATCTTCATCGAATGGCTGGCCAAGCGCTACAAGGACGCCAATGTCCGCGCCGCCGCCATCTGCTTCGGCTGCGTCACCATCTGCTCGATCATCGCGCCGCTGATGCCCAATGGCTATCTCGCCATCGGCATCATGGGCGTGGGCGCGATGTTCGGCATCGCGGGCGCGGTGCCGCAGAACGCCGCGATCCAGCGCGTCGCCCCCAATGCGATGCGCGGGCAGGTGACGGCGATCTATCTCTTCATGTTCACCTTCTTCGGCGCCTGCGGCAGCTTCGTGCTCGGCCTCGTCGCCCAATATATCGTCGGCGATCCGCAAAAGCTCTGGCTGGCGATCTTCATCACCGCCTCGACGCTGCTGCCGCTCGCCACCTTCTTCATCTGCCGCGCCATCCGCCCCTATCGCGAGGAGGTCGAGCGGCTCGAAGCCGAGGGCCTTTGAACTTTCCCGTCCACCGATCACAAAAAAGGAGAGAATAATGTCTGAAACCGATCGTATCGCCACGCTGGAACGGCAGGTTGCCGATCTCGCCAACCGCCTCACCGTCCGCGAGGACGAACTGGACGTGCGCAAGCTCCAGCATCTCTATGGCTATCTCATCGACAAATGCATGTATGACGAGGTGATCGACCTCTTCACCGACGATGGCGAAGTGCGCTTCTTCGGCGGCATCTGGAATGGCAAGGAAGGCGTGCGCCGCCTCTATGTCGACCGCTTCCGCACCCGCTTCACCCACAACAACAACGGCCCGATCGACGGCTTCCTGCTCGACCATCCCCAGCTTCAGGATATTATCGATATCCAGCCCGATGGCGTCACCGCGCTGGCCCGCGCCCGCTCGATGATGCAGGCGGGCCGCCACAAGGATTATTGCGACACCTCCAACCCGGCGACCGCCAGCCCGCGCCAGTGGTGGGAAGGCGGCATCTACGAGAACACCTACAAGAAGGTGGACGGCAAGTGGCGCATCCACTCGCTGAACTATGTGCCGCACTGGCATGCCGATTTCGACAGCGGCTGGGCCAACACCCCGGCCGAATATGTGCCCTTCCCCAAGACGCTCTATCCCGAGGACCCGACCGGTCCCGACGCGCTGATCGAGGATCACTGGCTGTGGCCCACCCACAAGCTGCTGCCCTTCCACATGAAGCACCCGATCACCGGCAAGGATATGGTCGCCCAGCGCTGGCAGGGCGATGTGGAACGGGAGAAGGCGCAGGCAGAAGCTGCGGCCTGACGCCTTGTCCCCTGGCCTGAAAAGGGCCACCACGGAGAAACAGGGCAGAGGGCCGCCATCCCCCGGCCCTGTTTCTCCGACTTTTGATGTTCAGGAATGCGCCATGACCCTTTATCCTTCGCTCCACATGATCATCGACGGCGAGCGGATCGCCGCCTCCGGCCGCCGCACGCACAAGGTCGTCAATCCCGCCACGGGTGAGACGATCGGCGAGTTGCCGCTGGCCGACGCGGCCGATCTCGACCGCACGCTCGAAACCGCGCAGCGCGGCTTCCGCATCTGGCGCATCTCCACGCCGCACCAGCGCGCCGCCGTGTTGCAAGGCGCCGCGCGCCTGATGCTGGAACGGCAGGAGGACCTCGCCCGCATCGCGGTGATGGAGCAGGGCAAGACGCTGGCCGAAGCGCGCATCGAAGTGATGATGAATGTCGGCCTGTTCAATTTCTACGCGGGCGAGGTGTTCCGCCTCTATGGCCGCGCGCTGGTGCGCCCGGCGGGAATGCGCTCGACCGTCACGCATGAGCCGGTCGGCCCCGTCGCCGCCTTCGCGCCGTGGAATTTCCCGCTCGGCAATCCGGGCCGCAAGCTCGGCGCGCCGATCGCGGCGGGCTGCTCCGTCATCCTGAAGGCGGCCGAGGAAACGCCCGCCTCTGCCCTCGGCATATTGCAATGCCTGCTCGACGCAGGACTGCCCAAGGAAGTCGCGCAGGCGGTGTTCGGCGTGCCCGACGAGGTGAGCCGCCATCTGCTCGGCAGCCCGATCATCCGCAAGCTCTCCTTCACCGGCTCGACCGTCATCGGCAAGCATCTGGCGAAGCTCTGCGCCGAGGACATGAAGCGCACGACGATGGAACTGGGCGGCCATGGCCCGGTGCTGGTGTTCGACGATGTGGATGTCGATCAGGTGCTCGACGTGATGGTGCCCGCCAAATATCGCAATGCCGGGCAGGTCTGCGTCTCCCCCACCCGCTTCATCGTGCAGGAAAATATCTTCGAGCGCTTCCGCGACGGCTTTGTCGAGCGGGCGAAGGCGATCACCGTCGGCAATGGCCTCGACGAGACCAGCCGCATGGGACCAATGGCCAATCCGCGCCGCCCGGAGGCGATGGACCGGCTGATCGGCGACGCGAAGGCGCGCGGCGGCACGCTCCATACCGGCGGCGAGCGGCTCGGCAATCAGGGCTATTTCTATGCGCCCTCGGTGCTGTCGCAGGTGCCGCTCGACGCCGATATCCTGAATGAAGAACCCTTCGGCCCGGTCGCGATCCTCAACCCCTTTCACGACGAAAATGCGATGGTGGAGGAAGCCAACCGCCTGCCCTATGGCCTCGCCGCCTATGCCTGGACGCAGGACATCAAGCGCCGCGACCGCCTCGCGCGGGAGATTGAGACAGGGATGCTCGGCATCAACAGCACGATGATCGGCGGCGCGGATGCGCCCTTTGGCGGCGTCAAATGGTCGGGCCATGGCCATGAGGACGGCCCGGAGGGGCTGATGGCCTGCCTCGTTACCAAGGCGGTGCACGAGGGCTGAATTTCAAGAGCAAAAACGAAGAGGATTGCCATGACAGAGGAACTCAAGACGGGCGGCCAGCGCGGCTATCTGCGCATTGCGACCGAAGAAGCCTTCGCCACGCGGGAACAGGTCGACGTCTATCTGCGCATGATCCGCGACGGCAGCGCGGACAAGGGGATGATGTCGCTCTGGGGCTTTTACGGCACCAGCCCGTCCGAGCGCGCGGTGGAGATATTGGAGCGCCTGCTCGACCTTGGCGAGCGCCGCATCGCGGATATGGACGCCACCGGCATCGACAAGGCAATCCTCGCGCTCACCTCGCCGGGCGTGCAGCCTTTCCTCGACGTCGAGGAAGCCAAGGGCATCGCCGCGCGCGCCAATGATCATCTGGCGGAACGCTGCGCCGCCTATCCCGATCGCTTCTATGGCATGACGGCGGTGGCGCCGCAGGACCCGGAATGGTCGGCGCAGGAAATCCGGCGCGGCGCGAATGAACTGGGCTTCAAGGGCGTGCAGATCAACAGCCACACCCAGGGGCGCTATCTCGACGAACCTTTCTTCGATCCGATCTTCCGGGCTCTCGCCGATACCGGCCAGCCGCTCTATATCCACCCGTCGACCTCGCCCGACAGCATGATCGGCCCGATGCTGGAAGCCGGACTGGACGGCGCGGTATTCGGCTTTGGCGTCGAGACCGGCATGCACCTGCTGCGCCTGCTCACCATCGGCATTTTCGACCGCTATCCCGACCTCCAGATCATGGTCGGCCATATGGGCGAGGCGCTGCCCTACTGGCTCTATCGCATCGATTACATGCATCAGGCCGGCGTGCGCTCGAAGCGCTATGAGCGGATGAAGCCCCTCAACAAGACCATCACCGACTATATGCGCAGCAACGTCCTCATCACCAACAGCGGGGTCGCCTGGGAACCGGCGATCAAGTTCGCGCAGCAGGTCGTGGGCGAGGACCGCGTGATGTACGCGATGGACTATCCCTATCAATATGAGGCGCGGGAAGTCGAGGCGATGGACGCCATGGATATGTCCGCCGACACCAAGAAGAAATTCTTCCAGACCAACGCGGAGCGCTGGTTCAAGCTGTAACGCCGACGGGGCGGCACGGGCACGCACGAAGGCCCGCCGCCCCCCGGACCGGAGAGGAATATCATGCTCGCCCCAGCCCACGGGTCCGCCACCCCCCATCAGACGACCAAAGTCAGCCGCGCCGGCTGGTATGCGCTCACCCTCGTTTCGGCGACGCAGGCGATGAGCCTGCTCGACCGGCAGATCCTCTCGATCCTCGCAGGCGATATCCGCAAGGATCTCGGCATCGGCGACGCGGAACTCGGCCTGCTCTACGGCACGGTGTTCGCGCTTTTCTATGCGCTGTTCTCGCTGCCGCTCGGGCGGCTGGCGGACGGCTGGAAGCGGACGAAGCTGCTCGCCATCTGCATCAGCATCTGGTCCTTCTCGACCGGCATCGCCGCCTTTGCCGGGGGGTTCGCGCTGCTCGCCATCTCGCGACTGGGCGTCGGCATCGGCGAGGCGGCCGCGCAACCGGCGGGCAACAGCCTGCTCTTCGACTGCTTCCCCAAGGCGCGGCGCGGCATCGCGATGGCGGCGATGGCGATCGCGGTGGCTCTCGGCCTCGGTCTTTCCATGGTGCTGGGCGGCGTTTCGGCCGACTGGTGGAACCGCCGTTTCGCAGGCGGAAGCGCGCCGCTGGGCCTCGCGGGCTGGCAGTTCGCCTTCCTCATCGCGGCGCTGCCCGGCTTCCTCCTCGCGCTGTTGCTCTATCGCACGAAGGAACCGCAGCGCGGCGCGATGGAAGGCATCGCCACCCCACCCGATCCCCATCCCTTCCGCGCGAGCGCCCGCCTGCTGGGCGCGGTCACACCGGGCGCCAACTGGTGGATGCTCTGGAGGCTGGGCGCGGGCAAGCGGCAATGGATCACCAATATCATCGGCATGGCGATCATCATCGGCGGCGCGACCCTGATCGCGCTCTGGGCGCAGAGCTTCTCGCCCCGCCCGCCATTGCATCTGGGGCCGGTGCAGCTCGACCCGCATGTGCTGCAATGGCTGGTCGTCGGCTTCGGCGCGTTCGTGGTGCTCAATCTGTTCCAGTCATTCAAGCTGACCGATCCGCCGACCCATGCGCTCATCACCTCGCCCACGCTGATGCTGCTGATGCTGGCAGGCAGCCTGCAAACCGCGATCAACTATGCGGGCATGGGTTTCACCCCGTCCTTCCTGATGCGTACCTATGGCCTTTCGGCGCGGACCACCGGGCTGGAGTTCGGGTTGCTCTCCGCCGCGCTCGGGGTGATCGGCCCGCTCGTCGCCGGGCCGCTCGCCGACCGGCTCAACCAGAAGCTGGCAGGCGCGGGGCGCATCGCGATGACGCTGGCGTCGCTCGGCCTGTCGCCGCTGGTCGCAATCTGGGTCTATACCGCGCCGGACGCGGGCAGCTTCTATCTGCGCTTCATCCTCTACAGCTTCATCCTCACCATGTGGATGCCGCCGCTCTATGCGATGATGTATGATCTGGTGCTGCCCCGCATGCGCGGCGTCACCTCCTCCACCTATATCATCCTCTCGACGCTGCTGGGGCTGGGCATCGGCCCCTATGCGGTGGGCATGATCAGCGACGCCAATGGCGGCGACCTCGGCGCGGCGATCCTGTCGGTGAACCTGATCGCACCGGTCATCGTGCTGCTGCTGGCGCTCGCGATGCTGCGGGTAGGCCGGGCCGAGGCGGGCCTGCTTGCCCGCGCCCGCGCGGCGGGGGAGCCGGTCTGAGGCAAGCCCCGATTATAGTAGAATTTATCCCGGTTTTCTTCTCCGCGATCTTGGGGAAGATAAGACAAACGCACGCCGGACAAGGCCTTCCGCAAGAGAAGGCCCGGCAATCGCAAAGAACAGACAGTCATATCAGGAGAGTTAAATGGCAGCAGATCTCTACGCGGATTTCGTCATTGTCGGCGCCGGCAGCGCGGGATGCGTGCTGGCCAACCGGCTGAGCGAGAGCGGCGAATTTTCCGTCGTCCTGCTGGAGGCGGGCGGCGATGATCGCCCGCTAAAGGAACCCAGCCAGTTCATGTCCAACATGATGATCCACACGCCGATCGGTTTCGGCAAGACGCTCAACGACCCGAAGGTCAACTGGCTCTATGAGACCGAGGAGGACAAGGGATCGGGCAACCGCAAGCATAAATGGCCCAAGGGCAAGGTGTTGGGCGGCTCCTCCTCGATCAACGGCCTCCTTTATATTCGCGGCCAGTCCGCCGATTATGACGGCTGGGCGCAGATGGGCGCGCGCGGCTGGAGCTATGACGATGTGCTGCCCTTCTTCCGCAAGGCCGAACATCAGGAACGCGGCGAAAGCGACGTGCATGGCGTCGGCGGCCCGCTCAACGTCTCCGACTTCCCGGAAAAGCACCCGGTCAGCGGCGCGCTGATCGAGGCCTGCGTCGAGGCGGGCATCCCCCGGCGCGACGATATCAACACCGGCGATCAGGAAGGCGTGACCTGGTTCCAGCTGACGATGAAGAACGGCCAGCGCCATAGCGCCGCCGTCGCCTATCTCCACCCGGCGATGAAGCGCCCGAACCTCACCGTCGAAACCCGCGCGATGACCACCCGCATCCTGTTCCAGGGCAAGAAGGCGATCGGCGTCGAATTCATGCAGCGCGGGGTCAAGCGCAAGGTGATGGTGGGGCGTGAGGTGATCCTCGCCGCCGGATCGGTCGAATCGCCCAAGCTGCTCGAACTGTCCGGCATCGGCCAGGGCGCGCTGTTGCAGGAACTGGGCATTCCCGTCGTGCAGGAATCGCCGCTGGTCGGCGAGAATATGCAGGATCATTTCATGATTGGCTGTCAGGCACGGCTGCGCGAGGACTGGCAATCGATCAACCATCGCTCGACCGGCCTCAATCTGGTCAAGGAAGTCGCCAAATATGGCATCAAGCGCACCGGCCTCCTTTCCTATGCGGTCGCCCATGGCACGGCCTTCGCCCGCTCACGCCCGGAACTGGAAACGCCCGATATCCAGATTCATGTGATGGCGGCGAGCATGGACCTCGAATATCTCAACACCCAGCAAGGGCTGCGGCTGGAAAAGGAACCGGGGATGGCCACCAATCCCTGCCAGCTCCGCCCCGAATCGCGCGGGTCGATCCATGCAAAATCGCCCGATGGCACGGTCCATCCGCGCATCGTCCCCAATTACCTGTCCGACCCGATCGACCGCGAAATGGCCGTCACCCAGTTGAAGCTGATCCGCAAGATCTGGAGCCAGCCCGCACTCGAACCCTATCTCAAGGAAAAGGGCGATCCGTTCGGCGAGAGCGACGACCAGATGCTGGAATATGCGAAGATCGCGGGCGGCACGCTCTACCACCCGGTCGGCACAGTGCGCATGGGGATGGACGACGCCTCGCCGCTGTCGCCCGATCTTAAGGTGCGCGGCGTCGAGGGCCTGCGCGTGGTCGATGCCTCGATCATGCCGAAGATCATCTCCGGCAATACCAATGCGCCGACGATCATGATCGGCGAAAAGGGCGCCGCGCTGATCCTTCAGGACGCGCGGCAGGCCCTCGCGGCCTGACGCATATCGGCGGGGACTCGCGCCCCGCCGCCATATTCAGCCGCCGCGCTCAGCTGTTGCCGCTGGCTGCCGTCTCGCTTTCGGCGCGCATCCGGCTGACGAGCTGATCGATCTCATCGGGGTTCAATATCCATGTCCGCGTCTTGCGGCCTTCCCGGTGGACCGGGCGGGTCAGCAAGATGCGGGCATTGTCCTTCGCATGCGGCTTGTAGAGCGCGAAATGCATCGCGCAGTCGCGGATCGTGCCGATGATCGGCGCGCGGCCTTCCAGATCGATCATCGTCGCGGGCTGATCCCAGGGAATGGACATCACGGACATAAGGCTTCCTCTCCGGCAGGGTAGGATCGCCCGAAACCATGTCCCGGCGATGAAATCAAGGCCGGGATGCCCGGCAACGAAAAAGGGGCGCCCGGACCGGACGCCCCTCTTCTGGTTCGCCAGACGATTGCCCTCAGCAGGAAATCAGCGCGTCGAGCGCCACCGCGCCCTGCCCCTGCGACATCACCAGCACCGGATTGAGGTCGACCTCCCGGATCGAGGGCGTGCCGCGCACGACCCGGCCCAGCGCCTCGACGATATTGGCGAGCGCATCGAGATCGCAGGGGGCCGCGCCCCGGAAGCCGGTGAGCAGCGGCGCCATGCGCAGCTTCAGCACCTCGGCGATGATGTCCTCCCGGGAAAGGTCGGGCGGCAGCAGCGCCACATCCTTGAGCAGTTCCGCCGTCACGCCGCCGAAACCGACCAGCACCACCGGACCCCATTCGGGATCGACCCGCGCGCCGACGATCATCTCGACGCCCTTGGGCGCCATCTTCTCGACCAGCACGCCGTCGAGCACGAGGCCGGGGCGATGATGGGCAATGTTCGCCGCCAGTTGCTCCCACGCCTTGTCGAGCGCGGCCTCATCGGCGATGTTGATGATGACGCCGCCCGCATCGCTCTTGTGGCTCAGAAGCGGCGACTGCGCCTTCAGCACCACCGGATAGCCCAGTTCCGCCGCGACCTTGCGCGCGCCTGCGGCATCGGTCGCCATCTTGCAGGGCGAGAAGGTGACGCCATGGGCGGCGAGCAGTTCCTTGGAGCGATATTCCGGGATCGTCTCCCCCGCAGCGCAACCGCCGACATCGACGGCGGCCTTGTCGGTGACGCCGGTCGACCGGCGCGAGGCGGCGGTCAACCGGGCGAGCGCCTGCAACACGCGCTCCGGCGTCGGGAAATAGGCGACGCCGAGCTTGCGCAGGCGGGCGACATCCTCGTCCCGCACCCCGCCGCCTTCGTCCACGCCCGCGACGATGACCGGCTTGGTCGCCGGCTGTTCTTCCAGCGCACCGGCAACCGCGTTGAACTTGATGCCGGACGTACCGAAATCGGTCTGGATCAGCGGCACGAAGATCGTCTTGATCCGGTCGTCGGCGTTGAGCGCATGGAGCGTGCGCACATAGATGCCCGGATCGACCAGCCCCTGCGCCGTCACGTCGAGCGGATTGGTCACCGGCACGAAGGGCGGCAGCGCCTCGCGCAGCGCCGGGCTGTCAGCATCGGTCAGCTTGGGCAGGCCAATGCAGAGCTTTTCCGCCCGGTCGAGCACCATGGCCTTCAGCGCACCCGATTCGGAAACGACGGCGACGCCATCGACCGGCAGGCTGGCGCAGCGCAGCGCGATCTCGGCAATGTCGCCCAATTCCTCCAGCCCTTCGGCCAGGATCACGCCCGCGCGTTCCACCAGCGTGCGCATCACGTCATGATCGCCCGCCATCGCCCCGGTATGGGTCGCGGCGCTTTCACGCCCCGCCTCGCTGCTGCCGGGGTGGAGCAGCACGATCTGCTTGCCCGCCGCGATCGCCTTGCGAGCTGCGGCAAGAAACGCCTGCGGCTTGCGGAAATGCTCGACGATCATCGCGATGACCGCTGTTTCCGGGTCCTCGGACAGATAGTTGATATAATCCTCGACGCCGCTCGCGGCCTCGTTGCCGGTGGAGATATAGCAGGACAGCGGCACATCGCGCGCGATCATCGTCGTCGCGACCACGGCGGCCATCGCCCCCGATTGCGACACCACGCCGACGCGGCGGTCGCCCTGCGCCTTCGCTTCCGGCAATTCGATGAAGGTCAGCGGCACCTTGTCGACGAAATTGACGAGACCGAGGCAATTGGGGCCTTCGATCACCATGCCCGCTTCCAGCGCGATGCGGGCGATTTCCTGCTGCTGCGCCATGCCTTCCTCGCCGCCCTCGGCGAAACCGGCGGAGTAGATCACCGCCGCGCCGCAATCCCGCGTAGCGAGCGAGCGCACCGCATCGAGCACGCCCGCCTGCGGAATGGCGAGGATGGCGACATCGATCCCGGCGGGAAGCTCCTCCACAGAGCGGACGCAGGGCCGGTCGCCGATGCTGTCGCGCTTCGCATTGACGAGATGAATATCGCCGGGGAAGCCATCGCGCACCAGATTGCCGAGCACCGAAGCGCCCAGCGATCCGGGTCGGTCGGAAGCGCCCAAAATCGCGATGCTGCGCGGTTTCATCAGACGGTTGATCGCGGAACGGGCCAAGGCCTGCCCAGCGCCGGACATTTCACCCTGCATGGTCTCTCCTAATGACTTTGCCGCCCCCGAAGGCGGCCCTCACAGGGGTTTGTATCATTGGGATACAAATTGCGCAATCGGGCTTGTTGCGAAAGGCGCGGTCCACGCCCAATCCCGCCTTACCCCGCTCCGTTCCGTGCCTTGGCGAGCAGGGCGACAAGCATCTGTCCCTCTTCCGGGGTCAGTCCCCCAAGCATTTTCTGGTCCGCGCGTTGCAGGGCGGCGAAATATTCATCGACCATCGCCTCCCCCTCGGCCGTCAGCTGCAACGCATTGGCGCGCAGGTCCACGCCCGCCTCTCGCTTCACCAGCCCCCGGCCTTCGAGATAATTGACCAGCTTCATCGCGCTGGACCGGTTGACGTTCAGCACCTCTCCCAGCGCGGTCTGCGTGCATCCCTGATTGGCGCGGATCAGCAACAGAGCCGTCACCCGCGCCGGGGAAATATCATATCGGGCCAGCGCATCACGCGCGATTGACTGCGCCACCAGCTGAAACATCTGGAGCTGATACCCCAGCAGACCGGATAATTGCGTTCCTTCCTTCATCTTCCCCCCAGACGCCTTGCCTATACTGTATCCTTGGCGTACAAATAAAATCAATCCGGACAGTTCCCTGATGCAGATTGACATTATAATCGTCAATATGTCGGTCACGGGCCTGCCACGGTGCCGGATTATTCCTGGCCCGGTTCATTCCTGGCCGAATCGAAGGAGAGAGAGTGTGACAGCCAATTTTAAAATGCTGATCGATGGCGAGCTGGTGGATGGCGTATCGACGTTCGATGTCATCAACCCCGCCACCGAAGCCGCCTTCGCCCAGTGCCCGAAGGCCGACGAAGCCCTGCTGAACAAGGCCGTCGCCGCCGCGAAGGCCGCCTTCCCCGCCTGGTCCGCCCTCAGCTTCGACGAGCGCGCCGGTTATATCACCCGGCTTGCCGACACGCTCGAAGCGCGCGTCGACGAATTTGCCCGCCTCCTCACCAGCGAGCAGGGCAAGCCGCTCGACCAGGCCGCCTATGAAATCATGGGCAGCGTGTTCGTGCTGCGCGCCTTCGCCAATATGCGCATCCAGGAAAAGACGCTGCGCGACGAAAATGGCAACACCATCATCGAGCATCGCACCCCGCTGGGCGTCTGCGCATCGATCACGCCGTGGAATTTCCCGCTGATCCTGCTGATGAACAAGCTTGGCCCCTGCCTCATCGCGGGCAACACCATGGTCGCCAAGCCCGCGCCGACGACGCCGCTGACCACGCTGCTGTTCGGCGAACTGGCGAGCGGCATCCTGCCCAAGGGCGTGCTCAACGTGGTGTGCGACCAGAATGAACTCGGCCCGCTGATCACCGGCCACCCGGATATCGCCAAGGTCGCCTTCACCGGCTCCACCGGCACCGGTAAGAAGGTGATGGCCTCCGCCGCGATGGGCGTGAAGCGCGTGACGCTCGAACTGGGCGGCAATGACGCGGCGATCGTGCTCGATGACGTTCCGGCCGCCATCGCCGCGCAGAAGGTCTATAATGGCGCGATGACCAATGCGGGCCAGATCTGCGTCGCGGTGAAGCGCGCCTTCGTGCCCGAAGCCATGTATGACGAGTTCTGCGAAGAGATCGCCAAGCTCGCCAATAATGCGGTGGTGGACGATGGCTCCAAGCAGGGCGCGACCGTCGGCCCGATCCAGAACAAGATGCAGTATGACAAGGTGAAGAGCCTGCTGGAAGATGCCAAGCAGCGCGGCACCGTCGTTGCGGGCGGCGACATTCCCGATCGCCCCGGCTACTTCATCCCGCCGACCATCATCCGCGACCTTGATGACGAGGCCCCGCTGGTGAAGGAAGAGCAGTTCGGCCCGGTCCTCCCCATCCTTAAATATAAGGATATCGAGGAAGTGATCGCCCGCGCCAATGACAGCGAATATGGCCTTGGCGGCACCGTCTGGGGCAAGGATCTCGCCCGCGCGATGGATGTGGCGAAGCAGATCGATACGGGCACCGTCTGGGTCAACCAGCATCTCGCGATCGACGCCAACATCCCGTTCCGCGGCGCCAAGCAGTCCGGCATCGGCGGCGAACTGGGCGAAGCGGGCCTCAACGAATATACGCAGGCCCATATCGTCAACGCGGTCTCGCTCGAAACCGCCTGAGATTTCCCGCCTGTAAGAAATGAAGGGGCCGCTCCGTCTTTCGGGGCGGCCCTTTTTCACAAATGCGATATATACATATGCATGATTCCGTGTCACACGAATGGAAAATCCGCAACAGGAGGGGGACTGCATCATGACCATCGCGACAACCCATGTCGGCAGCCTGCCGCGCGGCGACAAGCTGACGCCGCTGCTGCTCGCCCGCGACCATGGCGAGGCCTATGACGCGGCGGAATTCGACCGCGTAGTGCAGGAAGCCGTCGATGACGCCGTCGCCCATCAGGTCGAGGCCGGCGTCACCATCGTCAGCGACGGCGAACTCGGCAAGGTCGGCTACTCTACCTATATGATCGAGCGCCTGTCCGGCTTCGGCGGCCATACCGACCGCCAGCCCGCCGCCGATCTCGCGCCGCTGCCCGATCTGCGCAAGAAGCTCGCCGCGATCATGGGCAGTCAGGAATTCACCCGCGCCTCCTGCATCGGTCCGGTCAAGCTGGTGACGCTGGAGCCGCTGCACGACGATATCCGCCGCTTCCGCAGCGCCCTCGACAAGAATGGCAAGGGCGTGCGCGCGTTCATGAACTCCGCCTCGCCCGGCCTCATCACCGCCTTTCAGGTGAACCGCTATTATCCGAGCCACGAGGCCTATCTCGCCGATATCGTCGATGCGATGCGCGAGGAATATGAAACCATCGTCAACGCCGGGTTCGACCTGCAACTGGATTGCCCCGATCTCGCCATGTCGCGCCACACCGGCTTTCAGGACCAGAGCGAAGAGGAATTCCTGCGCACCGCCGCCGCCAATGTGGAGGCATTGAACGCCGCCACCGCCAATATCCCGGCGGACAGGCTGCGCATGCATATCTGCTGGGGCAATTATGAAGGCCCGCATGATCATGACATTCCGCTCGAACGGGTGATCGACATCGTGCTGCGCGCCCGGCCCTCGACCGTGCTGTTCGAGGCCGCCAATCCCCGGCATGAGCATGAATGGAAGGTCTGGCGCGATGCGAAGCTGCCGGACACGAAGATTCTGGCGCCCGGGCTGATCGACACCTGCTCCAACTATGTCGAGCACCCCGAACTCATCGCCCAGCGTATCGAGCGCTTCGCCGGCATCGTCGGCAAGGATCGCGTGGTCGCCAGCACCGATTGCGGCTTCGGCACCTTCGCAGGCTATGGCAAGATCGACCCAGCCGTCACCTGGAAGAAGCTGCATGCGCTGCGCGAGGGCGCGGATATCGCGGAGGCTCGCCTGTGACCATGACGCGCGCGGAAGAATTGCAGATCGAACAGGAATGCGCCCGGCTGGTGGCGCTCTACGCCAATCTCAACGACGCGGCGCGCTGGGACGATGTGGCCGCGCTCTATGTCGAGAACGGGCGCATGGCCCGGCCGACCGCGCCGGATGACTGGGTGGAAGGGCGCGACGCGATCCTCGCCGCCTTCAAGGCCCGGCCGCCCCGCACGACCCGTCATTTCTGCTCCAACATCGTGATCACGGTGGAAAGCGAAACCGAGGCTTCGGGCGAATCGGCGATGCTGCTGTTCACCGCCGACACCGCGTCCAAGGCCGGCTCCTTCCATGATCGCTTTGTGCGGACACCGGAAGGCTGGCGCTTTGCCGAGCGCCGGGGCAGCCTCACTTTCTGAAGGGCGCGGCACAGATGCAGGGCACCAGCGCCTCTCCCACCGTCAAGTCCGCGATGCGGACGCTCGACATCATCGAATATGTCGTCGCCCATCCCTCGGGCGTGGTCGCGCAGGATATTGCGGGCGCGCTCACCATCCCGGTGAGCAGCCTTTCCTATCTGCTCGCCACGCTGGTGGAGCGCGGCTATCTGAAACGCGACGGACGGCGCTATCTGCCCGGCCCCGGCCTCGAACGGCTCCGCTCCACCCCACAGGAACGCACATTGGCCGAACGGGTCGAGCCGCTCGTCCGATCGCTGCGCGGACGGCTCAACGAAACCGTCTCCTTCTTCATCCAGATCGACTGGGAGATGGAAGCGCTCGTCACCGAGACGGCGGAACAATCGCTGCGCTATTCGATCAGCGTCGGCACCCGCACGCCCATGCACTGCCTCGCGGGCGGCAAGGCAATGCTCGCCGCGCTGCCCGATGAGCAGATCGACGCCTATTTCGCGCAATCCCGCCGGGAAAGCTTCACCCCTCAGACGCATTTCGACGAACAGGCGCTGCGGGCCGAGATCGCCCGGATTCGCGCCACCGGCATCGCCCATACCAATGAGGAATATACACCGGGCATCCACGGCATCGGCAAGGCGCTGATCGTCGACGGGCAGCCGATCGGCGCTTTCGCGATCGCGATCCCGATCCCCCGGCTGACCCCCGAACTGGAAGCGCGCACCGTCGCGCTGCTGACCGAAACCGTCGCGCTCTTCGGGTCCACGCAGGCGGTCTGAGTCCTGTCAGGAAAAGGGGAAGCGGGGTCCGCTTCCCTTCGGACTAAGTTCCGGTCCGGTTCAGCCGGAACAGAGCCTGACAGTCTTTGCTTCCCGCGCTTTCCAAGCCACCGGATGTCCCGCCTGACCCGAAAGCGCTCTCGCTTCAGGCCGCGACCAGCCCGATCTCTTCGGCATCGACCCAGTTGCCGTGCAGACCGAAGCGCATCCGCACCGGGATATGGATCGTCGCCACCGGTCCCTTCTCGATATCCAGCGCCTCGAAGATCAGGAGGTCGCTGCTGTGGCTCTCCAACCGGTTGCAGATCTGCACGATCCAGCCATCACCTTCCGGCGCATCGGGGGACCGCGGGATGAAGCAAGGCTCTTGCAGGCTGCTCACCGGCCCGCACCACCAATGCTGCTCCGCGCCCGTTTCCAGATCCTTGAGGAACAGGCAGTTCATCAGCAGGCCGCCTGCGCTGCCGCCCTTCAGTTCGACCGGACGCCGCATGTCCATCTCCAGCCCCCAGCCATAGCGGGTCTTGCGACCCGTGAAGCGGTCGTCGATGCGCGGAAACTCGCTCGCCGTTTCGGTGAGCGGCGTGATCGCGTCGAACTCCTCCCCGTTGGAGGCCATGTCGACCACCCAGTCGGTAAGGTGGCTCATCGCCTCCCGCCCGTTGAACGGCGCGCCGTGCACGTCGGGGAAGAAGGGGAACATATTGTTCTTCGCCTCGGCGGTGACGAAATGGATCTTCGTCCCCTCCTGCCAGGCGTTGAGCACATGGCTGGCGAAGCAATTGTCGCGCCTGAACCAGCGGATATCGGCATCGGTCACGCCATCCCGGCGCGGGATGATGCCGAGATAGACCGGCATGGTCGTATCGAAACCGAAATGCGGCAGGCCCTTTTCCAGCCGTTCCCAACTGCCGATCGAAGGAACGATGTGCAGCACCAGATAATCCTCGGTGATGCCGAAATCATGCATCATGCAATAATAGGGCGCCTTGAACCAGATTTCGCGCACCAGTTCGCCCTGCGGGTTGATCTCATAATAAGTGACGTCATCGGTGCACAGGCCAGAGGCCGCATAGCCGATCGCGACCATATTGCCGGTCGCCGGGTCCACCTTGGGATGGGCGGTGAAGGTCTGGCCGGTCATCTTGCCGCCGAACCTCTCGAAGCCGATCGTCTCCATCGTCACCGGGTCCATCAACAGCGCCGGGCTGTCCTCCTTCATCGCCCAGAGCTTGCCCGCGTAGATCCACGCATTGGTGTTCGCGGTGGAGCGGATCGCGCCCTTCACGCTTTCATCATCGGTCAGCGGATTGCGATAGGCGCCGAACAGGCCCTTGCCCGCCTGCTTCTCCGCCTTCCATTTGTCGGTGTGCGCCCAACGCTGTTTGAAATCGCAACGACCGTCATGGATATGGAATCGCGTGATCATGCCGTCGCCATTGAACGCGATGTCGTCGCCCAACCGTGGTGGAAACTGAGGGTCTGGCTGCACCCTGTAGAAAGCGCCGTTCAGTTCCGGCGGGATCGTACCTTCATAAGCAAGGTCGGCGATATCCGCCTCGACCCGCGAAGGCGTATTGAACCCGGTAAAGCTGGGCGTCTCGGGAAATCGCGCCATCGTCTCATCCTCTCCATTTTGTATCTTCGGGATACCGTATGTAACACCAACAATTTTTTCAAGCAGATGCATTGACGAAATCCAGCAAAAGGCGCAAAGCTGTTACTATGAATTACCTGGATTCGAACCACCGCCCCGCCGAGGCCGACAGTCCCGAACTCGACAATGTTGTCGACCTGCATCTGCGCCTCGCCCATGGCGCGGTCTATCGCCACTTCACCGAAATCTTCAGCGAACTGGACCTGACCCAGAAGCAGCTGACGGCTCTCTGGCTGATCGACGACAATCCCAATATCGCACAGGCGGATATCGGGCGGCGGCTCCATATGGATCGCACCACAGTGATGCTGATCATCAACCGGCTGGAGAAGCGCGGCTTCGTCGCGCGCGGCGCCAATGAGGACGACCGCCGCCGCCAGACGCTGAGCATCACGCCGGAAGGCTATGAAGCGCTGACCATTGCCCGCAACTGCATCAACGAGCATGAGCAATGGCTGAAGAGCCGCTTCACTCCGGCGGAGTCGGCAATGCTGGTGGAATTGCTGCGCAAGATTCATGAAACCGATGTGGCGGCCTGACCGGGATCGCTACATTTCTCATTGCTGCTCCCACAGCATTATAAAAGCCGGACAGAAACGCTTCTGTCCGGCTTTTCTCTTATTCACCTGAAGAGGCTTCTTCAGCCGTGCGCCGCCTGCTGCCGCCCGTCGCCGCCGCCCAGTTTCAGCCCGGCCAGCGCCAGCATCGCGAGCAGCGATCCGCAGCCCAATATCGCCGCCACCACCGCCAGCGACAACCCGGCCTGGAACAGCACGCCCGCAAGTATCGGTGACAGCGCCGCGCCGCCGCGCCCGATGCCGATGGCAAAGCCGGTGCCGGTGCCCCGCACATGGGTCGGGAAGGCATGGGCAAAGATCGTATAAAGCCCCACCACGCCGCTGTTCGTGAACAGCCCGACCGCGAACGCCAGCAGGGACAGCCCCACCAGGGTCGTCGCGCCCGCCGCACCGAAGATCGTCACCATACCGAACGACAGCAGCAGCACGCCGATCGTCATGCCCTTGAGCGAATAGCGCTGGGTCAGGAAACCGAATATCCCGCCGCCGACCGCACCGCCGATATTCGCCCACACCAGCACGCCCGCCGCCGACGCGGGGGCGAAACCCATGTCCACGACGATCTTCGGTGCCCATTTGAGCACGAAGTAAAAGGTCACGATATGGAGGAAATACGCCGCCGTCACCAGCAGCGTCGTGGCGATGAGGCCCGGCTTCAATATGTCCGCGATAGAGGCTTTTTCCTCCGCCTGCGTCACGGCGGGCAGTTCCGTCACCGGCGCATGGCCCAGCCGCCGCATCAGCCCGTTGACGCGATCCAGCGTGCCCGCATCGCGGTGCACCAGCAGGAACTGCATCGGCTCGGGCACGAAGAACAGCACCAGCGGCAGGAAGCAGAGGGTCGCACAGCCGCCAAAGATGAAAACCGAGCGCCAGTCGAAATGAGCGAGCAGAAAGGTCGAGATAATCCCGCCGACGACCGCCCCTATGGGATAGCCGATCGTCATGATCGCCAGTGCAAGATTGCGCCGTTTCCGGTTCGCGAACTCGGCGGTGATCGCCGCCGTCGCCGCCAGCATCCCGCCTATGCCGAGGCCGGTCAGCACGCGCCAGAACGACAGGTGGAACACATTGGCGGCCCCCGGCACCATCAACATGCCGAACGCCATGACGACAAGACAGGTCAGGATCGTCTTGCGCCGGCCGATCCTGTCCGCGATGCCGCCGAACAGCACCGATCCCACCGCCATGCCGATCAGTTCCATCGACAGCACCACGCCCAGCGCCGCCTTGTCGATGTTCCATTCTTTTGCAATGCCGGGAGCAGCGAAGCTGATCGACAGCACGTCGAAACCATCCAGCGCGTTCAATCCCACGGCAATGGCAATGGCGATGATCTGGAGACGCGACAGAGGCGCGTCATCTATGATCTGGCGTGGGTCCGACCCTGTGCCCATGATATTCCCTCTCCATCAAGCGGAAGGCGAAAGCAGCCAGCCCCGAGGGGAGCTGGCTGCCCACGCATCCTGATAGCATTTCAACAGTTATGCATCATATCGATTACGCCGTCATCTGCAACGGGTCTAACCGACCTGCCAGTTTGAAGGAAGGTGAAAGCGAATCAGCCCTTTTCCTGACCGGCCAAGATCTTCCCGAACTTGGGATGGGCGAAGTGCATCGGCACATCCTGACGATAGGGCCAGGTCTTGCGATGCTCGCTCGCGGGCAGCAGGCGGTCGGGGCCGACCGGATCTTCGGGGAAGGTCTGCGCGGCAGGCTGAAGGTGCGAGGTGGTGTGCGCCCAGCCTTCCTCATAAGTGCCCTGCCACTGCATCAGATAATCGAGGCGCTTGATCTTCCACACGCCATTTTCGCGCACATAGTCATTTTCATAGATGCCTGCCTCCATGAACTGCTGCGGCATCATCTCCTCACGCGCATCCTGGAAATCATCATGCCAGCCGCCGAAGAGCATGCCGCGGAAGCGCCCCTTCGCGGTCTGCCGGTCGGGGGCGACGGTGATGATGTCCTGCATCTGGAAATGATCGAGCAGCAGGCCGTCCACCGGCCCCGGACGCCCGCCGGTGAAGCGCGTCGCGATCCAGTCGCCATAGAGGCGCTTCACCCCTTCGCGCCCGACATATTCGCCCGACAGGAACACCACGACGCCATCTTCGGCGAACAGGTCCGCGACCTCTTCCGGGCGGTTGAAATCGATATAATAGCCATAGGCCCAGTGCAGGCGGCGGATGGCGTTGATATCCTCCAGTTCCCCCACGCGATGTTCGATTGCGTCAAGACGCTGCGTGACATCCAGTTCTGCCATGTGATCCTCTCCTTATAATTGTAGCGGGCAAGGAAAAGGGGTGGTCCCGATGCGGCCACCCCTTTCCCGAAAAATCGATCTGCCCGGCCCGGTTGGCGGGCCGGGGTCAGAACCGCATCAGGCCGGGACGGCTTCGTCCTCCGGCAGCGCGCCGATGACGGACTTCACCTCAAGGAACTCCTCAAGGCCGAAGCGGCCGAACTCACGGCCATTGCCCGATTGCTTGTAGCCGCCGAAGGGCATGTCCATCACAAGGCCACCGGCATTGACGAACACCGCGCCCGCGCGCAGACGGCCGACCAGCTTCTTCGCATGGGCAGGATTTCCGGCGATATAGGCGCCAAGGCCATAGGGCGTGTCATTGGCGATGCGCACCGCATCCTCATCATCCTGATAGGGCATGATGACGAGCACCGGACCGAAGATTTCCTCCTTCGCGATGGTCATGTCCGGCGTGACATTGGCGAACACAGTCGGCTTCACATAGAAGCCCTTGTCCAGACCTTCCGGACGGCCAAGGCCACCGGCGACGAGGGTCGCGCCCTCATCGATGCCCTTCTGGATGAGGCCCTGAATCTTGTTCCACTGCGCCTCGTTCACGACCGGGCCGATATGGTCGCCCGGCTGGAGCGGTTCACCGACATTCTTGGCGGAGAACATCGCGCCCACCTTCTGCGCGGCTTCGTCATGCTGGGATGCGTGGACCAGCATCCGGGTCGGCGCGACGCAGCTCTGGCCGCTGTTGAGCAGAACGCCACCCACGCCGCCGGGCAGCGCCACATCTAGCGGGGTGCCTTCCAGGATGATGTTGGGCGACTTGCCGCCCAGTTCCTGCGCGACGCGCTTCACGGTGTCGGCGGCGTTCTTCGCCACCTGAATGCCCGCGCGGGTCGATCCGGTGAAGCTGATCATGTCGATATCGGGGTGCTGCGCCAGCGCGGTGCCCACGCCCGCACCATCGCCCTGCACCAGATTGAACACGCCAGCGGGCACGCCGGCGGCCTCCAGCACCTCGGCGAAGATCGCGGCAGAGGTCGGCGCTTCCTCGGAGGGCTTCAGGATCATCGTGCAGCCGGTGGCGAGCGCCGGGCCGACCTTGGCGACGATCTGGTTCATCGGCCAGTTCCAGGGGGTGATCAACGCGACGACGCCGATCGGCTCGCGCACGACGGTGTTGTCGCCGATCTTCTCGGCAAACTGATATTCCAGCAGCGCCTTCAGCGCATGGCCGAGATGGCCGAGACCGGACCCGGCCTGCGCGGTCTGGGCGATCGAGATCGGGCAGCCCATTTCGGTGGCGATCGCTTCGGCGATATCGGGCACGCGCTTTTCATATTCGGCGATCACGCGCTGGAGCAGGTCGATGCGATCCTGCCGCGAGGTCTGGGAGAAAGTCTCGAATGCGCGGCGGGCGGCCTTCACCGCATCATCGACATCCTGCGCGGTGCCCAGCACGATTTCCGACGCCGGCGCCTCGGTCGCCGGGTTGATGACGGAAATCTTGCGACCGCCCTTGGAGTCGACCCATTTGCCGTCGATATAATGCTGCGGATAGCTTTTCATTGTTCATCCTCTCTGTGGGGAGTTGTCAGGTTCAGGCCGGGACCAGCCCCAGCTCTGCATCGGTGGCCGGAGCGCCCCATTTGTCGCGCGGCGGCATCGGCCGCTCCCGCCAATCGGGGGTAAGGGCAAAGCTCGAAATCGAGCGCCCTTCGGGCAGGCGGCCATTGCCGCCACCCTGGCAATAATCATAATAGAGCGTCATCAATTCCTGATGGCCATGATGGCGCTGCACCACCGGATGGGCAAGGCAGGCCTCGCGCCAGCGCAAGAGGCGCGTCAAATTCTGCGGAATCTCGTAATTCTCATAATATTCGAGGAACCACAGGCGCTTGAACATCGGCGCGAAGGCGATCTCCGCCCAGCCGAAACGGTCGAACAGATACTCGCCGTCCGGCGCATAATAGCGCAGGAAATCGTCGAGCCGCGCATATTGCGCATCGACCTCCGCCGCCATTTCGTCGCGCTTCGACCGATCGCGGTTCAGGATCATGCGATAGCCCGCGCCGGTGAACGCCCCGTCAGTGGCGCACAGCATCTGCTCCACCGCATGTTCATAAGGGTCCATCCGCGCGACCGGAGGATAGGGAAAGCGATCCTCGAAATAGCGCATGATGACCATGCTCTCTTTCAGCGTCTCGCCATTTTCCAGCTCCAGCGCGGGCAGCGAGGTCGTGCCCCGCGTCTTGCGCAGCAGCCAGTCCGGGCGGGGCTGGGAAATGTCGATCTCATGATCGGCCATCACCTCGCCCAGCCCCTTCAGGTCGAGCAACAGTTCGACCCGCTCCGAAAAGGGGCAGCCGGGGATGTGATACATCCGCAGCACGCCGCCTTCGGGTTCCTTGTTCCAGTCCGCCGTCATCGCGTCCCTTCCTTATTCCGCGTTCGCCGGTTCCGGCATCGGTGTGGTGCCCGCGCCGCGATTGACCGGAGCGGGCGTGATGCCCCAGCCGTCCTTCCTGAACGGCTCCGGATCGCCGGGGCGCAATTGCAGGCCGAAGAGGCTGTGCATGCCCGGATGACGGCCCAGCCCGCCATATAGGTCGAACCCGCGATCCAGCCAGTCGCGCAGCGGATCATCCTCGGTCAGCGGAGGCGTGGTCGCGACGGAGCCGGTCCACAGGAACACGGCGAGCGCGGTATAATCGGCGTAATTGGGCTTGTCCCCGCCCAGCCAGGGCGTCTCGCGCAGCAACTGGCGCAGCGGCTCCAGCAGCGGCGGCACGAGCGGCAGGCGATCCTCGCGACCCGCGACGACATCCTCCAGCTTCTGGCCGCCGAGGAACATCTGCTCGCGCGTGGTGCGCACATAATGATGATCCTGCGGCAGCGAGAGATTATGATAATCGAGGATGTAGCAGCGGAACCACGGCGCGATCGCGGTCGACCACAGCCAGCTGTCGAGGAACTTGGTCAGGTTCTTCATCGCCGGGCCTTCGAACAACATGGGCCGGTCGGGATATTTCTCGTCGAGATATTCGGCGATCACCCAGCTGTCGAGCACCCATTGCCCATCATCGACGATGGCAGGCAGGCGTTCCGACTTGCCGCCGGTGCGGTCGAGGATGCCGGTGAAGCCGCCCGGCACGATGTCGATGTCGAAGCCCTTGTGCGCCAGCGCATATTTGGTGCGCCAGACGAACGGGCTGATCGTGCAACCGGACGCCAGTTGCAGATCGTAAAGCGTGATGCGATTGTCTTTTGCCATGGCGAAAATCTCCTTAGCGGAAAATGAGGGTCAGGCCGGAGCCTTTTCGCCGCGCGGCGCCATTTCGCTCTGCGACCGCGCGAACATCTCCTTTGCCGCCGGGCGTTCGTTGATGCGCTCGATCCAGTTGACGAGATGTGGCGTCGCCTCCTTGTTCACCACTTCGGAAAAGCCGAACTGCATGCCATTGGCGATCGCGAAATTGCAGATATCCGCGAGCGTATAATCCTCACCCGCCAGCCAAGTGCTTTCGGACAGGCGCTTTTCGAGGCGATCGACCGAGAAACGCACCTTGCGCATTTCCTCCTCCAGCACCTCCTTCGGGAAGCCCGCGCGGGCATTGCGCCATTTGGTGCGCTGCTCGGCGACCGGGATGCGGGCAACCTTGTCCTCGAACTCCTCGTCGGAAAGCTGGCGCGCCATCGGGCCGATCATGCGTTCCCAGCCGATCGTCGACACGCACCAGCAGAAATATTCGTCCACCCATTTGGTCCAGACGCGCATTTCCGCGATCTGCACAGGATCGGTCGGGCGCAGCTTCGGCGCATCGGGAAAGGCGTCTTCGAGATATTCGCAGATCACCGTCGATTCGGTGATGATATGGCCGTCATGATCGAGCGCGGGCACCTGACCGCGCGGATTGATCTTCTTAAACCATTCCTCATGATGCTCGAACTTCGTCGGGTCGACGAAGCGCGGGGTGAATTCCAGTCCCTTTTCGTAAAGCGCGAGCAGCGGCTTCAGGGAATTGGCCCCCGGCCCAAAGCTGTAGAGCGTCAGCATCGATGTTTCATTCCTCTCCTGGAAAGCGCCATATGCGCCTTTGGAGCGGACTGTGCTTGCTCACCGGAATGCCAGCAAGCCAGTTGAATATACTATCAGAAAAACTAATCGCAGTGGGCCGCCGCGCCCGTCCAGCCTGTCAGTGGAAATGATAGCGCAGGCAATAGCCTTGTAGCACCCCGCCGCTTTTGCTTCAGTCCGCCCCGTTACAGAATACCCCATAAGGGCGCGCCGCGCCCGATAGACAGGATGGGCGCTCCGCGCCCGATGGAGAGGCACGCGCGATGCTGGAATTGCTGACGTCGGAAACCCCCAATGGCTGGAAGATCACGATCATGCTCGAAGAGCTGGGCGTGCCCTATACCGTCCGGCCGATCTCCCTCACCAACCGGGAACAGAAAGAGGACTGGTATGTCGCGCTCAACCCCAATGGGCGCATCCCGACACTGGTCGACCATGACGAGGGGGATTTCGCGATCTTCGAATCCGGCGCGATCCTGCTTTATCTGGCCGAGAAATATAATCGCTTCCTTCCCGCCGATACCAAGGGCCGCAGCAGCGCGATCCAGTGGGTGATGTGGCAGATGTCCGGCCTTGGCCCGATGATGGGGCAGGCGACGGTGTTCAACCGCTATTTCGAGGAAAAGCTGCCCGCAGTGATCGACCGCTATGTGCGCGAAAGCCAGCGCCTGTTCGGCGTGCTCGACGCCCATCTGGCGGACAGGAACTATATCGTCGGCGACTATTCGATCGCCGACATCGCCTGCTTCCCCTGGGTGCGCGGCCATGACTGGGCAGGCGTGGAGATGGCGGGCTTCCCCAACCTCCAGCGCTGGTTCGACCGCATATCCGAGCGGCCCGCCGTGCAGCGCGGCCTCCTCATCCCCCAGCCGCCCACGGCCGAGGAAATGGCGGCCAGGACCATCCAGCAGGGCAAGAATATTCTCGCCTGAAAGGGGCCGCTATGACTGCATTTCTTACCCGCACCGTGCGCATCGAATGGGGCCAGTGCGATCCGGCCGGCATCGTTTACGCCCCGCGCTATCTCGATATTTTCGGGGAAAGCACGATCCTGCTGTTCGAGGCGGCGGGCCTGCCGAAGAAGCGCGACATGCTGAAGGACATGAACGTCGCGGGCTTTCCGATGGTCGATCTGGCGGCCCGCTTCCTGATGCCCACCGCCTATGGCGACGAGGTGACGGTGGAGGCCGATGCGCCCGATTTCGGCAATAGCAGCTTCACCGTCCGGCATCGGCTGCTGCTCGATGGCCAGCTCTGCGTCGAGGGGACGGAAAAGCGGGTCTGGACCGTCCCCGCCCCTGATCGCCCCGGCGGCCTCAAGGCCGAGCGGGTGCCCGATTCGATCCGGGAATTATTCCTGAAATAACGCACCGCACATCCCGGAAGGCGCGAAAAAAGGCCGCCGGGTTCTTTGGAGGGTTCCGGCTCCAGTTCCGATTGGACCGGAACCCTAAAAATATTCTTTGTTTGCCGTGCCTTTCGGGCCGCCGGGTGGCTCCACCCGGCTCCAGGGCATTTTGGCGGCGGGAGGGGGAACAGACATGTCTCTGACGACAAGGGGCCGCGCATACCGAAAACGGCTGGACGAGCAAGGGCGCGCGCGATGAGCCTGGACAGCGAACAGACCCGCGACCCGAAGCCCGTCGCGCTGATCGTCGCGCTCATCATGTTCATGGCCCTGCTGGAAGGGACGGTGATCGCGACCGCGCTGCCGCAGATGGCGCGGGATTTCGGCGTTGCGCCATCGGCCATGGGCATCAGCATCACCTCCTATCTGCTGGTGTCGGCGACTTTCCTGCCCGCCAGCAGCTGGATCGCGGAACGCTTCGGCGCGCGGCGCGTCCTGACCCTCTCGATCGCCGGATTTGCGCTCGCTTCCTTGCTGTGCGGGGCCAGCACGACGCTGGGTTTCTTCATTCTCGCCCGCATGTTCCAGGCCTTCTGCTCCAGCCTGATGATGCCGGTCGGCAATCTGGTGCTGCTGCGCGTCACCCCCAAAAGACAGTTGGTGCAGATGATGGCGATCAGCACCACGCCCGCGCTGCTCGCCCCCGTCATCGGCCCGCCGCTCGGCGGCTTCCTGACGCAGGCGGCGGGCTGGCCGTCGATCTTCTTCATCAATATTCCGCTCGCGCTGATCGGCATCGTCATGGTGCGGCGACTGATCCCGGCCTTTGCAAGCACCGCACCCGGCTTCGACCTCAAGGGTTTCGTGCTGGTTGGGGGATCGCTTGTCTGCACCATCTATGCCTTCGACCGGATCGGCGCGCATCCCGATGGCTGGGCGAGCGACCTTCCGCTGCTGATCGCAGGCGCGATCGCGGGCGTCGCCGCGCTCTTCCACCTGCGCCGCTCACCGGCCCCGCTCGTTCCGCTCATCGCGCTGCGCCATCGCAGCTTTACGAGCGTCGCCTTCGGCGCAGGCTTTTTGATGCGGCTTCCCTTCATGGGGCAGGCGCTGCTGCTGCCGCTGGCCTTCCAGCTCGGCTTCGGCTTCTCCCCCGCCGGCGCGGGCCTGCTGCTGCTTGCCAATAATCTCGGCGATCTGGCGCTGAAGCCCTTTGTCGGGCGGGTGATCCGCTGGTGCGGTTTCCGCGCGGCGCTGACCTTCGGCACGGCAGCGATGATGCTCGGCATCGCCGCGACGGCGCTGCTGCATCCTTCCTGGCCGTTCTGGCTGTTGCTGGCGGCGATGGCGGCCATCGGCATGGCGCGGTCGGTCGCCTTCACCGCCATGGCCTCGCTCGCCTTCGCCGATGTGCAGAGCGAGGAACTGCCCGGCGCCAGCGTGCTGAGCAGCATCGGCAATTCGCTGTCCGCCGCCATCGGCATCTCACTTTCGGCGCTGTTCCTCAATATCGCGCAGCAAGGGCAGGAGCCGCAGCTCGCCGATTATCGGCTCGCGATTCTCTGCCTTGCGGGGATGGGGATGCTCTCCATCCCCCTGTTCGCGCGCCTGCCCCGCACCGTCGGCGCGACGGTCAGCGGTCACAAGTCCCGTGAGGACAGGGCGCGCGAGGAAAGGGAGAGCCTGTTCAGCCCGTAAATTCAGCCTCCGTCAGCTGCCGCAGCTTCTCCAGCCGGGCCGCGCTCTCCGCATCATTGGGGGCGAACAGGATGAGCCGCTGCCCCGGCACTTCCTCGATCGCATAGGAGGTATGGCGGAAGATCATTTCGCCGACCTTGGGCACATAGCTGAAATTGACATGCTCGAAATGGGCGAGGATTTCCGAACATTCCCAATATTGCCGGAATATCTCCGACCGCTCCAGCATCTCGGCGATGATCTCGTCGAATATCTCCGGCTGGGAGGTACGGCTATAATCCCATTTCAGGCGGGCCGTCAGTCGCTTGCCCATCTCGCGATAGCGTTCCGGATCCTCGCGATAGCGCTCATTGAGCATCAATATCTTGAACAGGTTGCGCTTGCCGCGCGGCATATCCGAATAATCGCGAAAGGCCGTCGCGACGAGGCGGTTCCAGCCCACCACCGTCCAGTCCTCCACCAGCACCAGCGCCGGGATCGTCAGGCTGTCCAGCAGATGCTGGGTGCCGGGGCGAATCTCTTCATCCAGCGTCGCGGTCAGCGGCGGCGGGCGGTGCTGCGCGAGCGCGAACAGATATTCGCGTTCCTTGGGGTCGAGCCGCAAAGTGCGGCCCAGCCGCTCGATCATCGGCACCGACAGCTGGATATCCCGGCCTTGCTCGAACCAAGTATACCAGGTCACGCTCATCCCCGCGAGGGCGGCGACCTCCTCCCGGCGCAGGCCGCGCGTGCGGCGCCGCTCGCCCGATGGCAGGCCGACATCCGCGGGCGACAGACGCGCCCGAACCGACTTCATGAACCGTGACAGTTCATCCCTGTGTGACATCCCTCTGATCCAATTGTCCGTTTATCCAGTTAGTTTCGCTAATGGTAGATTCTGCGTCCTTTTTGGAGCCGCTCACTTCTGCGAACGATGCCACGAAACCAAAAGCAAACGTCGCAAAGGAGGACGAGCTTGACAAGGAAAGTTTTCATAACCTGCGCCGTTACGGGTAGTTCACCGATGCCAAAGCATCCGAATTTCCCGTTCCGGCCCGATCATGTGGCGGCCGAGGCTCTGGCCGCCGCGCAGGCAGGTGCATCGATCATCCATGTCCATGTGCGCAACCGGGAAACCGGCGATCCGTCGCAGGAACTGGAGGATTATCGCGAGGTCGTCGGCCTCATCCGCGAAAAGAATCAGGACGTGATCCTGAACGTCACCACCGGTCCGGGGTGCAACTGGATGCAGAGCGAGGAAGACCCCGCCCTGCCCGGCCCCGGCACGCTGATGTTCACCGCCGAACGCCGGCTGGAGCATATTCTCGACCTGAAACCCGATATGTGCACGCTCGACATCTGCACGATGAACCTGTGGGGCGGCGCGGCGATCAACCTGGAACCGATGATGACCAAGATGGGCCACATGATCCAGGAAGCGGGCGTGCTGCCGGAAATCGAATGCTTCGAGGCAGGCGATTTCGTCTATGCCGACGACCTGAAGGCCAAGGGCGCGCTGCCGATGAACGCGCCTTATTCCTTCGTGCTCGGCACCAAATATGGCCTGCCCGCGACCACCGAGGCGATGTCCTATTCCCGCAACCAGATCCCGCGCGACGCGCACTGGACGGGCTTCGGCGTCAGCCGCCACAGCTTCCCGATGGCGGCGCAGTCCGTACTGCTCGGCGGCAATGTGCGCGTCGGCTTCGAGGACACCATCTATCTGCGCCGGGGCAAGCTCGCGCAGAATAATGTCGATCTGGTGCGCTGGGGTTGCGAGATCATCGAGCATCTGGGCGAGGATGTCGCCACCGCGCTCGAAACCCGCGAGATGCTAGGCCTGAAACACTGATCGAAAGGGGAGGGCATCCCCTCCCCCCTTGCGACGGGAAGAAAGGGCGCGCATGTTTTGCGCGCTCTTCTTTTTGCAGGACAGGTCCCCATGACCATCGAAGCACTGGATCATTTCAATATCGTCACGGCCGACCTCGATCGCGCCGAAGCCTTTTACCGCGACCTGCTGGGGCTGGAGAGCCGCCCCGCGCCACCGCCGCTCACCCTCGACATGGCCCGCTGGATGCATGACCGGGAAGGGCGCGCGATCGTCCACCTCAACAGCCTGCATTGCCCGCGTATGTTCGACCGCGACATGAGCCCGCGCGCTACCGGGGCGCTGCACCATATAGCGCTGCGCTGCGCCGGCCATGAGGCGATGGTGGAGCGCCTCGACCGGATGGGAATCGCCTATGACGGCAACGAGGTCAGCGCGATCGGCCTGCGCCAGTTGTTCGTCACCGATCCCGAAGGCGTGGTGCTGGAACTGAATTTCTTCGCCGACTGATCCCTGTCCCCTTTGCCGGTTGCCCCATGGCCCGGCAGCGCATAGGACATTCATGCCGCGCCCTTTCCGGTCGGAGCAGGACCATGGATTTCAGCAAGGATGTCGAGATAGTTTCGGGCAGTTCCGAAATAGGGGCGATTTTACGTCGCCTGTGCGATCTGACCGACATGGGCTTTGCCGCCGTCGCCCGCGTCACGGAAGCACGCTGGATCGCCTGCCAGGTCCTCGACCGGATCGAATTCGGGCTGGAGCCGGGCAGCGAGTTGCAGATCAAGACCACGATCTGCGACGAGATACGGGAAAGCGGCGAGCCGGTATTCATCGACTGCGTGTCGGACTCTCCCCATTGGCGCGTTCATCCGACGCCGATCCTCTATGGCTTTCAAAGCTATGTGTCGGTGCCGCTGCGACGCAGGGACGGCAGTTTCTTCGGCACGCTCTGCGCGGTCGATCCCTACCCACGCAAGGTCGACACGCCGGAAATCCGCGCACAGATCAGCCGACTCGCGGAGGAAGCGACCGCTTTCCTCGACCAGCAACTGATCTGATCCATAACCGACAGGCGGGAAGCGCGATGCCTCCCGCCTGCGTGATTTTCAGCGCGCGTGGCCGGTCCAGGTGCGCAGGCCCGGCGCGGTGCGATCCTCGCTGGCGAGCGACGCCTTGACCGCCGGGCGCGCCGTCATCCGGTCGCGCCATTCGACGAGGCGCGGGGCGCGGGTGGCGATCTCCATCTCCGGGAACATGCGCTCGACCATCATCCCGCAATGGGAATAGAAGTTGATGTCGGCGAGCGTATAGTCCTCCCCTGCCAGCCACTGCGTCTGGCCAAGCTGCTTTTCCACTTTGTCGACCGCATATTCGATCTTCGCCGTGGCATTGGCGAGGTCGGCCTCGGAAAAGCCGGACCGCGCGGTCAGCCATTTCTTGCGCTGGTCGGGCAGCGGGATATTCTCCAGCAGCTTCTCGAATTCGCCATTCTCGATATTGCGGGCGATGATGCCGACCATGCGGTGCCAGCCATGCATCGACACATGGTTCATCACATGTTCGTCGATGAACTTGTTCCAGTAGCGCATCCGCGCCGCACCGGCCGGATCGCGGGGGCGCAGCGGCACATCGGGAAAGACATCCTCCAGATATTCGTTGATGACCGTCGTATGGGTAATGATCACCCCGTCATGGTCGAGCACCGGCACCTGCCCTTCCGGGTTGATCGCTACGAACCAGGGCTGATGCTGCTCGAAGCGGTGCAGGTCGACATAGATGCTTTCATAGTCCAGCCCCTTTTCCTTGAGCGGGATCATCGACTTCAGCGAATTGGCCGCCGGTTCGGCATGATAATATTTAAGGGCCATGATGGCGCTCCTCTCTCTTTCTTATCGGCTAGGGGGATCAGACGGTCAGCGTGCCGAGCACCCCGCCATCGACGGCGAGGCTCTGCGCGGTGATGTGGCTCGCGGCGTCGGACAGCAGGAAGGCGGCGGTGGCGGCGAGTTCCTCCGCCCTGCCGGTGCGCTGCTGGGGCACGCGCCGCGCCATCTGCTCCATCGCGTCGGGCGGCAGGGCGTCGAGCATCGGCGTCTCGATGAAGCCGGGGATGATGCAATTGCAGCGCACACCGAAGGGCGCGGCCTCCAGCGCGATGCCGCGCGCCAGCCCCAGCACGCCATGCTTGGCCGCGACATAGGCGGCGTTGTTCGCCATGCCGCGCTCACTCGCGAGACTGCCGGTGAGGAGGATCGCACCGCGCGCCCGCGCCTTCATCGCGGGCAACACATGGGCGATCGCCCAGAAGGGGGATTTGAGGTTGACCGTCAACACCTGATCGAAATCGGCGTCGGCATAGGCCTCCACCGGCGCGAAGCTGCCGCCGATCCCGGCATTGAGGAACAGCCCGTCGATCGCGCCATTGGCCTCCACCGCCTTGTCGAGCGCGGCGATCAGCGCGGCCTTGTCGCCCACATCGGCGGCCGCCCATGCGACGCCCTCGCCCCATTGCGCCGCCAGTTCCTCCAGAAGGGCGGCACGCCGGGCGATCAGCGTCACCCGCCCGCCTGCCTCCACTATGCGTTGCGCCGTCGCGCGGCCGATGCCGGTCGACGCCCCGGTGATGACGACATGCCTATCCGTGAAATCCATGATCCTTGCGTTCCTTTCAGGCCAGTCCCAGTACCCGGACGGCATTATCCTTCATGATGGCGGGCAATATTTCCTCGCGAAAACCGACCTCCAGCGCCGCCTCGATCCATTTTTGCGGATGGATGAGCGGGAAATCGCTGCCGAACATCATCTTGTGGCGCAATTGCGTATTGGCGTAGCGGATGATCTGCGGCGCGAAATAGCGCGGGCTCCATCCCGACAGGTCGATGAACACATTGTCCTTGTGCAGCGCCATCGACAGGCTCTCATCGACCCAGGGCCAGCTCGGATGGGCAAGGATGATCTTCATGTCGGGGAAGTCGACCGCGACATCATCGATGAGGATCGGCTGCCCATATTTGAGGCGCATGCCGCCGCCCCCGCGCATGCCCGTTCCCATGCCCGAATGGCCGGTATGGAAAATCGCGGGCAGCTTATGTTCGGCGATCACTTCATAAATAGGATATCCGACCGGATCGGCCGGGTGGCAATCCTGCGCGATGCCATGGAATTTGAACCCGCGCACGCCGTAATTCTCGATGAGGTCGCGGGCCTCGCGCGCGCCATATTTGCCTTTGCGCGGATCGATCGAGGCGAACGGAATGCAGATATCGTCATTCTTCGCCGCGAACTCCGCAACCTCATAATTGGAAACGCGCTTTGCCCCCATGCCGCTTTCCGCATCGACGGTGAACAGGCAGAAGGCGATATTCTGCTCGCGATAGAGTTGCGCGATCTCGGGCATCTTCGGGCGCTCGCGCGAGGCCTTGAAATAGGCCGAGGCCGCATCGAAAAACTGCCCCATCACCGGGTCCTCCGGATCATGGCAGGACACTTCGGCATGAACATGCACGTCGATCGCCCGGATCGTTCCCACATTTATCGGCATGGCGCTCGTCCTTCTCCCCAATCTCTTTCCATAGTGCGGTTGGGGACCATAGCGGCTCCGCCCTGCCCGCCTGCAAAGAAAATCGGCCTGCCCCATCGGGAAGGGGCAGGCCGCTCGGGCAGGAGAAGAAAGAGACGGGAGAATGGCCTCCTCCTTCTGCCTGCCCTCAGTTCATGATGCGGGCGGCCTCATCCCCAGCGGTTGATTTCCGGCCCCGGCGCCCAGCTGTCGCGCGGCTCGGCCACGCCAGCCCGGGCGAGCGCCGCCTTCACCGTCGGGCGCGCCTTCACCCGGCCCAACCAGGCACGGGTGCGCGGGGCATCCTCAAACACTTCGGGGAAAAGCTGCTCCATGCCCGCGAGCCAGCCATAGGTTTCAAGGTCGGCGATGGAGAAATCCCCCATCAGCCATTCCCGCCCGTCCTTCAGCTTCTTCTCGCAGCGCTCAACCGCCTGCGCCACCTTGTCCCGGCTGTCGCCGACATGGGCGTCGTTGATGTCATTGTCGCGCACCGCCTGCCAGCGCAGGCGCAGATCGTCGCTGACGATGCTGTCCGCGATGGTCGCGAATTCCTCGTCACTCATCTCGTCGAGGCGATAATGGGCATGGGCGACATTGCCGAGCAGCGAGGCGGCCGGAGACAGGCGCTCGGTGATCTGGCGGCACCACATCATCATTTCCCAATGGGCGAGTGGATCGCTGGGCTGAAGCCCGGCGCCACCTGCCATTTCATCGAGGAACTGGGCCAGGAAGACGGACTCGGTCATCGCCTCGCCATCGATCACCAGCACCGGCCCCTCCCCCTCTATGCCCATGTCGCGGGCGATGGTTTCGGTCAGGCCGGGCAGGCTGTGACGTTCGCCCGCGAGCAGATCGATCGGGCGGCATTCGATATCCAGCCCGGTCTCGGCAAGCGCGGCGAGGACGGTGAAGGACGGGCCATTAGGCTCGCCATGATAGAGGATCATCGCCATCAGATATGCTCCTGCTCAAGGATGGAGACACGCTTCACCATGTCGGTGCGGCCCAGCGCCCAACAGGCCTTGACGGCCGGACGGGCATAGATGGCGCGCAGCCAGCGCAGGATATTGGGCGTCAGTTCGTCATTGGAGAGATGAGGCTGCGAGAGCGGCAGCGCATAGGCAAGGTTGAAACCGTTGACATCGGCGAGACTATACTGGTCGCTCGCCAGCCATTCGCGCTTGCCCAGTTCCTGTTCCAGCAACTGGATGCCGAGCGCGACGCGGCGCTGGGATTCGGCCATCTCCGCTTCAGAAAAGGTGCCATTGATCGCCTTGCGCCAGGAGGTGCGGCGCTCGGGCAACGGGATGCGGTCGATCGCGGCTTCCAGTTCCTTGGGGTCGCGTTGCCGCACCATCGGGCCGACGAACACGCTCCAGCCGATCATCGAGAAGCTGGGGGCCAGCCACTGGTCCATGAACTTCATCCACCAGCGCACCCGCCAGCGGTCGCGGGGATCGGCGGGCATCAGTTCCGGCCCGTCAAATTCCTCATTCACATATTCCATGATCGCGGTGCTTTCCACCAGCACGCGGTCGCCATGGGTCATCGCCGGGATCGTGCCCTGCGGGTTGATCGCCAGATAGTCCGGCTTGTGCTGATCGAACTGGAGCATGTCGATATAATGGCTGTTGAATTCGACACCCTTCTCCATCAGGGCCAGCATGGGTTTGCCCGAATTGGCGTTCGGTTCCCAATGATATAATGTGATGTCAGCCATCTGCTCTCCTGTCAGGCCGCTTGCGCGCGGCCTTGTCTTTGCATGACCGGATCGAAGGGATATCCGGCGCCTCGATAGGCTTGGGGCGGAAGAGGCATCCGCAGCACGGGACGCCCCTCCCCGCTATTATGTCAGAACGACTTCTTGACGCTGACTGCCCATTCGCGCGGACGACCGACGGTGCTGTACCCGGTGCCGGCCGAGGCATAGACTGCGGTGAAGCGCAGCGGCAGCAGATAATATTTGTCGAACAGATTCTGCACTTCAAGCGAGATCGACAGGTCCTCATCGGCATTGCGCCAAGTCACGCGGGCATTTGCCAGCACATAGGAGGGGTTATATTCCAGCGGCGAGGTATAGTTCAGACGGCCGATGCTCTGCTTACCAGTATAGGCAAAATCCAGACGCGGCGTAAGCGAGCCGGAATTACCCAGATCCGCCTTATACTGGATGCCACCGCTGGCCCGCCAGTTAGGCGTAGTGATCGGATCGCCGATCTGAATGCCCCCGCCTACAACTTCGTCGATACGATCCCAAGCGCCATCAATCCAGCTCAGCGAAGCGTCAATATCGAGTCCATCAACCGGACTGACACTTAGTTCCGCCTCAAGACCATACATATGACCGTCACCGGCATTCTGAATCGCCGCGCAGGTATTGGTATCAGTGCCGATCGGCACTTCATCCAGAACCGAGCAGTCTGCGATCGGCAGCTGGATATTTTTATAGTCGTTGTAGAAGCCCGAGAGATTGAGGCGCAGGCGGCGGTCGAACCAGTCGCTCTTCACGCCCACTTCATAGGCAGTCAGGGTTTCCGGCTCAAACGCGCCATTGATTGCCTGCAAGGCTGTAAACGGGCGGGCCACAACACCGCCGCCCTTAAAGCCGGTACTGACGGTCGCATAGGCCATCAGGCTCGGATTGAAGCGATAATCGGCAGAAATGCGCCAGTCGAGGCGATGACCATTATAGACCGCTTGCAGGCCATCCAGAGCACCAACCCCAAAGAAGTCTTCAAGCGCCCCACCATCGAGACTCTTGCGCACGAAAGTATAATCTTTGTGCTCCTTGGTGTAGCGCAGGCCGCCGGTCAGCGTCAAAGCATCGGTCGGATGCAGAATGACTGTACCAAACGCAGCTTTACTGTCGGCATTGACCGGGTCATTACCTTGGAACTGAAGGTAGCAATCCGCTACATTTGTACAAAGTCCGATATTCAGCGATTGCAAATATGTCGCGATATAACGGATATCCTGACGGGTGAAATACACCGCCTTCTGATCATTATAGAAGCCACCCACGGTCCATTCGGCGAAGTCACCGATCTTTCCAGATACCCGCAGTTCTTGACTGAAGAAGCGGAAGCTCAGGTCATTGAAGCCCGCGCCGACAATATTTTGATCCGGCGTGAAGTCATCGTCCGTACCCCAGGTCTGGCGATATTTTCGATAGGCGGTGATCGACTGCAATTTCAGCGAGTCATTGATGTTATAGCTCAGGTTGCTCGACACGCCCCAGCCGGTGAACTTCGTCTCGTTGGGCATATAATAGGCCTGACCGACCTGGCCGCCTGCCGGGACATAGAAGTCCGCATAGGTACAGAACTTGCCACAGATGAAGTTCACGCCATCCGTCTTGCTGGTGTCATTGACCGTGTTGACGTTCGCGGCGTTGGTATGTTTCTCATAGGTATAATCGCCGATGATCGTCCAGTCGATCTTGTCATTGGGATTATAGCGCAGCGACCCGCGCAGACCGGCATAGCCCTTTTCCCCCAGCTTATCGACGACGCAATTAGAAGGCGTCGAGGGATTGCCGGTGAGACCGAGTGAGTTGCCCGGATTGGCGCAGCCATAGTCGATCTGCTTCACATAGCCGTCCTGCCGCTTGTAGACACCGGCGATGCGGGCATAGAGGCCATCGGTCAGCACGAAATTGGCGCTGCCGCGCAGGTCGACGCGGTCGCGCGAACCATAGGCAGCCTCCACCGACCCGCTATTCTGGTCGTTGGGCTTGACCGAGAACATCTTGATCGCGCCGCCGATCGAGTTACGGCCGGTCAGCGTGCCCTGCGGACCACGCAGCACCTCGACGCGGTCGAGGTCGAGCAGGTCCATGATCGAGCCGGTCAGCGTCGCATAATAAACATCGTCGACATACATGCCGACGCCCGGCTCATAGGCGGGGTTGAAGTCATATTGGCCGATACCGCGAATATAGACGGCCATCGATGAGCCGAAGGCGCCGCCCATCTGCGTCATCTGCACGTTCGGAGCCTGTGCGGCGATCTGGGAAATGTCCGTCTGGTTGCGCGACGCGAGCAGGTTCGCGTCAACGGCCGTGATCGAAAGCGGTGTATCCTGAAGCTTCTGCTCACGAAACTGAGCCGTCACCACGATGTCCGCCGGAGCAAAGCTGTCCTTTTCCTTGGCGGGCGCTTCGGTCTGGGCATGAACCGCCCCGAGCGAAGCCATGAACATCGCGGACATCGAAGCGGAGGTAAGAAAAGCGCGCTGTACGCGCGCACTCGAAATAAGTCGCATCGCAGTCCTCTCCTGATTTGGTTTCAGAGCAATCTTGCCAGACCGTATCTGTCCCGCGCCTTCTGCATGAGGCGTGTCGTCAGTAGTGCATACAAATTTTTATCTGGCAAGGGCGAAAACACAATTCGCTCAATATATAGCAAAAACGTGACATATCCGCTTGTAGAACGCTATTAAACGGCTCATAAATTGTTAGCGTCACAAACAGTAACAAGTTATACTATTAGTCATAATGAGAGGATCGACGCTGATGAAATCCATCATCAACTATGCCGCGCGCGGGGTTCCCGGCATGCTCTATCGCGCCAATGACAGCAGCCGCGACACCGTGGTTCTCGCCCCGCGAGAGATGACGATCGAGGATGCGCGCGCCCTTGGCACCACGCTTGATCAGGCGGGCTTTCAACTCGTGCGCCACCAGAGCGCCATCGCCGATTTCGCCGACGCTCAGGAAGTCGCGGCGAAGCACCCGGCAGAGATAGAGGCACTGCTGCTGGAAACCACCGGCGCCGACGCCGTGGTGGTGACCGGCACCGGCATATTGCGCTTCGCCGAACGCTCCTCGCTGTCGGGCCAGCTCGACAATTCCAAGCCCGCCCGCTTCGCCCATGTCGACATATCGGATCGCACGGCGGCGGAATTTTCCACCCGGTCGCGCCCGGCCGACCGTCCCGCGCCGCGCCGGGCGGTGCATTATAATATATGGCGCGCGCTCTCCGCCCCGCCGCAGGACGTCCCGCTGGCGCTGTGCGACGCGCGCAGCATCTCGGCCGCCGACCTCATCCCGGCGCAGGCGGTGTTCGATCGCGACGGCGTTGACCTCTGGTCGTTCGAGGGGCTGGTTTTCGCGCATGACGACGCGCATCGCTGGCACTGGTTCAGCGACCTGACGCGGGACGAGGCGATCCTCTTCAAGACGCATGACAGCGACCCGGCCCATGCCCATTGCGTGCCGCATGTCGCCTTCGACCACCCCGATTGCCCGGCCGATGCGCCGCCCCGTTCCTCGATCGAGATGCGCGCCATCGCTTATTGGTTCTGAAGCGCCGGAGGCTAAGGGCGGGCGATTACCCCACTTGCCCTTCCTCCCTCATGCCAGCATCATGACCGCCGCCCCCTCACTATCCTGGAGTATCCCATGACCGTTACCGCCCGCGCCGCCATCTGCCGGGGCCATGACCATGTTTTCAGCATAGAGGATATCCAGCTCGACACATTGCGCGCCGACGAGCTTCTGGTGCGCATCGTCGCCTCGGGCATCTGCCACACCGACCTTGCGGTGCGCGACCAGCAAATCCCCGTGCCGCTTCCGATGGTGCTGGGGCATGAAGGCGCAGGGATTGTCGAGCAGGTCGGCAGCGGCGTCACCGACATCAAACCGGGCGATCGCGTGATCATGAGCTTCAACAGCTGCGGCCATTGCCCGAGCTGCGCTGTCGACGCCCCCACTTATTGCTATGAATTCTTCCCCAATAACTGGTCGGGCGTCCGCCCCGACGGCAGCCCGACGCTGTTCCGGGAAGGCCAGCCACTCAACGGCAATTTCTTCGGCCAGTCCTCCTTTGCCACCTACGCCATCGCCCATCGCCGCAACAGCGTCGTCGTGCCGGAGGATGCGGCCGACCTGCCGCTCGAAAGGCTGGCGCCGCTGGGCTGCGGGTTGATGACCGGCGCGGGCGCGGTGCTGCGGTCGATGAAGGTGCGCGCGGGACTGCCCATCGCCATCGTCGGCGCGGGCACGGTGGGCATCGCCGCCATCATGGCCGCGAAGATCGCAGGCGCCGATCCGATCATCGCCGTCGACATGCATGACAGCCGCCTGGCGCTGGCGAAGGAACTGGGCGCCACCCATGTTTTCAACGCCAGGGAAGACGCGATGGACCAGATCAGGGCGCTGTGCCCCAATGGGCTGGGCTATGCATTCGATACCACCGGCATCGATGCGGTGATCGAGGATCTGTTCGACCTGTTGTCCCCCAAGGGCGTGCTCGGCATGGTGGGCGCCTCAGCCCCGACAGCCATGCTGCGCTTCAACGAAAGCGCGTTCATGGGCGGCGGACGCACGGTAATGGGCATATTGGGGGGCGACAGCGATGTGGGCAGCTTCATCGTCGAGCTGATCCGCCACCATCAGCAGGGCCGCTTTCCGTTCGAACGGCTGATCCGCTATTATGATTTCGACCAGATCAACGAGGCGATCGCAGCCAGCGAAAGCGGGGAAGTGATCAAGCCGGTGCTGCGAATCGGCGCGGCGGCATAGATGCAGGCAGTGCAACTCGCCGAACGCGGCGGGCGCAGACGAAAAAAGGGCCGCGCCGGACGATTCCGGCGCGGCCCTCAATCCCGATGATCAACGCATGCTGAGCATGGTCGGCTTCGCGCCGGCGGCCGCACCAGCGGCTTCGTCGACATTGAAGCTGACGCCGACGCCGTTGGACACGCCGGAAACCTGACCGTCACGCACGCGCAGCGAGAACGCCGCGCCGCCCGGATAACGGTGGCCGGTAATCACCTGAGCCTCGCCCACCTGCTGCATCTTGTACACATAGGTGTAACCGCCATGCTTGAACGAACCCGATTCGGGGGTTTCGGCAGTGGCGGGAACGGCGATGGCAGCGACCATGGAAGCGGCGGCGATGGACAGAACAGAAAGCATTCGCATAAGAAATCTCCTCATTTGAATGCCAGACAAACACCCAATTTCTTGTTTTCTCGACCGCACCTTGTTGCGGCGCATCATTTCGAGCAATCGCAAAAAATGCAGAAGCAAGTGCGAATCTTGCATCCACTGTGCGCTTGGGAAACATTAGAATGGAACGGCAATCCGTTTTCCTGACAGCGCCAAACGTTCAACCGCCGACCGCCCTTGGGCGATAGCTCAGCGCCTCGGCAATGTGCGGGCGGCCGATATCGGTGGCGCCGGAAAGATCGGCAATCGTGCGCGCGACCCGCAACACCCGATGATAGGATCGCGCGGAAAGCCGCATCGCCGCCGCCGCATCGGCGAGCAGTTGGCGGCCCGCCGAATCGGGACACGCGACCTCATCCAGCAGCGCGCCATCCGCCTCTGCATTGGTGCGCCCCTCGCCATAGCGCCCGGACTGGATCGCCCGCGCCGCCGCCACCCGCCGCGCCACCTCGGCCGAACCTTCGGCGGGCGGGGGCAACAGAAGGTCCGCCGCGCTCACCGCCTGCACCTCGACATGCATGTCGATCCGGTCGAGCAACGGTCCCGACAGCTTCGCCTGATAATCGGCGCCACAGCGCGGCGCGCGGGAACAGGCCAGCGTCGCATCCCCCAGATGGCCACAGCGGCAGGGATTCATCGCCCCCATCAGCTGCACGCGGGCCGGAAAGGTCAGATGGGCATTGGCTCGCGCCACCGTCACCTCGCCGGTTTCGAGCGGCTGGCGCAGCGAATCGAGTACGGCCCGCTGGAACTCCGGCAATTCATCGAGGAACAGCACGCCGCGATGGGCGAGGCTGATCTCGCCGGGCTTCACCCGCAGCCCGCCACCGGTGAGCGCCGCCATCGACGCGCTGTGATGCGGCGCGCGAAAGGGGCGGCGGCGGGTCATACGCCCGCCCTCCAGCGTTCCCGCGACGCTGGCGATCATCGAGACCTCCAGCGCCTCACCCGGCGTCAGGTCGGGCAATATGCCCGGCAGACAGCTCGCCATCAGCGATTTGCCCGCGCCCGGCGGACCGATCATCAGCCTGTTGTAAAGGGTTGTATAGCGCTTGAAAGCCGCAGATTTCTGCGATTTTAGCGCAACTGCCAAAGCCAGCGACCAATCGAAACGATAAGCTGAACAAAGCCAAGCATCGTCAGTCCGCCCACAA